>Ga0079224_100005480_pt1 | contig 16683 bp, 18 predicted proteins | sample Stecom2015_FD_80414 | JGI IMG/M metagenome (GOLD analysis project Ga0079224, IMG submission 80414) | Agricultural soil microbial communities from Utah to study Nitrogen management - Steer compost 2015 | ecosystem: Environmental > Terrestrial > Soil > Agricultural land | place: USA: Utah... | reverse complement strand
TTTGCCGTTGCCATCCGTGTCGGTCAGTCGCCACACCTCTTCCTGTTCCACTGCGAGATCGCGCCAGTCGTGCGACCCATCGCCGTTCAAATCCTTTAACCATTCGTTTTCCTTGCTCTTTTCCGGTGCAAAGGTGCTGCGAAGAAAGGCGCGCCGATCTTCGACGGATTGCAAAGCGATAGACGGTGTCATCCAGTGCCTGAATCCGCGGATGTCAAACTCGGAGTTTTTCTGACGGTTGGTACGTGTAAGGTAAACGCGACCCAGGTCGTCTACCGAGAGCGCTACGGGATCTGGTGCGAGCGAATCGGATGCCCAGAGGTCAATCGTGAGTCCCGGCGCAAGTTCGATGGCGAGGCTTTCCATCACTGTCTTGGCCATCTCTTCTTCCATTGCAGGATCTGCTTTGACGGCTACCGGAGTTTCTTTGGGGACGCGATTACAGGAAATGGCCGCCATCCAGATAATGGGCAGGGCGAGAACCAGACTGCGGAGGTTCATGTCAAATCATTTAATTGAAAGTGGATACAAAGGAACAATTATAGACAAAAACCCGTCAAGGGAAAACAATGTATCCGGGTGTCACCGGTCCACTTCACCAAGAACAATGTCGATAGAGCCCAGGATGGCGATTAGATCGGCTACAAGGACACCGCGGGCAATTTCTGGCAGCACTGAAAGATTGACAAAACTTGCTGAACGGCATTTGCAACGGAAAGGAATGTCGCTGCGACCATCGGCGCGGAAAAAGAAGCCCAATTCCCCTTTTGGCATTTCACCCCGAATGTAAAAATCCTGTTTGGCGGGCCGAATCTTTTTAGGCACCATAGCCTGCGGATCGAAGTCGCGCGTTCGCTTGTGGTCTGTCAGAAGTCTGTCAATGCATTGTTCAACGATGTACAGCGACTGATAAATTTCTTCCAAACGTACCCATGTTCTGTCCCAGCAGTCGCCAACGGTTCCCATCTTTCCTTCGCCTATGGGAACGGAAAATTCCAATTCCGGGTAAACGGAATAACCGTCAACCTTGCGGAGATCAAAGCGAAGGCCCGACGCGCGAAGCATTGGACCTGTAACACCGCAGTTGATGGCGAGGTCGAGGGGAAGCACGCCGACATTCGCGGTACGTTCAACAAAGATCTTATTCTCGACAAGTACTATTTCGAGTTCCTTGAGTTTCGGTTTGAAATAATTGACAAACTCGCGGCAACGTTCTTCAAAACCAATAGGGAGGTCGTAATACAGACCGCCGATCCAAATATAGTTGTAAAGAAGTCTTGCGCCGGATGCCCATTCAAGAAGCCGGAGAATGTGTTCGCGATCGCGCATGATCCAAAAGAACGGCGTGAACGAACCGATGTCCATGCCGTATGTACCGATGGCGATCATGTGCGACGCAATGCGGTTGAGTTCGGCGACGAGGACACGAATGTACTCCACGCGCTTGGGTATCTGATCGGCAATTCCAAGCATGCGCTCCACACCCATGGCGTAGATATGCTCGTTGTTCATTGCTGTCACGTAATCACATCGATCAACAAACGGGATGATCTGGTTGTACGGAAGGTTTTCCGCGTGTTTCTCGAAGCATCGGTGGAGATAGCCGATGTGTGGCACCACTTCTTTGACGATCTCACCATCGAGCAGGACTTCCAGTCTTAGCACACCGTGCGTCGAAGGGTGCTGCGGCCCAAGGTTGATGATCAATTCCTCCTCTTTCAGGTCCTCCGCGCGAAGCGCGTTAGGCTCTGACTTGAGCAGGTTTTCTTCCTCAAACCGATACTGGACCTTATTCAATGTCTTTTCTCTAGTATTCAACTTTAATACCGCGATAGTACTCCTGGTGGCGATAGTCTTTTCGCAGCGGGTAGCCTTCCCAGTCGGCAGGAAGCAAGATTCTTCTCAGATCGGGATGATCGGTGAAGCGTATTCCAAAGAGGTCATAGGCTTCCCTTTCGTGCCAGTTCGCGGTTCGATACACAGATGTAACAGACGGCACCTCCGGATTATCGCGGGGCACTATAACGCGAACCATCAAATGATGATCAAACGGGATGGAATAGAGGTTGTAGATCACTTCCATCGTGCCGGCTTCAGGGCCGTTATCAAGGCCGGTAAGGCATGACAACATGTCGAAATAGCAATCAGGATCGCGTTGAAGAAATTCACACACATCGCGAATGTGTGAAGCCTCGACAATGACCATGCCCGGAGCGTCGCCTGGTTTTACCTTGTCACTCCACGTCGAGGTTAACTTCACTACGATGTCATTTACACTAGCCATTTACTGTCGTTTCATTAACCAGTTTCTCCAACGCTTTTGGCGCGACGAGGCTTTCTGACCGGATTTTTTCCTGCAACTTCAAAAAGCCACCGATCAGCGCTTCCGGTCGCGGCGGACAGCCCGGGACGTAAACGTCCACAGGAATAATCCGATCAACACCCTTGACGACATGATACCCGTGCTGCCAGTAGGGCCCGCCGCAGTTAGAGCATGAGCCCATGGAAATAACATAACGGGGCTCCGCCATCTGTTCATACAACCTACGGATACGATCGGCCATTTTAAATGTGACCGTCCCCGCCACGATCATCACGTCCGCTTGTCTGGGGGATGCCCGGGGAGCCATACCAAAGCGGTCCATGTCGTACACCGTTGTGCCTGTAACCATAAACTCGAAGGCACAGCATGCGATACCGAAAGTCATGGGAAACATGGACGACAGCCTCGCCCAGTTGATCAGATCATCAAGCGCGGCTACGATGACGCCTCCCTCTTCAAATCTTCTGTCCAATAACCCTTTCATCAAGTCCAGTTAACACCGAGCGACTATCGGTAACGGTTGTACATTTCTTTGGGGATCGGCGACTTGTACTCGGTGGGTCGGGGTTCAGGTTTAACCCAATCGAGGTAACCTTTTGCCCATGCCCAGACAAGTCCCAGCGCCAGAATAAAAATAAAGAGGATCATCTCCACGAGAGAAAACCAGCCCCACAGGCCGTTGGTTTTCTCGATCAGCTCAGTCCTGCTGAAAATCGTTGCCCAGGGAAATAACAGCACAAGTTCTACCTCAAACAATATGAAGATCAGTGCGATGACGTAAAATCTTGCATTGAACTGTCCCCACGACGCGCCAACAGGTTCTTCCCCGCTTTCATAGGGAGCACGCTTTTCTACATTGGGCCGGTTCGGCCGAGCCAAACGAGAGATCAGCAGGCTAACGATAATAAACAGTGCTCCTCCTACGATGAAGAGCAAAACCTCAGCAAATTCTGAGAGATATTCCTCTTGTTGCATGGACAAATATACAACAAGCTTGTTTGGGCCCAGACTATTTTTCGGGAAGGTATTTCGACAACACCTGTTGCCATATCTGATAGCCCTTAGCATTCAGGTGTAAATTGTCCTTCACGAAGATGTCCTTTTTCACGTTGCCATCCGCATCCAGCGCGGGCGTCCATACGTCCGCAAATTCCGTGTTGGGTTCGCTCTCCGCGTATTCCTTCAACGCCTTGTTGACGGCTTCATAGGTTTCCTTCAGATGCCATCGTGCAACGCTTGGCTTCGGCGAGATGAACACAACCGGTGTATCACCCAGCTTTTCGCGTATCATCGCCCTCAGTTTGCGCGCGTTGGCAAGTATCTTCTCTGCCCCATCGCCCTGCACAATGTCGTTATCTCCTTCATAAATGAAAATCTTAGTGGGCTTGTACGGCATGATGACACGCTCAGCATAGTAAATCAGGTCTGTAAAGTTGGAACCACCAAATCCCCGGTTGAGCACGCGATGCTCCGGAAAGTATGATGCAATATCCTTCCACAAGGCTATTGAAGAACTGCCCGTGAACAGCACCCCACCCGGCTGCGGAGGATTCGCGCGATCGGCCTTTTCAAACTCACGGATCGTTTTCTCCCATTTTTCCGGACCCTCACCCTGGCCAAACAGGGGAATTGCCAGGCAGGTGAAGAGAATAATCGCAAGGGCGGTTGATGTATGGATTGATTTCAATTTCATGTCGCGTATCGTTTAGCGATACGCGATTATAGGAAATTGAAGTATAAGTAAGTAGTGAAAAGGGAATAAACGACCAGGAATCTTTCACCACAGAGGCACAGGGTCACAGGCCTGCCAGCGGCAGACAGGGCTAATCGTTCAATCAACTCAACAGCTGATCACGTCAGCACGTGCGCCAAGTCACTGACTGCCTTTATCCCTACTGCGCGAAAGCGCCTGTGATCTCCCGATCAATTGCTGCGGACGGCTTCGCGTATTGCGTTAATTTATCGATTTTAGATGCTGGGTCACAATACGGAAACTACCGGACCGGCATGAAATACACCTCAACCGGAATAAAAGCACCGTTAACATTTACGGTTGCGCTCATCAATGTGATTTGCGTTCTCTTTGTCAAACATGTTTATGAAACCGTGTTCATGGTAAAGGAGCACGAGAACGAGTTGTTGCGTTGAATATTTGACATGGATCTAATCAACCCCATTTCGCAAAGAAGGATCGGAATGAACGTTATCATTATCGAAGATGAGCTGCTGGCACAGGAGAAGCTGGAGGTGATGCTCAAGCGGATCGATCCTGACATAAAAGTTTCGGGGCGGCTCACAACGGTGAAGGAAACGATACAGTGGTTGTATCGAAACCCCAAACCCGACCTCGCGTTCGTGGATATCCAACTGGCGGACGATCATTGCTTCGAAATATTTCGTCAATACATGGTGGACTTCCCTGTCGTGTTCACGACGGCATACGATAAATATCTTCTCCAATCATTCGAATACAACACCATCGACTACCTGCTGAAACCGATCACCGAGGAAAAGCTGACTCGGGCAATTCAGAAAATCAAAAGTATGGAGCGGCACTTCATCCAACAAAACATCATGACGCTCATCCAGCAGGAACGAAGGCCCGGAAAACTCAGCAGGCTTGTTGTGCGAAAAGGAACGGATTTCATTGCACTCAACGTTGACGACGCCGCCTACTTTTTTACGGATCACAAGATTGTGTTCGTGCGTGATTTTGCGGGGCGTCAACTTACCGTCGACGCAACATTATCCGAACTCCAGGAAATGCTCGATGAAGAAAAGTTCTTCCGGATCAACCGGAAGTATCTCAGCAGTCACCGCGCCATCGAGAAATTCAAACCCGATAATGGGAAGATTAAGGTGTCCCTTCAGCCGCCAGTCAAAGAGGACGTTCACGTCAGTAAGGAAACCGCCCCGGCATTCCGAAGTTGGATCGCAGGGAGAGCACTGTAGAGACGCGCGACTTGCGTGTCTCATAAACTGCGCATCTCATGTAACGGATATTCATACGGTAAATACCGTGATGTCTACGGCTTCTGCAGGCCCGGCTCGCGGTGAAGGAATTCGTCGTACAATAATGTCTGACGAGAAACGAGGGGAATATCCCACCCCCTGATGAAAAGATACTTTATGTTGGTGGCAGGCTCAAGCGGATCACCGTCACATACGAACAGCGTTGCATCCTTTCCGGCTTCCAGGGATCCCATTCGATCGGCCACGCCGAAAATTTGGGCGGGCACGATCGTGATCGCACGCAATGCCTCCTCTTTTCCAAGTCCGAACGCGGCAGCAATGCCGGCGTTGTACGGAAGGTTGCGCACGTTGTAGGCTTCGTTCGTGCGCAAGGCTACGGTAACACCTGCTTTCCGCATAATTCCCGCATTGGCATAGGCCCTGTCGTAACGATCATACGCCCTTCCTTGAAGTGCGAGCACCTTTCCTGCAATCACAGGAATACCTGCCGCCGCGATCTTGTCGGCAACACGCCAGCCTTCACTCACCCCAGCAAAGATCACCTTGCTGATCTCCTTTTCCCGAACCCATTCCAGCGCGCGCAGTATGTCGCCGGCATCATGCACTTCAACAATCAACGGCATTTTTCCTTGTATCACGGGTTGAAGGGCGATGAGCTCGGGGTAGTAGTCAGGCTTTGTATCTCCCAAAGCGGAATCCAGTTTATTGTATTCTACCGCCTTCTGCCATACCTCGTTCAGCTTCTTCATGGCTTTTGACGCCGCCTTGCTGATCTCTTCAGGTTTTCGCTTGTCATTGGCACCACTGCGCGAGGTTGAAGGGAAGGTCAGCACCACACCCTCAAAGCCTGCAAACATCTGGTCAGGTGTATATCCATGCAGGTTGATCAACGCGGCGGTACCACTGAACATTCCGCCTTGCGGTGCGGCAAGTACGGTTGTGACGCCATTCACTCGTGTTACGGGTATCAATGCTGAATTCGGGTTGACCGCCGTGAGCGCGCGCATCTGAGGAACAACGTCACCCACTTCGTTGTAGTCGACCGTTCTGGGTTCTGAACCAATCTCCGTCAGACCCAGGCGCGTGCCACTATCTATAAACCCGGGATACACGTGAAGACCCTTGCAGTCGATCACGCGAACATCCGCTGGCACCTGTATGTTCGATCCAATCGCTTCGATCTTTCCATCCCGAAGGATGAGCGTACAGTTTTCGATCGGTCCGTCCGTGATTGTGTGCGCCGTAGCACCCACCAGTGCAACCGGATCATAGGAACCTTTGGGCACCTGGGCCTCACCCGCGATCGCAAATAGCAGGAGAAAAGCGTTAACAAGGAGCACAAAGCGTTTCATTAACGGTTCTCAAATAGTTGGTTAAACGTCGCGGTAGCCGTTCCCAGGCAGTCGTGATAACTTTCAGGACTCTCAAAGCCGGACTGATCGAAGCGCTCTTCCGGATCAACGTAAATGCGCATGTCGTCAGGGTCTTTTTCACGATCAAAGCGCACAATGCCATCCACGATGGTCATAACAGGTACTGTATAGATCGACAGTGGATGTCCGCGAAAGATCGCCACGTCTCCGTCCTTGCCAACTTCAAGAGATCCAACTCTGTCGTCAATACCCAGTTGTTTCGCGGGATTGATGGTAATCAGTGCCAATGCTTCGTCGCGCGACAAACCACCGTATTTGAGTGTCTTTGAAGCTTCGTGGTACAGATGACGAATCACGCCGGGATCGTCAGAGTTTATCGACGTCACCACGCCGTTTCGCGTCAGGATGGCCGCGTTGTAAGCCGTGGAATAGTACACTTCGAATTTGTATGCCCATGCGTCTGAAAACACGGACGCCATCGCGCCAAAGTCGGCAATCTCAGGTGCCACTTTGAATCCTTCATTCGCGTGCTGCAATACGAGTTTCTTTATACCGAAGTCGCGACACACGTTCAACAGCATGACAATCTCGTCAGCCCGATAGCTGTGACAGTGAACGGTGATGTTTCCGCGAAGTATTTCGGCAAGCGTTTCGAGACGATCGTCATACTCAGGCGGCGCACCTCTGAATCCTTTTTTCTTCTTTTGCTCGTTGTATTCGTCCCATTTCCTCTGATACTCCCTTGCCTCGGTAAGAGCGTTTCGAATAACGAACTCCACACCCATCCTTGTGCGCGGAACCATGTTGTGCCCTGCGCCATGGATGCGTGTAGGGTTCTCTCCCAAAGCGAACTTGATTGCTTTTGGTGCGCCTTCAAAGATAAGGTCAGAAGGATTCAGGGTTCCATAGCGAAGCTTCATAACAACGCTTTGCCCGCCGATGGCGTTGGCCGATCCATGAAGCGTCTGAATTGTTGTGACTCCTCCTGCGAGAGCGCGATAAATGGAGATGTCGAGTGGATTGAGCGCATCGCGCATCCTTAACTCAGGCGTTACTGGGGTCGACATTTCATTGATGGCCTCCAATGCAATGTGCGAGTGCGCATCGATGATACCGGGCATCACAAATAATCCTGTAGCATCAATAACCCGACAACCTTCAGGAGCCGTGAGGTTTTTGCCAATGTCCGTGATCTTTCCCCTGCGAATCAATAAGTCGGTATTTTCCAGCGTACCCTTAGTAACGGTAAGCAGCGTGCCATTTCTGATCAGCACGTCTCCGATTTCGGGTTGGCCGATCACCGCTGTCGGCACAAAGGCGATCAGTGCAAATATGAAATGGCTGAGAAACTGTCTCATCGCTCGGGGTCTTTTGTGCCTTCGATGGGAAAGTTGCCGTATTCTCCAACGGTAATCTTTCCCTTAAATGTCTTTCCTTCAACCTCTCCTTCCACAACAACTTCTTCCGGCTGACCTTCAAGGAGAAAATCGTAAGTGAACTTCAAAGTCTTGCCATCAAAGGTCACATCCGTAAGTTCAATTCCTTCAGGCATGCGCGTACCGGTTATAGTGCCGCCATAGTGTTTACCCAAACTCTTACGCAGCACTACCTTTAGCGCAATCTCCTCCTTTGGTGTTTGCGCGGTCAGGCGCCACGTTCCTTCTACTGCTGAGGCTGACTTCTTGTGCGCATCCTTTTCGAAGCAGGTGTATAGCGCTCCATCAACGAACATTGTCATCACCTTCGCGTCTTTGTCGAACATAGGCTTATTGAACAGGGCCACGTTGGCAATCTTACCCTTCTCAATGGTTCCCAGCCTGTCATCGACTCCGAGAATTTGCGCGGCATTGATCGTGAGGGCGGCTAAGGCCGACTCCGGATTCAGGCCTGCTTCAACCATCCTGCGTAGGTTCTTGTGCAGTTCGCTGTATTTGGTGTCCATGGCGGAGAATCCAAACTTGATTCCTGCAGAGTCAAATGCCGCTGCCTGTGCCGTCATCTTTTGAATGAATTCAGAGCGCCGTTTAACAAGCGCCTTCAATTCGGGGTTTGAGAGACTGTCTGCCTTCGCTTTCTCTTCCTCGGCAGGATCTTCCGGAAGGTCAAGAGAGAGAAAAACGCGTGCACCCGATGCTTTGATCATTTCTGTGAGATCCCATCCCTCGCTCACGTCGGCGAGGATAAGAACGAATCCAAGTTCTTTCTGCAATGAAAGGACGCGCTGAATGTCAAGCATCTTTGAAGCGCGGAAGAGCACGGGCTGCTGTCGCGTCGTTACGGGATAGAGCGCCTCCAGTGTGCGGTTGGCCTCGGGGCGAGGCAAACCGCTCGCATTTGTGGCGTACAAAGCAGCATAGTCCCGCGCAAGTTCAGCCTGGCGATAAAGCTCCCGCCATTTGGCGAGGACAGCCATCACGGTGCTGGGATAAACCGTCCTGTTCGATGTGAGTTCAGAATAGCATGCACTGCGCGGCTTTAGCACCAACTCATCGGACGTTTTGCCCCCGAGCAATATCACCGCAGCGGACCCGGGTAATAATATTCCTCTCGGCACCACCTGCGAAGCGCCAAATCCTGCGCAACGCAGTTCTTTGATTGTGGGGTCGTTGGGGTCAAGATAATCGCGCACATCGCGTTGCGGGTTGATGCCGGCGCGGGATGGCGGTGGATTGCCGGGGTCTTCTATGCGTCCAGGTTCCTCTTCACCGGGGCTTTTTACCCCTGTTTTCGACAGGCCTTCAATGAACGCGGGGTATGCAAACAGGCTATCACCCTCAATGATTATTGCTTTTGGCGGGATGGGGACGTTCTCCCCTACGGCTTCAATAAGCCCGTTCTGAATGATAATCGTGCCTTTTTCGATGCGGCGACCCGGGGCTGGAATGATGGTGAGATTCCGGATTGCATATGTGTCGGACACAGGCGCCAACTCCTTATCCTGCGCGACTGCCGTGGTAAGTACCAGCAGTGCGCCCACGGCAATCCATATCGTGTTGGCGACAAATATTCGCATCCTCGCGATGGTTATTCAGCTCAAATGAACCTGAAAGATAAAATATTCCGCTTCGACTCGTTTTGCGCAATACAGGAATGGCGGAAATGATGGGTAGGGTGGCGACCACCCGGGAAAGACTAGCGCTTTTGAGCCCGGTACCCGGTAGATTTCAAAATACCCAGCACTTTTTCACGCAAATCCCCCTGAATGATGATTTCGCCCGCTTTTACTGAGCCTCCGACACCACAGCGCGTTTTCAGTGTTCGGGCAAGCGCCTCCAGGTCGTCAGAAGTGCCCGTAAAGCCTCCCACCACTGTTACCTGTTTCCCTGCGCGGCCACTCTTGTCCAGGAATACCACCAGTCTCTGCTGATCCGGGGGCAGCGTAGCGAGTTCCTCGTGTTGGGGGACAGAGTAATTAAAGTCCGCATCAGTGGAATAAACCACTCCTTCCCGCCTCTTCCATTCGTTCTTTTTAGCCATTTCGCTTTGTAATGTCTGCCCTACCGAAAGAGGAGCCAAAACAACAGGCACAAAAATAAGAGAAACATGTTAACCACCCCCAGGCTGTTCATGAGCCGACGATCGCTTCTGCGGAACACACCCAGCACTGACGTCACCGCCAGTACCAAGGGAAAAAATACAAAGTTGCCCAAGAGGGTGACAGGAATACGCTCAATAACTCCATTGGATGCAATTCTGCGTGGGATCGAAAGAATTCGGGTGCGGTACAGGTAGACGACCGTCCCTTCCGAGAACGCCCAAGCCTCATGCGTGTCGAAGCTAATCTCGCTGCCGTAATTTGTGCGAATCACCAGCCGGTCCGACCTGTTGGCACCATCACCCAGATCGATCAGCTGTATTATTTTCTCATCGTCCTGTCGCGTGGGCAAAACGACATCTATGAGCAGCAACACACAAAAGACAAGGGCCACACGGGAAATGACCCGCGCGTACTTTTGATACCGCACAACCCACGGGTTGACAGGCGGGGGTCCTGACTGTGGCCGGGGCCTGGCCCGGCGGTGATAAGCCGGGTCGCGATGCGCTGGCTGCGGGGTTACGACAGGCTCCGTCCAGGATATTGTTCGCGACAGATCGTATTTCCGCCTTTTCTCCGGATCGCTTAGTACGTCATAAGCGACGTTTATCTGGCGGATTTTCTCGGCGGCGGAAGGATCGGGATTTCGATCCGGATGATACCGGATGACAAGCTTCCGGTAAGCCGTTCGGATATCTTCCTGCGAAGCATGATCGGTTACACCGAGGATCTCGTAATAGTCAGCCATCAGGCAAAAATAAAAAGCCCGGAATGCCGGGCCCCAAAATCAGTGATGCGCAAGCGGTTATTTACGATGTTTCGTAACGAAGGTGAGAACCGGACGCTTGGCATGCGTCACCACTTCCTCCGCAATGCTGCCGGCAAGGACGTGGGCGACACCTGTTCTTCCATGAGTAGCCATCGCGATTAGATCAGCGTCAATGCTGTCTGCAAAATAGGCGATGCCTTCTTCCTCCGTAAGGTCGTTGTAGACATTGAGTGTATAATTCTTGAGCTGAAGCTTCTTCGCGAAGTCCTGCATGTATTTCAGCACTACCGCATCGCGTTGGAAGTTACCCGGCGTGTTGATACGGACGAGGTGAATCGTTGAGTTGTACATCTCCTGCGTACGGCGAACGATGCGCGAGAAAACTTCTTCCTCTTTGCTCATGGAAGTAGCATACACGATGTTCTTGAAGTCAACACGCGCAGGCTTCTTTTGAACGGTGAGTACCGGACAATGCGAACGACGCACAACCTTCTCGGTATTGGTTCCGAGGAATACCTTGTCAAGTCCCGAGTGTCCACCAGTGCCCATAACGATAAGGTCGACCTTGGAATTGGCAACAATAGTATTGATGCCGTGGAAAGGCGTACCAACACGCAGTTCCGTGCTCACCTTGATTCCCTTGAGCTTATCGTCTGCACTGAGCTTTTCGAGCTGCTTCTTGGAACGCTCAATAAGCTTCATTGTAAACAGGGCGTCTTCTGAATCAGAAAGCCCCACATCTCCTGTGACAGCAAAAGAAGTTGACGAAGCAGCTTCCGCTACGTGAAGCAGGATAAGTTCGGCTCCGGCCTTACGGGCAATCTCCGAGGCCACGTCAAGTGCAATACGGGCAGGTTTGGAAAAATCGGTAGGGACAAGAATCTTCTTCATAAAAAATGGTTCAGGGATTCGGTTATTGGTGAAAGTAAAGCATTTTTTGATTCGTGAACAAGACAGGATGTCAATTAAGGCGACGGGGTGTCGCCACCGACGATAATAACCGGAACAGGAAGGGAGCCAAGGAAACTCTCATGCGGACGTTCGACAATCAGCCTACGCATATTGCTGTCCAGAACGATCTTGTCGACCTGGTTGTTTCGAACCTGCCGTAGTATGCAATCAGAGAAAAATCCAATCTCGATCAGGAACTCGTGGTCAGTAACGGTACCGTTATGGAAGAAGGGTTCAAGCATACAGAAGCGCTCCCGGGCGCGAAGCTCCACGCGATTCCTGAACTTGAGGATTTCTTCCTCCTGGTCTGGCTGAATGAGGCGATAGGAATAGAGCACCGTGACGCCCCGGCCTTCCTTATTCGCCATTTCGATGGCGTATTTGAGTGCCTCGATGGACGACTCAGAAAAGTCAATTGGGCAAAGGATCTTCCCTTTCATAACACAAATTCATCCAAAGCTAACCGGCCCGCCTGGCCAATTTCAGGATGAGTGTCAGGTCATTAACCTGACTTTTATCATCCCCCCGGGTGGCCTATATTGCACAATATTGCCACAACCATGGCTGTAGAGCAGAAAGATTCGATCCTTTCCCAGGACACCTTTCGCCAGATTTTCCAGAATTCTGCCGAGGGAATCATTATTGTTAATGAGGAGGGTCGGATATTTCTGGCCAACCCGGTTGCGGAAAAGATGTTCGGCTATGAGCCCGGGGAGCTGGTGAACATGCACCTCGGCAAACTCCTGCCCGAACGATTTCGCGCCCGCCATGCCGTCTACCGCGAGCAGTTCTTTCAGGATCCCCGCCCCCGTCGAATGGGTGTAGGTCGCGATCTGCTGGCCGCCCGAAAGGACGGCACAGAATTTCCCGTTGAGGTCAGTCTCAGCAGCGTCACCATCGATGGCCATTCCCTGGTGATCGCCTTCATCATCGACATAACGCTGCGCAAGAAATCAGAAGAAGCCCTGAGAAAGAGTGAGGAACAGCTCATCATCTACGCTGCCGAGCTTGAACGAAAGGTCAAGTCGCGAACCGAAGCACTCGACAAAACCATCCGGGAGTTGGAAAAGCTGAATAAGGATCTCGAAGAGCAAATACAGGAACGCCGACGTGCTGAAGAGGAAGCCAAGAAAGCCCTTCAGAGAGAACGCGAAGTGAACGAGCTCAAGACGAAGTTCGTTTCGATGGCTTCCCATGAATTCCGGACACCGCTGAGTTCTGTGTTAAGCTCCGCATCGCTGATCAGGAAGTATAGGGACAAGGGCGACTTGTCCCGCATCGACAAGCACATCGACCGAATCAAGTCGTCCGTCAACCACCTTACAAACATCCTGAACGATTTCCTTTCACTAGGCAAGCTTGAAGAGGGCAAGGTGGAAGTGCTATCCGAAGAAATCGACGTCGAAGAAATTTTCGAAGATATCGTTGAGGAACTGAGACTCACCCTGAAGCCGGGTCAGGAGATCAAGATCAGCTGCGAAGGATCCAAACGCAGAATCCAATCAGACCCCAAGGTACTCAGAAACATCACCTTCAACCTGGTGTCCAACGCCAGCAAGTACTCGGACGAAGGCAAAACCATATACCTGGGCCTGACCTTTGATCCCGACCGGCTCCGCATTTCGGTACGTGACGAAGGTGTGGGCATTCCCGAAGACGAGGCGAAACACATTTTCGAGCGGTTTTACAGGGCCAGCAACGTGTCAAACATTCAGGGTACCGGTCTTGGCCTGAACATTGTAAAGCGCTACGTGGGCCTGCTGAATGGCACCATTGATTTTAGCTCGGAATTCGGAAAAGGTAGTACCTTTACTGTGACGCTGCCCTGCTGATCCAGAACCATTTTAGACATGAAGAAGATACTCCTTATCGAAGACAACGCGGAGGTACGCGAGAACACCAGCGAAATCCTTGAGCTTGCCAATTACGAGGTCATCACAGCAGAAAACGGAAAGATTGGCGTTGAGCTGGCGCAAAAAGAACTTCCCGACCTGATCATCTGCGACATCATGATGCCGGAGCTGGATGGCTATGGCGTTCTTCACATCCTGGGAAAAAAAGCAGAAACCGCGCGGATACCATTCATATTCCTTACGGCAAAAACCGAAAAGAGCGACATCCGAAAAGGCATGACGCTCGGCGCGGATGACTATCTCACCAAACCGTTCGACGACACCGACCTTCTGAATGCGGTTGAGGCGCGTTTGCGCAAGAGTGAGTTCCAGCGCAGCGACTATGAACCTTCCACGGAAGGACTTGACCGCTTCATCAACGACGCACAACGGGCGCTGAATCTCAAGGACCTTTGCAAAGACAGAAAGGTAAAGCGCTACAAGAAGAAAGCTGAAATATACTCCGAGTCGGAAACACCGCTTTACCTGTTCTACATCGTCTCAGGAAGCGTAAAGGAATTCAAATCGCATCCCGACGGAAAAGAGCTAATTACAAACATCTACAAAGAGAACGATTTCTTCGGATTTGAACCGCTGCTGGACAACGGCATCTACCACGAATCGGCTATTGCCATGGAGGACACCGAACTGACGCTGATTCCGAAGGCCGACTTTCTTACGCTCGTACATGCACGTCCGGATATTTCGGCGACTTTCATTTCTCTGCTGTGCAAGAAGGTGGCCGATAAGGAAGATCAACTCCTCCACCTGGCATACAATTCTGTCAGACAACGTACTGCAGAAGCGTTGTTGCGCGTCTGGAACTTCAAGAATTCGAAAGAAGTTATTAGTGTGTCGCGGGAAGACCTCGCGAAGCTTGTAGGGACTGCGTCAGAGTCGGTGATCCGGGTGTTGTCAGATTTCCGTGAAGAGGGCATCATCGACGTCATAAGCGGCAAAATCAAGGTCAAGCATCCCGAAAAGCTGGAGAAGGTGATTCGCTGGAGTGTCGCCCGCTGACCGTTGGGTGTAACAACGGAACGGTTTTCGCTACTAATTCGTCAGGATACTAACAATCCCTTACTATGAAAAAAATACTGGTCATCGGCGCTGTCATCGTAGGCGCTATCATCCTCTACCGTCTGTTCGCCGGAACGTATAACAACCTCGTTTCCAGAGAACAAGATGTGGAAGCGCAATGGGCTCAGGTAGAGAACGTTTACAAACGCAGGGCTGACCTGATTCCCAACCTGGTCAATACGGTAAAGGGGTATGCGGACTTTGAGCAGGAAACGCTGACCCGCGTGATCGAAGCGCGTGCAAAAGCTACGTCGATAACCGTCGACCCTAACGAACTCACGCCTGAAAAGGTGGCCGAGTTCCAGCAAGCGCAGAGCGAACTGTCAACCGCCCTGGGCCGTCTTCTGGTCAGTGTGGAACGGTATCCTGACCTTAAGGCCAATCAAAACTTTCTCGACCTGCAGACTCAATTGGAAGGGACGGAGAACCGAATTGCAGTAGAGCGTATGAAGTTTAACGAAACCGTTAGGTCGTACAATACTTACGTGAAAACATTTCCGCGCAACCTGTTGGCTAGCATGTACGGCTTCCAGGAACGGGGCTATTTCGACGCGAGCCCGGAAGACGAGCAAGTACCTCAGGTACAATTCTGATCGATGGCAAGGGATTTTTTCACAATTACGGAACGACAACAAATTCGGCAGGCAATCATTGACGCTGAACAGAAGACAACCGGTGAAATCCAGGTTCACCTCGAAGGCCATGCCATGAAGCCTGTGGCGGAACGCGCGGTGGAGGTCTTCAACATACTTGGCGTGTCGAAGACAAAAGCCCGTAATGGCGTACTGTTTTACCTCGCATTTAAAGATCGCAAATTTGCTGTACTTGGCGACCAAGGCATTGACAAGGTCGTGCCTCCCGGCTTCTGGGATCAGATTCGCGCACATATGGAAAACCTCTTTCGCCAGGGCCGATTCACGGATGGTCTATGTGATGGAATCCGGATGACCGGAGAGCAATTGGCGAAATATTTTCCGATCACACGAGACGACAAGAACGAACTTCCCGATGATATTTCGTTTGGCAACCAATAGCCGCATGATACGAGCTCTTATTCCTTTGCTTTTGCTGGTATCTGCGGCTATTGCCCAGGACGTTCCACCGGCACCCAACCCTCCACGGCTGGTTAACGACTTTGCCGGTGTGCTGAGCGCATCGGATAAAGCCGCCCTTGAACGAAAACTCAATGCTTACCACGACACAACATCAACACAGATTGCCGTGGTGATCGTAAAAGACCTGGGCGGTTACGACGTGATGGACTATGCCTATCGCATCGGCGAAGTGTGGGGTGTGGGTCAGAAAGGAAAGAACAACGGTGTGGTGGTGTTGGTGGCCATCGACGATCGCAAGGCAGCCATTGCTACCGGCTATGGTTTGGAAAGTGTCATCCCTGACATTGCCACGCGACACATTCGCGAGAACCAGATGAACCCGAACTTCCGCGAGGGCAATTTTTATAAGGGCCTTGATGAGGCCACCACAACGCTGATGAAGCTCGCATCCGGTGAGTTTACCGCCGATGACATGAGACAGGAAGTTCCTCCCGGCGTGGTTATCGGCATGGCCGTCTTTTTCGTCATCATGGTCATAATGATCATCGTGTTTATCGCTGCTGTGAGTCGCAGGAAAAATCACATCGGTAGCAAGGGCCTCGACTTCTGGACAGCCCTGTGGCTTATGAGCCATATGGGCCGGGGCAATCGCGGAGGCGGATCCGGATGGGGTGGCGGCTCCGGATGGGGCGGTTTCGGCGGTGGCTCAGGTGGCGGATTTGGCGGATTTGG
>Ga0079224_100005479_pt1 | contig 16684 bp, 14 predicted proteins | sample Stecom2015_FD_80414 | JGI IMG/M metagenome (GOLD analysis project Ga0079224, IMG submission 80414) | Agricultural soil microbial communities from Utah to study Nitrogen management - Steer compost 2015 | ecosystem: Environmental > Terrestrial > Soil > Agricultural land | place: USA: Utah... | reverse complement strand
CGCCGAGATCACCACCGCGGTGCCCACCAGCAGGAGCGTGGGCCAGATGCGTTCGGCGATGAGGTCGGTGACCGGCCGGCTGAACTGGAACGAGTCGCCGAAGTCCAGGCGCAGCACGCCCCACAGGTAGTCCACGAACTGCTGGGCCAGGGGATCGTTGAGACCGAAGTCTTCGCGCAATTGTTCCTTCTGCTCCGCGCTGACCGGCCGCCCGTGGGTCATCGTGTTCACCGGGTCGCCGGGAATGATGCGGAACAGGAAGAAGCTCGTGACGATCACCGCGACCAGCGACACCATGCTCCCGGCGATCCGGGAGCCCAGGTAGTTGAGGGTCTTGTGCAGTCCGGAGAGGTCCCGCACCTCCCCGGGGGGAGAGTGCGGGACCAGGTCCGTGTCGACCGGGCCTGCCATCCGGCCCCTACTCGCGATCCTCGGCCGTGGCGGAGCGGCGCCGCGCGAGGAAGAAGACGGCGCCGATCACCACTGCCGCGGCCACGATGATGCCGATCACCAGGGCGGTGTTGCTGCCGTCATCGCTGTCCGATGCCGCCGATGCGTCGCCACCGCCGCCTTCGCCGGAACCCTCGGCACCGGCGGGCACCGCCGACCACCAGCTCCAGTAGCCGTCCTGGCCGTAGTAGTTGCCGCCCGGATCCGGCTGCGGGGTCATCTCGGCGATGACGTCGCTGCGGTAGGCCTCGAGGGCGTCGGCGTAACCCCAGACGACGAACACGTTGGTCTCGTACAGGATCTCCTGCATCTGCTTGACCAGCTCGGCCCGGGCGTCGACGTCGAGCTCGGCGAGCTGCTGCTGGTACAGCTGGTCGTACTCGTCGTTGCAGAAGTACGCGTCGGACAGGTACGGACCGCCGACCTCGGTCGGCAGGCCGGAGCACAGGTTGATCGACAGCACGTAGTTCGGGTCCGGGTTGACGCTCCACCCGGTGGTGAGGATGTCGTACGTGCCGTCGTCGAGCAGGGAACCGACCTCGGAGACCGGCTCGACCTTGAGCTCCATGCCGGCGTCGGAGGCCCATTCGGCCATCATCTGGGCGGCCTGGACGTACTGCGGGTTGTCGGCGTGGACGTTGAACCGGAACGACAGCGGGCGCCCGTCGGGGGAGACGCGGATGCCGTCGTCACCCATCGTGTACCCGGCGTCGTCGAGAAGCTGGTTGGCCGCGTCGATGTCGAACTCTTCGGAGACCGGCCTCTCGGGCTCCCAGTGGTAGATGTCGTATCGCGAGGGGATGTAGCCGGCGTTGGGCTCGCCGAATCCGCCGTAGGCGACTTCGTAGATCGCTTCGCGGTCGATGGTGCGCACCAGGGCCTCGCGGACCACGGGGTCTTGCAGCGCCGGGTGACCGTCGCCGAAGGGGGTGCCGTCTTGCAGCGTGGCGCCCGGGTTGAGGGTCATGCCCTGGAACCGCTTGCCGTCGGCCTGGTTGAGCTCGATGTTCTCTTCACCCTCGAGGGAGCGGAACTGGGCCGGTGTCAGCCCCTGCACGAAGTCGACCTCGCCGGCCCGCAACGCCTCGACCTGGGCGTCGGCGTCGTTGATGGTCCGCAGGACGAGCTCGTCGAACTGCGGCGCGCCGCGCCAGTAGTCCTCGTTGGGCTCGAACGTGATCGTCTGGTTGGGCTGGTAGTCGGTCAGGATCCACGGACCGTTGCTGACGATCGGGAACTCTTCGTCGTTGTTGAACGCGCCGTAGTCCTCGATGCCGGACCAGATGTGTTCAGGCAGGATCGGCACGTCCAGCGCCAGCATCGTCACCTGCGGCTGGGAGAGCTGGATCTCGACGGTGTACTCGTCGGTGGCGGTGACGGTCTCGAAGTTCTCGACGAAGTTCCCGTTGGCCTCGGCGGCAGCAGGGTCGGTCATCATCGTGTTGAACGTCCAGGCGACGTCCTCGGCGGTGACCGGCTCGCCGTCGGTCCAGGTGGCGTCCTGGCGGATGTGGTAGGTCCAGGTCAGCCCGTCCTCGGAGGTCTCCCACGACTCCGCGAGAGCGGGGATGGTCTCACCGGTCTCGGGGTCGTAGTTGGTCAGGAAGTCGTACATCCACCGGTGCAGGCTGGTGGTGATGACGCGCACGGCTTGGAACGGGCTGAGGCTGTCGACCTCTTGGGAGACCGCGATGGTGATCGAGGTCTTCTCGTCGCTGTCGGCCTGGGCGGGTGGCGCGCCGACGGCCACGCCGGCCAGCCCTGCCGCGAGCGCGGCTGCGCCCGCGGCGAGCCTGCCCGGGCGGGTACGGGTCACAGATATCGCCATGATGATGCGGGTACCTCGCAATCGCGTCACGCGTGGTGCCTATGAGGGGACGTCGTCGGCGCCGCGGGGCGCTCGGGTGTCGTGGTCGGGGGACCGCACTGTGTGGTTGTCGGCGCCGGTGGTTCGCAGGGGTGGCCTCGTTCCACAGCCGGCTGAACGGTAGACCTGTTGGGCGGTTGGTCTATCACCGGCAGCACCCTACGTCAATGGTCTGGACCTGTGCGCCGGGGGAACTCCCTGTGGGCTATGCACGATCGAAACCGAACTGGAGATCTTCTCGTGACCTTGGCTGAGTGGAGGACGAACAGGTGAGCTTCCCGAGTTTGGCGCGTGGTTTTCCGGGATTCGGTCGAAGTGGTCCGCATACCGGCCGATGGCCGTCGCAGCGTCGCCCGCGCCGGCGACGCTCGGCCCGCCCCGGGGCGGGCGCGGACCGAGCGGAACAATAGGGCCATGGCCAGTCCCCGTGAGGTCGTCATCCTCGGTTCCACCGGATCGATCGGCGTCCAGGCGATCGATGTCGCGAAACGTAACCCCGACCGGCTCCGGGTGGTGGGCCTGGCTGCCGGCGGCTCCGATCCGGAGACCCTGGCCGCACAAGCGCTCGATCTCGGTGTGTCCGCGGTCGCGGTGGCCCGCGCCAGCGCGTCGTCGGACCTGCAGCTCGCGTTCTACGCCGAGGCGCAGCGGCGCGATTACCCGTCCGGCGGCTTCCGGGTGCCGAAGATCCTCGCCGGCCCCGATGCGGCCGCCGAACTGGCCGCCAGCGAATGCGACGTCGTCCTCAACGGCATCACCGGCTCGATCGGCCTCGGCCCCACGCTGGCCGCGCTCGGCGCGGGGCGGCAGCTCGCGTTGGCGAACAAGGAGTCGCTGATCGCCGGCGGACAGCTGGTCAAAGCCGCCGCACAGCCGGGCCAGATCGTGCCCGTCGACAGCGAGCACAGCGCGCTGGCCCAGGCCCTGCGCGGGGGCAGCGCCGACGAGGTCCGCCGCCTCGTGCTCACCGCCAGCGGCGGGCCGTTCCGCGGCCGCCGCCGCGACGAGCTCACCGCGGTCACCCCCGAGCAGGCACTGGCGCACCCGACGTGGTCCATGGGGCCGGTGGTCACCATCAACTCGGCCACTTTGGTCAACAAGGGCCTGGAGCTCATCGAGGCGCACCTGCTGTTCGACATGCCGTTCGACGCCATCGAGGTCGTCGTGCACCCGCAATCGATCGTGCATTCCATGGTCGAGTTCGTCGACGGCTCCACGCTGGCTCAGGCCAGTCCGCCGGACATGCGCATTCCCATCGCGATGGCACTGACCTGGCCGGACCGAGTACCCGACGCCGCGCCGGCCTGCGACTGGAGTACCGCGTCGACGTGGGAGTTCATGCCGCTCGACCACGAGGCGTTCCCAGCCGTGCAGCTCGCCCGCGCCGCCGGTGAGCGCGGCGGGCTCGCGCCTGCGGTGTACAACGCGGCCAACGAGCAGTGCCTGGCCGCGTTCATCGAGGGGCGGCTGCCGTTTCTCGGCATCGTCGACACCGTCGCTCGTATCCTTGACGAGTACCGTGACGGCGACGCGACGAGTGTCGACGACGTCGTCGCCGCCGAGGACTGGGCGCGGGCCCGCGCCCGCGAGATCGTCACACCGGAGGACCGCTGAATGGATCTGCTCGCCGTCGCAGGCATTCTGCTGTTCCTCGTGGGGTTGATGCTCTCCATCGCCCTGCACGAGATCGGCCACCTGGTGCCGGCGAAGTTGTTCGGCGTGAAGGTCACGCAGTACATGGTCGGCTTCGGGCGCACGATCTTCTCGCGCCGCCGAGGTGAGACCGAGTACGGCATCAAGGCGGTCCCGCTCGGCGGATACGTGCGCATGATCGGGATGTTCCCGCCCGAGCCCGGCAGCGAAGACGGCCAGCTGCGCCAGTCCAGCACCGGGCTGTTCCAGACCATGGCCCGGGACGCGCGCACCGCCGCGCGCGAAGAGATCGGGCCCGGCGACGAAGACCGCGTGTTCTACCGCCAGGCGTGGTGGAAGAAGCTCATCGTCATGCTCGGCGGCCCGGCCATGAACGTCGTACTGGCCATCGTCCTGGCCGGTGGAGTGCTGATGACCTTCGGCAATCCGGACAAGCCGGTCCATTCCACCGTCGTCAGCTCGGTCAGTGAGTGCGTCAAGTCGCAAGAGCAGGCCGATCGCCCCTGCACCCCGGGCGATCCGGAGGCGCCGGCGAACGAGGCTGGGTTCCAGCCGGGCGACAAGGTGATCGCGGTCGGCGGCACCGAAGTGTCGTCGTGGCCGGCCACCTCCGCGGCCATCGCGGAGGCCGGCCCGGGACCCATCGACGTCGTGGTCGAGCGTGACGGCGAGCAGCTGACCCTGACCCCAGAGCTCATCGTCACCGAGCGGCCCGACCCCGACGGCGAGATCGGCGACGTTCGCGAGACGAGCTTCCTGGGCATCGCGCCGACCTTCCAGCACTACCAACGTGAGGACGTCGGCGGAGCGTTGGTGTGGACCGGCGACTTCGTCAGCCGCACGGCCGAGGCGATGTCGCGGGTTCCGCAACGGATGGTCGACGTCTGGGACGCCGCGTTCGGCGGCGGCGAGCGTGGTCATGACACGCCGGTCAGCATCGTCGGCGCGGGCCGGATCGGCGGCGAGATCGCCTCGGCCGACGAGTTCACCGCCGGACAGCGCATCGCGACGTTCGTCATGCTCCTGGCCTCGTTCAACATGGCCATCGCATTGCTCAACCTGGTGCCGCTGCTGCCACTGGACGGCGGGCACGCGGCCGGCGCCATCTGGGAGGCGCTCAAGCGCGCGTTCTGCCGGGTCTTCCGGCGACCCGAGCCGCAACCGGTCGACGTCGCCAAGGCCCTGCCGATCGCCTATGGCGTCGCTGTCGTCCTGGTCTGCATGAGCGCCCTGCTGATCTACGCCGACTTCGTGAACCCGGTTCGATTGTTCGGCTGATTCGACGGAGAATGGAAACCATGAGTGTCGCCCTGGGAATGCCCGCGCTTCCGCCGCCGGTGCTTGCGCCGCGCCGCAAGTCCCGCAAGGTCAGCGTCGGCAAGGTCGACGTCGGCGGTGACGCGCCGGTCAGCGTCCAGTCGATGACGACCACCCCCACCACCGACATCAACGCCACCCTCCAGCAGATCGCCGAGCTCACTGCGGCCGGCTGCGACATCGTCCGGGTCGCCGTGCCCAGCGCCGACGACGCCGAGGCGCTGCCGGCCATCGCGAAGAAGTCGCAGATCCCGGTCATCGCCGACATCCACTTCCAGCCGAAGTACGTCTTCGCCGCCATCGACGCCGGCTGCGCCGCCGTACGGGTCAACCCCGGCAACATCAAGAAGTTCGACGACAAGGTCGGCGAGATCGCCAAGGCGGCCGCCGACGCCGGTGTGTCGCTGCGTATCGGTGTCAACGCCGGCTCGCTGGACAAGCGCCTGCTGGACAAGCACGGCAAGCCGACGGCCGAGGCCCTGGTCGAATCCGCGGTCTGGGAGGCGTCTCTGTTCGAGGAGCACGACTTCCACGACTTCAAGATCTCGGTCAAGCACCACGATCCCGTCGTCATGGTCCAGGCCTACGAGATGCTCGCCGAACGCGGCGACTGGCCGCTGCATCTGGGGGTCACCGAGGCCGGCCCGGCGTTTCAGGGCACCATCAAGTCGTCGGTCGCCTTCGGCTCGCTGTTGTCGCGCGGCATCGGCGACACCATCCGGGTGTCGCTGTCGGCGCCGCCGGTCGAGGAAGTCAAGGTCGGCCTGCAGATCCTGCAGTCGCTCAACCTGCGCGAGCGAAAGCTCGAAATCGTGTCCTGCCCATCGTGCGGACGGGCTCAGGTCGACGTCTACACCTTGGCCGACAAGGTCACCGCCGGGCTCGAGGGCATGGAGGTGCCGCTGCGCGTCGCGGTCATGGGATGCGTCGTCAACGGCCCCGGCGAGGCTCGCGAGGCAGACCTCGGAGTGGCCTCGGGCAACGGCAAGGGGCAGATCTTCGTCAAGGGCGAGGTCATCAAGACCGTGCCGGAATCGGAGATCGTCGAGACCCTCATCGAGGAGGCCATGCGGATCGCTGACTCGATGGCCGACACCGCCGAGCCAGGGCAGCCCAACGTGACGGTCGGTTAGGTTCAGGGAGTCGCGGTGCTGGGGACGTCGCCCGCCGTACGGACGCTGGGTCCGCAAGATCTGGGTGACGTGCTGCGTGTGCTCGACCGTACCCCGTACCTCGACGTCTTCGTGGCCTCGCGCGTGCACGCCTCCGGCCTGGTGCCCTCGCGGCTGGGCGGTGAGCTCTGGGGCTACTACGAATCCGACCAGTTGCGCTCGCTGTGCTACTCCGGCGCAAACCTGGTGCCCGTGGCCGCCGACGGCCTGGCGACGAAACTGTTCGCTGACCTCGCCGGCCGACGTGGACGTCGGTGCTCGTCGATCGTCGGGGCCGCCGACGCGGTCCTGGCGATGTGGGACCTGCTGCGTCCCGAGTGGGGCCCGGCCCGCGAGGTCCGGTCGTGCCAGCCGGTCATGCAACTGACCGGCGGGCCGATCGTCCCGCCGGACCCGAAAGTGCGGCGGGTCCGCCCGGGCGAGATCGACATCCTCATGCCGGCGGCGGTGGCGATGTTCACCGAAGAGGTCGGTATCGCGCCCACCGGCAACGACGGCGGCGCCTACTACCGGGCGCGCATGGTCGAGCTCGTCCGGTCGGGACGGGCCTTCGCCCGGTTCGACGACGGCGCCATCGTGTTCAAAGCCGAGGTGGGCGCCGTGACTCCGCGGGCCTGCCAGGTGCAAGGGGTGTGGGTGCATCCGAACCGCCGCGGCGAGGGCCTGTCGATCGGCGGGATGGCTGCCGTCGCCGCGTTCGCGTTGCGCGACATCGCCCCGACGGTGTCGTTGTACGTCAACGACTTCAACGTGGTCGCCCGCGAGACCTATCGGCGCGTGGGGTTCACCGAGGTCGGCCGCTTCGCCACCGTCATGTTCTAACCCCCGCGCTGTCTGAAATGATCATGTTCACTTGGCGATTCCCTGCCACACCACCCGTGCACGCCTGTTGGTGCAGCAGAACTCCGCGTGGTGCACCCGGCCGATAGCGCATGGATGCGATGATCTCTCCTGTGCGCCTCCCGGTCTTGGTCTCCGGTTCCGTTGCGCTGGTACTCCTCGCAGTGGGCTGTTCCGGCAGCGGCACCGACGACGACAGCGCCGGTTCGTCGCCGAGCCCGCCGCCGGCATCGGCCAGCTCGCCGCCGGCGGCCACCCCATCGGCATCCCCGACTCCTACGCCGCAGCCCCGGACTTTCACACTGGCTGCGACCGGCGACGTGCTCTTGCACGAACGGCTGTGGGTGCAGGCGCGCAAGGACGCCGCAGCCGGCACGACGATGGACTTCGCCCCTCAGCTGGCCAGCATCAAGCCGGTCATCAGCGCCGCCGACCTCGCGATCTGCCACCTCGAGGTGCCCCTGGCCCCCGCCGACGGCCCCTACGAGGGCTATCCGACGTTCTCCGGCCCCCCGCAGGTCGTCACCGGGCTCGCCGCGACCGGCTACGACGCCTGCACCACCGCCTCGAACCACACGTTCGACCAAGGCGCCGCCGGCGTGGACCGGACGCTCGAGATGCTGGACCAGGCCGGTCTGGCCCACGCCGGTTCCGCCCGGTCGCCGCAGGAAGCACAGCGCACGAGCATCCTCCAGGTCGACACGGACGGCGCACCGGTCACGGTGGCCCTGCTGTCGTACACGTTCGGCTTCAACGGCATCCCGTATCCGGACGGCGAGACGTGGCGGAGCAACGAGATCGTCGAAGCGGACATCGTCGCCGACGCGGCGACTGCGCGGGCTGACGGCGCGGACGTCGTCGTCGCGGCGCTGCACTGGGGCGACGAATACGTCCACGAGCCGAATGAGCTCCAGCGCGACCTCGCTCCGCAGCTGATCCGTTCCCCGGACATCGACCTGCTGCTCGGGCATCACGCCCACGTCGTCCAGCCGGTGCAGAACGTCGACGGTGAGTGGATCGTGTACGGCATGGGCAACCTGATGGCCAACCACGCCGAACCACAAGGCCCCAAGTCCGAGGGGTTGCTGACGAGGTTCACCTTCACCGAGAACCTCGACGACGGTGGCTTCGACGTCAGCGCCGCGGAGTACCTGCCGCTGTACCAGACCTACGAGCCGCCGGTCGAAGTGTTGGACGTCGTGACGGCCCTGCGTACCGGCGACGTCGGCACCGCGGGGAAAGCCCGTCTCGAGCAGGCGCTGGCGCGTACCACGCAGGTCGTCGAAAGCCTCGGCGGCGCCGACGACGGACTGCGGATGCTCGCGTCGAGCTGAAGCGGGCACCGTCTGGTCGGCCCGGAGCCGAGAATCCGGTTCGTTGCCGGCATGGCGACGGATATCCTCGACGAAAGTCTTGCACCGTGTCCGCACTCACACCGTTACAGGAGTACTCGTGGTCCTGCGCATGTCGACACTGTTCCTGCGAACCCTGCGCGAGGATCCGGTGGACGCCGACGTTCCCAGCCACAAGCTCCTGGTGCGCGCCGGCTACATCCGCCGCGCCGCCCCCGGTATCTACTCCTGGCTGCCGCTGGGCTACATGGTGCTGCGCAACATCGAAACGATCGTGCGCGAAGAGATGAACGCGATCGGCGCGCAGGAAGTGCACTTCCCGGCGCTGTTGCCGCGCGAGCCCTACGAGGCGACCAATCGCTGGGAGGAGTACGGCGACAGCCTGTTCCGGGTCAAGGACCGCAAGGGCGGCGACTACCTGCTCGGGCCCACGCACGAAGAGATGTTCACCTTGCTGGTCAAGGACCTCTACTCGTCGTACAAGGACCTGCCGCTGTCGCTGTACCAGATCCAGACGAAGTACCGCGACGAGCAGCGCCCGCGGGCCGGCATCCTGCGCGGCCGGGAGTTCGTGATGAAGGACTCCTACTCCTTCGACGTCTCCGACGAGGCATTCATGCGCTCGTACCAGGCGCATCGCGAGGCCTACATCAAGATCTTCGACCGGCTCGGCCTCGACTACGTCATCGTCGCGGCGATGTCCGGCGCCATGGGCGGTTCGGCCAGCGAGGAGTTCCTGGCCATAGCCGACAACGGTGAAGACACCTACGTCCGCTCTCCGGGTGGCTACGCGGCCAACGTCGAGGCCGTCCGGACACCGGTTCCCGCGCCGGTGCCCTACGACGACGTCCCGGCCGCCCACGTGGAGGACACCCCGGACACGCCGACCATCGACACTCTCGTCGATCACCTCAACGGGCACTTCCCGCGTTCGGACCGCCCGTGGGGCGCCGCCGACACGTTGAAGAACGTGCTGGTGGTCCTGCGCCATCCGGACGGGACGAGGGAACCGCTGGCCATCGGCGTGCCGGGCGACCGCGAGGTGGACGAGAAGCGGCTGGCCGCGCAGGTCGAGCCGGCCGAGGTCCAGCCGTTCACCGACGAGGACTTCGCCGCGCATCCGACGCTGGCGAAGGGCTACATCGGCCCTGGCGTGCTGGGGGAGAAGAACGCGTCGGGAATCCGCTACCTCGTCGACCCGCGAGTCGTGGAGGGCACCCGCTGGGTGACTGGTGCGGACCAGCACGGCAAGCACGTCATCGATCTGGTCGCCGGCCGAGACTTCACGCCCGACGGCACCATCGAGGCCGCCGAGGTGCGTGACGGTGACCCGGCCCCGGACGGGTCCGGGCCGCTCGAGACCGCGCGCGGCATCGAGATGGGGCACATCTTCCAACTCGGCCGGAAATACTCCGAGGCGCTGGGTCTGCGCGTGCTCGACGAGAACGGCAAACTCGTCACCGTCACCATGGGCTCCTACGGCGTGGGGGTGTCGCGGGCGGTCGCGGCGATCGTGGAGAACTCCCACGACGAGGCCGGCATCATCTGGCCGCGCGAGGTCGCGCCGGCGGACGTGCACCTGGTGGCGACAGGCAAGGACGACGCCGTGTTCGACGCCGCCGAGCGCCTGGCCGGCGAGCTGGACGCAGCCGGCGTGCGGGTCCTCTACGACGATCGCCGCGGCGTCAGCCCGGGGGTGAAGTTCAAGGATTCCGAACTGGTGGGTGTGCCCACCATCGTGGTGGTGGGCCGCGGGCTCGCCGACGGTGTCATCGAGGTGAAGGACCGCCGCAGCGGCGAGCGTCGTGAGGTGGCTCTCGACGCCGCGGTGACCGAACTCGTCGATCTGTGTAGAGCGGGGTAGATGCAGCTCACGCGGCACGACGGTGACACCGGGTGGTGGGAGATGGCTCGCTGCCTGCCACACCCGGCGTTGCGCCGCGACGTCCTCGGTTACACCGGATACACCGAGCACACGCTGCAACCGGTGCGCCGCCGTGAGCTGCCGGGCCCGCGGGTCTCGGTGATCATCAGCTTCGGACCCAGCATCGACGTGCTGAGCTCCGGCGATGGACTGCTCGGCCGGCTGACCTCGTTCGTGGCCGGCTGCGCGGATCGCCACGCGGTGACCGAGTACGTGGGCGGTCAGCAGGGCCTGCAGATCGAGTTCACCGCGCTCGGGGCGTTCCGGCTGCTGGGGCTGACCGGTGACGAGATCCGCGACGGCGTGCTGGACCTGGCGGACCTCTTCGGTCACCGCCGGGTGCAGGAACTGACCGACCGGCTGGTCAGCGCGCCGGACTGGCCGGTGCGGTGCTCGATCATGGATCATCACGTCCTCGAACTGGCCGAGGACGCTCGTGCTGTGGACGACGCGATCGGCTGGGCTTGGCAACGCCTGGTCGACTCCCGCGGGCAAACGGCCGTCGGTGGGTTGGCCGCCGACATTTCATCCAACGCTTCCAGCGCCAGGCCGGGCTCAGTCCGAAGACGGCCGCGCGGGTGATCCGGTTCGACCACGCGGCTCGCCAGCTTGCCCGGCGTCAGCGGATCAGCGACGTCGCAGCCGCTACCGGGTACGCCGACCACAGCCACCTGGTCCGCGACTTCCGGGCGATGGCCGGCTGTACGCCGTCACAGCTGCTCGCCGAATGGGGGCTCGACGACGCCATCCCGCCCGGTCAGTTGTGATCGGTGATCGTTGCCGAATTCTGGTGGCCAGGGCAGCCACAACGCGCCAACGATCACCCCCTGAGTGGCACGGTTCTGCCGGGAGCGTCAAGCTTGGAACTACCGACGCCGGCGGAGGAGCGAACTGTGGACGAACCGGAGTACGACTACGACCTGCTTGTCATCGGCTCCGGGCCAGGCGGGCAGAAGGCGGCGATCGCCGCAGCGAAACTGGGTCACCGGGTCTGCATCGTCGATCGGCGCGACATGGTCGGCGGTGTCTGCGTGAACACCGGGACGATTCCGTCGAAGACCCTGCGTGAGGCGGTCATCTACCTCACCGGATTGTCCATGCGGGAGTTGTACGGGCAGTCGTACCGCGTCAAGCGCGACATCACCGTACAAGACCTGCTCGCCCGGACCCATCACGTCATCGGCCGTGAGATCGAGGTCGTCCGGTCGCAGCTGTTCCGCAATCACGTCGACCTCGTCATCGGCACCGCCCGGTTCACCAGCGCCCACAGCGTGGTCGTCGAGGGCTCGGGGGAGCGCCGGAACATCAGCGCGGCCAACATCATCGTCGCGACGGGGACCCGCCCGGCCCGGCCGGAGCACGTGGAGTTCGACGAAGGACGAGTGGTCGACTCCGACGGCATCTTGTCGCTGGAGCGCATCCCCGAGTCGATGGTCGTGGTGGGGGCCGGGGTCATCGGCATCGAGTACGCCTCGATGTTCGCCGCCCTGGGGACCAGGGTCACCGTCGTCGAGCGGCGCGAGCGGATGCTCGAGTTCTGCGACCCCGAGGTCGTGGAGTCGCTGAAGTTCCACCTGCGTGACCTCTCCGTGGCCTTCCGGTTCGGAGAAGAGGTCGAGAAAGTACAAATCGGGCAGCGCGGTACGGTGACGACGCTGGCCAGCGGCAAGCGGATACCGGCGGAGACCGTCATGTACTCGGCGGGACGCCAAGGCGAGACCGACCAGCTCGATCTGCCGGCAGCCGGGCTCGAAGCCGATGCCCGCGGGCGTATCCAGGTCGACGACGCCTATCGCACGGCGGTCCCGCACATCTTCGCCGTCGGCGACGTCATCGGCTTCCCCGCGCTGGCGGCCACCAGCATGGATCAGGGCCGGCTGGCGGCGTTGCACGCCTTCGGCGAGCCGGTCAGTCAGATGCGCGACATCCAGCCCATCGGCATCTACACCATCCCGGAGATCTCCTACTGCGGGCGGACGGAGGTCGAGCTGACCGAGGAGTCGGTGCCGTACGAGGTGGGCATCGCGCGCTACCGCGAGCTGGCCCGCGGGCAGATCGTCGGTGATTCGTACGGCATGCTCAAACTGCTGGTCGCACCGTCCACGCGCCACGTGCTCGGGGTCCACGTGTTCGGCACCGGCGCCGCCGATCTCGTGCACATCGGGCAGGCGGTCATGGGCTGCGGTGGCACGGTAGACTACCTCGTGGTCACGGTGTTCAACTATCCGACGCTGTCCGAGGCGTACAAGGTCGCCGCGCTGGATGTGACGAACAAGCTGCGCGCGCTCGACCGGTTCGACCTGTAGTCCGCGCCGGGTTGCCGCTCACTGCGGCGATTCGGGTGTTTCGGTATCGCTGGGCGTCTGCGGTGTCGGGGACGCCTGCGTACCAGGGGTGCCTGGGCGGCCGCTCAGCCCCGGGAAGGCGACCGGCTCGCCGCCCCAGCGACCACGCGCGACGGAGGCAGCGACCAACGCCTGCGCGGCGAACTCGCGGAGCTCGCCCGATTGCGCCGCACCGACCAGATCGGCGTACAGCGCCGCGAGCCGGGTTTCCATGAGCACGGCGAGCTTGCTGGCGCTCGCGGCGTCGGTGACCGGTTGCGGCAGTTCGTACGTCGGCGCCGACGCTTCGGGCTCGCCCCCGCCCGCGCGGATCAGCGCCGCGAGATCGTCGCGGCGGTCCCGGTGGGCCTGCAGGGCCCGAGCAGCCGTTTCAGCGTCGTCAGACAGGTGTGCGCCGACGACGCCGTAGCCGTAGACGCAGGCGTGTTCGCCGGCCAGTGCGGCCTGGGCGGCGGTGAGTTCGTCTTCGGCGTTCATCGCCATCTCACGCCGATTCCAGGGTGGCGGCATGGGCGGCTTCGCATGCGGCCACCGAGGCCAAGACGGCGGCGAAGCGTGAGCCGCTGGCGGCGAGGCAGTCGGCGACACGGGCCTCAGCGGCGGCGCTCTCGGCTTCGGCGACGGCGGCGAGCGCCGCGGCGGCATCGGCGGGTACGTCGGCCGATCCCGGCGAGGGCGGCTCCAGGGGATCGGATGCGCTGAACGGCAACGGTCCACCCTCCACGAGGACGTCCAGGTGCTCGGTGTGCCGCGCGGTGAACGGCGCCAGCGTGTCGGACAGCCCCGGGTGGGCGGTCAGTGTCGCGGCGTACAGGCCCAACAGCGCGCGCTCGGCCTCGACGGCTCGCCACCGCACTTTCACGTCCATGTCGACGTCGAGGCGGTGACCGGGTGCGGACTTCGGCACGGCGTCGTCGGCACAAGCCGCCAGGGCCGTACCGAGCATCGGGAGGCCGGCCAGGCAGATGAGCAAGCGCCGCCTGCGGACGTCCACCGTGTTGGTCACGCCGGTCACCATAGTCGTAGGCTCCGGGGCGGGTCGGAGCCGACCGCGCCGGCCGGTGGTGGCCGGGAACACGCGGTCACCGCGGGACGCCGTGTCTGCGCACGTGTTCGGCTATTGTTGATGAACCGGCGCAGGTCGCGCCGGACGGCTGAGGGTGTGCTGCGCGCGTCGCGTACGCCGGTGGATGACAATTCGACAGCGAGGAGGGCACGGATGAGTTCCGCCAGTCGTGACCTTCTTCAACAGGTGATCGCCCCTGTTGTCGCGGCGGAGGGCCTCGACCTCGAGGAACTCGATCTCGCCCAGGCGGGTAAACGAAGCCGCCTGCGCATCATCGTCGACGCCGACGGCGGCGTCGACCTCGACCGATGCGCCGAGACCTCCCGGCTCATCTCGCGTGCGCTCGACGACAGCGATGCCATGGGCGACATGCCCTACACCCTCGAGGTCAGTTCCCCGGGGGTTTCGCGCCCGCTGCGGCTGCCTCGGCATTGGGCGCGGGCCGTGGGCCGGCTGGTCCGAGTCCGGTTGCACGACGGCACCGATTTCACCGGCCGGGTGGTTCGCGCCGACGACACGCAGGCCGTTCTCGATCTCGACGGCGCTGTACGTGAGGTCGCGTTCGTCGACGTCCGCAAGGCCAAGGTCCAGGTCGAATTCCGTCGCGATGACGACGACGGCACCGAGGAATGAGGGCGACGTGGACATCGACTTGTCGTTGCTGAGGGCGCTGGAGCGCGAGAAGGACATTTCATTCGACCTCGTGGTCGAGGCGCTCGAGCGTGCCTTGCTCCTGGCTTATCAGCGATCGGAGAAGTCGCAACCCAAGGCGCGCGTCGAGCTCGACCGCAACACCGGCCACGTCACGGTGTGGGCCCAAGAGGTCGACGAGGACGGCAATGTCGTGCGCGAGTGGGACGACACCCCCGAAGGCTTCGGGCGAATCGCGGCGACCACGGCCAAGCAGGAGATTCTGCAGCGTCTGCGTGACGCCGAGGACGAGATCACTTTCGGCGACTTCCTCGACCGTGAGGGCGACATCGTCTCGGGCACCATCCAGCAAGGCCACGACCCGCGCAACGTGATGGTCAATCTCGGCAAGGTCGAGGCGGTGCTGCCCGCGGCCGAGCAGGTGCCGGGCGAGCGCTACGAGCACGGCAGCCGGATCCGCTGCTACGTGCTGCAGGTCCGCAAGGGCGCGCACGGTCCCATCGTCACGGTGTCGCGTTCGCACCCCAACTTGGTGAAAAAGCTGTTCATGTTCGAGGTGCCCGAGATCGCCGACGGCACGGTCGAGATCGCCGGCATCGCACGCGAAGCAGGACACCGCACCAAGATCGCAGTGCGAGCCACGGTGCCTGGCGTCAATGCCAAGGGCGCCTGCATCGGTCCGATGGGGTCGCGGGTCCGCGCGGTGATGACCGAGCTGAACGGTGAGAAGATCGACATCGTCGACTGGTCCGAAGACCCCGCCGAGCTGGTGGCCCACGCGCTGTCGCCGGCCCGAGTCCAGCGCGTCGACATCGTCGACGCCGAAGCGCGGTCGGCTCGCGTCATCGTTCCCGACTTCCAGTTGTCGCTGGCCATCGGCCGCGAAGGGCAGAACGCCCGGCTGGCAGCCCGGCTCACCGGCTGGCGCATCGACATCCGGTCTGACACCGACCCCGAGGCGATCGTTCAGCGCGCTGACGCACCTGCGTGACGGATTCGCGTCCATGAGACGCTAGACTGTCCGCGTGGAAGACCGCGCGGACGGCCGGCCGCCTGTGCGCACGTGTATAGGTTGTCGGTCTCGTGCGGTGAAGTCCGACCTGCTCCGTGTCGTCGCGGGCGGTGCCGGCTCATCTGGAAAACCGGGTGAACTGGTCCCCGACCTCGACGGCCGGCGTCCGGGACGTGGGGCGTACCTGCATCCACGTCCCGAGTGCCTCGACCTTGCCGAGCGACGTCGAGCGTTCTCACGCGCATTGCGCCGCGAGGGCCCGCTCGACGTCACAGAACTGCGTCGATGGTTCGCTGAGCAGGCGGATCGATCCGGTCGACCCCGACGGTCGGCTGGCCAGAACGAAGGAGACACGACGTGACGCTCACGAGCGCTCGATGAGCACGCAGCGATGAGCACGCGCAACACCTAGCCGGTCCGAGCCGTACGCGCCCGGGCCGAGAAGGAGAGCAGTGGCAAAGGTCCGGGTACACGAGCTCGCCAAAGAGCTCGGCGTAACGAGCAAGGACGTCCTCGGCAAGCTGGGCGACCTCGGCGAGTACGTCAAATCGGCGTCCTCGACCGTAGAGGCTCCCGTCGTCCGCAGGTTGCGAGAAGCGTTCGAGAACGATCAGTCAGCAGCCCCGAACAAGTCGGCCGGTAAGTCGGCCAAGGGCACCAAGACCGCGGCTGCGGAGGCGCCGGCCACCGGCGCACCGCAGGCTCCGGCGGCGACCAAGCCTGCACCGCCCGAGGCGCCAGCGGCGCCGACACCGGAGTCGGTCAGTGAGGCCGCCGCGGCTGCCGGGTCCGCGGCGCCGGCTGAGCCGGCGGCACCGGTCGCACCGCAAGAGCCGGCCGCGCCGTCCAAGCCAGCGCCCAAGCCAGGCCCGCCGGCGCCTCGCCAGGACCGGTCGGCGCGCGATGTTCCCGCGCCCGAGCGTCCGGCCGCCAAGGGCCGCACACCCTCGCCGGGCGATCTGCCCCCGAAGCCGGGCGGGTCCGCCCGTCCGAAGCCCAGTGCCCCCAAGCCGGGGCCGAGCGCCCCGCGCCCGG
>Ga0079224_100005478_pt1 | contig 16685 bp, 17 predicted proteins | sample Stecom2015_FD_80414 | JGI IMG/M metagenome (GOLD analysis project Ga0079224, IMG submission 80414) | Agricultural soil microbial communities from Utah to study Nitrogen management - Steer compost 2015 | ecosystem: Environmental > Terrestrial > Soil > Agricultural land | place: USA: Utah... | reverse complement strand
CCTGCTGCCCGTCACCGCGCCCATGGCTCCAGCGTCGGCACCTGGTCGTTGGCGCTGATCAGGCCCAGGTCGACTCCGGACCGTCGCTCGCCGATCGGGGCCAGCGTGATGTTGCGGGCCTCACTCATGGCGCCGGCGTAGAACGAGGCGATCTGGTTGAGGTCGTCGTCGGTGGTGCACACGAACCGGGCGGTGTGGGCGGTGGGGGACACCAGCACCGATTCGCAGTCCACTCCGTGTGATTCCAGGAAGGAGCGGTATTCGGCGAAGTCCGCCCCGACCGCTCCGACCAACACCGGCCGCAGCCCCAGCTGGCTCATCCCGTACGCGATGTTGGGGGCGATCCCGCCCCGGCGCACGGTCAGCGTGTCCACCAGGAACGACAGTGACACCTTGTGTAGCTGGTCGGCCACCAACTGTTCGGTGAACCGCCCGGGGAAGTGCATCAGATGGTCGGTGGCGATGGAACCAGTAACGACAATCTTCATGACAACTCTCAGGGGTAGGGGTCTCCGGCCGGTTCCGGAGCTTACCGGCCAGCCCGCATCGCCGCCTGGCGAGCGAGCCGGCTGTAATTGGGGTAAGCGAGCCGCCCGTGGCCGTTGTCGCTGGTGGAGCGGGATCTCACTGGGTCCGGCGCACCTCGAACGTGTGCGGGGCGGGGGCACCGACATACTCCTGGCCCCGCATCCGGCACCAGGCGGGAATGTCGTTGGCCGCGGCCGGGTCGTCGGCCAGCACCCGCACCACCGTCCCGATCGGCACCTCCGGCAAGCGGCGCGCCAGCGCGATCACCGGCAACGGGCAGCGCTGCCCCCGGCAGTCCAGTACCTCCACTGAGCTGGTCACATCCCCACCTCCGCGCGCAGGTCGGCCACCACGCCCGGCAGGACGGTCAGGAACCGGTCCACCTGCTCCTCGGTGGTCTGACGGTGCAGCGAGACCCGGACGTTGCCGTGGGACAGTACCCCCATCGCCACCAGGACGTGGCTGGGATGCAGGGTGTCGGAGGTGCAGGAGGAGCCGGACGACACCGCGAATCCGTGCCGGTCCAGCGCGTGCAGGAGCGCCTCCCCGTCCACGTACAGGCAGGAGAACGTCACCAGGTGCGGCAGCCGATGGACCGGGTCACCGACCACCTCCACCTCCGGGACCGTGGCCGCCACCGTGGTGCGGATCCGGTCCACGAGCGGGGACAGCCGCGCGGCCTCGGCCGGGGCCTCGGCGGTGGCGGCCCGCAACGCCGCCGCGGCCGCCACCATCTCCGGCAGCCCCACGTTCGTGACCTGTGGGTACGGCGGGGACCAGCGCACCGGTCTGCGTACCACCAGCACCCCCACCCCGGGTGGGCCGCCCCACTTGCGCGCCGAACCGACCAGCATCGACCAACCGGCCGGCACCGGCACCCGCCCGAGGGACTGGGCGGCGTCCACCAGCAGCGGCACCCCCGCGTCGGCACAGATCTGGGCCGCCTCCGCCACCGGCTGAAGGGTGCCCACCTCATGGCTGGCGCTGATCAAGGCGGCGAGCGCCACCCCGGGCTGGTGGACCGCGGCCCGCCACGCGTCCAGATCGATCCGGCCGAGCCGGTCCACCGGTACGGACACCGCCTCGCCGCCGGCGGCGACGTGGTGTTCCGCCACCCGCAGCAGCGCCGAGTGCTCGATCGCCGAGTGCACCAGGATGTGGCCGCGGCCGGCCGCCAACCTCCCCAGTACCGCCGCGTGGATGGCGCTGGTACCGCTGGCGGTGAAGATCACCTCGTCGGGGCGTACCCCCAGGCACTCCGCCACGGCCTGGTGGGCGGCGTCCTGCAACTGTCGGGCTCGCCGGGCCGACGAGTACAACTTGCCGGGGTCGGCCCAACCGTCGGCGAGCGCCGCCTGCCACGCCTGCTGCGCCACCGGATGCAGTGGTGCGGCGGTCGCCGCGTCGAAGTACCCATCCGTTTCCATCCGCTCGAAGGTAGGCCATCACCCGCCCCACGTCAGCGCGGTGATCCTGGTCCGGTAATCTGCTGCCGACGGGATCGCTGCTAGGGAGGCGGGAACTGGTGGGCGCGAGAAGTGCGCGAGGCCGGATCGCCACACGGACCATCGGCTTGGTGGCCGCCGGCGCCGCGGTGGTGACGCTGCTGAGCGGCTGCCTGCGGGAAGTCGGTGACGCATTCGGCGGGTTCGGATGGCCACAGGGTGGCATCACCGACCAGTCGCAGCGGATGTACGACATGTGGATCGGGTCGGTGATCGCGGCGCTGGTCGTCGGGTTCTTTGTGTGGGGCCTGATCTTCTGGTGCGTGATCCGGTACCGCAAGCGCGGGGAGGAACTGCCGGTCCAGACCCGGTACAACCTCCCGATGGAGGTGCTGTACACGATCGCGCCGTTCCTGGTGGTGGCGGTGCTGTTCTACTACACCGCCGTCATCCAGCACGAGGTGGAGCAGACCTCGGAGAACCCGGACGTGGTCGTGGAAGTGGTCGCGTTCAAGTGGAACTGGCAGTTCAACTACCAGGACGGCATGGGCCCGGACGCGGAGACCATCGCCTCGACCGTGGGCACGAGTGACCAGATCCCGGTGCTGGTGCTGCCGACCGGGCGGACGATCCGGTTCGAGCTCACCGCCACGGACGTGGTCCACTCGTTCTGGGTGCCGGAGCTGCTGTTCAAGCGGGACGTGTTCCCCGGCGAGGGGCTGCGCAACGTGTTCGAGGTGACCATCCAGGTGGACAAGGAGGGTCACTACGTGGGCCGGTGCGCCGAGCTGTGTGGGACGTACCACTCGATGATGAACTTCGAGCTGCGGGCGGTCTCCCCAGAGGTCTACGAGCAGTACTTGGCCGCGCTGCAGTCCGGGATGTCCCAGCCGGAGGCGCTGCAGGCGACCGGACAGGAGCCGTTCGCCACCACTACCGAGCCGTTCGAGACCCGACGGGTTCGGGGCTGAGAGACCCGGAAGGTAGCTGACATGAAGACCGAGTGGCGTTTGTTCCTGACAGTAGCGGCGTTCTTCATCATCGCCTCGCCCCTGTACGGCTGGTGGACCTGGTACGAGTTCGGCGCCATCGAGTGGGTCGGCACCGTTGCGCTGCTGCTGTGCTTCGCGCTGACCTCCATGATTGGTGGGTTCTTCCTGGTGGTCGCCCGCCGGATCGAGCCACGGCCAGAGGACCGGCCAGACGCGGAGATTGAGGAGGGCGCCGGCGAGGTCGGGTTCTTCAGCCCGGGCAGCTACTGGCCGATGGGGATGGCGGCAGCGGCCTCCTTCGGCGCGGTAGGGGTGGCCTACTGGCAGTGGTGGATGATCATCGGCGGGATCATCGCGGTGATCGTGACCACCGCCGGGCTGCTGTTCGAGTACTACACCGGCACCCGCCGCACCGCGGTCGAATAGCCGGCCCGGCGGCTCCGCCGGTCTACCCCGGTACGAGCTATGGCGTAGGACCGCTCCCCGGTGACGGGGAGCGGTCCTTTTTCGCCGGTCGCCGGTCAGCCGCTGATTTCGACTGTCAGCCGTGGAACCATCCCGGACCTCGGTCCCTGGCATCCGTGGCCCGGTTCGGGGCGCTGAGAGCGCGTCAGACCCCCGAGAACGATCCCGGGGTGTCTGGGGCCCTAACGGCCGTCTACGCGGTCCCGGGGCCCCCAGCGTCGGATCAGGCCTGCGCGGTCGCGACCCGGCGCCAGCGCTCCAGCGTGGCCGCGGCGGCACCCGAGTCCAGCGACTCGGTGGCGCGCTCCAGCCCCACCCGCAGTCGCTTGCGCAGATCACCACCGTCCCCGTCCTGGGCGGCCAGGGCCGCCGCCGCGTTGGCGAGCACCGCGTCCCGGACCGGTCCCCGCCGGCCGGACAGCAGTTGCCGGACCACCTCCGCGTTGAACGCGGGGTCACCGCCGCGCAGGTCTGTTGCGTGCGCCCGCGGCAACCCCAGGTCGGCCGCGTCCACCACGCTCTCCCGGACGTCCCCATCGGTGGCCCACCACACCCGGGTCGGCCCCCCGACCGTGAACTCGTCCAGTCCGTCCTCGCCCCGCATCACCAGTGCGGACTGGCCGCGGCTGGCGAACACCCGCGCCATCACCGGGGCCAGCCGCGCGTCGGCGCACCCGATCGCCGCCGCCACCGGTTGGGCGGGATTGGTCAACGGGCCGAGGATGTTGAACGCGGTCGGCACCCCCAGCTCCCGGCGCACAGCTCCCGCGTGCCGCATCCCCGGATGGAACCGGGGGGCGAAGCAGAACCCGATCCCGGCTTCGGCCACGCACCGCGCCACCTCCGCCGGCCCCAGGTCGACCGGGATTCCCAGCGCCTCCAGTACGTCCGCGGCACCGCAGGATGAGGACGCGGCCCGGTTGCCGTGCTTGATGACCGGCACCCCCGCGCCGGCCACCACCAGCGCCGCCATGGTCGAGATGTTCACGGTGTGCGCCCCGTCGCCGCCGGTGCCGACGACGTCGACCGCCGTCTGCCGCAGCTCGGGCGGTAACTCCACCCGGACCGCGTGGGCGAGCATCTCCGCCGCCAGGCCGCTGATCTCGGCCGAGGTCTCTCCTTTGGCGCGCAGGGCGATGATGAATCCGGCTAGCTGGGCGGGGGAGGCGCGGCCGGACATCACCTCACCCATCGCCCAGGCGGTATCAGCACTAGTCAGGTCGGCACCACGCAGCAGCGCGGTGAGTAGGGTCGGCCAAGTCCGTTCAGCCAACGGTGGCCCTCACTTCCGGAGCGTGAGTCTGGAATGGGGCGCGCTAGTGGGTGGGCGCGGGGTCGTCGGCCGGCTGCAGCAGCGCGGCGATGGTCTGCCCGGTGGTGACCGGGTCGAGTGGGTGGACGAGGGTGGCGTCGGCCTCAGCATAGGCGGCCAACCATCGGTCCGCAGGCCGCGCCACGACCAGGCAGATCAGGGGGCAGTCGTCCCGCTCGTCCCGCAACTGCCGGGCCACTCCGATCCCACCGGCCGGCTGCGCCTCACCATCCAGGATCAGCAGGTCGACCTCGTAGTTGTCCACGATCGAGAGGCACTCCCGGTAGCTGCTGGCATCCACGAACCGCAGCGTCAGCCCCGGCGCCGGATGGGTGCCGATCGCGAACCGCATCTGGTCGCGGGTTTCCGGTCGGTCGCTGTAGAGGAGCACCGTGCGCATCACGCCGCCATCCTAGCCGGTCGGCCCGGACCCGTCGGGCGTGACCGCCCCGCGGGGGCTGGTCGCCGCATCCGCGGCCTGCGCTGCCTCGAGCCGGTCCAGTTCCCGGTCGACCCGCCGGGCCTCCCGTTCGGAGGCCCGCAGCCACTGCATGGCCACGACCCCCAGCACCACCACGGAGATGAACTCACCGCTGGCCCACAGGATGCCGCCGGCCAGATGCTGGTCGGCGTACGGGTCGGCCCAGGTCAGCCCGAGGGACGGGTACCAGTCGCCCCCCAGCAGCTCCTTGGCCTGCATGATCACCAGGCCCAGCACGGTGTGGAACGGGACCATCGCCACCATCAGCAGCACGCGGCCCGCGTGCGGCCATCGGTTCGGCAGCGGATCCAGCCCCACGAGCGGCCAGAAGAACAGGCAGCCGGCCACCAGGAAGTGGACATGGACGAACTCGTGGAACAGCTCGTTCTCCAGGCTGAGGCGATACAGCCCGGTGAAGTAGAGCACGAACGGGGTGACCACGAAGTTGGCGAACGCCACCAGCGGGAAGGTGTAGAACCTCGCCACCGGGGAGTGCAGGACCCGCAGCAGCAGCCGGCGCGGCCGGCGCGGGAGGACCCGTAGGGCCAGCGTCACCGGCGCGCCCAGGGCCAGGAAGATCGGCGCCACCATCGACAGCACCATGTGCTGCACCATGTGGGCCGACAGCAGCACCGTGTCGTACGCTCCCAACCCACCCACGGTCACCGCGGCGAGGCTGCCGAGCCCCGCCCCGAGAAACGCCACGGTCCGCTGGACCGGCCAGTGGTCTCCTCGCTGGCGCAGCCGGTGGACGCCGTATAGATAGAGGCCCGCCACCACCAGCAGGACCGCGGTCAACCAGTAGAAGATCTGCGCCTCGGTCACCAGCGTGATCGGTGACAGCGGCGGCGGCAGCTCCCCCTCCGGCGCGTGCGCCAAGACATCGAGGTTCACGCAGGTCAGGCTAGCGTGACGCCCCTGCCGTCCGGGCGTTGGGCCACGGTCGGTAGGGGCGTGGTTCAGCGCTGTTTCCCGCTTCTACCTCCCCGCTCGGGTGGCCGATACCCACCCCCGCGTCCCTCCGGAACCGCAGGTAGCGATAATGAGCGCGTGACTGCGGCCCCAGCTCTTGCCAGAAGCCAGATACACTCGCTCAATCGGCCGAACATCACCAGTGTCGGCACGATCGTGTGGCTCTCCAGTGAGCTCATGTTCTTTGCCGGCCTGTTCGCGATGTTCTTGTCGACCCGAGCGGCCGCACCGGAACTGTGGGCGGAGAAGCATCCCGAACTGAACGTGGCGTTCTCGCTGCCGTTCACCCTCATCCTGGTGGCCTCGTCGATCACCTGCCAGTTGGGGGTGTTCCGGGCTGAGCGGGGTGACGTCCACGGGCTACGGCGCTGGTTCTTCCTCACGTTCGTGATGGGAGCGGTGTTCGTGGTCGGACAGCTCATCGAGTACGCGAACCTGGGCCGGCACGGCATCACGATCGACAGCGACGGGTTCGGCTCGATGTTCTACCTGACCACCGGATTCCACCTGCTGCACGTGATCGGTGGGCTGATCGCCTTCGTGATCTACCTGATCCGCACCACCATGGGACGGTTCACGCCGGCACAGGCCACCTCGGCGATCGTGGTCTCCTACTACTGGCACTTCGTCGACATCGTGTGGATCGCGCTGTTCGCGATGATCTTCTTCCTTCCCTGATCCTTGAAAGGCTGGCGATGACCTCTGAGACTCCCCGCCGTCGACCGCGCAGTCGCGGCAGGCGGCGGCTCGGCGCGTCCCTAAAGCTGGTGGGTGCCCTGCTCCTTGCCGGGTTCGTCTACACCGCATTCGCACCGGGCCTGGCCGCCCAGGACCAGCTGTCGCCGACCGCGGTCGAGGGCAAGCAGCTGTACGAAAACAACTGCATCAGCTGCCACGGCAGCAATGCTCAGGGGGTGGAGGGACGCGGCCCCAGCCTGATCGGGGTCGGCGCCGCCGCCGTCGAGTTCCAGGTGGGCACCGGGCGGATGCCGATGGCTCGGCAGGAAGCCCAGGCCCCCCAGAAGCCTCCGCTGTGGGAGGGGGAGGAGCTCGAGCGGGTAGTGGCCGCGATCTCCGCCTACATCCAGGAGCTGGGTGGTGGGCCGGAGGTGCCGGACAACCTGCCGGCCCTGCTGGCCAATGCCGACCCGGCCGTGGGTGGTGAGCTGTACCGGATCAACTGCTCCTCCTGCCACGCCTACGGCGGTGGTGGAGGCCCGCTCAGCTCCGGCTCGGACGCCCCCTCGCTGCTGGAGACCAGCGAACGACACATCTATGCGGCGATGCTGCACGGCCCGCAGAACATGCCGGTGTTCGGCGACAACCAGCTGACCCCGGAAGAGAAGGCCGACATCATCGCCTACCTGCAGACGTTGCAGAGTGAAGAGACCGACCGCGGCGGCCTGTTCGACCTCGGTCGGTACGGTCCCTCCACCGAGGGTATGGCCATCTTCCTGGTTGGGATCGTGGCGCTGACCCTCGCTTCTCTCTGGATTGCGGGCAAGTCATGACCACACCGACAACCTCTCACCGTGAGCCGGCCCGGTCAGAGGAGGCGGCCGAGCTCGACGTCAACGACCCTCAGCTGACCCGATTCGATCTGGTGCGGGAAAGCGCCCGACGGAACGGGATCGAGATCGTCCTCTACGAGCCCCGGCTGCCGGCGGGCAGCCGGGCGGAGCGCCGGGTGGAGCGGAGCATCGCCGGCCTGTTCCTGCTGGCCGGGCTGTCCGCGACCGCGTTCCTGGTGGCGTACATCTGGTGGCCGTGGGAGTACGACGCCGGGAACGACTTCCTCAGCTCGTTCTACACCCCGGCGCTCGGGATCACCCTGGGTCTGTCGCTGTTCGCGATCGGTGCCGCCATCACCGTGTGGGTGAAGAAGCTGATGCCCCACGAGGTGGCGATCGAACAGCGGCACGACGGTCCCTCGAACGAGGACGACCAGAAGCTGATGGTGGCGACCCTGGCCGGGGCGCTGGACGACAGCGGGATCAAGCGGCGTCCCCTGCTGAAGGGTGCGTTGGCCCTGGGGCTGGCCCCGCTCGGGGTGGTCGCGGCCGCTCCGCTGATCGGTGGGCTGATCAAGAACCCGCACGCCAAGGTGGAGCCGGTCGGCCAGTCCCACCTGACCTTCACCGGATACAACTCCGAGCTGAACAACGGGCGGCCGGTGCGGCTGGTCCGCCAGGACGGCACCCCGGTCCGGCCGGCGGACATCAGCGTCGGTGGGCAGATCACGGTCTTCCCGGGGATCCCTGGCGGGACCACCAACCAGTACCCGAACGGCCCCACGCTGCTCATCCATCTCCGTGAGGAGCACGCGCAGGAGCTGCGCGAGAACCTGTACGAGATGAACAAGGGCAGCATGGCCGGGAACTTCGTGGCGTACTCGAAGATCTGCACCCACGCCGGTTGCCCGGCCAGCCTGTACGAGCAGCAAAGCAACCGGCTGCTCTGCCCGTGCCACCAGTCGCAGTTCCTGATCACGGATAACGCCCGCCCGGTCTTCGGTCCGGCCGCCCGGTCACTGCCGATGCTGCCGATCGCGGTGGACGACGAGGGGTTCTTCGTGGCTACCCGCGACTACAAGGTGCCGGTCGGACCTTCGTTCTGGGAGCGGTAAATGACCACGACAGTCAAGCCGAGCGCACTGACCAAGCGCAAGCAACAGCTGAAGGGGCTGCCGGCAGCCACCGCGCGGGGGATGGACGAGCGGCTGCAGCTCGCGGACCCGTCAGTCCGGACCCTGCTCAACAAGGTCTTCCCCGACCACTGGTCGTTCCTGCTCGGGGAGATCGCGCTGTGGTCGTTCGTGATCCTGATCCTGACCGGGACCTTCCTCACCCTGTTCTTCGAGCCCTCCATGCAGGAGGTCGTGTACGACGGCAGCTACACCGCCCTGCGCGGGGTGGAGATGTCCGCCGCCTACGCCTCCACGCTGGATCTGTCGTTCGACGTCCGGGGTGGGCTGTTCATGCGGCAGATGCACCACTGGGCCGCGCTGCTGTTCGTGGCCTCGATCGTGGTGCACATGCTGCGGATCTTCTTCACCGGGGCCTTCCGGAAGCCGCGCGAGATCAACTGGATCATCGGCGTGCTGCTGTTCTGGCTGGCGTTCCTGCTGGGCTTCACCGGCTACTCGCTGCCAGATGACGCGCTGAGCGGCACCGGACTGCGGATCGCCCACGCGATCGTGCTAGCGGTCCCGGTGGTGGGCACCTGGGTGGCGGAAGCGCTGTTCGACGGCCCGTTCCCCGGGACGTTGATCATCTCCCGGTTCTACATCATCCACGTGTTCATCCTGCCGCTGCTCACGGCGGGGCTGATCGGCGCCCACCTGGCCATCATGTTCAAGCAGAAGCACACCCAGTGGCCAGGGCCGGGGCGGACGAACACCAACGTGGTCGGGGAGCGGTTCTTCCCGCGGTACGCCCTGAAGCAGGGGGCGTTCTTCATGATGGTGTTCGCGGTCATCGCCCTGATGGCGGGGCTGTTCCAGATCAACCCGGTCTGGCTGTTCGGCCCGTACCACGTGGCGGTGGTGTCCGCCGGTAGCCAGCCGGACTGGTACGTGCTGTTCCTGGACGGCTCGACCCGGTTGTTCCCGGCCTGGGAGATCCGGTTCTCCCTGTTCAACGAGAGCTACACGCTGTCGCCGCTGTTCTGGCCAGCGGTGCTCATGCCCGGGATCCTCACCGTCATCCTGCTGATCTACCCGTTCGTGGAGGCCCGGGTCCGCAAGGACCACCGCCTGCACAACCTGCTGGAGCGGCCGCGGGACGTGCCGGTGCGGACCGGGCTCGGGGCGATGGGCATCACCTTCTTCCTGATCCTGACCATCTCCGGCGCCAACGACGTGCTGGCCCACGCGTTCGACATCAGCTTGAACGCGATGACCTGGGTGGGGCGGATCGGGCTGATCGTGCTGCCGCCGATCGTCTACTGGATGACCCACCGGATCTGCCTGGGACTGCAGCAGCACGACCGGGAGGTGCTGGTCCACGGCGTGGAGACCGGCATCATCCGGCGCCTGCCGAACGGTCGGTTCGAAGAGGTGCACCAGCCGCTCGCTCCCCGCGGCCAACAGCTGGAGTACACCGGCTGGGTGGTGCCGAAGAAGATGAACCGGCTCGGGGCGCTGCCGCCGGCGGTGCGCGGGTTCTTCGTGCCGATCGAGGAGCCGACCCCGCCGACCCGACCGGCTCCGGAGCTGGAGCGCCGGAGCGAGGCCGAGGAGGCCGGGGTCGGCGGCGAGAGCCGCTGATCCCATCGGTCCGACCCGAAGGCGCCCCCGCGGGAATCCGCGGGGGCGCCTTGTCTTGTCGACCGTTATCGGGTGTGGACGAATCTGGCCACCAGGTCCGCTACCGGTTGAGCGGTCCGCGCCCAGGTGAAGTGGTCGCCGGTGGGGAGGTGTTCCCGCTGCACCGGTGCGGCGGACAGCCGGCCGACCAGATCGTCGACCGTGCTGGCCGGGGTGTAGTAGTCGTCGGCCAGGCTGATCCCGAGGGTCGGGGTGGTGACGGCCGCCATCGCCGCCGCTAGGTCCGGGCCGAGCGACGGGGGGAAGTCGTTGCGGCGGACGGTGTACGACCAGTCCCGGATCACCCCCCGGGATTGCCGCCCGCCGAAGCCCCACCCCGGCCACATCCCGACCAGGTTGGTGACCAACCGGAGCCCGGCGGCCCACGGCCGCAGACCCCACCGCAGGATTCCCCGGTAGTGGCGCCAATAGGGCAGCCCGGAGGCGACGAGCACGAGGCCGTCCACATCGGCCCCGCCGGTGCGGGCCAGGTGCAGTACGCACAGTTGCCCGCCGAGTGAGTGGCCGAGCAGCACCACCGGTCGGCCGTCCCGCCACGGCTTCACCATCGCCAGTACCGCCGCCACGTCCTCGACCAGTTCGGCGTACCCGTGCCGGGAGGCGCGGGAGATCGGGGGTGTGCTGCCGCCGGTGCCGCGGAGGTCGGTGACCAGTACCGCTACGCCGGCGGCGTGCAGCGCGGTCGCGAATGGGCGGTAGAACCGGGCTGGTACGCCCATCGCCGGCCAGATCAGCACGATCGGGCCGGCGGGGCGGTCGTACCAGTGGAGGCTGAGTCGGTCGGCGCCGCGGTCGAGCCAGAGCTGCTGGTACAGGTCGGTCACGGCACCAGGGTACCAACAAAGCTACTAGCCAGTAACTTAGGTGGAGTAGAGTGCCGGAACATGAAACCCTCCGACATTTCCGCCCTACGCGTGCCGGGCCGGCCCACCCTCAGTCCGGACGGCCAATACGCCGTAGTGTCAGTCAGCCACCCTGACCTGACCGCTAATGACTACACCGCCTGTCTGTGGCTGGTGCCCACCGACGGGTCGGCCCCCGCCCGCCAGCTCACCTACGGCTGGCGGGACACCGAGCCCCGCTGGTCCCCGGACGGTCAACATCTGGCCTTCGTGCGGGCCACCCGCGATGAGAAGAAGGGGAAAACGGGGCGTCCCCAGTTGTGGGTCATGCCGGCCCACGGAGGCGAGCCCCGCCAGTTGACCGACCACCCGTTGGGGGTGAGCGCGCCCGTGTGGAGCCCAGACTCCACCCGAGTGGCGTACCTGGCGCGGGTACCAGAGCCAGGGCGGTACGGCACGGACGAACGGATCTCGCCCGAGGCCGAGCCGCCGCGACGAATCACCACCCTGCGGTACCGAGTGGACAATCTCGGCTTCCTGATCGACCGGCCGGCGCACGTCTGGCAGGTCGGCCTGGACGGCACCGAACCGGTGCAGGTGACCGACGGGGAGTACGAGCACAGTGGCGTGGACTGGAGCCCGGACGGTGAGCTGCTCACCTTCGCCGCCGCCCGGCACCAGGGCGCCGGTGACGACCTACGTACCGATGTGTGGGTGTGCCGGCCGGACGGATCCGGACTACGGGCACTGACCGACGGGGGGTTGAACGCCGGCCAGCCCCGGTTCGGCCCGGACGGCCGGACGGTCTACTTTGTCGCGGTGCCGCTGGAGAAGGACGAGCGCTCCTCAGTGGTGTGCCGTAACAACGGGCTATGGGCGGTGCCGGTGGACGGCTCCGACCGACCGGTCCGGTTGACTGATCCCGAGTGGTACAACCTGGCCCGCCCCAGCGGCATGATCGAGCCGGTGGCCGACGGAGTGCTGTTCACCGACGAGTACCGCGGCGCGATCCGGTTGGTACGGGTGCCGTACGACGGGGGTGAGCCGACCCTGGTGGTCGACGGACCCCGGCAGGTGATCGGGGCGGCCCACGCGGCCGGGGTGACCGTGGTCAGCGTGACCGATCCCCACACCCCGGGGGAGCTGGCGGTGGTCCGCGGTGGCGACCTGACCACGTTGACCTCGTTCAACCCGGAGTTCGGGGACACCATTCCGGTGCGGCCGATGAAGGAGCTGACCGCCACCGCCCCGGACGGCTACCCGGTGCACGGCTGGCTGTTGACCCCGCCCGGAGACGGCCCGCACCCGGTGCTGTTGAACATCCACGGCGGACCGTTCTTCCAGTACGGCTGGAGCCTGTTCGACGAGGCCCAGGTGTACGTCGGGGCGGGGTACGCGGTGCTGATGGGCAACCCGCGCGGCTCGGCCGGCTACGGACAGGCGCACGGGCAAGCGGTGCTGGGCAACGTCGGGGAGGTGTCCGCCACCGACCTGCTGGCGCTGCTGGACCGCGCCCTGGCCACGCACCCGGAGCTGGACGCGTCCCGAGTCGGGGTGATGGGCGGCTCCCACGGTGGATTCATGACCACCTGGCTGGCGGCCCACCACGGCGACCGGTTCCGGGCCGCGATCAGCGAGCGGGCGGTGAACGCGATCGACAGCTTCAGCGGCTCGTCCGACATCGGCTGGTTCTTCGCGGACGACCTGTACGGACCGGACCCGGCCCGGCAGGCCGCCCAGAGCCCGCTGACCTACGCCGATCAGATCAACATCCCGATGTTGATCATCCACTCGGAGCACGACTGGCGGTGCCCGGTGGAGCAGGCGCAGCGGCTGTTCGTAGCGCTGAAGCGGCGCGGCGTGCCGGTGGAGATGCTGTTGTTCCCGGGGGAGGGGCACGAGCTGTCCCGCTCCGGGCGGCCGCAGCATCGGCTGGCGCGGTTCGAGGCGATCCTGGAGTGGTGGTCCCGGCATCTGTAGCCCGGAGCGGTCCACTGCGGAACGTCGTCCCGGTCTGACGGTCAGGGTGCCGCCACCCTGACCGTCAGGTCCCGGCCGACTCGGATCGCATCGGTCAGCTCCTCACCCGGGGCCACATACCCGCCCGGCCACACCACCGCGCGGGTCAGTCGACCATGCACCTGCGCACCGGCGCCGACCACGGATTCCTGGCAGGCGCCGGTGACCAGCGCGTCGGGGGCGATCAGGTTGCGGCCCCCGGCGGCGTGCAGGTTGGCGGCCAGATAGTCGGCGGGGGTGCCGGTGTCGAGGAAATGGCCGCGGTAGGGGACCACCGTCAATTGCCCCGCCGCCTCCGCCGGCCGCCACACCGTCCGGACCAGCTCGGCGCGCGTCACCGGCAGGTCCCGTACCCACCGCCACGGCAGCAGCGAGAACCCCGCGAACCGGTAGCCACTGAACCCGTCGACGATGCCCGGCGGCGCCGGTACCCCCAGCAGCCGGACCGTCTCGCCGTCCCAGTCCGCCACCAGCGGCGCTAGGTGGCCGCCGGCCAGGTAGGCGTCGACGTTGCCGACCAGCACCGGCCGACCGTCGATCCAGTCCCGGAGCCGGGCCAACCCGCCGGAGGTCCCCCAGGGTGGGGGCGGTTCGGTGGAGAGATGCGCCGGCCAGCCGGCGGCGGCCAGATGCGCCGCGATCTGGTCCCCGAGCCAGCAGGCGTTGACCGCCACCCGGTCCGGCCCGGTCAGACCCAGCTCCGCCACCGCCGCCAGCGCGCGGTCCAGCAGCGGTTGGTTGCCCACCGGGCACAGCGCCTTAGGACGGTGGCCGGTCAGCGGCCGTAACCGGGTGCCCTCTCCGGCGGCGAGCAGCACCGCACACAGCTGGTCGGTCACTCCAGCTCCCGCAGATCGCCCGTCGGTGGCTTCACCAGCCCGTACTGGCTGAGCAGATAGGCGGTGGCGCGGGTGAGCGGGGGCGGATCGGTCAGGTCGTACCAGGCCGCCTCCAGCACCTCCGCCCCGTCGACCCGCAAAGGGGTGGTCGCCGGCACCCGGGCCTCGAACACCATGTCCACCCACCGACCGCGGTGGTGCACCACCGCGTTGGGGACGGCGGGGCGAAGCTGCGCGGGATCCAGTCGCACCCCGGTCTCCTCCGCCAACTCCCGCACCGCCCCGTCGATGGGGCTCTCTCCCCGGCCCAGCAGCCCCGCCGGCAGACTCCACCCGCGGGTGCCAGGGGGTTGCCGAAGGAGCAGCAACCGGTCGGTCTCGTCCCGCAGCAGCACCACCGCCCCCACCGTGTAGGTGGGGGTCACCCGGCGTACCAGCCACCGCCGCAGCCGACGAGGTAACCGGAAGTAGACCGGATAGGCCGCAGCGTGGACCACACCGCGCAGCCGGGCGCCGAGGTGAGACATGTGCCTCAGCGTAGAGGGGCAGACGGTGGTCTGGGTCGGCGCGGGCCCCGTCCGGTCGAGATGATGCGAGACTTGAAGCATGTCCGCACCGCCGCAGCCTGAGGCCACGCCGCCGGAACCGACCTTGCCGGAGCCGGTGCGTGCTCGGGTGATCACCCTGGTCGCCGCCGCCATGACCGAGATGGCGGCCGACGAGCTGCCGGCGGCGTTGCGGAAGGTGGCGCGGTTCGCCCCACACCGGCGAGCCCGGTTGGGAGGGGCGGCGATCGCGACCCACTTGGCCGCCGATGCCCTGTTTCGGCAACGGGCGGCGGCCCGGGTGCGGACGGCGGTGGGGGAGTTGGCCGACGCGGTGGCCGACGGCACCAGCCCCGGAGCGGCCGACCCGGTGGAGGTCGCGGCCCTGGCCTACCTGCTGCGGCCGGCCAACTGGCGGGAGCTGCTCGACGAGGCCGAGGCCGCGCTCCAGGCGGAGGCGCAGCGGCAGCAGACGGCGGAGCGGTTGGCGCAGGCCGAGGCGCGGGCCGCCCGGGCCGAGCACGACCGGACCGTGGCCCGGGTGGAGGTGGACAAGCTCCGGGCGGAGCTGGCCCGGGTCCGAGACGAGTTGGCCACCTTACGGCAGCAGCACCGAGACACGGTGCGGCGGCTACAGCAGGCGGAGGCGGCGCGCCGGCGCGCGGAGGAGCTACTGGCTACGGAGCGTGGCCGCGCCGCGCGAGCCGCCGCCGACCAGGAGGCGGAGCTGCGGCGGCTGCGGCATCGACTGGACGAGTCCGAGGCGGCGGTGGGGGCGGCCCGGGCGGCGGCGCGGGACGCGCGCAGTGTGGACGACGCCCGGTTGTGGCTGCTGCTGGAGACGATCAGCCAGGCGGCGGTGGGGTTGCGCCGGGAGCTCGCCCTGGAACCGACGGAGATCCGGCCGGCGGACCTGGTCGCGGACCGGTACGCCGAACGCCCCCACGTGATGGAGCGGCAGCCGGCCCGGGCGATGTCCGCCGACGACCCCGCCCGGCTGGATCAGTTGCTGGCGCTGCCCCGGGTGCATCTGATCGTGGACGGTTACAACGTCACCAAGCGCGGCTACGGCGAACTGGATCTGGAGCAGCAGCGCAACCGGTTGGTCACCGGGCTGTCCGGGCTCGCCGCCCAGACCGGGGCGGAGGTGACGGTGGCGTTCGATGGCGTGGGGCGGCTGCTGGGGCCACCCCCCAGTTCCCGGCGGGTCCGGGTGCTGTTCTCCCCGCAAGGGCAGACCGCGGACGAGCTGATCCGGCGGCTGGTGCGGGCCGAGCCGAACGGGCGCCCGGTGGTGGTGATCTCCTCCGACCGGGAGGTCGCCGACGGGGTCGGCCGGGCGGGAGCGTACCCGTTGTCGGCCGATGCGCTGCTGCGGCGGCTGGCCCGTACCTGAGCTCCGCTATCCTCGGGCCGATGCGGACGCTGCTGGTCACCAACGACTTCCCACCCCGGCCCGGGGGGATCCAGTCGTTCGTGCACAATCTCGCCCTACGGTTACCGGCCGACTCCCTGGTCGTCTACGCCTCGACCTGGCGAGGGGCGGCCGAGTTCGACGCCCGGCAACCGTTCGAGGTGGTGCGGGAGGACACCTCGGTGCTGCTGCCGACCCCGGCGGTGGGGCGGCGGGCGGTGGAGTTGGCCCGGGCGTACGGGTGTGACGCGGTCTGGTTCGGGGCGGCGGCGCCGCTGGGGGTGCTGGCGCACCGGCTCCGGCGCCAGGCGGGCGTGCGGCGGGCGGTCGCGTTGACCCACGGACACGAGGTGGGGTGGGCGGCGCTGCCCGGCGCCCGGGCGGCGTTGCGGCGGATCGCCCGCGGCCAGGACGTGGTCACCTACCTCGGGGAGTACACCCGGATCCGGTTGGCGCGGGCGATCGACGGGTTGACCGACCTGCGCCGCCTCGTGCCGGGGGTGG
>Ga0079224_100005477_pt1 | contig 16689 bp, 17 predicted proteins | sample Stecom2015_FD_80414 | JGI IMG/M metagenome (GOLD analysis project Ga0079224, IMG submission 80414) | Agricultural soil microbial communities from Utah to study Nitrogen management - Steer compost 2015 | ecosystem: Environmental > Terrestrial > Soil > Agricultural land | place: USA: Utah... | reverse complement strand
GGTGTCGACGGCGCCGATCGAGCTTTTCGGCTGGCGCATCGACTCGCCGGTGGAGAAGTACCTGTTCCTGCTCTCGGTGCTCATCTTCTTCACCGTGCTCGCCAAGAACCTGGTGCGCGGCCACATCGGCCGGGCGTGGATGGCGATCCGCGACATGGACGTCGCCGCCGAGGTGATCGGCATCCGGCCCGTCTACGCCAAGCTGAGCGCCTTTGCCGTGAGCTCCTTCTACTGCGGCATCGCCGGGGCCCTGTGGGGCTTCATCCACCTCGGCTCCTGGGAGCCGCTCGCCTTCAACCTCACGCTGTCGCTCAACCTGCTCTTCATGATCATCATCGGCGGCATGGGGTCGATCATGGGGTCGTACTTCGGCGCCGCCTTCATCGTCGTGCTGCCGATCCTGCTGAACCAGGTGCCGCAGTGGCTGGGGGCGCCGATCTCCACTGCGACCGCCTCGCATCTCGAGTTCATGATCTTCGGCGCGCTGATCGTGCTGTTCCTGATCGTCGAGCCCCATGGCCTCGCCAGGCTCTGGGCCATAGGAAAGGAAAAGCTCCGGCTCTGGCCGTTCCCGCATTGACGGGGCTATGATGGGAAGTCTTTTTTCGAGGAGGATGGAGATGAAAGAGCAGCGGAAGATCCACGTGCGGGCGGGGCTGGCCATCGCCGCCCTGGCCGCGGTGGGCGCGGCCATGACGAGCGCGCCCGCGTACGCGCAGGCGAAGGAGCAGTTCTTCCCCGCGCTGGTGTATCGCACGGGGCCGTACGCGCCGAACGGCGTTCCGTTCGCCAACGGCTATGTCGATTACCTGAAGCTCGTCAACGCGCGCGATGGCGGCATCAACGGCGTGCGCATCACGTTCGAAGAGTGCGAGACCGGGTATGCCACCGACCGCGGCGTCGAATGCTATGAGCGCCTGAAGGGCAAGGGGCCCACGGGCGCGACGCTGTTCCAGCCGCTCTCCACCGGCATCACCTTCGCGCTCACCGACAAGTCGTTCAACGACCACATTCCGCTCATCACCGCGGGCTACGGCCGCGCCGACTCGGTGGACGGCAGCGTCTTCGGCTGGAACTTCCCGCTCGGCGGCACGTACTGGGACGCGGCCGACATCCTCGTGCAGCACGTCGGCAAGCTCGAGGGCGGCCTCGCCAAGCTGAAGGGCAAGAAGATCGCGCTCGTGTACCACGACTCGCCCTACGGCAAGGAGCCCATCGCGCTCCTCGAGGAGCGCGCGAAGATGCACGGCTACAACCTGCTCCTGCTGCCCGTTACGCACCCGGGCGTGGAGCAGAAGGCCACCTGGCTGCAGATCCGCCAGCAGCGGCCCGACTATGTCTTCCTCTGGGGCTGGGGCGTCATGAACTCCACCGCCATCAAGGAAGCGGTCGCGACCGGCTATCCCCGCAACAAGATGTACGGGGTGTGGTGGTCGGGGGCCGAGCCCGACGTCGAGCCGGCCGGCAGCGGCGCGAAGGGCTACAACGCGCTCGTGTTCCTGGCTCCCGCCGGCCAGGGGCAGGTCCACAAGGACATCATCAAGTACGTGTACGACAAGGGCCAGGGCACTGGCGACAAGGGGAAGATCGGCGAGGTGCTCTACAACCGGGGCATGGTCTCGGCCATGATGGGCGTCGAGGCGGTGAAGCGCGCGCAGATCCGCTACGGCAAGAAGCCGCTCACGGGCGAGCAGGTGCGCTGGGGACTGGAGAACCTCCACATCGACGAGGCCGCCATCAAGCGCCTGGGGCTTACGGGGTTCATGACGCCGGTCAGCACTTCCTGCGTGGACCACGCCGGCGCGCGCACCGCGATGATTCACACGTGGGACGGCAAGGCCTGGAAGGTGCAACCCAACACGCGGTACGAGGCCGATACGTCGATCCTCACGCCGATGATCCGCGCTTCGGCCACGAAGTACGCGCAGGAGAAGAACCTCACCAAGCGCGACTGCGCGAAGGAAGCGGACTGACCGGCTGAGCCGGGCGAGTCCTCCCCGCCCGCTGCGGCGCTGCTGCCGCGCGGGCGGGCCTTGCTTCCGGCAAGGACGAAGGTCGAAGACCACCCGGGCAGCAACGCGAACAGGCAGGAACAGCGAATGAGCACCAACGCCATGCTGGCGGTAAACGGCATAGAGGTGATCTACAACCACGTCATCCTCGTGCTGAAGGGCGTGTCCCTTACCGTTCCCGAAGGCGGCATCGTGGCGCTCCTCGGCGCCAACGGCGCCGGCAAGACGACCACGCTGAAAGCGATCTCCAACCTGCTGCGCGCCGAGCGCGGCGAGGTGACCAAGGGAAGCATCACGTTCCGCGACGAGCGCATCGACCGGCTGAATCCGTCGGCGCTCGTGAAGCGGGGGATCTGCCAGGTCATGGAGGGCCGCCACTGCTTCCAGCACCTGACAGTTGAAGAGAACCTCCTGACGGGGGCCTACACGCGATCCGGCTCGCGCGGCGCGGTCAAGGACGACCTCGAGCGCGTCTACCACTACTTTCCGCGGCTGCGCGAGCGCCGGCACTCGCAGTCCGGCTATACCTCGGGCGGAGAGCAGCAGATGACGGCCATCGGCCGCGCCCTGATGGCTCGCCCGACCATGATCCTGCTCGACGAGCCGTCGATGGGCCTCGCGCCCCAGCTCGTCGAGGAGATCTTCGACATCGTCAAGGATCTGAACGAGAAGGAGAAGGTGAGCTTCCTCCTTGCGGAGCAGAACACGAGCATCGCGCTTCGCTACGCCGGCTACGGCTATATCCTGGAGAACGGCCGTGTGGTCATGGACGGCGAAGGCCGGTCGCTCGCCGAGAACGAGGACGTGAAGGAGTTCTACCTCGGCTTCTCCTCGGGCGGGCGCAAGAGCTTCCGCGACGTCAAATCCTACCGGCGCCGCAAGCGTTGGCTCTGAAGAAGCCCCGGGCCGAGCACTACGACCGGCTGGAGACGCGGGCGCCGAGCGTGCGCGAGGCGGCGCTGCTCGCCGCGCTTCCGCTCCAGGTGGCGCACGCCAAGCGCAGGGCGCCAGGCTTTGCACGCATCCTCGCCGACGTCGACCCGCGCAAGGTGACCTCGCGCAAGGCCCTGGCGCGGCTCCCGGTCACCCGCAAGTCCGACCTCGCGGCGCTGCAGAAGGCGCTGCCGCCGCTCGGCGGGCTGAACGCCACCCCGGTGGAGAAGCTGGGCAAGCTCTTCGTATCGCCCGGGCCGATCTACGACCCGGAAGGAACGGCGAAGGACTGGTGGCGCACCGCGCGCGCCCTTTTTGCCGGCGGCTTCCGGGCCGGCGACATCGTCCTCAATACGTTCTCGTATCACTTCACGCCGGCGGGCTCCATGCTCGAATCCGGCGCGCGGGCGATCGGCTGCACCGTGGTCCCGAGCGGCGTGGGACAGACCGAGATGCAGGTCGCCGCGCTCGCCGGGCTGCGCGCCAACGGCTATATCGGCACGCCCTCGTTCCTGAAGCTCATCGTCGAGAAGGCCGACGAGCTTGGCGCCGACATCGGCGCCCTGCGGAAGGCCATGGTCGGCGCGGAGTATCTGCCGCCGGCGCTGCGTAGCGCCATGCGCGAGCGCGGCATCCGCGTAACGCAGTGCTACGCGAGCGCCGACCTCGGCCTCATCGCCTACGAGTCGCTCATGCCCGATGGCACGCTCAACGAAGGCATGATCGTCGCCGAGGGCATCCTCGTCGAGATCGTGCGGCCGGGAACCGGCGATCCCGTGCCGGACGGCGAGGTCGGCGAAGTGGTGGTGACGACTTTCAACCGCGACTATCCTCTCATCCGCTTCGCGACCGGCGACCTCTCGGCGGTGCTGCCCGGCAGAAGCCCGTGCGGCCGTACCAACGTGCGCATCAAGGGCTGGATGGGTCGCGCCGACCAGAGCACCAAGGTGCGCGCGATGTTCGTCACCCCCGGCCAGGTGAGCGAGCTCGCGCGCCGGCATCCGGAGATCCTGCGCGCCCGGCTCGTCGTGGAGGGCGAGTCGGGCAACGACCGCATGACGCTGCGATGCGAAGTGCGCGAGCGCCCGGCCGGGCTCGCGGAAGCGATCGTGGCGAGCATCCGCGAGGTGACCAAGCTGCGCGGCGAGGTCGAGCTCGTCGCGCCCGGCGCCCTGCCGAACGACGGCAAGGTGATCGACGACCAGCGCAAGTACGGGTAAGACGGTCCGAACAGGTCGCCCCGCGCAGGCGGGGGCCCAGTTGTTTCTTAGGCCTTCCGCGAAGCGCCGACAGGCAGGCTCGACACCCGCCGCATCTCGTCGCTTTGAAGAAGCCCCGGATCGACAAGGCATGCCTTGAGGAAGTCGATCGCGTCGGCGCCCCAGAACACCTCGTCGTCCACGACGAAGCTCGGCACGCCGAAGACGCCGCGCGCCGCGGCCTCATCGGTATTGCGCCGCAGCGCGTCCTTGACGTCCGGCTCGGCCAGCCGGGCGGGATCGACGCCGAGGAGGCGACACAGGCGCTCGACGCGGCGGGGATCCCCGGCGTCCTCGCCGCTCGTCCAGACGTCGTCGAAGACCTGCAGAACCGCTGCGGGCGCGCAGTCCGCCGCGATGGCCAGGCGCAGGTGCTGGAGCGGATTGAACGGATGGGCGGCGGGAAAGCGAAACGGCACGCCGAGCTTGCGCGCCCACCAGGTGCACCATCGATACGTCCACTTGCGCTTGGCGGCGATTTCTGCCGGTCCCTTCTGGCCGAAATGGGCGAGCAGGCCCGCGAAAAGCACCGGGCGGTAGCGCACGCTCGCGTCCTGGGGCAGCTCCCTCAGCCGGTAGAGCGCAAGATAGGAGTACGGCGAAACAAAGTCGAAATACCAATCTATCGTCCGCACGAAGGAGGCTCTCCATGGCAGTGAGAATCGAGAAGAAGGGCAGGGTCTGGACCGTGATTCATTCCAGGCCGGAAGCGATGGAAGCTGCCGCGAGGCCGCAGAGGCGATGGCCCATGAGATCGCCCGCTTCCCTCAGATGTGCGTGCGCCGCGCGCTTCGCCTCAGGAAAGGGGCGGCACGGAGACTTCGACGACATCTGAGGCGCCCTTGCGCTGCTTCCTGCGGTCTTCGAGGGCTGCAAGAATCGCGTCCCGCTCGCCATCGCTCATGGCAGCCCAGCGCGCGATCTCGTCGAGCGTTCGCGCACAGCCCTTGCACTGGCCGTCCGCCGGGTCGATGACGCACACGTTGATGCAGGGCGACTTCATCGACCTTCGGCTCGTTTTGCCTTCTTGGCGGCGAGGGCTCGCCCGGCCTTGGAGGCGGGCGGCTTGCCGAGGATGCTGCAGATCCACTGGCCGATGTCCACCAGGCGGTCCAGGTCCACGCCGGTGCCGAGGCCGAGCCCGTTCAGCATGTAGACGACGTCCTCGGTCGCGACGTTGCCCGAGGCTCCCGCCGCGTAGGGGCAGCCGCCCAGGCCGGCGATCGAGGCGTCGAATGTCCTCACGCCGCATTCCAGCGAGGCGTAGATGTTCGCAAGCGCCTGGCCGTACGTATCGTGGAAGTGGCCGGCGAGCTTCTCCCGCGGCAGCCGAAGCGCGCACGCCTCGATCATCGCCTTCGTCTTCCCGGGCGTGCCGACGCCGATGGTGTCGCCGAGCGAGATTTCGTAGCAGCCCATCTCGTACAGCCGGCTCGCGACGTCGGCGACCTGCTCGGGCGCGATCTCGCCCTCGTAGGGACAGCCGAGGACGCACGAGACGTAGCCGCGCACCCTGATGCCGTGCTGCTTCGCCTCGGCGACCACCGGCCGGAAGCGCTCGAGCGACTCTTCGATGGAGCAGTTGATGTTCTTGCGGGAGAAGGTTTCCGAGGCAGCCCCGAACACGGCGACTTCGTTGGCGCCCGCTGCGCGAGCTGCCTCGAGCCCCTTCAGGTTCGGCGTGAGCACGGGGTACGAGACGCCGGGCTTCCTTCGCACGCGCTCGAGGACCTCGGTATGGTCGGCCATCTGCGGAACCCATTTCGGCGAGACGAAGGCGGTGGCCTCGACCGCCGGCAGGCCTGCATCGGCCAGGCGCTCGATGAGCTCGACCTTCACCGCGGTCGGCACCTCCCCGGGCTCGTTCTGCAGGCCATCGCGGGGTCCGACCTCCACAATGCGGACGTTGCCTTTCATGCCATGGCGATCAATTGTGCGCCTTCGAGGACCTGCTCACCGGCCGCGTAGCGAATCTCCGAGATGACGCCGTCGGCCGGCGCGGTGATGGTGTGCTCCATTTTCATGGCCTCGAGAATGAGAAGAGGCTGGCCCTTGCGCACCTGCGCGCCCAGTTCCACGAGCAGGCGGACGACCTTGCCCGGCATCGGGGCGATGAGCGATCCAGCGGCCGACTCGTCCTCGGGGGCTTGGAGCTCGGGCTGCAGCGCCAGCCTTCGGTAAGCGCCGTTGCAGAACACGTGCCAGCTTCCGCCATTGCGCACGGCTTGTGCAGAGAAACTTCGGTCGCCGAGCCGGATCTGCAGGCGGCCGTCGGGGAGGGCGCAGCCGTCGAAGGGCTCGTCACGGCCGCCGAAGGCGAGGCGCTTTCCCCGGTCGGAAAAGCGCACGCGTACGGGATAGCGCGCTTCGCCTTCCCCGAAGACGAAGTCGTGATGCGACTCGGAATTGAGCCGCCAGCCGTCCACCTCGTGCCACGGCGACCAGGGGTCGCCAGACGCCGAGGCTGCCGCGCGTGCCCCCGCCTCCTCATGGAGAAGCTCCGCCAGCGCCGCGGCTGCGAGCGTCTCCTCTGGCGCCGGCGCCGGGGGTGGCAGCAGGGCTTCACGGTGGCGCTCGATAAATCCGGTGTCGACCTCGCCTCGCTCGAAGGCGGGGTGGTCGGCAAGGCGGGAAAGGAATGCCGCGTTGGTTGCTAAACCGCCGACCTCGAGCTGCAAGAGCGCCCGGCGCAGCGTCGCGAGCGCGCTTTCGCGGTCGCGGCCGTGGACCACGAGCTTGGCGATCATGGGGTCGTACCAGGGGCTGATCGTGCCGCCCGCTGCCACGCCAGCATCCACCCGGACGCCATCGCCTTCGTCCGGAAAGACGAGGTGCACGATCCTGCCGGTCGCCGGCAGGAACCCGCGGTCCGGGTCTTCGGCGTAGAGCCGCGCCTCGAGGGCGTGGCCGGCAAAGGCGAGCTGCTCCTGCCGCAGCGGGAGCGGCTCGCCGGCCGCGATGCGCAACTGCCATTCCACCAGGTCGAGGCCGGTGATCATCTCCGTCACGGGGTGCTCGACCTGCAGGCGCGTATTCATCTCCATGAAGTAGAAGCGGCCGTCCTGCTCCACGATGAACTCGACCGTGCCGGCACCGGCGTACCGGATCGCGCGGGCCGCGGCGCAGGCGGCCTCGCCCATTTCCTTTCGGCGCGCCGCGGTCATGCCGGGCGCGGGGGCCTCCTCCAGCACCTTCTGGTGCCGGCGCTGCACGGAGCAATCGCGCTCGAAGAGATGCACCACGCCGCCCTTGCCGTCGCCGAAGACCTGCACTTCGATGTGGCGCGGCCGCTGGAGATAGCGCTCGAGGAGAACCCGCTCGTCGCCGAATGCGGATTTCGCCTCGCGCTTCGCCGCCTCGAGCTGACCGGCGAACGCGCTTGCCTCGTCGACGACGCGCATGCCCTTGCCGCCGCCGCCCCCCGAGGGCTTGATGAGCACGGGAAAGCCGATGCGCGCCGCCTCGCGCTCGAGGAAGGCTGCGTCCTGCCTTTCGCCGTGATAGCCCGGCACGAGCGGCACGCCGGCCCTCTCCATGAGCCGCTTGGCGGCAGCCTTGTCGCCCATGGCGGCGATCGAGTCGGCGCTCGGTCCGACGAAGACGATCCCGGCCTCGGTGCATGCCCGGGCAAAGTGCTCGTTCTCCGAGAGGAAGCCGTAGCCCGGATGAATCGCGTCCGCCCCGGCGGCCCTCGCCGCAGCAAGCACGGCCTGGATGTCGAGATAGCTTTCGGCCGCCGGCGCAGGGCCGATGCGGCGCGCCTCGTCCGCTTCGCGCACGTGCAGCGCGTCGCGGTCCGCGTCGGAATAGACGGCCACGGTGCGAATGCCGAGTCGTCGCGCCGTGCGCATCACGCGGCAGGCGATCTCTCCCCGGTTCGCGATGAGGACCTTGCGAAACATCAGCGCTTGGCGACCCAGGCTGGCTTGCGCTTCTCGAGGAAGGAAGCGATGCCTTCCTTGCCTTCGCTCGACACGCGGATCTCCGCAATGCGCCGCGCGGTGTCCGCCGCAAGCGCGTCGTCCACCGGTCTTCCGGCCACGGCCCGGATGAGCGCCTTGATCTCCTTCAGTGCCGCCGGCCCGCCTGCGAGAAGATGCTTCAGCAGCCCGTCGATCGTTCCGTCGAGCGCGGCGGGCTCGACCGTGAGGGTCAGCAGTCCGAGCCGCTCGGCTTCGGCCGCATCGAAGACTTCGGCCGTCAGGAAGTAGCGGCGCGCCGCGCGCTCGCCGATGGCGCGCATGACGTGCGGGCTGATGGTGGCGGGCGAGAGCCCGAGCTTCGCCTCGGAGAAGCAGAACTTCGCTTCCGCGGTCCCGACGGCGATGTCGCAGGCCGCGACGAGCCCCGTGCCGCCGGCAAATGCCGGCCCGTGCACCCGGGCGATCGTCGGCTTGGGCAGGCGGTCGAGCGCGACCAGCATGTCGGCGAGCGCCTGGGCATCGGCGAGGTTCTCGTCGTAGCCGTAGCCGGCCATCCGCTTCATCCAGTTGAGGTCGGCCCCGGCGCAGAAGGCCGGTCCGTTGCCGGCGAGGACGACGGCGCGCACGCTGGCATCGTCCGAGAGCTCGTCAAAGGCCTTTCGGAGGGCGGCGATGAGGGCGTCATCGAACGCGTTGCGCACCTCGGGGCGGTTCAGCGTCACTCGCGCGACGCCATCTTTTCGCTCTACCAGAAGCATGATCTACATCCTGAATACGCCGAACCTGGTGTCCTCGATGGGCGCGTTGAGGGAGGCGGAGATGGCGAGCGCTAGAAGGCGCCGGCTGTCTGCCGGATCCACCACGCCGTCGTCCCACAGCCGCGCGCTCGCATAGTAAGGGTGCCCCTGCCGCTCGTACTGTTCCCGGATGGGCCGCTTGAACTTTTCCTCCGCTTCCGGGGATGGGAACTCGCCTTTGACCGTGGCGAGCACCGCGGCGGCCTGCTCACCGCCCATGATGGAGACCCGCGCGTTGGGCCACATCCAGAGAAACCGCGGCGAGTAGGCGCGCCCGCACATGCCATAGTTGCCGGCGCCGAACGAGCCGCCGATGATCATGGTGAACTTCGGCACCCGGGCGGTAGCCACCGCGGTCACCATCTTGGCCCCGTCCTTCGCAATGCCGCCGGCCTCGTATTTTCGTCCCACCATGTAGCCGGTGATGTTCTGCAGGAAGAGCAGCGGAATCCCGCGCTGGCAGGCGAGCTCGATGAAGTGCGCGGCCTTGAGCGACGACTCCGAGAAGAGGATGCCGTTGTTCGCGAGGATTCCGACGGGGTAGCCGTGGATGTGCGCAAAGCCGGTCACGAGCGTCGTGCCGTAGTTCTGCTTGAATTCGTCGAGCTCGGAGCCGTCGACGAGCCGCGCGATCACTTCCCGCACGTCGTAGGGCTTGCGCGCGTCGGCGGGAATGATCCCGTAGAGCTCCTCGGCGGGATAGAGTGGTGCTCGGGGCGGGATCGCATGCACCCGCGCTTCCTTGCGCGCGTTCAGGCCGGCCACGATGCGCCGGCAGATGGCAAGCGCGTGCGGATCGTCGACGGCGTAGTGATCCGCCACCCCGGACACCCGCGTATGCACGTCGGCGCCGCCGAGCTCCTCGGGGGTCACCACCTCGCCGATCGCCGCCTTCACGAGGGGCGGGCCCCCGAGGAAGATCGTTCCCTGGCCCTTCACGATGATCGACTCGTCCGACATCGCCGGCACGTACGCTCCGCCCGCGGTGCAGGAGCCCATGACCGCGGCGATCTGCGGGATGCCGGCCGCCGACATGTTGGCGATGTTGTAGAAGATGCGGCCGAAGTGCTCCCGGTCGGGAAAGACGTTGTCCTGCTCGGGGAGGAAGCCGCCGCCCGAGTCGACGAGGTAGATGCAGGGCAGCCGGTTCTGCGCCGCGATTTCCTGCGCGCGCAGGTGCTTCTTCACCGTCATCGGGTAGTACGTGCCGCCCTTGATGGTGGCGTCGTTCGCCACGATCACGCATTCGCGTCCCGAGACCCGGCCGACGCCGCAGATGATGGAGGCCGAATGCACGTCGCCGCTGTACATGCCCCAGGCGGCAAGCTGCCCGATCTCGAGGAACGGCGACCCCGGATCGAGAAGCTTTGCCACGCGCTCGCGCGGCAGCAGCTTTCCACGGCCCACGTGGCGCGCGCGCGCCTGCTCGTCGCCGCCCCTCGAGACGGTGGCGACCTTGGCCCTGAGGTCGTCCACCAGCGCCTTCATCTGCTCGGCGTTCGCGCGGAATTCGGCGGCGCGAGGATCGACTCGGCTCTTGATGACCGGCATCAGGCGGCGGCTTGCGGCATCGGCGGGCGCATCGGTGTCAGATGGGCACGTAGGTGACGGTGTGGTGGCTGTAGAGCTGCCCGCTCCTGGAGTGGCACTCCGCGGTGCCGTAGATGCTGCGCCGGCCGAACTTGAGGATGCGGGCGGTGCAGTACACGTGCCCGTCCTTCGCGGGGTTGAGGAACGCGGTGTTCAGCTCCGAAGTGAGCGCGTCCTTGTTCAGGCCGATGCGTGCCTTGATGGCGAGCCACATGGCGCAGTCGGCGGCCGCCATGAGGGCGGGCCCGTTGATGATGCCGCCGGGCCGCTCGAGGCGCGGCCGGTGCGGCAGCTCGATCGTGCAGCCCTCCTCCCCCGAGCGAACGATGCGGAAGCCGTAGGGGCGAAGGAAGCGGGAGCCGTCGAGCAGGCGCTGCAGCTCCTTCTTGGTCGCTCGCATCTCGCCTATGCAGAGAGCTCGATCGCCATCGCGGTCGCCTCGCCGCCACCGATGCACAGGCTTGCCACGCCGCGCTTCAGGCCGTACTTGCGCAGCGCGCCGAGCAGGGTCACGAGGATGCGCGCCCCCGAGGCGCCGATGGGATGGCCCAGGGCGCAGGCGCCGCCGTGCACGTTGACCTTGTCGTGCGGCAGGCCGTGCTCCTTCATTGCCGCCATGGCGACGACCGCGAACGCCTCGTTGATCTCATAGAGATCGACGTCCTTGGCGCTCCATCCGGTGCGCTCGTGGAGCTTGGCGATGGCCCCGACGGGCGCCGTGGTGAACCAGCCCGGCTCCTGGGCATGCGTGGCGTGGCCGACCACCGTGGCGAGGGGCGCGAGCCCGCGCCGCTCGGCGGCCGAGCGGCGCATCATCACGAGCGCCGCAGCGCCATCGGAAATCGAGCTCGAGTTCGCGGCGGTCACCGTCCCGTCCTTGCGGAACGCGGGCTTCAGCGTCGGAATCTTGTCCAGGTTCGCCTTGAACGGCTGCTCGTCGGTCTCGACGAAGCGCTCCTCCTTGCCCGCCTTGATCGCGATGGGCGTGATCTCCCATGCGAACCAGCCCTCCTTGTTCGCCTTCTGCGCCCGCTTCAGGGACTCGACGGCGAATTCGTCCTGCGCCGCGCGCGAAAACTGGTAGCGCGAGGCGCAATCCTCGGCGAAGGTGCCCATCAGCCGGCCCTTGTCGTAGGCGTCCTCGAGGCCGTCGTAGAACATGTGGTCGAGCACCTGCTGGTGGCCCATGCGGTAGCCGGCGCGCGCCTTGGGCATGAGATACGGCGCGTTCGTCATGGACTCCATGCCGCCGGCGACGATGACCTGGGCCGAGCCGACGGCGAGCAGGTCGTGCGCGAGCATGGCGGCCTTCATGCCCGAGCCGCACATCTTGTTCACGGTCGTGCAGCCCGCGGCGAGCGGCAGCCCGCCGCCGAGCGAGGCCTGGCGCGCCGGCGCCTGGCCTTGTCCCGCAGGCAGCACGCAGCCCATGATGACCTCGTCGACCTCCTCGGGCTTCACTTTCGCGCGCTCGACGGCTGCGCGGATGGCCGCGGCGCCGAGCTCGGGGGCGGCGAAGCCCCTGAGCTCGCCCTGGAACGCGCCCATCGGGGTGCGGGCGGCGGAAACGATGACGATCGGATCGGCTTGCATGGGACCTCCTTCAGGCGACGGGAGTGTAGCTGCGCACGAGGCCTTGGCCGCGGTCGAGGATATCCTGGGGAAACGGACAGGATTTCCTCGTGGTCGCATCCATGTGCACCCCCGTCAGGTGGCACACGGCGGCGAGGGCGCCGCTCTGGGCGTTGTACATCTCGTGGACGAAGCGCGCCACCTTCTCGCGCACTTCGAGGAACGCCGAGCGCACGACGACGATATCGCCGGCGAGCAGCTCGCGCTTGTAAGTGATGTTCTGCTGCACGGCGGCCATCGCGCGCCGCTGCTCGCGCAGGAATGTCGCGGTGACGCCCATCGTCGCGAAGAGGTTCCACGTCGCCTCGTCGAACTTGCCGACATACCACATGACGTTCATATGGCCCATGTGGTCGCACTGCCACGGGTACACCGTGCCGCGATAGGTCTCCGTTAGTCCGGGCGCCGGCGCTCTCATGCCGTCTCCGAGAAGAGCTCGCGGCCGATCAGCCAGCGACGGATCTCGGAGGTGCCGGCGCCGATCTCGTAGAGCTTGGCGTCACGCCACAGGCGGCCGGTGGGCGTTTCGTTGATGTAGCCCATCCCGCCCAGGGCCTGGATCGCCTCGCCGGCCATCCAGGTGGCCTTCTCCGCCGCGTAGAGGATCGCGCCCGCGGCATCCTTGCGCGTCGTCTCGTTGCGGTCGAGCGCCTGTCCGACCGCGTAGACATAGGCACGGCAGGCCGAGAAAGTCGTGTACATGTCGGCGAGCTTGCCTTGCATGAGCTGGAATTCGCCGATCGGCTGGCCGAACTGCTTGCGCTCGTGCACGTACGGGACGACGACGTCCAGGCATGCGGCCATGATGCCGAGGGGCCCGCCGGCCAGCACGGCGCGCTCGTAGTCGAGCCCGGACATGAGCACGCTCACCCCCTTCCCCTCGGCCCCGAGGACGTTCTCGGCCGGCACCTCGCAGTCGCGGAAGACGAGCTCGCAGGTATTGGAGCCGCGCATGCCGAGCTTGTCGAGCTTCTGCGCCGCGGAGAAGCCTTTCATGCCCTTTTCGACGATGAAGGCCGTGATGCCGCGCGGTCCCGCTGCGGCGTCGGTCTTCGCGTAGACCACCAGCACATCGGCGTCCGGACCGTTGGTGATCCACATCTTGTTGCCGTTGAGGAGGTAGACATCGCCGCGCCTCTCCGCCCGCAGCCGCATGCCGACGACGTCCGACCCCGCGCCCGGCTCCGACATCGCGAGCGCCCCGACATGCTCGCCGGAGATGAGCCTGGGCAGGTAGCGGCGCCGCTGGGCATCGCTGCCGTTGCGCCGGATCTGGTTGACGCAGAGGTTGGAGTGCGCTCCGTAGGAAAGCCCTACCGAGGCCGACGCGCGCGAGATCTCCTCCATGGCGACGATGTGGGCGAGATAGCCGAGGGCCGTCCCGCCATAGTCCTCCTCCACGGTGATGCCGAGCAGGCCGAGCGCGCCCATCTTGCGCCACAGGTCGTCGGGGAATGCGTTGGCCCGGTCGATCTCCGCAGCGCGCGGCGCGATCTCGCGAGCCGCGAAGTCGCGCACCGAATCGCGCAGCATGGCGATCGTCTCGCCGTGGTCGAACTTGAGGTACATGACGGGTTGCCTGGCGTCCTATCCGGTGGTGCCGCCGGGATGATCGGGCGTATCCGCGAGCATCATGAGGGTCTGCTGCATCGTGGCGACGTGCTTGCCGTCCCGAGCGTACACCTCCGCACGCGCGACGGTAAGCGTGCGTCCCGGCTTCACCACGTCGCCCACGGCGACGAGATCTCCTACGGCGGGAGCAAGGATGTTGATCTTGTACTCCACGGTCACGAGCGAGGCGCTCGCCGGCATGAGCGAGTACGCGGCGTAGCCGCAGGCAGAGTCGGCGATCATGCCGATGATGCCGCCGTGCACGAAGCCCTTCTGCTGGGTGATCGCGTCGCGGAACGGCAACGTCACTTCCACATGCCCGGCGGAGACCGCCGCGAGCGAGGCGCCGATGAGCGCCATGGCCTGCTGGCGGCCGAAGCTCGCCCGGATGCGCGCCTCGAAGCCGGGGTCGGCCGGCTGCCAGCGAAAGGAGGGGGGCGCGGTCATCGGCGCGAGGCTACTTGACGTTTACGTAAACGTCAACCGGGCCCGCTCAGGCCTTCAGCCGCTTGCGCACCTTGCGCTCGAAGGCGCCGATCTCGGCGAGCTGCGCCTCTAGGTCTGCGCGCTGCTGAAGGAGGCCCGCCTTGTGCGTCTCGAGCAGCGCGAGGAAGCGCTTGAGCTGCGGCCGCTCGTCGCGCCCGGGCTCGTACATGTCGATCAGCTCGCGGATCTCGGAGAGCGCGAGCCCCAGGCGCTTCCCGCGCAGGGTGAGCTTGAGCCGCGTGCGGTCGCGCGGGGTATAGATGCGGCGCTGGCCCTCGCGGCGGGGCGAAAGCAGCCCCTGGTCCTCGTAGAAGCGGATGGCGCGCGGCGTGACGTCGAACTCGCGCGCCAGTTCGCTGATCGAATACTCGGTGCGCTCCTTCGATTCCTTCGGCATGGTAGTTTGCCGGTAGATTCTAGTCGATACCCATGAACGCTCCCGCCATCCGCTACCCGTTCGACGCGCGTCCCGAGCCGGGCGAGGCCATGGAGGTCGCGCCCCGGGTGCGGTGGCTGCGCATGCCGCTGCCCTTCCAGCTCGACCATATCAACCTGTGGCTCATCGGGGACGGCGACGGCTGGACCGTGGTCGACACTGGCATCGGGAACGCCGTCACTCGCGCCCACTGGGAGACGGTGCTGGCGCGGCTCGAGCCGCCGGCGGTGAAGCGCGTCATCCTGACCCACTACCACCCGGATCACGCGGGCAATGCCGAGTGGCTCTGCCGGCGCTTCGGCGTCGAGCTGTGGACCACGCAGGGCGAGTACCTTACCGCCCACGCGGTCAGCACGGCGAGCGCAGGCTACACGAGCGAGGCGGTGCTCGAGGTGTTCCGCCGCAACGGCCTGGACGCCGTGCGCCTCGCCGCCATGGGCGGCCGGCCCAACCGCTATCGCGAGCTCGTGCCGGATTTCCCGCACGCCTACCATCGCATTTACGAGGGCGACCGGGTCCGGATCGGCGAGCACGAGTGGCAGGCCATCGTGGGCTACGGCCATGCGCCGGAGCACCTCTCGCTTTTCTGCCGTGACCTGAACTTGGTCATCGCGGGCGACATGCTGCTCTCGACCATCTCGACCAACGTAAGCGTCTGGTCGGTCGATCCGGAAGGCGATCCGCTGCGGCTCTTCCTGCAGTCCATCGACCGCTATCGGGCCCTGCCGGCCGACGTGCTCGTGCTTCCCTCGCATGGCAAGCCCTTCCGCGGCGCGCATGCGCGCGTCGAGGAGCTGACGGCGCATCATCAGGAGCGCTTCGCCGAGCTGCTCGAAGCGCTGAAGGCCGGGCCCCGAAGCGCCGCCGACCTGCTCGGTGTCCTCTTTCGCCGGCCGCTCGATGCCCACCAGACGTTCTTCGCCATGGGCGAGGCCATCGCGCACCTGCACTATCTCTACTACGCCGGCCGGATCGTCCGCAACGAGGGGACCGACGGCGTCATGCGCTACGCCCTGCCATGACGACCCCGGCGCCGAAGGACGAGCTCGCGAAGGTGCTGCAGTCCGTCGCCGGGCGCTCTTCCCGGATCCTGAGCGACTTCAGCGAGAAGCAGGCCGAGTCGCTCTCCTCCGCGGTGCGCGACGAGCTCGGCATCGCGAAGGCCTTCATGGACCTCTACGCGCGCATGGCCGCGGATCCTGCCGTCGCGGCGAGCGCCGCAATCAACTTCTGGGTCGACTACGCGAAGCTCTGGCAATCGACGTGGATGAAGATGATGGGCCTGGAGGCGCCGCCCGTCGCCGAGCCGGCGAAGGGCGACAGCCGGTTCAAGGACGCCGACTGGTCGAGCAACTTCATCTTCGATCACATCAAGCAGTCCTATCTCATCGCCGCCCGTCATCTGCAGCAGGCCGTCAAGGACGTCGAGGGGCTGTCTCCGGAGTCCGAGAAAAAGGTGGCGTTCTTCACGCGGCAGTACATCGACGCGCTGTCGCCGTCCAACTTCATCCTGACCAACCCGCAGGTGCTGCGGGAGACGCTCGCGAGCGGGGGAGAGAACCTGATCCGCGGCCTGAACAACCTCCTCGCCGACCTCGAGCGGGGGGGCGGGCGGCTGCGCATCTCCATGACCGACGAGAGCGCATTCGAGCTCGGCCGGAACGTCGCCACCACGCCCGGGAAGGTGGTTTTCCAGAACGAGCTCATGCAGCTCATCCAGTACGAGCCGCGCACGGCGGAGGTCCACCGCCGCCCCCTCGTCATCATTCCGCCTTGGATCAACAAGTACTACATCCTCGACCTGCGCGAGAAGAACTCCTTCATCCGCTGGGCGCTCGAGCAGGGCCATACCGTATTCGTCCTCTCGTGGGTCAATCCCGACGAGCGGCTGGCGCAAAAGGGCTTCGACGACTACATGCTGGAGGGCCCGCTGGCTGCGCTCGACGCGGTGGAGCGCGCCACCGGCGAGCGCAGGGTCAACTTCATCGGGTATTGCCTCGGCGGCACGCT
>Ga0079224_100005476_pt1 | contig 16691 bp, 17 predicted proteins | sample Stecom2015_FD_80414 | JGI IMG/M metagenome (GOLD analysis project Ga0079224, IMG submission 80414) | Agricultural soil microbial communities from Utah to study Nitrogen management - Steer compost 2015 | ecosystem: Environmental > Terrestrial > Soil > Agricultural land | place: USA: Utah... | reverse complement strand
TATCCAAGCATGAAAGCGGCAGTGGACGATGAAAACCTTGATGTCACGCCCGGACACATCATGGTGCTGCGTAATGCCGGCCCGCTGGGCGGCCCCGGAATGCCCGAATGGGGCATGCTGCCGATCCCGGTCAAGCTGATCAAACAGGGCGTGCGCGATATGCTGCGCCTGTCCGATGCGCGCATGAGCGGCACCAGCTACGGCGCCTGTATTTTGCATGTAGCGCCCGAATCCTATGTTGGCGGTAATCTGGCGCTGGTGCGCACCGGTGACATGATTACCGTTGATGTTCCCGCCCGCCGTATCCACCTTGAAATCAGCGATGAAGAACTGGCCGCAAGACGGGCCGACTGGAGCGCACCCGGACGCCGCTTCGAACGCGGCTACGGCTGGATGTTCTCGCAACATATTCTGCAAGCCGATGCCGGTTGTGATTTCGACTTTCTGGAAACCAGCTTCGGCGCTCCTAACAACGAACCCAGCATCTATTAATCAGGAAATCATCATGGCCCTTGATTCACACGTTCGCAAGCAACTGGCGACCGTCAGCACCGCCACACTGTGCACAGCCTTGTACAAGCGCGGCCTGCGCAATCAGTTCATTCAGAACGTTCATCGGCTCAACCCCGATTTACCGACCATGGTGGGCGAGGCTTATACACTGCGCTACATTCCGGCGCGTGAAGACCTCAATCCCATTACCGTCTTTCAGGATCGCAGCCATCCGCAACGGGTCGCAGTTGACCAGTGTCCGCAAGGCGCTGTGCTGATGATAGACAGTCGCAAGGATGCACGTGCCGCCTCGGCCGGCTCCATTCTGGTTTCGCGGCTGATGATGCGAGGTGCTGCCGGCGTAGTCACCGATGGCGGCTTTCGTGATTCACCTGAAATCGCCAAGCTGTCTATTCCCGCCTATCACAATCGCCCTTCCGCCCCCACCAACCTTACCCTGCATCAGGCGCTGGACATCAACGTGCCTATAGGCTGCGGCGACGTCGCCGTTTTCCCAGGCGATGTCGTTGTAGGCGATGCCGAGGGGGTAGTCGTGATTCCTGCGCATCTGGCGCAGGAGATTGCCGTCGAATCAGTAGCAATGACAGCGTACGAAGATTTTGTCACCGAAGAAGTGCTCAAGGGCCGATCCATTATCGGGCTATATCCGGCCACTGACGAACAGGCAAACGCCGATTTTTCTGTCTGGCGACAGCGCAATGGAAGATAGTGTATTGACCATGGCGGAATCAACAACTGCGCCATGCCGGTTAGCACGCAACGCAAGCCAGATACGGCGGATCGGCCAGCCCCATGACCATTTATTGCGTTGCGCATACTCAGTATTACACATCACGTATTGCATATCGCATAGTTCGTATATTTATCGCAACGTTTGCATAATGGCATGATGGCGTGGCCTGTTACCAACATAAACCATGAAACCGACCACGCCACTTGATCGCAGCCGCCAGGCGGCGCCGCAACTGTACCAGTTGCTGCGCCAGCAAATCATTGCCCTGGAACTGGCGCCTGGCACTGTGCTTGCGCGCGCTGAATTGGCCGAACGCTATGGAGTCAGCCAGACACCGGTACGTGAAGCGTTGCTGACACTGGCTGGGGAACTGCTGGTCGATATCTATCCACAAGCATCGACCCGAGTCAGCCTGATTGATGTTGCACTGGCCAGACAGGCCCATTTTCTGCGCCAGTCTCTTGAGCTGGAACTGGTGCGGGAACTGGCCCAAGCGCATGCCCCCGGCCTGATCGACTCACTGCTGACACTGGTGCAACAACAGGACACCTTGCGCGCCGCCGAAGATCTGAGCGCTTTCAGCCGGGCCGACACACAATTTCACCGTATGCTTTATCAGGCTGCAGGAAAAGACGCGCTGTGGCATCTGGTTCACAGCAATAGCGGACATCTGGACCGATTGCGTCGCCTGCATTTGCCGGTTTCCGGCAAACTGGAACGCATCGTCAGCGATCACCATATGCTTATACAGGCGATATCCGATCGTGCACCGCTGCAGGCGCAGCAACGCCTGCGTGATCATTTATCCGGAACGCTCGAAGCCGTAGAACAGATTCAGCGTGCGCATCCTCACTGGATTCGGATGGACAACGAAACGAGGCCGTCACCACCGCCAAACCATTAAGCGGCCAGCCAGCCCCGCCAAGCCAATAATGACGACCGGTACCCGCGTTCAAGTGGTACTAAATTACATTTTGATCGCTGATCCTGCCCAGCACCTTGACTGGGCACGGAAAATCGACCATAATGCTTGACTCTTTGTTTGTTAGTACGCAGGCGCAGTAGCAAAGCGGTTATGCAGCGGATTGCAAATCCGTCCAGAGCGGTTCGACTCCGCTCTGCGCCTCCATTATTTATGCGGGTTTCAGAGCAATTCTGATATGCTGTTTTTTTCCGCAAGTGTCGCTTTTCTTCACGAAATCCCTGAATATCACCATGCGCTGCGGCTATCTGACGCTGGCGCTACCTCTATTTACCGGCTCCTGCGCCGATCATCAAAGGCCGGAAATTTACCCGGCCTGATCCCTTACCCCATTGCGACAGTTATCTGCGCCCCTATGCCGGAAATAGCCCGGGCCGAGTTGCCAGCGCCAACCGATTGAGCATCTGTTCTCTGATGCAGGATCAAACACCGCGTTAGCAATGGTGGCTTTTTTTCAAAAACCGATTCACGCTATTGATATTTAATGTAATAAGTCGTAGCATATTCTCACATGTCGTATTATTTATAAGTTATTCGCAAAACAATTCGAAATTGGCGGCCGGGTCCGCACCCGTAGTCATGTTGTTTACAGATTTGCAGCAGTTTCAGCAGTGGTTTTATTTCAGTTGCGTGATTTATCGCCGCGTCATGCATAACGGCGCTATGTGATGCAACTCACTTTAAGGGATGCGATCGACCCGCAAGCAGTCAACTGGGGTTTTGGTGCCAGGGCGGGGGAATCCAACATTCAAGGTATTAATTTTAATAATCATCAGTCCTTGGTAAAGCGCCTCAAGACGATTGGTGCAAACCCTATCGGCACCGGCGGCGGTATAGACCGACCGAGTGGTCACGCACATATAACCATCCGGGCACGCTATGCAAATCCTATTTGGAGGTCATTATGAATCACGTTCAGTCTGTGAGCGTCCTGTACGAATGCGGGATGCCCGGTGTAAAGTTCCATTACGAAAACGGGGGAACCCGCACCTTGAGTGACGAACAGGCGATTAAATTTATCAGTCTGGCGGAAAGCGAACGTCATCGCAGCGATATTGATTTCATGGATATGAATCACGTTCGCAGGTATGTCGCCAATCAGTATTTTTATTGAACCGGTAGCAACTGCCCTAGCCCTGTGGCGCCCGCGATTGGACGACAACCTTTACAAGCAGGTATCATGACGCATTTTCAGATATGTGATTGACAATCGTCGTGAATAGCCATAGCCAGTCATCCAGCAGCGACCTACCGGACTCAGTGCCCGTCCAGATCAGCGCACAAGTGGCAAGCGCCTGTGCGCTGATCTCGCGTCATTTAGGCAACACACTGCAAGCCATTCATCTTTTTGGCTCGGCGGTGGATGGCGGGCTCAAGCCGCAAAGCGATATCGATCTGCTGGTTACCGTGAGCGAGCCGCTGACCAACTCGGTCAGACAGGGCTTGATGATGGATTTGCAGGCCATTTCAGCCTGGCCCGTTGCCAATGGCATACGTCCATTGGAGGTGACAGTGATTCAGCACGCTGCCGTGATTCCCTGGCGATATCCGCCAATGCGGGAATGCCAGTACGGCGAATGGTTGCGCGACGAATTGGCTGCGGGCCAGATTCAGGGCGCCTGCACGGACCATGACCTTGCCATCCTTATTACCAAAGCGCGGACACACAGCATTTGCCTGCTGGGCACGCCTGCGGCGAAACTGTTCGAACCGGTACCGCAGCATGACCTGCTCAACGCATACAGTGATACGCTTGCGCAATGGCAGGCTCCCACGGACTGGGAGGGAGATGAACGCAACGTGGTGCTGGCGCTTGCACGAATCTGGTTCAGTCTGGAAACAGGCGGCTTCGCGCCAAAAGACCGCGCAGCACAATGGGCGATACAGCGGCTGCCCGCACAACACCAAACGGTGTTGCATGGCGCCATGACCTCCTACCTGGGCCAGGGCCCCGATCAAACCTCCGAAAACAGTACGCAGGTCGCTGCCTATGTGCACTACATCAAGGCGAGAATCAATGCCCTGGCGCTTTTCGCACCGCACATCGATCGCACCCGGGCAGACTGAGATTGCGGCCCGCAAGCGCGCCCGCCCCTACCGAGGCACGTTTGTGGCGGATCCGCGCCGACCCGCCAGCATTTTTCCCGAACCGCCGACCCCGTGTATATGACGGCTATCGATTGACTGCCATATCCAGACCAGAGGGCCACACCAGAAGACCACGCCAGAAGGCCACACTTGCCGGCAGCATTGGTCCGGCCGCTTGCCAACCGACCACCCCACCGGCAGTGTGGCGTATGAGAATGTCGTTAACCGGGTGGCAGATAAACCAGCGAAATATGCTCATCACTGAACGGGTCAGTCATGCCTCTTTTGCGACAGTGACGACCCTGCCGGCGACAAGGTTACCTGAGCACAGTCTATACGGAGGTCTTTAGAATAGTACATCGTGCCGTTTGGATTTTATTAATCCACGGCGTAAGATACTTCTTTCACACTCAATGTCGTCACTCGGGCGATTTTTCATCATGGCCTCGAATCCTTCTACGCTTGCATCTCCTGCGCGATCGCAGATCAACCTGGTCCCCGCCGCGGTATCGGCAGCGCTGATCGTGCTCGGTCTCATCTATCTGAATGGCACCGTCAGCGGCCGCCAGGCCGCATTATGGATCGTAGGCATCCTGCTGGGTGCGACGCTCTATCACAGCGCCTTTGGTTTCACATCGTCCTGGCGCGTATTTATTTCGGATCGGCGTGGCGCCGGACTGCGGGCGCAAATGTTAATGCTGGCCTTCGGCTGCCTGTTGTTTTTCCCTGTTCTTGGCAATGGCACGCTATGGGGCCAAAACGTCAGCGGCTTTGTCAGCCCGGTTGGCACCTCGGTACTGGTCGGCGCTTTTATTTTCGGGATCGGCATGCAATTGGGAGGCGGCTGCGCCTCAGGAACACTGTATACCGTTGGCGGTGGCAGCACGCGCATGATTATTACGCTGATCGGTTTCATTATCGGCTCGGTCATTGGTGCGGCCCATCTGCCCTGGTGGGCCAGCCAGCCCTCGTTCGCACCGTATTCCATCGTACAGGAATGGGGCGTCCCGACCGCATTGGTCAGCAGCTTTGTATTATTTCTGGGTATCGCCCTGTTCACTATCTGGGCAGAAAAGCGCCGGCATGGAACATTGATTTCTTCTGCCGTGCGCGCCGGCAAGGCGGGTGGCTGGGGCAGGCTGCTTTCCGGTCCGTGGCCGTTGGTCATCGGCTCTGTTGTATTGGTCTTGCTCAACTTCGCCACCCTGGCATTGGCCGGGCGCCCTTGGGGAATTACCTCTGCCTTCGCCCTGTGGGGTTCGAAAATATTGATGGCGGTTGGTTACGATGTCAGCGGCTGGGGCTTCTGGCAGGGGCCAGCCGCTGCCTCCCTGGCTGCTCCGGTGCGCAATGACATCACAAGTGTCATGGACATAGGAATCGTCCTGGGTGCGTTACTGGCAGCCAGTCTGGCTGGGAAATTCGCTCCGGTCTGGAGGCTGCCCGCACGGTCAGTGCTGGCGGCGATCATTGGCGGCCTGCTCCTGGGTTATGGCGCGCGCCTGGCTTTCGGCTGCAATATCGGCGCGTATTTCAGCGGCATTCTGTCGGGAAGCCTGCACGGCTGGCTTTGGTTGGTGGCTGCCTTCGCCGGCAACGTCATCGGTACCAAAATACGTCCCTTATTCGGCCTGACGGTAGAAAAAACATCACAAACGGCCTGCTAAGGAAAATGCTGTGACTTACGCTGGATCAGCGTAAATACTTAACAGAAATCAACGATTACAAAGGCGTGACAATGTTAGAATTGTTACGTCTTTTTTATTTTAAGACGGGGCACGCGGAAAGCGCGGTCCGACATATGCTTTTACTTAGCATACGCTGTTACCTGGTATATGCCTTGGGCCGGAATGTGCTTTGCTTCAACGTATGTCTGCTGCCGCTTTCGCGTAATAACAAGAGCCTACCCACTGTGCCGGTAGCTGCAATCAGTAAAAAACCATTCCTGGCAGCTCACAATGGGTAAATAAACCGACTTTTCAGGACATACAAAATGAACGCCACTATTTCATTGCTTGTCTTATGTTGCCTGATATTACCGGTCACCGCATGTACTCCATTCTGGGATGCAGACGCTCACTTACAGACAAGCGTCCCCGGAATACGTCCGTCAAAACCGGATCCATTTACCGCAGGAGACTCATCCGCCGGCAGCATCAGTCCGCCAGCCCCGGCATTTACCGCTTTTGGCAACCAGCCCGCTGCCTGGAGCGCTGTTATTGACGGCCCCTTATTGCAAATCGAACCCTCTGCGTCCGAACTGATCACGCTGACAGCCGAGCGGTTTCATCACAAAGACAGCATCAGATTTATTGCGACGGATTACACCGTCAAAAAGAGAAACAGGCGCAGCAAAAACAACGTCAACCTGACAATTAAAAAAACACCTTGTGTAAGCGTCCAGGGTGCCTATAACCTGAGCGCCGTACTGTTCTACAAAAACAGGAAATATACCGGTTGCGCTGTCGCCGGCGCGCCGTTCGCAGACGATTGACAAAATGAAGTTGCATGGGCGGTTATGGTTGTTGCCCTCAATTGCCATGAAGCAGCCGAACCGCACTGCAGAAGCAAAAAGCCGGATTCATAGCCCGGCTTTTTGCGCTGAACAGATCTCGCAGATTTTTCCACGTATAAAACACGGGCCGCGCGCGCCTGCACGCACAACAGGCAGGCTCAAAACAAATTCATTTTACCCGAGCCTGGCAGGCGCCAGATCATTACTGTTCGTGAATCTCCACGCGGCGGTTTTTTGCACGTCCCGCCTCAGTGGTATTGTCAGCCACTGGCGCCTGCGCTCCCTGCCCTTCGGTCTGGATCTGCTGCGTCTGCACACCGCGCAGGATCAGATAGGCTTTGACCGATTCGGCGCGGCGTTTCGACAATGCGTCATTGCCCGCCTGGCTACCGGACTCATCGGCAAACCCGATCAGTTGCACTGATTTTCCATTCTCTTTCAATTGCTGCGCATACTGATCAAGGATCTCATGGAACCGGCTGTCGACCTGTGCGCTGCCAGACGCAAATTGCACCTGAGGCGGCGCCGCTGTTGCAACCGGCGTGTCGGTGACCGTTGAACGCGGCGTCTGCGCCACCTGGGTCTGATTATTGACCTGGATTTTCGCGCCTACGAGATTCTGCACCTTGCCAGTCAGGGCCGCTTTTTCTTCATTGGACGACACCTGTCCGGTCAACGTCAGCGCTTCGCGCGCCAGGCTAACGCTAACATCGTGATATCCACGCAGCACACTGAGCAGACCCGAATAGTCATCGAAAGTCGACGCTGCTGCCTGGCTGTTCACTTGCAGCTCATCTTCTATTTTGCTGTGGCCGTCGACAAATTTGGCCGCGCTCAATATGCGATTGCGCGCCGCCTCATCGGGCACCGTGCCGCGGATCATCAGCACCTCGCCGTCACGCTCAAGCTCTACCCGCGCAACAGCGGCGTCCTGGGCACGGTCGGTAGCAGCTGCGGAAGGCTGGCCGGCATTGTCTGCTGTGGTTGCAGCGCTGTCGGCCGGTGCTGTGCTGATGCTCGCAGCGTTATCCTGTGTCTCTGCGCCAAATGTCGTGGTTTTACCAGAAGGTGCTGGGGCCGTTGTTGAAGGCGTAGCCCCATCGCTGGATGTCGCGGCGTCGGTCTGCGTATGCCCTGCTTGACCAGCATTTGCTTCTTGTGGTTGGGCTGGCTGGGTCTGTCCATCGGACGGATCGGATTCGGCAAAGGTCGTTGTTTTGCCGGCAGCGCCCGCCGGTTCAGGAGTCGGCGCCGCAGACGCTGCGTCAGGTTGATTGGCAATGGGCGCAGCGTCGGCAAAAGTCGTGGTCTTGCCCGGTACGGCGCTGTCCGTTGTTGCGCTGTCCGTTGTTGCGCTTTTAGCCGCCGCGCCGCCTGCTGCTGCAACATCGCTGGTGGCGCTGTCTGCTGCGGCCTGTTCGGTCGCTGGGCTGGATGCGTCCGGCGCAGCGGTAGCCGCAGTCGCGTCCTGGGCCGCTGATGCCTGATCAGCCTGCTCATTGTCTGCGCCTGTCGCCTCGGGTTGCGTGGTATCTGTCGTGTCCTGCGCAGGCGAGGTGGCCGTTTGCTCGGTCGCCCGGGCCGCATCGGTGACGGCCGAACCGGCGGCCTCGCCAGATGCGGCAGGCGGCGCATCTGCCTCCATGCTGTCGCTGGCCTGGCCATAGGTTGGGCCATTCATTGAATCATTCGTCGAATCGGTATTGGCCGCAGCGGCTGCAGACTGGGGCGCAGATGTCGCTGCCGCATCAGCTTGGGGCTTATCTGTTGCCGGCATATCTGCCTGCCCGCGAGCCGTTGACGGCTGCTCGCTTGCTGGCTGCCCGCTGGCCGGCGCAGCAGTATCTGCGCTTTGTGTATCAGCAGTGGCAAGCGGTGTTACAGGTGTGTCAGCATTCTCTGCCTGTGTACTGTCCTGTTTCGTACTGCCCGCCTGCGTGCGGTCTGTCTGTGCTTCCTCGGAAGCAGGCGAGGCATCCGCGCCACCGGCAGATTGCGCCGGCGCCGGCTCAGGGAAATGGGCAGACGGTTCTGTCGCGGCTTCCGCATGTGTCTCCTGGCGATTGTCGCCGGCTGTGGCCGCAGGCGCGTCCGCTTGCGCAGGAGCTGACGTTGCAGCGGGGGCCGTGGCGGCATCGGGCGCAGGCGCGTCGGTTGCCGCCTGTTGCTGGTCTGCTGGTTTAGCGTTTTCGGTTTTGGTCGTATCCGATTGCGTGCAGCTCTTGATCCAGGCAGCACCAGCCAGCACAACAGCCAGCGTCAACACCCATTTGAACCAGCCATTTGCGGGCCTTGCTGTTGCAGACGCACCCTGTGTGGCCCCTTGCTTGCCAATTGACGATGCGACCGCGGTATTGGACCCAGCTGTGGCGGCCAGCGCATCCGCTCCGAACAGGCCTTCCAGGCTGTCTTCGCCAAGCGCGGCAAGCGCCGGGGCATCCAGCTGGGCGGCCACGTGCGGCGCCTGGGTTGCCAGCAACAGCGGCAGGCTTTGCGCCGGCGCACTTTCAGTTGTGATATTGTTTTTCAAAAAGGAAAGCACGAACGGCACCACGATTGACAGCAGCGATCCAACAGCCTTGGTGTCCAGGCCGGTTGCCACTTCCAGATGGCTGGTTACCGCTTCCTGCTGCGGCCCCAATATGATTGCCTGCTCATTATGGCCCAGCGTCACGATCTGTGCGAACTGGTCGTTGGTCAGTACCGTCGGCGACAAGGCGCTTGAAGTCAGGCTTGACTGGGTCTGGCTGTTTTTAATGTGCGCCGCCAGCTCTTGCGCGCCTTCGGGCTTGCCCGCTTGCCGCGCCATCGCACCGATCACCAGCGCGACAGCTTTGTCATAGGCGGTAGTCGCCTGCTGACGGGAAATATCCAGATAACCGGAAACCTGTGCAATCAGGCTGTCACGAATCGGGCCATTAAAGAACTGACTGAAATCGACACTCATGGAATCCTCATACCTTTACTGGAACTGAACGGGGCCGCTGCCGGGCGCTTGCGGTTCCATAGTATCACTTTATTCAGCGTCAATTAAGCATGTTGACCTGCCCCAGCAGGACTGACAGCGCGGTAACCGGCAACGGCTTGCACGGCCCGCCGGCCCGGTCGCAGAAACGATGACCCAAGGCCCGCGCCGGATCATGAACCAGTGGAGCGCCGGCTTCAGCCTTCGGTACGCGCAGCTTTCTGGCGATGATAACGCAGCGTTCCCCGGTGCAACACCCGATCTCCCGGCAGAATCTGGTCGGGCGTATAAGCAGGCTGGCTAATGATGCGCGCATAGATCGGGTCGAAATCGATCTGCGCCAATTCGAACAAATCATCCAGTTCGTTGATGACAAAATAGCTTTTCTGCAGATCGTCAATACGATAGTCCGTGCGCATGACCCGCTCCAGATCAAAACCGATGCGGTTTGGCGAATCATCGTCCAGACAGTACTGGCTTTCGGTAAAGGACGAGCTAATGCCCGCGCCATAAATCCGTATGCCGTCTTTTTGCTGAACCAGGCCGAATTCGATGGTGTACCAGTACAGACGGGAAATGAAAGGCAGAATGCCGCGTTCAAGCGCTTTCAAGCCGCCCTGGCCATAGGCCTGCATGAAGTCGGCGATGGCCGGGTTCATCAGCATGGGCGCGTGCCCGAAAACGTCATGGAACACATCGGGCTCCTGCAAGTAATCCAGCTTGTTTTTTGAGCGGATGAACTGACCAGCCGGAAAGCGACGATTGGCAATATGGGTAAAAAACACATCATCGGGCACCAGGCCGGGTACAGCGACGATCTGCCAGCCGGTGCGCTTCATCAGAAGATCGTTCACGCGACGGAAATCGGGAATTTCATCGGCGGTGATGGGCATCTGTTTCATGCAATCCAGATATTGATCGCACACGCGCCCGGGGAGCAATTTGCTTTGCCGTTCATAAAGCGTTTTCCAGACGCCATGTTCCTCTTGCGTATAGGCAGCCCAGTTCTGGTCGATGGTCCAGTCTGCCGACGGCGCAATCGCCAGCGGATCGGCACAACCATGTTTCTCGACGGGACTCAAATGTAGTGTTTCCATAAAATGTCTCCGGTTGTCACTCTTATTTGGAAACAATATCACGCACAGAAAATCGGGGTGAATTCATGCCGAACATTGGCAAATAACGCAATAAATTATTTTTTATTTCTATTTTTATAGCATTTATTTTATTTTCTAATTCGAAATAAGATCGTGCAATACAGAAAATGCTAAGGCCGGACTGCAACGGCTAATGCCGGTGTCAGCCCGTGCCGCTCCAGCTTGGCGGCGCCCCTGCTCATGCCCGTCGTCTATGACAATTGGCATACCCGCCTTTACGGCGTCTGTCGAACACAGTCGGCCCAATGTCAGAGCGCGTCTATGGCCTGGGCCAGCTTGATATCTCTTTCGGTCAGGCCATCGGCATCGTGTGTCGTCAGGCGGATATCCACCTTGTTGTATACATTGCTCCATTCCGGGTGATGATTCGCCTGCTCGGCCAGCAAAGCGACTTTCGTCATGAAGCCGAAGGCCTGGACAAACGAGTCAAATTTAAAATGCCGCCGCAACGCTTTGCCGTCCTCCTCCAGCCCCCACCCATCGAGCGAGGCCAGCGCAATACCTATATCTGCATCATTCAATGGTGTCATGACAAACTCCTGTTGCCATCTGTATCCTGATGGCCTGATCGTTGGTAAACTGTCTTTTCTATAGTAATGCAAAGCGCCGACGGCAACAAGAAGCCGGGCCGCTCCCATGCTGCCCGGCTTGCGCTCTTTTTGACGGCCAATTTCAACGCCCATCAGCCCTTGCCTGTATCCCTTGGCAATCACACTTTATTGCCAGCATGACGCTTCATGCTGCCCCGGGTCGCGCGGCTGACGTTATTATCAATAGGAACGTTGATGCAAAGGAATACAGATCATGGATGAACAAGTTCTGGGAGCGATGCAAAAGTGGCCCAATGTGCCGGCAGTCTATGGCTGGCTCTCGCTTAATGCCCAGGGCGACTGGCTGCTGCATACCCAAGGTGGCGCACGCGAAGGCCAAAGCGGCGAGAAAATCGCCAATGAACAGATCCGCCATTTCATGAATCGCAACTATGCGGTAAATGAGGCCGGCGAATGGTTCTTCCAGAACGGTCCGCAGCGGGTGTTTGTCGATCTTGCCTGCGCGCCCTATATCGTACGCCTGGCCGATGATATGCAAACGCTCCTTACCCATAACGAATTGCCCGTCACGCGGATCAGCCAATGGTTGCTGGACGCAGAAGGCCGGCTATATATGCAGACCGAACACGGCGCGGCAATGCTGGCAGGGCGTGACATGGGCCAGTTGAGCACCCGCCTGCAGGTCATGCCCGCAACAACCGGCACGCCCGCGGCAGCAACACCGCTTGACCAGAGCCATTTGCAAACACTGCAAGACGGGGGCATCTTGCAGGTGTCGCTGGATGGCGCAAGCGATTGGACCGCGCCGATGCAATGGCTGGAAAACGCGCTCATTCCGGGCAGACTGGGCTTTGTTCGTGAGCCGGCAGCCAGCTGATGCTTTTTGCCAATAACCGGGCATTATTGTTTACACTATGCCTGAATTCATCGCAACAGAAAAAAACACCATGACGTTACCCAGCGCTTTGCAATATTTCCCTGCCCCCACGACACAGGCGTTCTGCAGCCAGTGTGGCAATCCGCTATCGCGTCTGGTTCCACCCGATGACAACCGTGAACGCGACGTCTGCAATCACTGCGGCGCCGTGCATTATCGCAACCCGTTGATTGTGGTCGGCACCGTTCCGGTCTGGAACGATCAGATTTTGCTGTGCCGGCGGGCCATTGAACCACGCTACGACACCTGGACCCTGCCGGCGGGTTTTATGGAACTGTCGGAAACGACCAGCCAGGGCGCCTTGCGCGAGACCGACGAAGAAGCCGGTGCAGATATCAGGCTAGGCCAGCTGTTCACTGTCCTGGACGTGCCGCGCGTCAACCAGGTGCATATGTATTTCCTGGCAACGGTCACAAGCGAACGCCTGAACCCCGGGCCCGAATCGCTGGAAGCCAGATTCTTCAATCTGGATGAAATACCGTGGGATGAACTGTCGTTTCGCACCGTTTCCCATACGTTGAGGGCCTATCTGACGGATCGGGCCAGCGGCGTATTTACGACGCATTATCACAGCATCGAATAAGCCGTCGCTCCGGGGTTCTTCGCCACCATGATTACACTGCCATGTCTTGACAACGGCGAGCCGTTTCCTCCGGCCTGCCAGGCATTGAAAGAACCGGATGGCCTGCTGGCGTTTGGCGGCGATCTGTCGGCATCGCGGCTGTTGCAAGCCTACCGACTCGGTATTTTCCCCTGGTACTCGGTTGATCAGCCGATACTGTGGTGGTCTCCTTCGGCACGCATGGTGCTGCAATGCGATACCTTCAAGGTATCTCCCAGCCTGGGCAAGCTGCTCAAACGCGTTGCCCGAAACGAGCGCCTGCAAGAGGCCGCCGTCAGGGTAACAACCGACATGTGCTTTGAGGCAGTGATGCGCGCCTGCGCTGCGCCGCGCAACAAACAGGCAGGCACCTGGATCACAGATGAAATGATCTCTGCCTACACGGAACTGCACCGCCAGGGCTACGCTCATTCGATTGAGACCTGGCTGGACGGACGACTGGCCGGGGGGCTGTACGGCATTGGCATCGGACGTATGTTTTATGGGGAATCGATGTTTTCCACCAGCAGCAACACCTCCAAAATCGCCCTGGCCTGGCTGGTGCGCTTTCTCAAGGCCAATCAGGTAAGCTGGATCGACTGCCAGCAGGATACGCCTCATCTGGCCAGTATGGGCGCGCGTCCCCTGCCCCGCCCTGCGTTTCTGCGCCATGTCTCTGAAGCGGTCAGCCAACCGGCCTTGCGCTGGCCTTCCGGCCAGATGCTGGGTGATGGAACTATCGTTCCCCCGATGTGAGCAAATACAATTTTAAGGTATAGTTGGCGAAAACGCCCCACAGCCGGTAACCAGCCATGAGCGATATCCACGATCCGTCCTTCAATGTCCTGCAGTTTTATCTGACCGCGCCCTATGCCTGTAGCTATCTGGACGGAAAAATGGCGCGCTCACAGGTTGTCGTGCCCGGGCACCTGATCCGCCCGCCGGTTTATGCCCAATTGCTGCGAAATGGCTTTCGACGCAGTGGTCTGTTTACCTACCGGCCCCGCTGTGACCAATGCCGCGCCTGTATTTCAGTCAGAATAAATTGCGCGCAGTTCGCACCCACCCGCACCCAGCGCCGGATCCTGAAACGCCATGGCAATTTGCGGGCGAGCATTCGCGCCCTGGAATGGGACGAAAGCCACTTTGACCTGTACAAGAAATATCAGGCCTCGCGTCATGCAGGCGGCGGCATGGACGACGACAGCGCCGAACAATATGAAGAATTTCTGCTGACCAGCCGCATCGACTCGCAGCTGGTCGCATTCCATGACGAGGATCAGGTGCTCAGAATGGTGTCCATCATCGATGTAAGCGATGACGGGTTATCCTCCGTATACACGTTTTACGATCCCGATTATGCTGGCAGCCTGGGTACGTATGGTATTTTGTGGCAGATCGGTCATTGTAACGACCGTGGCCTGCCATGGTTGTACCTGGGCTATTGGATCGCTCAAAGTCGTAAAATGGCGTACAAAATCAATTTCCGGCCTATCGAGCTTTATATTAACCACCGATGGATCGACAGCGCGAACATTGACCTGTCTGAACTATCTACTTTCTGATCTGCCATGTCACTTGCCTATCGCCTTTACCCGCTGATTCGTCCGGTCCTGTTTTCCATGGATCCTGAACGGGCGCATGAACGCACCCTGGAAGGCTTGAACCGATTGCATCAATGGGGCCTGCTCAAAAAGATACTGGATGCCAAACCAGGCGCGCCTTTGCGCCTGCTGGGTCTGGATTTACCCAACCCGGTCGGACTGGCTGCCGGACTGGATAAAAACGGCGCCTACATTGACGCGCTGAGCCATATGGGGTTCGGCTTCATGGAAGTAGGTACGGTCACGCCCAAGTCTCAACCGGGCAATCCGAAGCCGCGCATGTTTCGCCTGCCGCAAGCCGATGCCCTGATCAATCGCCTGGGTTTCAATAACCAGGGGCTTGAGGCCTTCCTGGCCAATGTGGCCCGCAGCGACTGGAAAAAGCGCGGCGGTATTCTGGGCCTGAATATCGGCAAAAATGCGGCGACCCCTATTGAACAGGCCGCCGATGACTATCTGCTGGGGCTGGCCGGCGTATATGCGCATGCCGATTATGTGACCGTTAACATCTCTTCACCCAATACCCAGAACCTGCGCGCCCTGCAACAAGTTGACGAACTGACCGGATTGCTGACCGCCCTGCGCGAAAAACGCAAGGAACTGGCCGATAAACACGGGCGCGCCGTGCCCGTGGTGGTAAAAATCGCGCCCGATCTGGACGCGAACCAGATTGCAACCATCGCCGGGCTCTTGCCCCAATATGAAATCGATGGCGTCATTGCCACCAACACGACGTTGTCGCGCAAAGGCGTCAATGGGCTACCCCACGCCAAGGAAAAAGGCGGCTTATCCGGCATGCCGGTGCATGAAGCATCGCTCAAAGTCATTCGGGGGCTGCGGCAGGAACTGGCGGCTGACTATCCCATTATCGGGGTGGGCGGTATTATGGAAGGCGCCCAGGCGGTGGAAAAAATACAGGCGGGCGCCAATGCCATTCAGCTCTACACGGGCCTGATCTACCGCGGGCCCGTGCTGGTGGACGAATGCGTCAGGGCGATCGCACAGATAAGCCAGCCTGGCGCTGCCTGACTCGTCTTCGAATATTCTATTCGCGTATCCTTTTCGCATATCCTGTTCGAATACGCAAAAAAATAGCCCTTCACAATATGAAAGGGCTATTTTCTTATCCCGGGCGTCGCCTAAGCGCCACCCGTGGTTCGCGCAGATTAAGCCTGACGGCGGGCAGTTGAACGGCTTGCCGTTGCGGCTGCTTTTGTGGCCGTCTCTGTTGCCTTGATGGTTGCGTTAGTTGCAGCAGAGATATTGGACTCGGCAACTTCAGCAGCCTGCTTGGCAGCTTTGTTCATTGAATCATAGGCGGTAGATACGGTTGCCAGCGATGATTTCATCAATGCAACAGCACTTTCAGAACCTGTAGGCGCATTTTTGGCCAGTTGGTCAATGGCTTCGGAAACCTGTTGCTGACCTTCGGCAACTTGTGCTTCTGTCAGTTTGATCAGTTCGTTGCTCACGCCAGAAACGATGTCATATACGTGCTTGGTGTACGCAATGGCTTTTTCTGAGTTGGGCTGGGCCAGTGACGACACGTAAGCGGCTGCTTCCTGTGGGTCTTTCAATTCGGCCACTTGCTGGGTTTGTTCGGCAACTTCGCCCAATGTCGCTTTGATCACTTTCAGGTTCAGGTCAACCAGCTTTTCAAAGCCGCTGAACAGGGAACCCTGAACGGCAACAGCAGCGTTCAGAGCAGATTTTTGACGGTCAAGAATTTGTTGTGGAATGGCGCTCATGATGATATATCCTCGGTAGATATTACAGTGTTAAGTTACACAGGGTCTGGTGCTCGGGCACGACAGGTCTCTGCTAAAACAGTTTGCTGCATTGGCGGCAATGTTCTTTTCACTTCCCGGGCTATGACCACCCACCCATTTATTGTTGCATTGCACAATTCAAATTATACACGTCATTTTCAGCGGGTCAAGCTTTTTTTGTGCAATGCAGCAAAATTTGCTTTTCCATCTTGTCAAACTGCGATAATTTATTGAATATTAAATGAATGGTGTGACTGGGCTATGACATGCAGACGG
>Ga0079224_100005475_pt1 | contig 16691 bp, 14 predicted proteins | sample Stecom2015_FD_80414 | JGI IMG/M metagenome (GOLD analysis project Ga0079224, IMG submission 80414) | Agricultural soil microbial communities from Utah to study Nitrogen management - Steer compost 2015 | ecosystem: Environmental > Terrestrial > Soil > Agricultural land | place: USA: Utah... | reverse complement strand
CCGCGCGGCCCGGGACCCGCCGGGCGGGCGCCGGCCGGCTCGGGCCCGCCGGGCCCCTGCTCGAACGCCGCCCGCACGTGCTCCTCCTGCCGGCCGCGCCGCGGCTCGGGCTCCACCGTCCACTCCTCTCCGCCGGCCTCGTCCTCCTCCTCGTCCTCGTACGGCGCGAGCGGGCGGGCCATGACGTACCAGATCCCGCCGACCGCCGCGGTGAACACCAGCGCGGTGGCGATGCCGGGCATCGCGAACCGCATCGACGCCTCCAGCCCGATGCCCGCGGGCACGAGCACCACGAGCGCGTGCATGTTGTCGGCGTCGAGGTCGTCGCCCTTGCGCCAGCGCAGCAGGGAGAGGATCAGGGCGATGAGCAGGACGAGCAGGACGATGCCGTGCGTCGCGATGATCAGATACTTGGGAATGACGTCCCAGTGGTCCTCGCCGACGGGCAGCGTCGTGCCGAACTTGTCGAAGGCCGTGATCGGGTCGACGGTGAGGATCACCGTCACGATGATCGTGAAGGCGGTGCCGAACAGCCACGCGAGGAACCGCGTGGCCACCTTCAGCGCGAGGAGCTGGATCACCCCGATGGCGAGCCAGAGCGGGGCGAGCGCCGCGCCCCCGAGCTGGTAGACCCGGAAGGTCACCTCGCCGAACCCGATCAGGTGCCCCGTGGCGATCGCACCGAGCGAGGCGCACAGCGCCGCCGTCGCCACCGCCCATGCGAGGGGCCAGCCCTGGCGGTCGTCCCGGAAGCGTCCGACGAGGACGACGATCGTGATGACCGCGAGCAGGGCGCCCGCGAACGCGGTGACAGCGACGAGAACTTCCATGGTGGGACCAATGCTGCCGGACGATGCCACCGAACCGGTAGCCGGTCTCAGGACTCTAACGGCTACGGCGGGGCCGAGCGGGCCCGGCACGCCCTGCCGCGCCCCGTTGCGCCCACCGCGCGGAACGGAACCGAACGCCGTTCCAGCGGATAACGGATGCGAAAAGGGTAGGCAACCGGCAACTTGGATTGTGTTATTTCGCGAAGATTCTTAGAGTAAGCCCACGCCGATTCCCCTTCCCCCCGGGATACCGGATGTCGAACACATGGCCGTTCGCCGGGTTGGCACCTCCCGCGCACGGAGTGGCCAAACCCATCGACGACGGCGGCAAGGCCGGACGCGAGCACGCGACACCAGAGATCAGCAGACTTCGCATCCTCGTCCTGCGCGCGAAGATGGGCGACGCGGAGGCCTTCGGCACGCTCTACGACCGTTACCTCGACCTGGTGTATCGCTACATCTACTTCCGGGTCGGTTCGCACGCGCTCGCCGAGGACCTCACCAGTGAGACGTTTTTACGCGCGCTCCGCGGTATCGGCGACTTCACCTGGCAGGGCCGCGACTTCGGCGCCTGGCTCGTCACGATCGCCCGCAATCTCGTGGCCGACCACTTCAAATCCGGCCGGCACCGGCTGGAGGTGTCCACCGCCGAGGTGCTCGACACCCCGCTCGACGGCCCGCACATCCCGGAGAACGCCGTGGTCCGCAACATGATCAACGAGCGGGTGCTGCGGGCCGTCCGGGAGCTCGGCCCCGAGCAGCAGGAATGCATCGTGCTGCGGTTCCTGCACGGCATGAGCCTCGCCGAGACCGCGCTCATCATGGGGAAGAACTGCGGGGCGATCAAGGCGCTCCAGTTCCGCGCGATCCGCGCCCTCGGCCGGGCGCTCGCCACCGACCTGCGGCCGTGAATCGGCGCTCATCGGCCCGCGGCACGTAACCCCGTGGCGCGCCCCCTCGTTGGGTGTTGTGCGGAGATCACCCAGGGGGGCAGGAGCGCGATGGACGACAGGCGGTCCCGGCGACACGCGCCGGGCGGATGCGCCGGCGCCCGGCACGCCCGCCGCACCGGCCGTCCCGACGACCCGGCCGAGCCCCGGCACGGCGCTCCGCTCGACCCCGCACGCGACCACCCGCGCGACCGGGCCGGGGAACCGGCCTGCGAGCGCGGTCACGGCCGCCGCCACCGGCCGCGCCGTACGGCCCCGCGCCACCGGCCCGGGCGCGACCGCCCGCCGCGGGACGCCGAGGAGGTCATCGCCCGCCTCGCCGAGCTGCGCGACGCGCTCGACGCCCGGCCGAGCCCCGAGTTCCGCACCCGGTTGCGCGAGACCCTGCTCAGCGCGCACGAGGAGCTGCGCCGGTCCGCGCCGGCCGGGCGGCCCGCAGCGGCCGCCGCGCCGGCCCCGCCCCGGCCGCGGCGGGCGGTACGGCTGCGCCCGGCGGGCCTCGCCCTCGCCCTGCTCGCCGTGCTGCTCGGCATGAGCCAGGGCGTGCGGCACGCGGTGCCCGGCGACGCGTTCTACCCGATCAAGCGCGCCTCGGAGTCGGCGCTCATCCGGCTGAGCGTGGACGAGACCGCCCGCGCCGAGCGCGAGCTCGACACCGCGCGGAACCGCGCCGCCGAGGTCGCCGCGCTCGCCGCCGATCCGCGGCGGCAAAAGCTGCTGGAGAAGACGATCGACGATATGGCGTCGTCGACGGAGTCGGCGATCCGCACGCTCACCCGGGCGAAAGGTGACGCACGACACAATGCGAAACTGCGGCGTTTCGCCGCCCGGCAGCGGGACGTGGTCGAACCACTGATCCCCGCACTCAATGGGACCAACCGGGAAAAAGCAAGCGCCTACCTGCACCTTATCGAGGGATTCGAGCATCCCGAACGATAAGCGGCATGCCGCTCGCCGTGCGGTTTTCCGTCACCTACGGCGGTTAAGCTGAGGTGCCATGAGACGGCTATGGAGACGACGGGAACGTGCCGAGCTGGCGGGGGAAGCGGCTGCGGCCGCGACCCGGCCGGTGCCGAGCACCGACCCCGATCCCACTGCCGCGGCGTTCTTCGACGTGGACAACACGATGATGCGGGGCGCCTCCATCTACTACTTCGCCCGGGGGCTCGCCTCGCGCGGCCTGTTCACGACGAAGGACCTGTTGCTGTTCGCGCTCGGTCAGGCGATCTTCCGGATCCGGGGCAACGAGAACCCCGACCACATCGCCAAGGCGAAGGAGACCGCGCTCGCCTTCGTCGCCGGCCTCAAGGTCGAGGACGTGGTACGGCTCGGCGAGGAGATCTACGACGAGGAGATGGCCGACCGGATCTGGCCCGGCACCCGTCAGCTCGCCCAGAACCACCTCGACGCCGGCGAGCGGGTCTGGCTCGTCACCGCGACGCCGATCGAGCTCGCCCAGGTGATCGCCAGGCGGCTCGGCCTCACCGGCGCGCTCGGCACGGTGGCCGAGACCAAGGACGGCGTCTACACCGGCCGCCTCGTCGGCGACCTGCTGCACGGCCCGGCGAAGGCCGAGGCGGTGCGGGCGCTCGCCGCGCGCGAGGGCCTCAACCTCGCGCGCTGCTCCGCCTACAGCGACTCCGCGAACGACCTGCCGATGCTGCGCATGGTCGGCAACCCGGTGGCGATCAACCCGGACGCCGAGCTGCGCGAGGAGGCGAAGGCGAACGGCTGGATGATCAAGGACTGGCGGTCCGGCCGCAAGGCCACGATGATCGGGCTGCCCATCGCGGCCGGCGCGGGCGCGCTCGCCGGCGGCATCGCGGCGGGCATCGCGCTGCGACGTCACTACCGCCAGGCCTGACCCGCCCCCTGTATCGGCACGACCCATCGCCGCGCCCCATCGCCACGACTCATCGGCACGCCGTATCGGCACGGCACATCGCCGCGTCGTCGTCACGCCGTCTCACCCGCACCCGTGTCCGCCGTGCCGTACGGCCCGGCCGCCGCGCGCCGCTCAGCGTCCGGCCCGGGCGCGGCAGCCGAGCAAAAAGCCGCGCAGCGCGCGGTTCACCACGTCGGGGCGTTCCAGCGTGATCAGATGCCCGGCGCCCGCCACGACGGTGAGCGTCGCGTCCGGCAGCAGGTCGGCGATCCGCCGCCCGTGCGCCGGCGGTGTGACCCGGTCGGCCGAGCCCACCATGATCAGCGTCTCCACCCTGCGGAGCGCGGCGAGCGGCGCGGGGTCCTCCCGGAGCAGCAGGTCGTGGAAGAACCCGGGCAGCGACGCCGGGGGCGCCGCCGCGACGCGGTCGCCGACGAACCGGATGTGGTCGCGCGTGGCCCGCGCCCGCGACTCCGCGCACCGGCCGCCGAGCTGATCACGACGCCGGTCGAGACGAGAATGCGGCACGCCGCGCGAGGCGGGTGCCGCAACGTGGGTCTGCGGGAGCGGACAGGCCGTCCGTCCGGCCACGCCCGGGGATACGGCGTGCCCGGCGTACCGCCCGGAACTCCGCGGGAACGGGATCACCGGGGCGAGCCGCACCGGTCCCTCCGCCGGATCCGGCTCGGGCGGGCGGTCCGCGCCCCACCAGCGCTCCGGCGGCCCGCCGGACACCAGGCGGCCGCAGGACGGGCTGAGCAGGGCGGCCCCGACGATCCGGCCGCCGAACAGCTCGCCGCGCCGGGCGGCGAGGGAGAGGATCGCGACCGCGCCCATCGCGTGCCCGGCGAGCACCACCGGCACGTCCGGCGGCACGGCGCGGTCGAGCACCGCGGCGAGGTCGTCGCCGAGCCGGTCCACGGTGAGCGAGCCCTCCGGGCCCGGCGCGGACCCGCCGTGGCCGCGGTGGTCGTAACGGACGAGGGTGGCCGTGCCCGCGAGCGCCCGGCGCTGGAAGCGCCAGGACCGGCGGTCGAGCAGCCAGCCGTGGGCGAACACGACGGCGAGGTGCGGGGCCGGGCACTCGTCCACGTCCGCGGCGAGCCGTACCCCGTCGTCGGCGGTGACGGTGACGGGCCTGCCGCACCGGTCGCGCCGCGCCCGGCGGGGCGCGATCCCGATCTCGGCGCCGGTGAGCAGGCCGGCCAGAGCGATCCTGCGCCCGGAACGGCGCGCGCTCCTGGATGCCTCCACGCCGCCTCAACATACCGACGCGAGGCGTTCACCGTGCGCGAAACGACCGGAAAGGATATGCGGGAACGTTTCACAGAAACGGCGGGAACGCGTGCCCCCGCCGCAGCCGCAGCGCGTTGAGCCGATGCTGGATGATCTCCCGCACCTGGTCGGTGAGGTTGAACACCAGCATCGGGTCGTCGGCCTCCTCCGGATCGAGCTCGTCGGTGCGCACCGGCTCGCAGAACTCGATCATCCACTTCGACGGCAGCGGGATGAGGCCGAGCGGCCCGAGCCACGGGAAGAACGGGGTGATCGGCAGGTACGGCAGGCCGAGCAGGCGGGCGAGCAGCCGCAGATCGCCGATCTTGGGGTAGATCTCCTCGGCCCCGACGATCGCGCACGGGATGATCGGCACCCCGGCGCGGATCGCCGAGGCGACGAACCCGCCCCGGCCGAACCGCTGCAGCCGGTACCGCTCGGAGAACGGCTTGCCGACGCCCTTGAAGCCCTCGGGAAACACGCCGACGAGCTCGCCCTTGCGCAGCAGCCGGTCGGCGTCCTCCGGGCAGGCGAGGGTGTGGCCGCTCTTGCGGGACAGGTGCCCGAGCACCGGAAGCTGGTAGACGAGGTGCGCGCCGAGCAGCCGCAGCGGCCGGTGCGCCGGGTGCTCGTCGTGCAGCGCCACCTGGAGCATGAGCGCGTCGACCGGCAGCGAGCCGGAGTGGTTCGCCACCACGAGCGCGCCCGACTCGTGCGGCACGTTCTCCAGGCCGAGCGTCTCCACCCGGAACCAGTGCCGGTACAGCGGGCGGAGCAGCTCCAGGATGACCTTGTCGTGGAACTCCGGGTCGAACCCGAACTCGTCGACCTCGTACTCGCCGGCGAGCCGGCGCCGCAGGAACGCGAGCGCCTCGGCGACGTCGATGCCGGTCACCGCCGGCCACCCGCCCGGCCGACGCCGAGACCGGACAGCCAGTCGAGCACCTTGACCGGCAGCCCCTCGCCCAGGCCCTGCGACCGGAGGAAGTCGTCGAAGGCGGCGGACGTGCTGTACTTCGGCCGCCAGCCGAGCTCCGCCGCGAGCCGGGCGGTATCCACCGCCCGGCCGTGGCTCATCAGCGCCAGCTGCTCGGGTGAGAAGTCCACCAGCCCGAGGCTCCGCGCCAGCTCGCCGAGCACGCGGAACGCCGGGGACGGCACCGGGATGGTCGGCTTCCCGGCCCGCCGTACGCACTGGGAGAGCAGCATGACGCCGTCACCCGCCACATTGAACGTTCCGTTGTGGTCCTCCAGGGCCATGCGGCGCAACACCTCCACCGCGTCGTCCTCGTGGACGAACTGCAGGCGGGGGTCGAAGCCGAGGACGGTCGGCAGCACCGGCTGGAGGAAGTACCGGGTGAGGGGGGAGTCGACCCCGGGGCCCATGAAGTTGGCGAAGCGCAACAGGCTCACCGTCACGTCCGGGCGTCGCCGGGCGAAGCCGCGCACGTACCCCTCGACCTCGCACGCGTCCTTGGCGTACCCGTGCGTCGGCGGTTCGTGCGGCTCGGTGTCCTCGGTGAACATCGCCGGATGGTGCGGCGAGGAGCCGTAGACGGCCGTGGTGGAACGCACCACCACGCGGGAGACCGTCTCCGACCGCTGGCACGCGGCCAATAACTGCATGGTGCCGATAACGTTGTGCTCTTTCATCACCGAGCGGCCACCGCCCTTGGCCGGGGCCGTGACCAGGCTCATGTGCACAACGGTATCGATGTCCGCCGCCGCGATGACCTGGGCGATGTCGGGGCTGCGCAGGTCCACCCGGACGAACTCGACCCTGCCGAGATCGCGCGCGGGCGGCGGCACCGTGTCGACTCCGATGACCCGGGTGATCTCCGGGTCCGCTGCGAGCACGCCGGCCAACCGCGCACCGATATGGCGGGACACCCCGGTGACGAGCACGGTGTGGGCCATCGACGCCTCGCAGACTCCGTATCGCTACTTCTTGTTACGCCGCTGGACTCGAGTGCGCTTGAGCAGCTTACGGTGCTTCTTCTTCGCCATCCGCTTGCGACGCTTCTTGATGACAGAGCCCACGGGACCCCCAGAACGGTAGTTGAGGATGTCGTTACGAGGATTCGGTGTAGACGAACACCGACCAAACAGCCTACCGGCGATCCCGGGCCGATCGCCCACCGGGCGGGCTCTGTGTTCATCACGACGCCGTCCAGCGACGGTCCGGTTATCGTCCGGGCGGCCGCCGCCGCGTAAAGAGCCGGTCGCCCGGGTCCGCGGACGATGCGAACGGCTCACGGACCGGTCCGCCCAGGAACGGCCATGCCGTACGGCGCCGGGTACGGCACCGCGTCCCCGGCGCGGCCCCGTGGCCGACGCCGCCGGCGACGCGACGCGCCACCGCGCGGGACGCCGGCTCCGGCGCCGCGCGCGGCCACGGCGGCGGGAACGTTTCACGAAGACGGCGCGACACCGCCCGTGCGGGTGCGCGCGCCGTACCGGCCGGCGATCGCCGCTGATCACCGTGCCGGACCGGCCGCGTGCACCGGCGGTGCGCCGTGCCGCCACGCCGGCCCCTGGGCCGGCCGCCGTGGCGGTGGTGAGGCCGCCGCACCCCGCCCGCGGGCGGGGCGTGGCGGGACGTCGCCTCGGGGATGGCGCCGGCACGCCGCGAGCGCGCCGGCGCCGGCCGCCTCAGTCGCTCATCCCGCCTCGATGAACGCGTCTCTGAGGTAGTCGTGCACCGCCTGTTCCGGCACCCGGAAGGACCGCCCGACCCGGATGGCCGGCAGCTCACCCGAGTGCACCAGCCGGTACACCGTCATCTTGGAGACCCGCATGACCGTGGCGACCTCGGCCACCGTCAGGAACTTCACCTCGCTGAGAGGTCTCTCGCTTGCACCCATCGGACGCCTCTCCCGCACGTGTTACCGGGTTGTCCCCACCTGTGCCATTGCTCACGCACGTGTACTGCTGTCAGCGTAAGTCGCGAGTCCGATGGAGCAAACCCCCTATTCCATCAAGCAGCGGTGAGCCGCGCCACCTAAAAGCACAAAATCCCAGGCAGGACGCGGTCTACCGAAGAGGATGGATCTTTGGAACGGACCAACCGCCGGACATTACAGTCATCCACTAATGTCAAAAAGTTGCCGGCCGATCGGCGGTCACCAACAAACCGGGCGGTGTTGCCCATGTTCCGACATGTACCGATTGGACGGGACGCGCCTCAGAGGTCACGTGTGATCCGGTGGATCAGGTACGCCGTGAGCGGGCGGTAGTACCGCGGCAGCACGTTGTCGTCGAGCGGCACCGCCACCGCGATCTTCCCCTCGGCCTCGCCGACGAACAGCGCGGGGTCGTTGCAGTCCGCGAACCCGACCGTCTCGATGCCCGCCTGGCCGGCCGCGCCCGCCCAGCCGTGGTCGGCGACCACCAGGTCGGGGCGGGGCTCCCCGCGCCGGTCGAGCTCCTCCAGGATGCGCACCATCGGCTCGGCGTCGTGGGTGTGCACGAACGAGCCGCGGTCGTCGAGCATCGCGACGTCGTCGAGGTACCGGATCCGGCGCCTGCGGCCGTAGCCGCCGACGCACTCGATCCCCTCGGCGGGCGTGATCACGGTCGCGCCGTACTCGGCCGCGACCCGGGCGAGCGCGGTGTGGATCGCGAGCAGGCCGGTGGGGTGCCCGGTGGCGAACAGCAGGCGCGCCGAGCCCCGGGCGAGCGCCGCGCCGATCCGGTCGGCCATCGCCTCCAGCGCGTCGATCGTCCGGTCGGGGTCGATCGTGTCCTGGCCCTCGCGGTGCTCGGGGTCCGGGGAGACGCCGACCGACTTCGCCATCAGGGCGAGGATGTCGGCATAGCTCCACTCCTCGGCGATGTCGAGGCCGAACAGGTAGTACGGGTCCCGCAGCGCGAGCGACCGGTAGTGGTCGAGGTTGTTCTCGCGCGGGGTGGCGACGTGCCCGGCGATCCTCGTGCGGACCAGATGCTCCCGCAACTCCTCCCGGCTGGGGGCGCGGTCGGTGCGCCCACCCCGGTCCGGCACGCTCGCGGCGCCCATATCCACTCCCGTCCGTACTCGTCGTCGACGTCCCGCCCGCCACGGGACCGGATCGGTCACCTCACGCGGCTAGGGCAGGGGATCAAGGCCGCGCAGCGGGAAGACGGCGTTTCGCGTCGCCATGATCGCCCGGTCGACCGGATCCGCCGGGTCATAACCATCTGAGATATCACGAAATTCCGGAATGCACCCGTCCGTCATGGTCGGCGGGGCGGTCTCCCCCACGCGCTCCCCCACGAGCGCCCGCCACCGCGCGGGCGTCTCGGTCGCCGGATCGACCGGGTGGCCCGACGCCTCCGCGATCAGGTGGGTCCACGCCCGCGGCACCACCTGCGCCAGCGCGTACCCGCCCCCGCCGGTGGCGAGCCACCGGCCGCCCGCGGTCTCGTGCGCGAGCCGGTGCAGCGCCGCGTACGCCGCGCGCTGGCCGTCCACGGAGAGCCGCAGGTGGGCGAGCGGGTCGAGCCGGTGGCCGTCACAGCCGTGCTGGCTGACGAGCACCTGCGGGGCGAACTCCCGCAGCAGCGGCGGCACCAGCGCGTGGAACGCCCGCAGCCACTCGGCGTCCCCGCAGCCCGCCGGGAGCGCCACGTTCACCGCGCTGCCCTCGGCGCCGGTCTCGCTCGGGTAGCCGGTGCCGGGGAACAGCGTGCGCGGGCTCTCGTGCAGGCTGATCGTGAGCACCCGGGGGTCGTCGTAGAACATCGCCTGCACGCCGTCCCCGTGGTGCACGTCGACGTCGACGTACGCGATGCGCTCGGCGCCGTTCTCGAGCATCCAGGCGATCGCCACGGCCGGGTCGTTGTAGACGCAGAACCCGCTCGCCGCCGCGGGCATGGCGTGGTGCAGCCCGCCCGCGATGTTGAGCGCGTGCTGCACCTCGCCGGTCCACACCGCCTTCGCGGCGGCCAGCGTCGCCCCGGCCACGAGCGCGGAGGCCTCGTGGACGCCGGGGAAGGCCGGATTGTCGGTGGTGCCCAGCCCGTGCCACACGTCCGGCACGCCGTGCCGGGACACCTCCTTGACCGCCGCGATGTAGTCGCGGTCGTGCACCCGGGCGAGGTCGTCGTCCGTGGCGGGTGTGCATCCGGCAAGCTCGACCCGGTCGAGCACGCCGAGCTCCCGGGCGAGCGCCATGGTGAGCTCGACCCGCACCGGGGCCAGCGGATGCCCCGGGCCGAAGTCGTAGCCGATGAGCCCGTCGTCCCACACCACGCGCACGGAATCGCTCATGCGGTGACCGTACCGCACGCCGGGCACGTGGTGGGCACCCCCCGCCACCGGGTACGGCCGGCCTGCGGCGCGGCCCGCGCGAGGGCCGACCGAGCGCGCCGCGCGGGCCGGATCAGCCGGAGGCGAGCTCGCGGCCGCGGTCGCGCGCGGCCGAGATCGCGTCGAGGAAGGCGGCGCGCACGCGGTGCCGCTCCAGCTCGGCGACGGCCGCGATCGTGGTGCCGCCCGGCGAGGTCACCGCCTCGCGCAGGATGACCGGGTGCTCGCCGGAGTCGCGCAGCATGATCGCAGCGCCGACGAGGGTCTGGATCACCATCTCCAGCGCGGCGGCGCGCGGCATGCCGAGCAGGATGCCCGCGTCCACCATCGCCTCGACGAGGTAGAAAAAGTACGCCGGGCCGCTGCCGGAGAGCGCCGTGGCCGCGTCCTGCAGCGACTCGGGGATGCGCAGCACCTTGCCGACCGGGGAGAACAGCTCCTCCACCCGGCGCAGGTGCTCCTCCTCGGCGTGCGACCCCGCCGAGATCACGCTCATCGCCTCGTCGACGAGCACCGGGGTGTTCGACATCACCCGCACCACCGGCACCCGCTCCTTGATCCGGGCCTCGACGAACGCGGTGGTGATGCCCGCCGCCGCGGAGATCACCAGCGTGCCCGCGGGCACGTGCGGCCCGATCTCGTCGAGCAGGCGGGCCATGTCCTGCGGCTTCACGGTGAGAACGAGGGTACTCGCGGTCTTCGCCGCCTCGACGTTCGACACCACCCGCACCTTGTACCGCTCGGCGATGGCCTCGCCGCGCTCCGGGCGGCGCACGGTGGCGAGCACGCGGTCCGGCTCGAAGCCCGCGCGCAGCAGGCCCGACAACAGGGCCTCGCCCATCTTCCCGGTTCCCAGAATCGCGATAGGCACGGCCTCACCCTACAAGCGCCGCAGCAGGTATCCGTACCAGGCCGTGCCGTACGGCACGTGCACCCGGACCGCCGCGCCGAGGCCGCGCAGCCGCCGCTGCTCGGCGGCCCGGACGCCGTACGGCAGCTCGGACTCGCAGTCGCCCGGCTCGCGCTCGTTGAGCGTGGCGAGCACCGAGGCGATCTCGATCATGCGGCCGTCGTGGGTGGCGACCGTCACGTGGCCGCGGCCCGCCATGAGCACGCGCAGGCAGCGCACGAACGAGCGGTCGACCGCGTGCCCGCCGCGGTGCACGAGATCGGCCGGGCCGCCGGGCACGCCCTTGCGCAGCCGCACCCGCCGGTCGGTGAGCAGGCGGCAGTGCTCCTCGGCGGCGCGCAGGCAGGCGGGCACGGTGACGCCCGCGTCCGGGTGCTCCTTGATCAGCTCGGCGTGGAGCGCGATCAGCCGCTCGGCGGGCACGCGCCCCTCGGCGAGGTCGAGGGTGACCGTGGCCCCGGCGTCCCGGGCGGCCGCGCACAGCCGGGCCGCGCCGTCGAGCGCGCGCCGCTCGTCCGCGGGCAGGCCGAGCGCGCCGGCGTCCACCAGGAGGTCCGCGCCGCGGGCGAGGCCGCGCGCGGCGAGCAGGTCGAGCAGGCGCAGGTACTCGGCGACGGTGCGCTCGGCGCGCCGCCGCACCGCCGCCGCGCCGGTCGCCCGGGCGCCGCCCGCCCCGCGGTCCGCGGCGCCCGCCGGCCGCGGGCCCCCGCCGGCCGCCGCGCACTCGCCGAGGTACTCGATCGTCACCGGCAGCCCGGCGGCGGCGAGCTCGCCGGCGGCCACTACCGCGTCGGCGGCGTCCGGCCCGGCCACGTACCGGCGCAGCAGGCCACGGGCGAGCGGCGAGCCCGCCACGAGCCGCTCGGCGCGCCGGCCGGTCTCCCCCAGGGCGGCGAGGACGTTGCGCACTCCCCCAAGCGTACGCGGCGGCCCCGCCTCCGCCCGGGAGCCGCGGCCGCGCGCCGCCGGACCCGCGCGGCCGCCCCGCGCACCTCCGCTGACCTGCGCGGACGGCGCTGCGGCGGCGGGCGCGGGCGCGCGGTGAACCGTCGCGGCGCGCCGTAACGTCATTAGGGCTATGCGAAGGATTTTTCTGGCGGCGCTCGTCCTGCTCGTCGCCGCCTGCGGGAATCCGGCGCCGGAGGACTCCGCGGCGCCCACCACGGCCCGGCGGCCCGACGCCGCCACCCTCGGCCCGGAGGCCCCCGCCTCCGGCTCGCCCCACGACACGCCGGACACCGTCCCGGAGCCGAGCGCGTCCCCGGCGACGCCGAAGGGCGGCACCGTCAACCCCAGGAAGGTGCCGTGGACCAGTGCCGAGCCGGTCGGGGACGGCCGCACGATCCGCGTCGTGTGGACCTCCGGGGTCGAGCCGTGCGCCACGCTCGACCGGGTGGAGGTCGACGAGGGCCGCGATCAGGTCACCGTCACGCTCTACGAGGGCCCGTCGCGGGCCTCCCCCGACGCGGTGTGCATCGAGATCGCGATCAACAAGGTCACCGAGGTGCGGCTGAAGCGGCCGCTGGGCGACCGCCGGATCGTCGACGGGGCGCGCTGACCGGGCGGCCGGGCTCCCGGCCGCCGGGTCGCCGTGCCGTACGGCGGGCCTCCCATGCGCCCGCGGGGCGGAGGTCTCTGGGCCGCCTCCGGGCCTGCGCTGCCGCGGATCGGTCGCGGAATAGACCCGCGCGCAAGAGAGTTGAGTCGAATAGGCTCAAGCTTGTTGACAAGGGTTAGCCGATTCGTAACATTGAGCCTGGCAGACTCAACTTTGACTATAAGGACGTACTCATGGGACGTGCGGTAGGTATCGACCTGGGGACGACCAACTCCGTCGTCGCAGTCCTCGAAGGCGGTGAGCCGACGGTCATCGCCAACGCGCAGGGCTCCCGGACCACTCCGTCCGTGGTCGCCTTCGCCAAGAACGGCGAGGTCCTCGTCGGCGAGGTCGCCAAGCGCCAGGCGGTGACCAACGTCGACCGGACCATCCGGTCGGTGAAGCGCCACATGGGCACCGACTGGAAGAAGGAGATCGACGGCAAGACCTTCACGCCGCAGCAGATCAGCGCCTTCGTGCTGCAGAAGCTGAAGGCGGACGCCGAGGCCTACCTCGGTGAGAAGATCACCGACGCCGTCATCACCGTCCCGGCCTACTTCAACGACGCCCAGCGGCAGGCCACCAAGGAGGCCGGCCAGATCGCGGGCCTGAACGTCCTTCGCATCATCAACGAGCCGACCTCGGCGGCCCTCGCCTACGGTCTGGACAAGGAGAAGGACCAGACCATCCTCGTGTTCGACCTCGGTGGCGGCACCTTCGACGTGTCGCTGCTCGACGTCGGCATGGAGGACGGCCACGGCTTCGTGGAGGTGAAGGCCACCAGCGGTGACAACCGCCTCGGTGGCGACGACTGGGACCAGCGCATCGTCGACGAGCTGGTGCGCCGCTTCCAGAACGCGCACGGCGTCGACCTGTCCAAGGACAAGATGGCCATGCAGCGGCTGCGCGAGGCCGCGGAGAAGGCCAAGATCGAGCTGTCCCAGCAGTCCGAGACCACGATCAACCTGCCGTACATCACGGCCTCGTCCGAGGGCCCGCTGCACCTCGACGAGAAGCTCACCCGGGCCGAGTTCCAGCGGCTCACGGCCGACCTGCTCGAGCGCTGCAAGGGCCCCTTCCACCAGGTGATCAAGGACGCCGGCATCAAGGTGTCCGACATCAACCACGTGGTGCTCGTCGGCGGCTCGACCCGTATGCCGGCGGTGAGCGACCTGGTCCGCGAGCTGACCGGTAAGGAGCCGAACAAGGGCGTCAACCCCGACGAGGTCGTGGCGGTCGGCGCCGCGCTCCAGGCCGGCGTGCTCAAGGGCGAGGTCAAGGACGTCCTGCTGCTCGACGTCACGCCGCTGTCGCTCGGCATCGAGACCAAGGGCGGCATCTTCACCAAGATCATCGAGCGGAACACGACGATCCCGACCAAGCGCTCGGAGGTCTTCACCACGGCCGAGGACAACCAGCCGTCGGTGCAGATCCAGGTCTACCAGGGCGAGCGCGAGATCGCGGCGTACAACAAGAAGCTCGCCACCTTCGAGCTGACCGGCATCCCGCCGGCGCCGCGCGGCGTGCCGCAGATCGAGGTCACCTTCGACATCGACGCGAACGGCATCGTGAACGTGTCGGCGAAGGACCTCGGCACCGGCAAGGAGCAGTCGATGACCATCACCGGCGGCTCGGCGCTCCCGAAGGAGGAGATCGAGCGCATGATGCGCGAGGCCGAGCGGTACGCCGAGGAGGACCGCAAGCGCCGTGAGGAGGCCGAGGTCCGCAACAACGCCGACTCGCTCGTCTACCAGACCGAGAAGTTCCTCCGCGAGAACAGCGACAAGGTGCCGTCCGACGTCAAGTCGGAGGTGGAGAGCGCGATCGCGGACGTGAAGAAGTCCCTCGAGGGCAGCGACGTCAACGCGATCCGCAGCGCCGCGGAGAAGCTCGCCACGGTCAGCCAGAAGATGGGCTCGGCGATCTACGCCCAGCAGAGCGCCTCCGCCACCGAGGGCTCCGGCTCGGCGAGCGACGCCTCCTCCGCGCAGGGCGGCAAGGACGAGGACGTGGTCGAGGCGGAGATCGTCGACGACGAGCCTAAGCGGGAGGGCGGCGACAAGTGACGACGCGCGAGAACGGCTCCGAACAGGGGCCGGTGATCCGCGACAACCGGAAGATCGACCCTGAGACCGGGCAGGTGCGGGAACGCGCCATGCCTGAGCCCGGCGACATCCTCGACTCCGCGCCCGAGCAGCAGAAGCAGGCCGGCGCAGAGCCGAAGGAGGACAAGGGCGCGGTCGACTCGCGCGTCGAGGAACTCACCAGGCAGCTCGCGGAGCGCACCGAGGACCTGCAGCGGGTGCAGGCGGAGTACGCCAACTACCGCAAGCGGGTCGAGCGTGACCGGGCCGCGGTCCGCGAGCTCGCCGTCGCCTCCGTGCTCACCGAGCTGCTGCCCGTCCTCGACGACATCGGGCGGGCGCGCGAGCACGGCGAGCTCGTCGGCGGGTTCGCCAAGGTGAGCGAGGTGCTGGAGTCCGTGCTCGGCAAGTTCGGGCTCGAGTCCTTCGGCGAGAAGGGCGATCCGTTCGACCCGACCGTGCACGAGGCGCTCATGCACAGCTACTCCTCGGAGGTGACCGAGACCACCTGCGTGGAGATCCTTCAGCTCGGATACCGGATCGGCGACCGCATCCTGCGCCCGGCGCGGGTCGCGGTGGCCGAGCCCGAGCCTCAGCAGGATGCCGCATCCGCCGCGGATGCGGCATCCTCGGAGGAGCCGTCCTCAGGCGGGTCGTCCACGACGCCTTCCGGCGAGTCGGGCGAATCCGCCGCGGGCGAGTCCTCCTCCCAGCAGCCGGCCGGATCCGGTGACGGTTCCGGGGGCGCGTCCGGAGATGGTTCCGCCACGGCCTCCGGGGCCGGCGACGACAACTGAACATCACCTCCCTTGATCCCCTTGCCGCGAAGGACGCAATAGATGAGCACCAAGGACTACCTGGAAAAGGACTACTACGCCGTCCTTGGTGTGCCCAAGAACGCGACCGCCGAAGAGATCAAGAAGGCGTACCGCAGGCTGGCCCGGAAGTACCATCCGGACGCCAACGCGGGCGGCGACCCGGAGACCACCGCCAAGTTCAAGGAGATCTCCGAGGCGTACGACGTCCTCTCGGACCCCAAGCGGCGCAAGGAGTACGACGAGGCGCGTGCGCTGTTCGGGTCGGGCCTCGGCGGGTTCGCCGGCGGCGGCGCCCGCGGCGCGGGCTTCCCCTTCGATCTCTTCGGCGGCGTCGGCCAGCAGGGGGCAGGCGACCGGATCGGCGACCTGTTCAGCGGGTTGTTCGGCCGGGGCGGGCGCACCACCACGCGCCGGGCACGCCGCGGACAGGACATCGAGTCCGAGGTCACGCTGTCGTTCAGCGATGCGGTGCAGGGCACGACCGTCTCGCTCCGGCTGACCAGTTCCGCGGCGTGCCAGGCCTGTAGCGGGACCGGCGCGCGGGCGGGCACCACCCCGCGCGTCTGCCCCACCTGCGAGGGCACCGGGGCGGCCAGCCGCAACCTGGGCAGCTTCGCGTTCTCCGAGCCGTGCCGGGACTGCCGCGGGCGTGGCCTCATCGTCGACGACCCCTGCCGGGCGTGCGACGGCAGCGGCCGGGGCAAGAGCACCCGCACCATCCACGCGCGCATCCCCGCCGGCGTGGCCGACGGGCAGCGCATCCGGCTGAAGGGCAAGGGCGCCCCGGGCGAGAACGGCGGCCCGGCCGGCGACCTGTACGTCCAGATCCACGTACGGCCGCACCGGGTGTTCGGCCGCTCGGGGGACAACCTGACGATCACCGTGCCGATCACGTTCACCGAGGCCGCGCTGGGCTCCGAGATCAAGGTGCCCACCCTGGGCGGCTTGCCGGTCACGCTGCGCATCCCTCCGGGCACCCCGAACGGCCGCACCTTCCGGGTGCGCGGGCGCGGCGTCACCCGCAAGGACGGCACCAAGGGCGACCTGCTGGT
>Ga0079224_100005472_pt1 | contig 16692 bp, 13 predicted proteins | sample Stecom2015_FD_80414 | JGI IMG/M metagenome (GOLD analysis project Ga0079224, IMG submission 80414) | Agricultural soil microbial communities from Utah to study Nitrogen management - Steer compost 2015 | ecosystem: Environmental > Terrestrial > Soil > Agricultural land | place: USA: Utah... | reverse complement strand
ATTCGCCTGGAACGGGAATCCGCGCGGGAATCTCCCGGCTCCGGATTCGGGGACGCCGCCTGAAGGTACTCGGTTTCCGGATCCTTGCTTTCCAAACCCAATACCTTGGGGCGCGCGGCCGGCGGCTCCGCGGCCCTATCGGAGGGCCCATCATCAGGTCGTTCGGCGGACCGATCGACAATCCGATCGGCCTTGGAAATCCGGGCTACCTTCTGGATGGCATCCTCGAAGGAGGACAGCGCCTGGGCTCGTGCGGCTTTGGAGCCCGGCCGCGGCGATCCGGAATTGGGCTTGTGAGGCTTGACCCGCCCCGCCCGGAAAACCGGATACGCCCGCCAAGCCACAATCCCGCCCGGAATCAGGGCCATAAACGCTGCGAAAGGGAGAATCCAGAACCGCAGGGAGTGCATCCAGGGCCAGAAACCGGCGGCCGTAGGCTCGGCATGGGCCCGCGCCAATTCCCCGAGGCGCGTGCGCCAGCTTTTATAGTCCCGCCAGGCCTTGGTTTGGGCTGTCCGAAGTGAATCCGGATTCTCCCCGTCCTTGGCGGCCAGGCGCAAATCGGTATGGGACAGCCATTCCTGATATTTGTCCAGTTTGGAACGGATGGACGCCATATCCGGATCCGCGCGGAAATAGGCGGCTTCGCGCAAGGGCGAAAAATACAATGCCACCGTAAGCGCCAGGGCCAGAGCCGAACCGATTAGCGCCCAGAGGAAAAATGGCTTGATGACCTTCATGGCTGCGTTGGGAATGGTACAATACTAGCATTATTCGGACCTCGACTCCACAACCGAAGGACGGTATCCCCGCGGGGCTTGTATTTCCCCGGGTCCGGGGTTATTTTCGGGACCAAACTATGGCGAAAATCGTCATTCGACACCAGAATCTAGTACTGAGGGAATGCCTCCTTAAGCCGGGTTTCAACACCATCGGTCGGCTTCCGTCCCATCCTTTGTGCATCGAAAATCTGGGTATTTCCCGCAACCACGCCTTTATCCTGGGCGACATCGACGGAAGAATCTTCGTTCTCGAGGATTTGCAAAGCCTGAACGGCACCTATGTGAACAAAAAACGGGTCCACAAACATTTGCTCAAAGCCAATGATGTCATCACCATCGGGCAGCATGCGTTGGAGTACCTGGAAGAACCCTCCCATCCGGGAAGCCCCGAACCGGCCGCCCCAAGCGGTAAAGAACCTTTCCTGGAAACGGAAACCGGCAAAGCCTATCCGCTTATCAAGGAATCGACTTTTTTCGGAAACAGCAGCAGCGACGACATACATATTCCCGGCCTCATGGTCGGTAAGCAATTCGCCAGCATCGATCGCAAAGGCACGGTTTGGGTCATCAACCTATTGGTGAAACGGTTCTCGCATATCCTCGTGAACGGCGAAGAGGTCGCCTCGGCGCGCCTCAAGAACGGCGACGAGATCGATGTCGGCGGGGTGAAGTTTCGTTTCGTCCATCAGGGCTGACCGGCGGATTTCCGCGCGGCGCTTTCGGATTTCCGGCCGACCCTTTCAATACCCTGTTTTCATTCCCCCGCGAATCCGGAACGCATGGCGGTGACGCAGGCGAAAGCCTGGATTCCCAGGCCCTTTCCGAAATCAGTGAGGCCTTCTCCGGTGGTGGCTGTGATGCCGATGTCGCCCGGGGCCAGGCCGGTCAATTCCGAAAGCCTCGCGTTTATGGCGGAAAGCAAAGGCAGGATTTTCGGCCTCATGCATTCCAGCGATACGGAAACATGGGACAGCCCATAACCCATGCCTTCCAAATCCTTCAGGGCTTTTTCCAGGTAGGCCGCGCTGTCGGTGATGCCGGCCTTGCACAGGGCGTCGGCCGCCGGGCCCAGGATGGGCTTGCCGGTAATCCCGGATATCGCGTTGGTCAGGGCGTGCAGGATCACGTCCGAATCGCTGTTCCCCTCCAAGGCATAGGCTTCCGCCAAGGTCACCCCGCCCAGCACCAGGGCTTTGCCCGAGGCGGGTTCCCGGATGCGATGGCTGTCCTGTCCGATTCCGACCTTGATCATATTCGCGTCTCCATACGATAGCCGGGGTTCTAGGCGTCGGGAATGCTCCCGCCGGACTCCAGGCGACCCGCGATCCACTCAGCCCATTCCAAATCCGCCGCCGTCGTAACTTTGCGGTTTACATCGCTCCCGCGCACCCAGCGCACCACGCAACCCGCCCGCTCGGCCATCATGGCCTCGTCGGTGGGAACGGCTCCCCGCCAATCCATGGCATAGGCCTTTTCCAGGGCCGCGCGCGGGAAAACCTGCGGAGTCTGCACCAGGATCAGGCGGCCGCGGTCCAAGGTTCCGGTCACCAGTGCGCCTTCGGTTTCCTTGATGGTATCGGCGGCCGGAAGCGCGGCAATCACGCAGGCGTCCGGGGCGGCCGCCGCCAGGCATCGGCGGATCACGGCTTCGGAAACGAAGGGCCGCGCCGCATCATGCACGAGCACGTAGGGCAGGGACGGTTCCAGGGAAAGGAAACCGTTCCGGACCGATTCCCAGCGTTCGGATCCGCCCTCCACCAGCTTCACCTTGGGAAGGGTCCGGGCCCATCCTGAGAACTCCGCCATGCGCTCGGGAGGCAGGACCAAGGCGATGGATTCCACGAATGCGAGGCAGTGGAATGCCTCCACCGCATAGGCGAGCATGGGTCTTCCCTGCCCGATGGGGAGAAATTGCTTGGGCACGGCGGTTCCGGTCCGCAGACCCTTGCCCCCCGCGGGCAGGACCACGCCCACGGAGGGCGGGTCTTTATCCGGGCCGCGTTCCAAAGAGCCGGTCCTCAGATGCGGACCGGGCTTTTCTTGCCCAGCAGCAGTGCGCGCATTTTCATGGGCAGGCCCAGGCATTTGATGAAACCCGTGGCGTCCTGCTGGTTGTAGGTATCCACGTCGGAAAAGCCGCCCAGCCCGGGATCGTAAAGGGAGAAGGGACTGTCCATCTTGGCCAGGCTCATATTGCCTTTGTACAGCTTGAGTGTAACCTTGCCGGTTACGGTTTCCTGGGTCTTGTCGATGAAGGCGTCCAGGGCCTGGCGCAGGGGCGTGAACCACAGGCCGTCGTACACCATCTGGGCGTACTTCTGCCCCAGGGATTGCTTGTACATCAAGGTATCGCGGTCCAGGGTCAATTGCTCCAGGAATTCATGCGCGCGGTACAGGAGAGAGCCGCCCGGCGTCTCGTACACGCCGCGGGATTTCATTCCCACCAGACGGTTCTCGACCATGTCCACCAGGCCGCAGCCATGCTTGCCGCCCAGTTCGTTCAGCTTCTCGAGCAGGGCCACGGCGCCCAGGCGCTTGCCGTCCACGCCCACGGGAATGCCTTTGGCGAACTCGATTTCCACATAACCCGGGGTGTTCGGGGCCTTTTCGGGAGGCGTGGTCAGGCGCAGCATGTCCCAGCCGTGCTCGTTTTCGGGATACTCCAGCGAACCGCCCTCGTGGGACAGGTGCCAGAGGTTTCCGTCCTCGGAATAGATTTTCTTCTTGGACACGGTAAGCGGAATGTTACGGGCCTCGGCGTACTCGATGGCGTCTTCGCGCGAGCGGATGTCCCACTTGGGATCCTTCCAGGGCGCGATGATCTTGAGCCGCGGGTTCATGGCCATGTAGGTCAGCTCGAAGCGGACCTGATCGTTGCCCTTGCCGGTGGCGCCGTGGGACACGGCATAGGCGCCTTCGCGCTCGGCGATGAGCACCTGGTGCTTGGCGATGAGGGGGCGGGCCATGGAAGTGCCGAGCAGGTACTGGCCTTCGTAGCGGGCGCCGGCCTTGAGCACGGGCCAGGCGTATTCCTCCAGGAATTCCTTCTTGAGGTCCAGCACGTAGCATTTCGACGCGCCCGTCTTGAGGGCCTTCTCGATCAGGGGATCGGTCTCCACCTTGCCCTGCCCGATATCGGCGGCGAAGGCGATGACCTCGACGTCGTAGTTCTCGATCAGCCAGGGGATGATCACGGAAGTGTCGAGCCCGCCGGAATAGGCCAGCACGACCTTTTGCTTGCCACTCTTCGCCGATGCTCTTCCGGCCTTGCCCGCGTTGCCGCTTCCACCGGCCGCTTTACCGCTCCTAACGGCCGCTTTCGCGCTCTTCTTCGCCATGTAACCTTTCCTCGCGCCCGGTTCTTCCGGATCCCTGCGGATCCGCCCGAAGCGCCGTTTTTCGGGGCTGAAATGTAGACAATTCGGGGGACGGGAGGAAGAGAGGAACGCGGATGCGCGCGGCCGCGACGACTACGCGCACGCATGGCCGCGCCCGCAAGGGATACCCGGCGGATCTCCCTCAGCCGGCTGCGGAAATTTCTTCGCCGGGATCGGCCCCGGGATCCCGGCGCGGCTCCAGCTCTTCCAGGCGCCGCAAGGCCGCGGCCAGCCTGTCATTGGTGGAACGCAGGCGGCCGATGAGAATCTTGATGAAGTTCACGATCCAGGCCGGCAATACCGCCATCTGGCTTTCGAACATGTCCTTGGTGATGATGACGACTTCGGTGAATTCGACGGCCTTGACCGAGGCGTCGCGCAGGGACCGATCGAGCATGCCCATCTCCCCGAACATGCTTCCGGGTCCGAGCAGCGCAAGCTCCACCTCCACGGGTCCCAAGGGCGAAGATTTGATTTTGTAAACCGATACCCGGCCAGTCTGGATGCTGTAGATGCCGTCCGCTTCCGAACCCTGCTCGAAGACGAGCTCGCCCGCCGCATAGGCGCGCACGACTTTCTTGAACAGCTTGGATCCCAAGCGGGCTCCCTGATTCTGGGTGGTTCCCCTATGCTACCATGGACCGGTCCAAACGGTCAATCGCTTCCCCAATCTCCTCAAGGGAGATGTTTAAGGGAGGCAGCAAGCGCACCACGTCCGCGCCGGCGCGATGTATCAGCAGCCCATTGCGCCTGCAAGCGGCCTGCAATCCGGGCAGATCCCCGCCGTAACGGAAACCCGTAAGAAAGCACTTCCCCACCACGGGGCCGCAATCCAGGCCCTGGGCCGATTTACGCCCGATCAGGGATTCCAGCCCAGCCCGCAGGGCCTCGCCCCGGGTCCGCACTCCTTCCAGGAAACCGTCGCGCAGCAATTCACCCAGCACCGCCAAGCCCGCCGCGCAGGCCACCGGATTACCGCCGAAGGTTGAGCCGTGATCGCCCGCATGGATGGAAGCGGCGACCTCGTCGCGCATCAGCACGCCGCCCAAAGGCAATCCACCGCCCAGCGGCTTCGCGAGGGCGATCAGATCCGGGGAGAGCCCCATGGCCTTTGAGGCCGATAGATGTCCGGTCCGGCCCAGGCCGGTCTGGATCTCGTCCGCAATCAGAAGCACGCCTCCGGCTTGGGCCTCGGCCAGGGCCGCGACGGTTTCCGGAGTCAGGGAAACGATGCCGCCCTCGGCCAGGATGGGCTCGAACAGGATGGCGGCGGTTCCGGCGCGTATGGCCGCGCGCAAGGCCGCCGGGTCATTCACGGGGACGATCCGGAAGCCTTCCGGCAGAGGGCCGAAGCCCATGCGGATTTTTTCCTGCCCGGTCGCCGCCATGGAGCCGTAGGTGCGTCCATGGAAGGAAGACGTGAAGGACAGGATCTCGAACCGCTCCGGGAATCCGCGTTCCCGCCAATGCCGGCGGGCGAACTTGATGGCGGCTTCGTTGGCTTCGGTCCCGCTATTGCAGAAAAACGCCCGGTCCATGCCCATGGCCGCGCACAGCGATTCGGCCAGCAGGATTTGCGGTTCCATCAGATAGAGATTGCTGGCGTGCAGATAGCGCTCCAACTGATCCTTGATGGCCGAAACGATGGGCGGATGTAGATGGCCGAAGGCGTTCACGGCCACGCCCGACACGCAGTCCAGATACCGGTTATCATCGTGATCCCACACCCAGCTGCCCTTGCCGCGGGCGATGATGAGATCGCGATCCCCGTAGTTGAGCAGAAGTTTTCCCTGTTCCATGGCCGCCCTATCGGATGATGGTTCCGCCGTTGCGATCGCCGCGCACCTGGGCGGTGAAAGCCTCGGCTCCTGTCCAGCCGCAAATATGCACTTGGCCGATTCCGCCCGCCGCCGCGGCCAGGCAGGATCTAAGCTTGGGGATCATGCCCCCGCTGGCCACTCCGTCCCGGATCAAAGCCTCCACTCCGTCGCCGTCCAGGTCCGGGATGCGGGCGCCATCGGCCCCGCGCACGCCCTCCACGTCGGAGACGAAAAGCAGCTTCTCCGCTCCCATGGCCGCGGCCAGGGCCGAAGCCGCGTCGTCGGCGTTCACGTTGTAATGGGACTGTTCCAGGTCCACGGAAATGGGCGAAACCACCGGCAGGAACCCGGCCGCCATGATGGCATCCACCAGGCGGGTGCATACGTCGGTGATGCGGCCCACGCGCCCCAACTCCTCGGAAATCTTTTCGCATAGGAAGGTGGGTCCGTCCACGCCGCTCAGGCCGGCCGCCGAGCCGCCTTCGGCATTGAGAAGTCCGACCAGCTTCTTATTCACGAATCCGCTCAGGGTCATTTCCACCACCTTGAGCGCGGCTTCGCCGGTAACCCGCAAACCGTCCTTGAACACAGGCCCTTCCTGAAGCCAGGCGAGATGCCGGTTGATGTCCTTGCCTCCGCCGTGCACGAGCACCAGGGGCGTTCCGCCCTTGCGCAAGGCCGCCAGGGCGGCGCAGAGGCCGCGCAAGGCGGCATCGTCGTCCATCATGGAGCCGCCGATTTTGACAACGGAGGTCCGGATAGGCAGGGAGGTTGAACTCATCGCGGGAAAGACCGGTTCAGCCGAGCCCGAGCCGGGCGGACAAGCCGAATGCCAGATTCATGTTCTGCAACGCCTGGCCGGAGGCCCCCTTCACCATATTGTCGATTACCGACACGATGATGAGCTTGCGGCTTTCCGCGGGCTGGTAAACCTTGATATGGCACAGGTTGGTGTGCTTGACGTCGCCGGTGCGCGGGAACTCGTCGCGGAGGCGCACGAAATCCGATTCCGCGTATTGGGCCTTGAGGCAGGCCTCGGCCGCGGCGCCGTCGCGGCCGGGAACGAGATCGCAATAAATGGTGGAAAGGATGCCCCTCTCCATGGGCATGAGATGGGGCGTGAACAGCAACTCCACGCCGCGTCCGGCGGCCAGGGAAAGCTGCTCCTGGATTTCCCAGCGATGGCGATGCTTGTCGCCCACGCCGTAGGCGGCCACGCTTTCGTTGGCGTTCACATAATGGGTGGTATCGGTGGCCTTTTTTCCCGCGCCCGAAACGCCGGACTTGGCGTCGATGATGATCCCGTCCGGCGATACGATTCCTTCGCGCAGCAGGGGGAAAAGCGCAAGGAGCGCCGAGGTGGGGTAACATCCGGGATTCGCTATCAGGCGCGCGCCCTTGATCGCGGCCCCGTGGATTTCGCATAGGCCGTAATGGCTTTCCGGCAGCAACGCGGGCAAGGGATGCTCGTGCCCATAGGCCTTCTTGAACGCGGCGACGTCCTTGAGGCGGAAATCGGCGGACAAATCGATTACGATGGTTTTCCCGTTGGCCAGGAAAGGGGCCGCGCAGGCGGCTGAGGCCCCGTGGGGAAGACAAGAGAAAACCACGTCCGGAACCGTGGATTTGACCTCCTCAAAACTCCGCATTTTCTCCGACTCGGCGGATAGCCTTCCCAGATATTGAGGGTAAACCTTGCCGTAAGCCGTTCCCGGCTGCGATTCCGAACTGAGCCAGGCGATTTTCGCCTGGGGGTGGCGCAGCAGCAATCCCACCAATTCTCCGCCGGTAAAGCCGGTCGCCCCTAATACGCCAACCTGGATTTCCATATAAACTTCCAAAATAGCAACGAGCGGCCGGCCTTTGTAGCGTCGGAGCGGGAAACCGGCCACGCGGGCGTCAGGAACCACGCCGTACACGGGTTTCCGGGGCTCCGAACGTCGCGATTCGGGAAGGTATGCTTGCAAAAGCGGCGGGCGCCAAGTATCTTCTTTCTCACGACTGCAAGCATATCAAAGGATTTTTACCTGCCATAATGGCAGCCGGGATATAGAATATCCCCGACAGCACAGGAGTTCCGAAAAATGGCCGTTACGAGAGTCTGGTTGGACGAAAGCGAAAACGAATGCACCATGTGCGGCGCTTGCGAAGCCACCTGCCCGGAAGTTTTCGAGGTCCCCGAAAAGATGGTCGTGGTAAAGGAACCGAAGCTGGAATTGACCGATGAAATCGTGGAAGCCGCGGAAGGCTGTCCGGTAGGCACCATCGCCATCGAATACGACGGCAGCGGAAAGCGCGACAATCCCATGTGATTCGGGCTTCGGCCTGAATACGGAACCGGTCTCCCATGAGGCCGGTTTTTTTTTGCCCGGTTTTCCGCCCGGAACTCCACCGGCGGGAAACTTTTACCGAGCGCCCCGGTTGCGGCCGGATTCGGATGGGGCCGAGCCGGATGGCCTCGAGCCTGATTGTCCCGGTCCCCGGGACTCGATGTTTTTCCAGGGGAAGATCAGCATCGGGGTTCCCGGAAAGACGGAGCGGCCCTGCAAGTCGCGTCCTCCCCGGCCCGCGGGCGGGGTGACGGCATGCGGACGGACATCGGAGCCTCCGCCTTTGGAAGGAGGTAATCCCCTGTTATCGGCGCCACGCGTAGTAGCTCCGTTAAAGCATCCGTTTTCCCAATCCGACAAACTCCAGGACGCAGTATCCGTAAGGCGCCGGCATTCCGAAGCCGTCACCGTCCTGAAATCCAATTGGAATCGCCCCCACCCGTCCCAACTGCGCACCGGATCGTAATGGGTGCTATCGTTCATGCGCCAGCCCGGAGGCTTATCGGCCGCGGCATCGTAATTCAGGTAATGCTTGGCCCAGCGGTACGCGATCGGGTTCGCGCCGCAACTCCCCCACAGGGAATCCGGGTAAAAGCTGAAGCCCCAGGAAATGAACATGGATTTTCCGGGCGCGAAAGCCGCATTGTCGCCGCCCCAAAAGGGGATTTTCATTTCCACGCCCACCGTGTTCGGGTCCAATGCGGAACGCGCCTTGGACACCGCCGTGACACCGGCGGGCGGGGACGCGGGTATCTGGAAGCGATCGGACATGGTCCGGTTCCGGAAATAAAACCTGGGATCTCCTTCGTACAAAGGTTTGGCCAATTGAACCGTTTTGGGAGAGGTGCCGAATACCAGGCCGCTGAGATCGGTGGAGAAATAAGAAGTATACATCGAGGGGTCCACGCTCCATGGAGAAGGATCCACGAAAACCACCGGGGCATCGGCCTTCCAAAGATCGGCGGTGGCGGCGCAATTGTCCGAGGATTTGACCACGGACCCGGTATTGACCAGGAAGAAAAAATACAGGGCCGTATTGTCGTATGCCGACAGCATCACGATCGACTCTCCGACCGGATTAGGGTAGTATTTGGCGGGGTCGTCGTTGCGGACCGATTCCGGCTGCAACAGGACGATTTTCCGATAGTCTTTCATGGAAATGACCGAAGCGCCGCCGGGCTGGGCGGAAATGGCCTTCCAAAGGGAATCGGGCCGTCCATCCACCCTGATGGCGTTATCCTCGACCCGATAAGCCGTAACAGGTTCCGATTGATACAAGGCATGAGCCGCGGTTGCCGAAAGCGAAAACGCGATGCCGGCCAATCTTAAAAACCGAATCAGAGCCACGCCCGGCTTGCCGGTAGGCGGTCCGGATCGGCTGGGTGAGGTTTGGAATGGTAAGGTGTTATTCTGCTTCATGGCATGCAAATGGATGAACCGGCCCTCAAGTAAGCGATCCTCTGGTAAGCAATTCCAGGACCAGGGAAATTCCCAGTCTGAAATGCGGAAATTCGCTCATTTTCACCTGATAGGATTCAAATATAATGGGTTTTGGAAGTGAGACGGTACATCCCTTCCGGATCGGGCAATATTTGACCGGAGACTTTGGAGTTATATTTACCCTTTCCCACTTTAATCGACCGGGTACAGGATTTGCACTCCCTTTTTGATTTCCTAACGGCAGCCCCGAAATCCTTCGTAATCAAGCTCCATCGTCGGGATCAGCCGGGCGAAGGCCTGATGCAGGCCACCAAGGTCGTGCAATTGGTGTACGATTGGGCCATGCGGCCCGAACGCATCGCCCAATCGCTCAAAGAAGCCGACGTTCAGGGAAGATACCTGCTGGCCTTGATTTACGCTTCGGAAGAAAGAGGCGCCGCCGAATCGGAGTTGCTTTCCAGTCGGGAAGGTTTTCCTCCCTCGCAGGCGCTGATGCTGCTCGGAAAGCTGGAGCAAGATCTCCTCATTTTCTCCCGGGAAGGCGACAAGGCGCGATCCTTTCACGGATTCCGGGATATGGCCGCCCCTGTGCTTACAGAGGTCTTGCGGGAACAATGCCTCGCGGGTCCCGGAACGGAATCGGCCAGTTGGATTTCCTTCCGCCATTTCCTCACGGCGCATCTTTGCCATTTCCTGTGCCAGGTCGCCCTGGGCGCGGTGAAAATCACCCAGAGCGGGGAAATGCACCGCAAGGATCATCAGGAATTGGCGCAGCGTTTCGCCTTCGGGGAAAGGCTTTCCGCCGCCCTGCCCGGCGAGGAGGTGCAATTGCTTTTGCAATTCTCCGCGCTTACCGGCCTGGTGCTCCAGGAAGACGGCATACTGTACTTGTCCGCGGAAGGCAAGGCCCTGCTCCGCGGCGACCGCGGCGAAGCCTGGAACAAAATGGCGGAGTGGTGGCTGCGCAGGCGCGCGGGCGGCATGTCCCGCACCCTTATGGCCCTCGCCGCCACGGCCGGCGGCGCGCCCGTCCGGATATCGCCTTTGGCGAACCTGCTGTGGATCTACTCCGGGCCCCAGCGCAAAACTTACCATGATTCCAAAGCATCTTTCACTTGGGAGAACCTGCCCCGGGTGCTGCAGGAAATGTGGCTGCTCGGCTTCGTCGATTTCGGCATGTCCAAAGGCAAGATCGCCTGGTTTCGGCCCGATCGGAACGCCATTTCGCTATTGCCCGCGCCGGACGAAATCGCCGCCCCCGAAGATGCCGCCGCTCCGGCCGGTATAGGATTCCCGGCCGCCGGACCGGCGGCCCCGGGCCATGTTCCCGAATCCGTCCATCCCTCCCGGCCCATAAGCCTGCCCAATATGGAAAGCCTGGTGCCGTTGGACTCGCCCCTGGGCTGGCAGCATCGCCTGGAACTCGTGGGGCGCAAGAGCAACGACGAGTTCATGGGCCGATTCAAGTTCACCAAGGATTCGGTCATCCAGGGATTGCAGGCCGGCCTGTCCATGGAGGAATTCAAGGATTTGCTGGCTTGGCTGGGATTCGAGGCTCCCGCCCGGCAGACCTTGCTGGACTGGGCCTCCACCTACGCCTCCACGCTTTTCATGGACGCCCTGGTGCTGAAAGTCTCGGATGCCATGCGCCTGCAGGAGCTCCAGGAGATCCCGCAGTTCCTGGAACTGGTAACCGAGGTGATACCTGGCTACGGATTCGTGCTGATGCGCCAGAACAAGTCGCGCGTCAAGGAACTGCTCCAGCATTTCGGATTGGTGCCGGGCGAGGACTCCCGCCGCATCCTGGATTTGTCGCCGGTCACTCCGGGATCCGCCGGGAGCGGCTGGGCCTTTACGGTCCCGGAATACGGACCGCCCGCTTACCGGGAATCCCCCGGTTCCTTGCGGGCCCCTCCCAATCCCATGCAGGACAAGAACGGCCAGGCCTCGCGCGAGCAGGAACTCGCGGCGCGCATCGAATCCCTTGAGACCGCGATCATCCAGGAAAAGACCATCGAGTTCAGTTATTCCGCCCCTCAGCTCAGGCGCATCTCCCTCAAGCCCTTGCTGCTCATCAAACACAAGGATCCCATCAAACTGATCGGCATCGAGGCCGATTCGGGGCACCGCAACGAATACCTGCTGGATCAGATGAAGGCGCTCAGGGTCATGGAGTAGAGGAATGGAAACAGCCTTCGTCCACCTCCACGCCCATTCCGAATATTCCATGCTCCAGTCCACCGCCCGCATCTCCGGGCTGGTGAAGAAGGCCATCGAACTCAAGCAGACCGCCATCGCCCTGACCGATCACGGCAACATGTTCGGCATGCTGGAGTTCTACACCTACGCCAAGAAGGCGGGCATCAAGGCCGTCATCGGCTGCGATCTGTACGTCGCTCCCGACCGGCGGCAGAACCAGGTCTATTCCCCCAATCAGCCCATCCATCACAAGCTGACCCTGCTCGCCGCCGACGACACGGGCTACAAGAACCTGATGCACATCTGCTCCGACGGGTATCTCGACGGTTTCCACCAGAAGCCGCGCATCGACCACGAGTCCCTGCGCGGCCGCAGCGCCGGTCTCATCTGCCTGACCTCGAATTTCCAGGGCGAGCTGGGTCATTGCCTGCTCAAGGGGAACGAAAAAAAGGCCCGTGAGCTGCTGGACGCCTACGCGGGATTCTTCGGCAAAGAGAACGTCTATCTTTGCCTGCAGAACCACGGGGTTCCCGACGAGGAAACCGTCAACCGGCGCTTCCTGGAACTGCACGAGTCCGAAGGCTGGAAACTGGTGGCCGTCAACGACGTCCACTATCTGGAAAAGTCCGATGCCGAGGCCCATGACGTGATGCTGTGCATCGAGGGCGGACACAAGCTCAAGGATCCCACCCGACCGCGCTTCCCTTCGGACCAATACCACATGCGCTCCGGCGAGGAAATGGCCGCGCTTTTCGGAAGCTATCCGGACGCGCTGGCCAATACCGTCCGCATAGCGGAACAGTGCAATGTCACCATCGAGTTCGGCAGGCTGCACCATCCCCAGTTCCCGATTCCGGAAGGCTTCACGGATTCCGACGAATACCTGGCCCACCTTTCCCGGGAAGGCCTGGCCAAGCGCTATCCCGAAATCACCCCGGAGCTGAACGACCGGCTCGAATTCGAGCTCCAGGTGATGCGGAACATGAAGGTCGCCGGCTATATGCTCATCGTGCAGGACTTCATCAACGCCGCCCGCCTCCGGAACATCCCCGTGGGCCCGGGACGCGGATCCGCGGTGGGCTCTCTCGTCTCCTACGCGGTCGGCATCACCGACGTGGACCCGATCCGCTATAACCTGCTCTTCGAACGCTTTCTCAATCCCGAGCGCGTGTCCATGCCCGATATCGACACGGACTTCTCCGACAACGATCGCCAGGAGGTGATCCAATACGTGGTGGACAAGTACGGGAAGGATTCCGTGGCCCAGATCGTCACCTACGGCCGCATGAAGGCCAAAATGGTGCTCCGCGACGTGGGCCGGGTCATGGGTTTCGAGGCTCAGCGGCTGAACCAGATCTGCAAGCTCTTCCCCGCCCACAATCCTTTCGCCGACCTGTCCACGGCGCTTCGGGAAGCCCCGGATCTGAAGAAGGAAATGGAAAGCGAACCGGGCCTGGAGGCCTTGCAGGGCATCGCCCTCAAGCTGGAGGGGCTGGTGCGCCAGGCCGGCATGCACGCCGCCGCAGTCATCATCGCTCCCACGGCCATCGTCAATTACGCCCCCCTTTTCAGGCAACCCGGCTCGGATCAGGTCATGATCCAGTACGACAAGACCTATTCCGAAGACATCGGCCTTCTCAAGATGGACTTCCTGGGATTGCGCAATCTTTCCGTGATCAAGGATTGCCTGTCCCAGGTGAAAGCCTCGACAGGCCTGGAAATCGATCCCCTAAAGCTGCCGGAAGGGGACAAGGCGACCTTGCAGCTCCTGGGCAAGGGACTTACCGTCGGCGTCTTCCAGTTCGAATCCGGCGGCATGCAGGATTACCTCCGCAAACTGAAGCCCAGCAGCATCGAAGACATGATCGCGATGAACGCCCTGTACCGTCCGGGTCCGATGGAGTTCATCGGGGACTATATCGCCCGCAAACACGGGGTGGAAAAGCCGGACTATTACCACACTAACCTGGAACCGATCCTCAAGGAAACCTACGGAGTCATCGTCTATCAGGAGCAGGTGATGCAACTGGCCCAGGTTCTGTCCGGCTTCAGCCTGGGCGGCGCCGATCTTCTCCGCCGCGCCATGTCCAAAAAGGACCTGAAGAAGATGGACGAGATGCGCCCCAAGTTCGTGGGGGGCGCGAAGGATCGGGACTACGATCCCAAGCTGGCGGAAAAAATCTGGGAAATCCTGGTTCCCTTTTCCAGCTATGCGTTCAACAAATCCCATTCCGCCGCCTACGCCACCGTCGCCTATCAGACCGCATACCTCAAAGCCCATTACCCCGCACAGTTCATGGCCGCCAATATGAACTCCGAAATGCACGACACCTCGCGCCTGGTCGTGCTCCTCAACGATTGCAAGCAGATGGGCGTGGAAGTCACCTTCCCCAACATCAACGTGAGCCTGGCCAAATACACCGAGCGGGACGGGAAAATCGTCTATGGCCTGGGCGGCATCAAGAACGTAGGCCTTTCGGCCGTGGAACGCATCGTCGAGGAACGCGACCGCAACGGCCCCTTCACCTCCATTTTCGACCTGTGCAAGCGCGTCGATTCCCAATATTTGAACCGGCGCGCCCTGGAATCCCTGATCCTGGGCGGGGCCCTGCCCGACGAGATCCCCGGAAACCGGGCCCAGCAATTCGCCGCGGTCGAAAACGCCTTGGCCTATGCCCAATCCTTCCAGCAGGATCGATCCGTGGGACAGGTATCCCTATTCGGAGACGGCGCGCCCGGGGCCGCGCCTTCGCTGGATTCCAGCGAGCCGCAATTGCCCAACGTCGATCCCTGGCCATACAACGAAATGCTGGAAAAAGAAAAGGAGGTGCTGGGCCTCTATCTTTCCGGCCACCCCCTGGAACCTTTCCGCGGGGAACTGGCCGGCTTCGTCACCTGCTCTCTCGATCCCGAACGCGTGCGCATGCTCGCTCCCGGCGCCAATGTGGTGTTGGGCGGCATGATCACCAAGCTCAAGACCCGCACCGGCGGAAAGGACAACCGTACTTTCGCCTTCGCCGAACTCCAGGATTTCGTCGGGCAAATCGAAGTGGTGCTCTGGTCCGATACCTTCGAGGAAGTGCGCCACCTTGTGGAAATCGATTCCATGGTGCTCATCCGCGGAACCTATCAGCGCAACGAAGAAATGAACACGGCCAAACTGGTGGCGTCCAAAGTGCTGCCCCTGTCCGAGGCCCGGGAAAAACTCACGCGCAGCGTGCACGTGAAACTGAAAACCCAGGGTCTCCAGGAACCCAATGTCATGCGGCTCCACGATCTGTGCACCGAATACGTGGGCAATTGCCAGCTTGTCGTCCACCTGGACTGCCAGGGGCGCCAGGAAGTTTCCATGGTGAGCGAAAAACTGCGGGTCGCATCCGACAAATCCTGCACGACTTCCCTGGCCAGCCTGGTCGGGGCCGAGAATGTCTGGCTCAGCGCCAAGACCTTTTGACACTCAGGGAATATTCGGGTCATGACTCCAATGCGAGTCCTATATGGGCGAAATGATGCCGGCCATGCCAAGCATACGACGCCACCCGATCGAAAAGGAAATATTCCATTCCGGTCTCAGGATGCAGGAAGGATTTCCGGAAATCGGCCTCGCCCATCGTCCTGAGCAGGGTCGCCCAGCGATCATGGATCGCTTCCAGGCCTCTTAACGAAACTTCAATCGGACCGCTTTTGCTGTCCGCCAATTCCGCCCAGCGATCCTCGAAGTAAGCCTTGATCATCGGCTTGTCCTCAGTCAAAGCCCATTTGAAACGGATATAGCAGTTGGTATGGCTATCGTGGAGGTGATGCAGGACCTGCCGCACCGTCCAACCGTCCGGACGATAGCGCTTTTCCAAGGATGCTTCGGACAAACCCTCAACCCTCTTCCGTATCCTGCCGGGGAAAACCGAGATTTCCTCAATGGCGGAATCCACCTCGGCTCTATCGAAATGTTCCACAATGGCATGCTCCCCGATGGGGAAACGAAGGTTCGATGAATATCCGGCTTCCATGGAATCTCCTGACGGAAAGAGGTTCCGAAAAAGAAACACACAACGGATCAGAATGGCAATAGTTGGAGGTAGAAACAAAGACGGCCATCCCGAAGGATGGCCGCTTTGATTTATACCCTGGCATAGACCCACTCTCCCACGGCAAATGACCGTAGTACCATAGGCGCGTTGAGGCTTAACTTCTGTGTTCGGGATGGGAACAGGTGTGGCCCTCAAACTATATACACCAGGGAAATGTCCCAGGCACCGCGAAGGCGTCGGTCTTTTGGCCGGCGCTTTGGCGGAAGATCCCATCGCGCCCAAAAGGAGGCGAAGGGACCCCTAATCTCAAGTCTTAAAGGCTCCCGCTTTTGAGCGGGAGACTCGTTGAAGGATGCTTTTGTTTAAGCTCATTTCATTTCGGCGGGGCTTAAGTCCCTCGCCACTTTCATAAGCGCTGCGTCCATTGCCCGAAGCCGCCCGTTTGGGGCAGCCTCCGCCGGCAAGGGCATGGGCGGGCCGAGCCCGCCTATCGATTCCTTATATTGCGCGCAGTGCGTTCTGTCAGTCTAACAAAGATGCATTCCCAAGTTCAGGAAAACCTTGCGGTTTTACCCTAGGTTTAGACGCAAGCGTCAAACCCTTGAAAATATTTTTAAAGCCGCTCGACCTATTAGTATCGCTCGACTCCACGGATTGCTCCGCTTCCATCTGCGACCTATCGACGTTGTAGTCTTCAACGGGTCTTTTGGGGGCTT
>Ga0079224_100005470_pt1 | contig 16695 bp, 24 predicted proteins | sample Stecom2015_FD_80414 | JGI IMG/M metagenome (GOLD analysis project Ga0079224, IMG submission 80414) | Agricultural soil microbial communities from Utah to study Nitrogen management - Steer compost 2015 | ecosystem: Environmental > Terrestrial > Soil > Agricultural land | place: USA: Utah... | reverse complement strand
GCTCAGCCAGCGGTGGATGGTCGCGGCGTCGGTCACCTCGCATCGAAGGATCTGGCTGCGGTGGGTGACGCACAGGGCGTCACCCACGGGCACCCTCGGCGGGGTCATCGCCCTGCCCTCCGGCGCTGGTGTACGGTGCCGTCGCCGATGTGGACATCGTTGCCCTGGCCGGTGACGACGACTCGGCCCACGGAGCCGCTGAATCGGCCGATCCCCGGGATGTCGCCCCGGCGAGCCCGCTCGGCCTCCTCCTCGGAGCCGACAACCACCGTGGCAACGCTGCCGGCCATCGTCCCGATGCCGGTGACCCCCGCGCCGAGCACGACCCGGTTGCCGCGCTCGTCGCGGATCACCGTGCCGTCCTGCTCGGCCTGACGAGCAGCTTCGCGGGCCTTCCTCCGGGCTTCCTTGGCCCGCCGCTTGGCCTCCTTGGCTAGGCGCTTGGCGTTGGCCGCCACCTCGTGGTCAGGACCCCCGCCGTTGCCGATAACAATGCCGTTGCCTCGGCCGCCGATGACGACCTGGGCGCCGTCGACTCGGCCGCCGGTCACAGTGCCGTCACTGGTAGTGGTCGCCGGCTGGTCAGTGACGTCGACGCCGTTGACGATCATCCGACCGCCGCTGACCTGCACGGTCTGATCGGATCCGGTGACGCGCACCGGGGTGCTGTCGTCGTCGATCCTGACTTCGTTGCCCGTGCCGGCGATCACGGCACCCTGGACATTGCCCATCGACTGGATGCCGATGGCCGTCCGTCCCTCGGGCGAGCTGGAAACTTTCTTCTCCTTCTTCTTGTCGCTCTTGCCCTGCTTGCGGTGCTGCTGAGCCTGCTCACGCAGCAGGTCGTAGTGCCGCTGCGCGATCGAGGCCGCCAGATGGTCTCCGTACTCGTCCCGACCCTCAGCCTTCAGTCGCTGCAGCCGCTGCTGGGCGCGCTTGGCGCGCTTGCGGGCGGCGTCGATTTCCCGGTTGCTGCTCGGGCACCGGCGACCACCCTGCCCCTTGCTACGGCACATGACTAGCTCCTCCGTTGCATCTGGTGAGAATTTGTGCTGGTGGGGATGTGTCCGTCCCCGCCACCGCACACCCCCAGCACGAGGTCTGGGGGCGACGGAGGCGGAGCGGTTAGGCCAGGGCGGTGATCATCGCGGCCACGCCGAGCCATGCCCAGTGCCACGACTGGTCCAGGGCGTACGCCCCGGTGCCCAGCGACGGGTTGTCGTCGCGACCTTCACGGGGGGCGCCGAGGCGGTAGAACCCGCCCAGGCCGGCAGCGTTGGCCAGGCGAGCGAGGGTGGTGCGCCGGTCAGCCCAGTAGTGCGTCACCGCCGAGGTGGCCTGTCCCAGCACGAACCCGGCCGGGGTGATCGGCAGGCCGAGCAGCACGGCAGTCAGGGCGACCGCGGCTGCGGTGACAGCGGTGTAGGTCGCCACATGCTTGAAACAGTTCCAGCGGCCGACCCGGCCCGGCAGATGCTTGTGGCCAGCCTGGTGGCTGGTTTGCACCCAGTGGTCGGCGAGCTGGTGTGCGACCAGGAGGGTGCCGAGGACGCTGGCGTAGGTGGCAGCGGTCATCATGGGAGGTGCCTCCATCTCGTGTTGGGGTGGTGGGCTCGCCGGGGGGCAGCGGGGTTTGGCGACTGAGCTGCCCCCTCGGTCTCAGAAGATCGCGCCGAAGTGCTGCCGGCAGACTCCGCCGGAGATTGCCGGCTCGTCGCAGCCGAACTGCGAGCAGAGCCCCAACTCTTTTCGTAGTCCGTAGAGGAACAGTCCGGCGGCGATCAGAGCGGTTACCAGCGCCACGGGGTCCCAGACCATCCAGCCCCAGGCGAACTTCAGGACGGCCAGCACCAGCAGCACCCGGATCACCGTCGGGTTACACAGCGGGTTCGTCATCGCCGCTTGCGTTCCTTCCGGGCTCGCGCACAGTTCTTGCAACGCTGAGCGAAGAGGAAGATGCCGGTTTCTACGTCCGTCCGGTTGACCTCGATCCCGCAGTCGGAGACGAGCTTGTCGCCCCACCACAACCCCTTGGCGATCGAGTGCACCACTCTGCTCACCGCTGTTCTCCTTCCGTGATGGCCACGTTCCGTCCCCGTACCTGGAGCCCGGCGGCCTCGGCCTCTCGGGCGCAGACCTCGCACAGTTCGGCCGGGCCAGCCTGTGGGGTGACGGTCTTCCAGCGGACGACGCGGTCGCCGCACCAGCTGACGGTCCAGATCAGCCCGTCTCGCCTGGTGATGTGCAGAACCGGGGCGTCCTGATTGCTCATCGGGTTCCTCCTCGCGTGATCTCCAACTGGCACCGCCAGCTGGTTTTGAGTTGGCATCGGGGGCAGGTGATGGTGGCCTGCGGGGCGGGGGCTGGCCGGCGGGGCAGGTGCAGCAGCACCCGCCCGCACTCGGTGAGGTCGACCAGAGGGCTCTTGTACTGCAGGCCGTGGACGACCTCAGTCGGCATCGGCGTCCGTCCCCTGGTGGTCGGCCTGGTCGACGCGCAGGATCCGCTGCCGCTTCCATCGGGGGAGGATCAGCTCGCCACCGCCTCGGACTCGGACGATGACCTGCTCGTCGCCCTCGCTCGGGGGGACGATCTCCTCGACGACGGCCCCCTGGTAGCTCTCCTGGGGGATCCAGTCACCCGGCTGCATCTCCTCGGGACGCGCAGTCATCCGGAGTGCCCGGTTGTTTTCGGTGCGTCGGGTCCGTCCCCGCTGCACCCGGTGCGCCAGGGTGCTGTGGTGAGGCCCCCGGCGCTGGCCCTCTTCCTCGACGCCTCCCCATGCGCCCACAGTTGAGGCGATCTGCCGCAAGCGCTGCCCCTTGTCGAGTGCCTCGTCCAGCAGGTCGTCGATGAACTGCCGCATGGTCTCCTCGGCGATGAGAGCCTGCGCCACAGCTTCGGTGAGCGCGTAGTCCTCTTCGTCGGATTCGCCGCGGTCGTGCTCGGCGAGTCTGTTTTTTACGACGATGAGCTGCTCGAGCAGCTCGGCGTATCGGTCGTCGAGGTCGAAGTCGATGCGCCGTCCGACCATCGCCTCCTCCTTTCGTTTATGGCGGATTTTTCCGTCAACCTGACGAGATCCATACTGCGTGCCCGTGGCGGAAATTTCCACCGTCCATTCGAGTGAATTGGCGGAAATTTCCTCCAGTAGTCGGGACTGGTGACAGGGGAGTGGCCGACGAGGGGGAACCCCCGGAAAACCCCCAGCAGGGAGGGGGTGTGCCATCACCTCCGCCATCTCCGCCATGAGAGGCGTTCTCGCAGTTCAGAGCCACAATCGGGCCTGTGCCATCACCTGTGCCAAGCCTCCGCCAATGGCGGAGGTGATGGCACAGGTTTGGCGGAGCTTGCGGCGGAGGTTTTGGGCGAGAAGAACGCCCTTCTGGCAACCATCAGGCGAGAGTTCTGGGCCGAGTTAGAGGAGGGGACGGACGCTAGCCCTCTACCTCCTCAGCAAGGCGCTCAGCGGCCTCGCAGATCGCTTCCATCGAGTAGTAGGTTCGGCGCCTTCCTCCGGTGCGATCTTCACGCGACACCACGTCGAGCTTGTGCAGCGCCGAGGACAGCACCGACCGGGCGGCGCCCAACCCGGAGCGGTCGCCGCGGCGCTGCTGCAGGTAGGGGACGGACAGCCTGTAGAGGTCGCCGGCGAGGATTTCCTCCGTCCCCTGTTCCAGCTGCTCGGTCAGCTCGGCGGCCACATCCAGCAGGATGTCCCGTTCCTCGTCGGTCAACCGCTCCTGCTCCGCTTCGACTGCGGCCTCGGCTGCTGCCGCGGCGGCCGCCTCCTCCGAGGTGACATCGTCTAGTTCCTCCGCAGTCAGGTCGGCTGCGCGCAGGGTGTCCTCATCCCAGGGCACCAGGCCATCTGCGGCGTAGCGGGCAGCGCGCTGTTCAGCGACCGTGCTGGACAGGTGCGCGATCTTGGTTGGCAGCGGTACATCCGGAGTGCCCCGATCAACGACGGTGCCTTTGAGGTAGAAGGTGCCGGCGTCGCGGGGGTCGGCGTCCGAAAGGGCTGGTCGGTAGCGGGACGGACGCCACCCGTCGGCCACCGCCTGGTTTCCGAACAGCATCCGCTGCTGCCAGTCGGCGAGCCCTGGGCCGCCGGCCTGCAGTCCCATGTCGCTGGCGACGTCCTCGCCCAAGCTGTCAGCCTTGGGCTTCTGAGCTGCGAAAATAACCCAGACGCCCGCTTTGCGGCCGATCTCCATCAACGCCACCGCTGCAGCCTTCCCCTTGTCGCAGAGCTTGGGGTACTCGTCCAGCAGGATGACCAGCGCCGGGTGTTCCGGCGAGGCTGGCCAGTTGTCCGCCAGGTGCAGGCGAGTGCGGGCCTGGGCGATGCGGATGGCCAGCTCCAGTGCCCTCAGGCAGTCCTCTTTGGTCAGGGCGCGGCGGCGGAACAGGCGGCGTTGGGCGGACTGGCCACGCCCGGTGGGGTCTAGGTCCCACAGGATGGCGTCCCTGCTGGCACCGGCGCCGTCGGTGATGGCCCGCAGGAGGATGGATTTTCCGCCCCCGGAGGGGGCCAGGACGATGCCGTGGGTGGCCGGCACGGGGACGGACACCAGCGCGCCGTCGAGTCGCTGGCCGATGTAGATGGGGTCAGTGATCGACCGGGACCGAGGATCCATCTCTGGAGGCGGCGGGACCTGGGCAAACGGGTCCTGCTGCACCAGTCGCAGCTGCACTCGACTCGCCGGTCGCCCGGTGGGCTGCGCGATCACCCCGTTGGCATCCAGCCCAAGATCTACTTCCAGTTGCTCGACGGCTTTGACCACATCGGACGGCTTCTTTCCTCCACCGCCTTTGAGGTCGACGGTCACCGTCCAGCCCCAGGGTTCGCGCACGGCTCCGACGGGGCGGACGCTGATGCCGCTGGCCAGCAGAGCGCGGCCGGTGTACTCCAACGCCTCGGTTTCGGTGCGGGCGGAGGCAATGGGCTCGACAGCCTTGCCGTCGACGTGGGGCTCGCTACCCTGCACTCGCTGCAACGCGACTGCCTGCTGGACCAGCCGACGGCGATACTCCCGCCCGGCAGCGCGCAGGTCGCGAGTCTTTTTCCACGTGGCACCGCATCCCACCGCGCCGAGGGTGAGCGTGAGCCAGTTCGGCAGGCCCGCGCCGGTGAGATCGGCGAGCATCGCGGTCCAGCCGGCACCGGCGGCGAGGGTGTCGCCGTGCGCGGCGGCGAACTCCAGGCCCTTGTCGAGATCGGACATCTGGGCGCGCTGCTGTTGGGCAGCGTGCCGCTTTTTGTCCAATCGCTCGACAGCCCAGCGGTAGTCAGCCATCCGCTCAGGAAGCACCGGGTTCGCTGGGTCACCGTCGACGTGGTACTGGCGCAGGGCCACTTCGTCCCAATCGGTTCGCTGGGCGGCCAGCCCGTCCCGGATTTCCTGAATGGCGGTGTGCACCCGCTGCTTGATCTCTTGAGCTCGCTCGCTTTGGTGCGCGCGACGAATCCAGGAGACTCCGGCACGCCCGGCTTCCAGCACCCGGTCTCGAGTGGAGTGATGGGGACGGACACCCTCCTGCTGGGGTTCCTCCTCGGTGGGGTTGCTCTGTTCGACGGGGGTGTTGGGCCAGGGCCCCCGAATAACTTCCGGCTGCGTCATGATGCTGATGCCTCCTGTCAGGGGCCGGCCGGGCGGATGAGGTTGGCGCCGCCGCCCGGCTGTTTTGACTGCTGGGCTGACTCACCCGTCGAGCACCCGGCCATGTTCCGGGTGCTCTGCGCGCGGATCAGCCGCAGTGCTGGACCTTCCATTCGTTGCGCAGTTGACGGGAGCGTTCCCTCCCCACCCGCAGGGTCCGCTGGATGCTCAGCGCACTGGTCGGGTCGACCGGCCGGCCGGTGGCCGGGTCAGTCCAGTCCTCCTGGACCGCCTCGGTGAGTCGCGCGTAGGCCTCGTCGAAGGCCTCCCGGTCCGGGTCTGCTGCACCCCGGTTCGAGTCCACCTGGACCGGCGGGGTGGACTGGAGGGTGGACGCACCCGCGCTGACCTGCATCAGTCCACCCACCTGAGCCCGGTCGGTGTGCCCGGTCGGCGGGGTGGACTCCAGGTGACCGGCCGAGGCAGCCACCGCCTGGTCCAGGGCGGCAGTCAGACGGTTGGACGTCCCCGGCACCAGCGCCATGCTGATCAGCAGTCCCAGCGGGACGATCGCCCACACCAGCGGCGCCAGGCTGTGGTCGGCGCCGGGGCCGACGTAGTGGATGCCGACCTGCAGCAGCACCGTGAGGACAAACAGCAGCAGCTCCAGCGCCAGGAAGCCGTTGCCCACGATGCTGCGCAGCTTGCCGCCTACCCCCTCCGCCCGGCGGGCCTGCTTGAGGCTGTGCAGCGCGCTGGGCACCGCTCCCATCCACTGAGCAATGAGGATGATCACCACGCCGCTGCTGATCATCGGTTCCAGCAGCCAGTTCACCAGCTGGGTGTCGGGGCTGATGCGGTTGAGCTGCGTGGCCGCGTTGGACGCTCCCAGCACGATCGAGGCGATGCCGGGCAGCAGCGCTGCGGCCGGCAGCCAGCGAGACAGCCGTGACAGGGTGACCAGCCGGTGGGTGGGATCAGAGGCCTGGCGGTGCCGCCAGCGGGCGTCGGCCACCGCCTCGGCCAGCTCGCGGTCCCGCTGCCGCATCCGCCGCTGGTGGGCGGCGTGGGCCTGCTCTTCGGCCAGCTCGGCCTCGGCCAGCTGGACTCGGTGGGCCCGCCGCTGATCGCGCAGCGCCCGGGCCTGGGCCCGGGCCTGGGCGATCTCGTCTTCGGTCATGGCCTCAATCAGCGCCTCATCGCCCTGCATGGCCACGACGCGGGAGGCCACCCGCCGCATCGCGGCGAGCTTGTCCGGGTCAGGCACCACAGCCCGCTCGCCGCGTCGCCCGGTCGCCCAGACCTCCGAGTCCGCGGCCAGCTCGTAATCGCCCGGGCTTACCTCGTCGATGGGGGCAAAACCCTCCGGGTCAGTCTGCAGTCGACCGTCGTCGGTCCAGGAATACGGCGGGGTGACTGTGGGCACGTTGTCACTCTCCTCACTGGACACAGCATCGACAGGGACATGCAGGCCGCGGTGCTCGACATACGCGGTCATGGCGCAACCTCCGAAGCAGGGGCGGGAACGGACACGGTGGTCCAGCGCGGCTGCGGCACAGCACAGCCGGCGCGGATCAGCACTCGATCAGCAGCACAGGCAGCGGCGGCCAGGACGGCGATTCCCAACGCGGCCACGCGCAGCAGGCCCTGCGCCAGCGCCACCAGCACGATCGCCAGGGCCGGCAGCACACCGCGGGTCAGCAGCTGGCCAACACGACGGGAGTTCATCGGAACCCCCCCTTCTCGTAGCGGCGCGCCGCCAGGCGGGCCCACACCAGCCCGAAAGCGCCGATCGCGGCGAACAGCACCGCAGCCAGGAGGTTGCCGCTGTTCAGCAGCACCAGGACGGGCAGGACAACCAGGCACACCATCCCGGCACAGCCGATACCGGTGATCGCACAGCTTTTGCTCACCGCTGGCCACCTCCCAGGGGGATGTAGCGTTGCCATTGATCCAGCAGCGTGCGTCCGTCGTAGGTCAGGCGGTAGTCGGTGCGACCATCCGCGGTTTTTCCTCGGCACAAGTAGCCGCCCTCCAGCAGGGCCGTCAGCGCCCGCTCCTCCGAAGGAAACAGCGCACGGTCCCCCAGGCGCCTCCGGAAGCGGTTCACCTGCAGCACCCCCGCAGCAGCAGCCTGCAGAATCCGCTCCGGCGCCCACGTCGACAGCGGTCGATCCTTCTGCTTCGTGGTCATCACTGCGCCTCCTGCAGGCCGGCAACCACGGAGTTCAGCGCATCGGTCGCAAACGTCAACAGCCCACCGATCGCGTTGACGCCGGCGTCCAACGTGCTCATTAGGTGCGGGAAGAGCTTGATGAGGAAGATCACGACGATCGCCGCCACCACCCACGACAGGAGCTTTTTGGATTTAGCGGTGACGGACCCGCCGCTGCTGTGACCGAGAGACATCGTTCCGTTCACTCTCCTTCACGCCTGTTCACGCCGCCGTCGCCCCGGCACCCGGAGCACTGTTGAGTCGCACTTCCCGTCGTTCCGCGGGGGTTAGCCCGCCGAAGATGCCGTGGTCATCGCCGTACTCCAGGGCCTGCATCAGGCACTGCGTACGAACAGGACACTCCGCACAAATCGCCTTGGCTGCCGCGATTCCCGTCCGGTCGCTGGGCAGCGGGAAAAACACCTCTGGGTCGACCCCCACGCAGGCAGCCTGCTCATGCCAGCTCACGGCGCACCCCCAGTTCGCGCCGCACCTGCATCAACTGCTGACGCCGGGCACGCCGCCGCGCACGCCACAGCGTCACCTCATCCAGCGCCGCACCGCCCAGCTGACCGTCCCGACGCGCGCGCAGTGCATCGTCGAGAGCGATCTCCAGCAGCTCCGCGTCGGTCAGCTCGGTTTCGGCATACGACTCAAGCGCCTCATCCAGCGCCGCGCCACCCAGCACCTGCATGTGCTCAGGCAGCTCTGCTTCCACCACCTGGGCGTAGCTACCCAGGTCACCACCTGCAAAGATGGACTCCATCGGATACCCCAATCCGATTCCCAGGCCCTGCCGGGTGCCAGCCGGCAGGGCCTTTTCGTGTCTCTTGATCAGGACACGAGGAACCTAACAACTGATTTTTACTGCAGTCAACTGATTTCCCCGAATGGAGTAACATCCCAGATGCATCTGCACCTTCCTGGGAATTTTGATTGGTATCTGATATGTTCTGGGCAGCTACCGCCAAACCAGGGAAGGGTATGAAGCGAGTTTCTAGGTCCGAGGCAATGCATCGCCAGATCGCCCGCCACATAGCAAACGAGATTGCGGCGGGCGTTTTGCCCGATGGCGCACGCCTGCCATCCACTCGAGAACTGGCCCAGGAGTGGGGCGTGAGCCCCTACACGATCAGTCAGGCCATGGACCTGCTAACTCAGGATGGGCTGGTCGTGAGCAAACCCCGCGCTGGCCGAGTCGTTAAGGCAACCCACCCTGAACGGTTGCGGGAACGCCAGCAAACAACGTCCCCACAGGTACTCCTGGTTGGCGGATACGCCGGTAGCGGAAAGACCGAGCTGGGACGCTGCTTGGCACGCGAGACCGGCTGGCCAATGCTCGACAAAGACACCTTGACCCGCCCAGTCGTCGAAGCGGCGTTGGAAATCCTGGGTCAGTCTCCCCATGACCGCGAATCCGACACATACCTGAAGCGAGTGCGACCGAGGGAGTACGAGTCGCTGATCGCGGCACTTACGGAGAACATCGAGTGCGGCAACAGCGCCATCGTCACCGCTCCCTTCATTAGGGAATTCGCAGACACGGGGTGGCTCAATCGTGTGCACGCTTTGTGCAGGGATAAGAGTGCCGTACTCACCGTGGTGTGGGTGTACTGCGACCCCGAAACAATGCGCACCTATCTACGGAGGCGAGGAGCGGCGCGCGACGCCGCCAAGCTGGCGGACTGGCCAGGGTACCTGGCCAGCATCGATGTCAATTTCCGCCCAGCAGTACCTCATAGGCTGATCGATAACTCACTCTCCAGCGAACCCCTGCAGGATCAAGCGCGCAAGTTGCTGAGGGACGTGCAGGAGGGAGGCCGGCAATGAAAGGGGTTATCATCTACGGCCCGCCAGCCTCCGGGAAAGATACGGTGACTGAAGCGCTGCGGAAGCAGTTTTCGGAATACCGGCTCTACCCTCGCCTGAAGGTCGGCCCCGGTCGGACTGAGGGTTATCGGATGGGCACGCCCGAAGATTTGGACGCGCTCCGATCCGCCGGCGAGGTCATCTGGGAAAACTACCGGTACGGAGCCACCTATGTAGTGGATCGCAAGCCTCTCCTCTCCATGCTGGAGAGTGAGTATCCGGTTATCCATCTCGGCCAGGCGGAAGCTATTCACTCCGTCAAGTCGGCTTTCCCCGCCGTCCGGTGGCTCACTGTGTACCTGTGGTGTCCGCGGGAAGTTGCGACCGCTCGTATCGTCCAGCGCAGCACGGGAGATACCCGTGAACGCCTGCGGGCGTGGGACGAAACAGAGCCCATCGAAGCAGACCTCTCCTTCAATACAGAGGAAGTTGCCCCAGAACAAGTGGCTGCTGCAATTCACGCGGAGCTCAGCAACAGACGGCCCTCGCTCCTCATCCCGGTGCCTGCACTTCGGAATGAGGACGGCCTCCTGGATGAGGACATGACGGTTCGCTACGCCTCAAGGATGACTACTACATGGGCTGACCGGTTTATTGTTTCCGGCCCCATGGGCGTAGGCGAACAGAGCACTCACGAAGAACGAACCAAACAGCTAGATCTATGGGCGAAGCACGTCGACAAGCGCCGTCTCGTGGCCGCATGCTGGAGCAACGCGGATATTGAGGTTGCACTCGACCGCGGTGTGCAGCCGATGATCATGATTCACGCGAACACTCAAGTCGAGCTGCTACGCGCCCTGGAAAGCGCGCCTTCTCGCGCCATTGCCTACACCAACCCTCGGTACAGCAAGGCCACTCTCAACGCAGAAATCATTCAAAAGGCACGTGCCCAGGGCACGCTTCCTGCGGAGGTCAAGCTCTCCAAAGTCACCCACAACGAGCTCGCCAGCATTCATCGAGCAGCAGGCGCAACAAACATCATCCATGGATCCTCGCGGAACATATCCGCCAGCATCGAATCGGGAGCTAGTGCAGTGGTAGCACCTCCGCTCGCCGCTGTTCCCCCTCCATGGCCTCGCCCGCACATCAGCGACATACAACACGCCGTCGACGAGGTTCAACGTCTCCTGGATGCATGCGCTAACCACCAGGAACGTGTGCAGAAGATCCATACCTGGACACGGAGGTGGTTGACATAAGCACGGAGTCGTCCATCACTCGGTAATCAGCCAATTACACAATGATATGCAAGGACGGCATCTGAGGGTGCAAAGAAAACACCCCCGGCAGCTCAAGGACACCAAACCACAGCTACCGGGGGCCCGCGAAGTCAATCGCTGTCCCCGATAGTACGGGCCATCCCCGACGGCCCGCCAGCGGGCACGATGGGCTTCGCCTCACAGGAAAGAGGAACCAGTGAGCGAAGAAACCCCGAAGAACCCCGATCCTGCCACTTCCTCCCGCGGTACCCACTCTGGGGCGGTCGTGCATCGCTGGAGGATGGCCAACGATCACTTCACTCAGATTCACAACCTGGTCCTACGAGGTAAGACCCCTATCAAAACCCAGTACGTAGGCGTCTGGGGATTCATCTGCAGTCATGTTGAAGGGTGGCGCCTCACCGAAGCCGGCATTGCGCGAGAGCTTCGAGTTGGCAGGAAGTTTGTACGTTCCGCCCTGGCTGCTATTGAAGAAGCGGGGTGCCTCATCCGAGTTCAAGAGCGAAATGCGGACGGATCCTTCGGCCCCGGCCACTGGTTCATCACGGATCTGCCTATCCAGTTGCAACAGGTGGGCATCAGCGATCCGGCTCTCATCAATGAACGAGTCAAGGAGGCGTTCGAGGAGTGGCGGGCGGCAACCTTTGGCACTTCAGAGCCGATGTCCCCTGAGGGAACATCGGGCGCGACCTGCGGAGATCCTATCGTAAACGGACAAAATCCCTTCGATGAAGGGCAAAAACGCAGGTCAGAGCCGATGTCCCCTCAAGCGACATCGGGTAGATCGACATCGGGTGAGGGAACATCTAAGAAGAACAAGGCTCAGAAGACGAGAGGTAAGAACAATCAATCAACCGCTGGCGCGGTTGATGGTGATGAGCGTTCTTCGAAGGATGGAGCTGGTGCTGATGCGCAGGAGGGTAAGCACGAAGAGGCACGAAAGCTGCTAGACCGCGTTCGCCAGCACCACGCTCCGGAGCTGCTCCTTCATGAGGACTACATCGCAGCAGTGAAGATCCAGCTGGAGGCTGGATACACTGCTGACGCCATTGAGGCAGTACTGACTCAGAACTTGGGCCGATACCAACACGCAGCTGCCGGGGTGGTAGTGGCAGTGAAGAATCTGCCGACCTTGCTTGAAGCTACCCAGCCTAGTCGGCAGCAAGGAGCTGAGACCCCCCCATGGTGCGGGGAATGCGACCCTGGGGGGCAGTATTCACCGGCTGCCCGGCAGGTTGAAGATTCGAATGGTCGCTGGCGCCGCTGCCCCCGCTGTCATCCGACTGCGGTTCACGCCACACAGCTGGCTTAGGTGGCCACCGAGCTAGATCCAGAGCAACAAAAGCACCGACCAGTCACCTTGGGGCAGAAGCCCTCCCCAAGGTGACTGGTCGGTGACTGGTCAGCGGGTGGAGTTAGAGCTCGTTGGAGTACACCGGCTTCGGGAAGGGCTCGGGATTGCTTCCCCCCACTCTCCACCGGAGAGCCTTGACGGGACGTCCTTCGATGTAGGCGTTCCAAGCCTTGATGTATAGCGCCAGAACGTGGGCAGGTGTGTGCTTAGTTTTGGTGCCTGCAGTGGTGAGCAACCATTCTCGGAGTCGACGAATGGGGCTGTCTTCCTCGAGGTCAACACCATCGAGGAGTCGCTGGAAGAAGTACTTGGCGTCTTCGTCTTCGGGGTTCCCACGCGAGCAGATGTAGTGGGCGGTAGAGGCAGTGGTGTGGGAGATGCGGAGTGTTTTGGCGGCCTTAACGGCAGAGACCGAATCCCTGATCGTGGGGTGCTCGTCCAGGAGCTTCAAAAGCTCTTCATGGGTAGCTTCCACCTTGAAGTACCGCAGCTGCCCATGCAGGTAGCGCCAGTACATGCGCAGCGTCGCTGCTAGGACATTCACATCGTTTTCACCGCGCAGCTTAAGGGCGTCGGCGAGGGTGCGCTTGGCGCCGGTGTCCATCGTGACCTGGGCAGACCGGTCAATTCCCTCTGCCACGAATGTCTCGATGGGTGTCTGCGCGTGAACGATGGCGGCTAGGCGGTGTTGCCCGTCGACCAGCTTGCCGTTTTGGTCAAACCTGATGGTGTCGCCGTTGAGACGCCATTCACCTCGCTTAATGGCGCCCGCCAGTTTGAGTACGAGGTGCTCGCGCAGATTGCGGTTGTTTTCGTTTGTGGCTAACCACTGAGCTGCAAGTTCCGGGGTTACCCACCGCAGGGTTACACGCGGGTCGTTCTGGTTATGTGCATTGGCATCCACGGCGGCAGAACTCATGATCTCCATAATGCAGAAAATCGCCGACAGAAGTAGGGGGTAAGAAGCGCGCTCACGGGGGCTCTATGGATAAATTTTCGTCCACCGACCACTGTATCCATACCCGGGTATAAACACACCATATCTAGGTATGGGCTCTGTATACACAGGGAAGCTAAGAGACGTGATGGGCCCTCTGCGGTTGTCTGTCCCCGTGGTGACTCTTTCGGAAGATCACCCGAAAGCAGCAAAGAGATATCCATACCTGTGTGTGGGCACTGTATACGCCAATATTCGGCGTGTACGGAACATGTAGAGGAAGGACAGCGCTAGGGTCTCGCTCATGCAGATCTACGCGATCTCGAACCAGAAAGGCGGCGTCGGCAAGACCATAACCACCCTGCAGTTGGGAGCAGCGTTTGCTGAGGCTGGCCGCCAGGTGCTGCTGGTGGACTTCGACCCCCAGGGACACCTGACCCAGTGTCTGGGCGTACTGCCCGCGTCGTCGGATCCAGGAGCGCCGAACTTGCCCAAAGCACTGCTGGGCAAATGGCAGGGCGCGCTTGGCGAGCTGATCACCGAGGTCGAGCCGCGGCTGTTCGTGGTGCCGACCTGCGATGAGATGTTCTTGCTGGAGTCGGAGATGTACGGCCGCACCGGGCGAGAAAACCTCGTCGCTCGGCTCCTGGAGCAGCTGGTGGGGGTCTTTGATGTCGTACTCATCGACTGCCCACCCAGCCTGGGGCCGCTGAACGACGCTGCGCTGGTGGCAGCCCGGGACCGTGGTCCCGACAGTGACATCGACGGGCGAATCCTGATTCCAGTACAGGCCGAGGACTCCAGCATTGGTGCCCTGCGGCTGCTGCTGCGTCAGATCGCCACCCTGGAAGAGGCCCTGCCGGGAGTGCGACTGAACATCGCTGGACTAGTGGTGAACATGTATGACGCCCGCCGCGGACGCATCGCCACCAGCACGCTGCGGGCGTTCCAGCAGCACTCCCTGGGAGTGCTGGGGGTGATCAACCAGCGCGCCGTGCTCGCCGAGGCATGGCGCGCCAGGAAAACCATCGTTTCCTACGCCCCGGACAGTGACTCCGCCCAGCAGTACCGCGACCTGGCCCGCGCCCTGGACTCCACCCTGCCCACCACGGAGGTGTCAGCATGAGCGCTCGCAAACGCATCCCGGACCCCAACCTCGACGGCACCGACCCCAACGAGGTCTTGCGCAGCCGCCTGCTGAACACCCCAGTCGGCAGCGCCTCTACACCGTCCACACCCGCCCATACACAGCCCACATCCCAGGTGCGGAAAGGTACGGGCAAAGGTCGGCCGGATCCGGAGGGCATGCGCCGCATCAGCCTGTACGTCACCGCTGACGCCGCCGACGCCCTGGACCAGGCCGCCACGAGCGTCCTGGCCGCCTTGGGTGGCGATGTTCCCCGCCACGTCGCTCTCAGCGCCCTGCTGGAAGCCGGCGCCCGCCAAGCCCCCGAGGTGGCCCAGCAGCTGGTGCAGCAGCGCACCGCCGAACTAGCAGCCCGCCTACAAGCTCTGCAGCACCAAAGCACTCCTGAACACCCAGGTATGGGCGCATAAACACAATCCACACACCGCCCATACACAGCCCACACCTCAGCCGTCCGTCTAGGCGAAACCGAGGGGGCGGGTGTGTTGAAACGCCTTGTCATCCTCATCCACCAGCCAGATGCTGATCAGGACCCGTCGCGGGGCGGGGAGACCGACCTGATCGTGGCCAAAAACAGGCGCGGCCCCACCGCCACGATCACGGTGGCCCGGCAGCTGCACTACGGCCGGTTCACCTGCATAGCCAACGACTAGACCGCCCCATGTCCTGACTGGCGAGGCACCCCCGCAGGACAGCCGGGGGTGTCTCGCCGTGTGCTCCAGTTCCCGTCGGCGGAGCGGCTCTCCGGGGGCTCATCAGCAACACCCAGATGTGTGTAGTGCGCTTGACAGTCCTGGGGGAGGCGTGTAGCATGCTACACAGAAGTTGAGGGCAGCACATAGAAAGGAGTCCAGGATGAGCACCCCGTTTGCCGCCCACATCATCACCGCCGACGCCGACATGGGCACCCCCGAGGTCGTCGTCACGATCGGCGACAACGGGTCCGGGGAAGAGCGCCCCATCGCGACCTACCCGATCAGCGACGGCGAGGACGCCGCCGACCTCCTGTGGGAGCACGGCTGGCGCACCCTCGACGACCCGTCGCAGGCCGACGTCGGCTACGACATCGTCAGGGTGGAGCCTGCCGACTACGAGCAGATTGTCCAGCACGTGACTCTCGCTCGCGAGCGGGCTCGGATTGAGCACGAGCGGCAGGACACCGCGTGGCGCGCGGTCATCCGCCACGCCATGCACGACAACGCCTCAGCCACCGCGCTCGCCAAGGCTGCCGGGATCTCCCGCGAGCGGATCTATCAGCTCCGGGATAACCGCCGCTGACCGCACCGTGCGGCTCTCTCCAGGGCCTGGGCCGTGTGGCCCAGGCCCTCGTTGTGTCCGCGGAGCCACATACCCCGGCCGGCAGCACAGTACCCCCTCCCATGTTTTGATGAAACTCCGGTTTCGCCAAAACATGGGAGGGGTTGAGATGCCGGTGTCGGAGGAGGAGCTGGAGAAGCTCGTGGCTGAGATGGTGGCGCGGGCGCAGGCGGAGGTGCCGGCGGATGCGGGGTTGGAGGTGCTGGCTGCGCTGACGGCGCTGCGGCGTGCGCTGCTGGCGGTGGAGGCGCGGGCCATCTATGCGGCGCGGGCTGATGGCTACCACTGGGCGCGTATCGGGGCGGCGCTGGGTCTGTCCGGCCAGGGGGCGGGCAGGCGTGCGCGGCAGCTGCACCAGCTGGTCGATCCGGCGCTCAATCCGGCCACCGGGCGGCCGCACCGGCGGGGCCACTACCGGCGCCACCGACGCCGAAACCCCTAGTCAGGCCCGGTTTTCGCCGGCCTCTCCGTCCGGGGCGGGAATTTCGAAGCGTCTGCGGGCAAATCACGCCGCAGAATTTGCCCCCGTGCTGGCGCTGTACGGCTCGTGTGCAGGTGATCCCTGTGGGGGCGACCGATGGTCGCAGGGGCGGATCTGCGTGCCTCAGACAGCATCTCCGCGCTCGCTAGGGGTGCTGCTGCGGGCCCGAATTGGCAGCGCATAATCGCGGTTATGTGCACTAGATCGATCCAGGGGTGGGCATGAAAAAACCCCCGGGAGGGGAAGCTCCCGGGGGTGCCAGCAGGGGAGTTAGGGGTGCTGCCGAGTCTGCCTCACGGCACCGGCACCGCGGTGTTGGGTCAGCCGCTCCTCGATGGCCTGCTGCAGCAGACTGGCCAGTCGCTGGTGCTCGGCGATCTCCAGGTCGCGGCGCAGGACCTGCAGTGCTGCGGCCACTTCGGTCCACTCCTCGGGGCCCAGCCAGCTGGCGAGGCTGGCTGCCGGGTATCCGGCGGCTGCCCCGCACTGGGATCCGATGACTTCGGTGCCCTGCGGCCCTCGCCGTCCCCGCTGGGTATAGACCGCGTATGC
>Ga0079224_100005469_pt1 | contig 16696 bp, 14 predicted proteins | sample Stecom2015_FD_80414 | JGI IMG/M metagenome (GOLD analysis project Ga0079224, IMG submission 80414) | Agricultural soil microbial communities from Utah to study Nitrogen management - Steer compost 2015 | ecosystem: Environmental > Terrestrial > Soil > Agricultural land | place: USA: Utah... | reverse complement strand
CGATCAGGCGACCCGGGCAGGCCACCAGCACGTCGACGCCGCGACGCATCGCCTGGATCTGCGGATTCATGCCGACGCCACCGAACATCGTGGCGGTGCGGACCGGCAGGTGGCGTGCATAGCTGCGCAGGTTCTCCTCGACCTGCACCGCCAGCTCGCGGGTCGGCACCAGCACCAGTGCCCGCGGCTTGCGCGGCCCCTTGGCCGGGGTACGGGCGGCCAGGCGCTGCAGCAGCGGCAGGCCGAACGCGGCGGTCTTGCCGGTGCCCGTCTGGGCACCGCCCAGCAGGTCGTGGCCGGCCAGCACCAGCGGAATCGCCTCGGCCTGGATCGGGGTCGGGCTGGTGTAGCCCTGTTCGGACAGCGCGCGCAGCAACGCGGGCGCAAGCCCGAGGGTTTCAAAGGTCATGCAAGACTCCGGTACGGAAGAAACCGCACGAATGCGGCGTTACCCGCAGCGTTCCCTGGAACCGCGCCGCGGGTAATCGGATTTGACGGGCCGGATGCTCCGGCTCGTGTCTGCGCAACGAAAGACGTGCGGGATAAGTCGCACCGGACCACGCCTTTGAGCGGGGGGTCTTGGCCGATCGGCCAACCCGTGCGAGGGCATACCTGGGAAACGTGCCCCTTTCGGGGGAGGCAGCCGTGCGCTGAACGGAGGCGATCGTACGGCAAACCCGCCGGGGCCGCCAGCACGTTCCAGCGCCGCGGTTCAGGCGACATGACCTCCGACACCCCACATCCGGTGCCCGCCAGGCGTATGGTCGTGCGGTCCCGGCTGCGCCCGGGGCTGCAATCCCAACTCCCACCGGACCGAGCCCCGATGAAACCAACCAAGCCCCGCGCCCTCCTCCTCTCCCTTGCCATCACTGCCCTGGTCGCCGGTTGCGGCGGCCGGGATGCCGACGCTCCCGCGCAAAGCACAGCGCAGCCGTCCAGCGACGCCGGCGCACTCACCCTGGACGAATCCAAGCTCCCCGGCGTGAACCGTTTCCTTGCCAGTGACATCGATCCAGCCGTCGACGCCTGTACCGACTTCGGCGGCCACGTCAACGGCAAGTGGCTGGCGGCCAACGAGATCCCCGGCGACCGGACCTCCTGGGGTGCCTTCGAGATGCTGGACGAACGCTCCACCGCGGCGCAGCGCCAGCTGGTCGAGCAGGCGGCCGCCGACGAGGACGCGGACGGCGTGACGGCCATCGTCGGTGACTTCTGGGCCACCGGCATGGATACCGAAACGATCAACGCCCAGGGCATCGCGCCGCTGCAGGACGAGCTGGACGCGATCGCGGCGATCGACTCGCCGGAGGCGATCGCCGAGTACCTGCGCTCCAGCGCCGCGGAAGGCCGCAACTTCCTCTTCGGCTTCGGCGCCGAGGCCGACTTCAAGGACTCGGACATGAACATCGCCTACGCCGTGCAGGGTGGCCTGGGCCTGCCCGACAAGGGCTACTACTTCGACGCCGACAAGAAGGACAAGCTGGAGGCGTACCAGCAGCACGTCGCCAGGGTCCTCGAGCTGTCCGGCCTGGAGCGTGCCGAGGCCGAGCGCCAGGCCGCGGACGTGGTCGCCTTCGAGACCCGCCTCGCCGGGGTGTCCAAGTCCAGCGAGGAGATGTCGCGCGACGTCTCGCTGTTCTACAACCCGGTGAGCCTGGAGCAGGCCGACGAGCTGGCACCGAACTTCCCCTGGACCCGCTTCTTCGAGTCGCAGGGCGTCGACAAGCCGACGATGTTCTCCCTGGCCATCCCCGGCTTCCACGCCGAGGTGAGCGAGATGATCGCGGACGTGCCGGCGGAGCAGTGGCAGGCCTATCTGCGTTTCCACACCGTCGACAGTGCCTCGCCGTACCTGGCCGACGAGTTCGCCCAGGAGCACTTCAACTTCTACAGCAAGACCCTGCGCGGCCAGGCCGAGATGAAGGAGCGCGGCAAGCGGGTACTGGACGCGATCAACAGCCAGGTCGGCGAGGCGCTGGGCCAGCTGTACGTGCAGGTCGCCTTCCCCGCCGAGTCGAAGGCCCAGATGGAAGAGCTGGTCGGCAACCTCAGCGATGCGCTCAAGACCCGCATCGAGAACCTGGACTGGATGACCGACGAAACCAAGGCCAAGGCCATGGAGAAGTGGGCCAGCTTCACCCCGAAGATCGGCTATCCGGACAAGTGGCGTGACTGGAGCGGGCTGGACACCGACCGCGACAGCTACATCGCGAACGTGATGGCCGCCAACGAGTTCAACTACAAGTGGAACCTGTCCAAGATCGGCGAGCCGGTGGACCGGACCGAATGGGGCATGCCGCCGCAGATGGTCAACGCCTACTACAACCCGCTGGCCAACGAGATCGTGTTCCCCGCCGCCATCCTGCAGCCGCCGTTCTTCGATCCGGACGCAACGCCGGAGATGAACTACGGCGGCATCGGCGCGGTGATCGGCCACGAGATGATCCACGGCTATGACGACCAGGGCAGCCGCTTCGGACCCAGCGGCAACTTCGAGAACTGGTGGACCGAGGAGGACGCGAACGGCTTCAAGGCCCTGACCGACCGCCTGGTGGCCCAGTTCAACGCCTACGAGGCCAAGCCGGGCAAGAACGTCAATGGCAGCCTGACCCTGGGCGAGAACATCGCCGACCTGGGCGGGCTGGCGGTCGCCTATGACGCGATGAAGGCGGCCACCGAAGGCACCGAGGACCCGATGACCGACGGGATGACCCGTGACCAGCGCTTCTTCGCCAACTGGGCCACGGTGTGGCGCCGCAACTTCACCGACCAGGAGCTCGACGTCCGCCTGCAGACCGACCCGCACGCGCCGGCCAACTTCCGCGCAATCGGTGCGCCGTCCAACCTGCCGGCCTTCGCCGCCGCGTTCGGATGCGAACCGGGCCAGCCGATGGTGCGCCAGGGCGAAGAGCAGGTCGTGATCTGGTAACGACAGCCCGCGAGGCGATAGGCCAGGGCCCGGGAGCGCCGCTTCCGGGCCCTTTGCCTTTGTGCCTACGCGGCGTCACGCGGGTGGTGGCTAGACTCCGGCCATCTCCACACCACGGACACCGCGCATGCACCGCAAGCCCATCGCCGGCGCCATTGCCGGCCTGCTCGCCGTCCTGGGCACGCTGCCCGCCCGGGGCACCGAGCCCTGCACGGACTTCCATGCCCATGCGAACGCCGGCTGGCTGGCCAGTCGCGCACTGCCCGAAGGCCAGCCTGCCCTGACCGCGCTGGGTGAACTGGACGCGCGGGTGCGGGGGCAGCAGATCGCCCTGCTGGACTCCGCGATGCAGGCGCCGGAGAACGACGTACAAAAGCTGCTCGGCGACTTCTGGGCCAGCGGGCTGGCCGAGGCACAGGTCGAGCGCGATGGCGCCCAGCCGCTCGCGCCGCTGCTGGAGCGCATCAACGCGATCCGCCGCACCCGCGACATCGCTCCGACCATCGCCGCACTGCACCAGGTCGGCATCCCGGTGGTGTTCAACTTCGGCGCCGACGTCGACCTGGAGGATCTGCAGCGGCACATCGGCTATTTCACCCAGGGCGGCCTGGGCCTGCCGGACCCGGCCTTCTACACCAGGGGCGATCCCGCTACCGCGGCGGTGCTGGACCAGTACCGCGAGTACGTCCGCCAGGTGCTGGTGTTGACCGGCACGCCCGAGCGGCGCGCCGAGCGCGAGGCCGGTTACGTGATCGGGATCGAGACCCGCATCGCGGAGGCGTCGCGGCCGCTGAGCCTGCTGCGAGACCCCGCTTCCAGCTACCAGCGGGTCGATGTCGCGGGCCTCGCGTCCAGCTACCCCAACCTGCAACTCGGGCAGTTCCTGCAGGTCCAGGGCGTGGAAAGCGACGTGGTGTCGCTGGCCAACCCGGCCCTGTTCGCCCGGCTCGATGCGATGGCCGCCGACCTGAAGCCGGACCAGTGGCGCGCCTACCTGCGCTGGCGGGTCGGCGACGCGATGGCGCCTTACCTGTCCAGTGCCTGGCGTGACACCCACTTCAACTTCCGCGGCCGGATCCTGGCTGGGCGGGACACTCCGCCACCGCGCCAGCAACAGGTACTGGATGCCATCAACCTCGCCGCCGGGCCGATGCTCGGGCGCGAATACGCCGCCCGCTACGTGCAGCCCGGGACCCGCCAGCGCGCACTGGACATCGCTGCCGCGGTGCGCGGCGCGCTCGGCGAGGCCCTGCAGCGGGACGCGCGGCTCGGGCCGCAGGCCAAGGCGGAGGCGGCCGCGAAGCTGGAGCGGCTCAAGATCGAGATCGGCACCCCCGCCCGCGACCTTGACTACACCGTGCAGCCGATGGGGCGCGGCAGCTTCGGCGGGAACATGTTGATCGCGTCCACCTGGCACCACCGCGAACAGATGCGCCGCATCGGTGAAGCGAACGCCGACCGGCGCTGGAACGTCCTGCCGCAACAACCTTCGCTGGCCTACGACCTGGCGCAGAACCGGCTGGTGGTGACGGCCGCGGCGCTGCAAAGCCCGATCCTGGACCCCGCCGCGGACATGGCCGCGCAATACGGCAGCTACGGCGCCCTGGTGGGCCACGAGCTCAGCCACGGCTTCGACATCCATGGCCGAGCGGTCGACGCCAAGGGCGTTCTGCGCGACTGGTGGAGCCCCACCGAGCTGCAGGCCTGGCGCAGTCTTTCCGGCCAGGTGGCGGCCCAGTACGGCCGCCATGACTGGCCCGGGCTGGAGGGCCGCAAGGTGGACGGGTCGCTGACCGCGGCGGAGAACCTGGCCGACCTCGCCGGCGTGCAGCTCGCCTGGGAAGCACTGGCCGGCACCGATCCGGACGCCGGACTGCCGGAAGAAGCCCGCAAGGCGTTCTTCAACGGCTGGGCGGGCCTGTGGCCACAGCAGCTGTCCGCCGCTGAAGCCGTCCGCCGCGCCGATACCTCGGTGCACGCGCCTGGCCAGCTGCGTACCAATGTGCCGCTGATGAACCTGGCCGCTTTCGGCGAGACCTTCGGCTGCAAGGCATCGGATCCGATGCGGCTGGCGCCGGCGGAGCAGTTGCAGGTGTGGCCGGGACGCTAAGGTCCGCCATGCGCCGACCCGCGTTTGCGCCCTATCGCACGATCCGGATGTTCGGCGGCCCGCGCCGGCCGCCGAAAGGCGGCTGGCCGCGCCAGTAGCGGATCAGCAACCAGCCGAACAGCATGCCGCCCAGGTGGGCGAAATGCGCCACCCCGGGCTGCCAGCCGCTGAAGCCGAGCAGCAGCTCGATCAGTCCATAGACGATCACCAGTGTCCGCGCCTTCATTGGCACCGGCGGGATCAGCAACATGACCCGCTGGTGCGGGAACAGCAGCCCGTACGCGAGCAGCAGGCCGAACACGCCACCGGACGCGCCCACCGTGGGGTACGCCGGGCCGCCCCCGGCCATGGTCCACCAGCCCACCGCCAGCTGGCATACCGCCGCACCGGCGACGCAGGTCAGGAAATAGGCCAGGAAGCGGCGCTCGCCCCACACATGCTCCAGCGGGGCACCGAACATCAGCAGCGCCAGCATGTTGAAGGCGAGGTGGCCGAAGCTGCCGTGCATGAAGCCGTAGGTCAGCAGCTGCCAGGGCAGGAATTCGTAGGGTGCCGGCGCTCCAGTGCCGACGCCCAGCGGCCAGAGCATGAAGGCCGCAAGTGCGAAGTCGCCAAGCAGCAACTGCAGCACGAATACCGCGGCGTTGGCGATCAGCAGCGCCTTGGTGACGGGGGGGAGATTGGAAAACATCGCGGCTCCTTCGCAGCTCGCGCCATGTTACCGGCCCGGCGTGGCGATGGCCCGTGACAGGCGGCTCAGGGCCCCCAGATCTGCTCGTCGAGGCTCGTGGCCGGGCGCGTGGCCTTGACCCGCCCTTCCTCGATCCGCACCCCCTCGGTCCGGAGCCGCTCGCATTGCTCGTGGTATTGCGCCGACCCCGCGGGGAAGGCGATGCGCCCATCGCTGCGCAGCACCCGGTGCCATGGCAACGCCGGGTCATCGTTGTCCGCCAGCACGCGGGCCGCCAGCCGGGCACGGCCCGGCAAACCGGCCCGCCGCGCAATCTCGCCGTAGGCGGCCACTTCGCCGGCCGGGACCGCGCGCACCGCCGCGAGGATCCGCTGGCGGGCGTCCGCGTCCACGGCTCAGACCAGGCCGGCGGCGGCCAGCACGCGGAACAGCACGTAGGCGAAACCGCCGGCCATCGGGATGGTCAGGATCCAGGCCCAGATCATCCGCTCCACCACGGTCCACTTGATCGCGTTGAAGCGCTTGGCGGTACCCACGCCCATGATCGCCGAGGAGATGTTGTGGGTGGTCGAGACCGGGATCCCCAGCGACGAGGCGGCCAGGATCACAGAGGCGGCGCTGGTCTCGGCCGCGAAGCCGTGGATCGGATGCAGCTTGACCAGCTTGTGGCCCAGGGTCTTGATGATCCGCCACCCGCCGGCGGCGGTACCGGCGGCCATCACCAGCGCACAGGTGATCTTGATCCACAGGTCGATGTCGCCGTCGGCCAGCGCACCCGGCGACGGATGCAGGAAGCCAAGCCCGGCCGGCAGGTTGGCGAGCAGCCCCGTGGCCTCCGCGCTGACCAGGGTCAGGGCGATGATGCCCATGGTCTTCTGCGCGTCGTTCATGCCGTGCGCGAAGCCCATCCCGGCGGCGCTCACGATCTGCGCCTTGCCGAACAGGCCGTTGACCCAGCGCGGCCGGGCCAGCCGCGCCAGCAGCCCGCCCGCCGCGGCCATGCCGGAGATGATCGCGAACAGCACCCCCATCAGCAGGAACCCGGCGATGAAGCCGAGTACCGGCGAGCTGACCATCGGCACGATCACCTTCCACAGCACGCCGGCACTGCGCCAGACCGGTTCGGCCGGCTCGGACCAGATGATCGCTTCGATGTTGTTGCCCGACGCCGCCAGCGCCGCCCCCACCAGGCCGCCGATCAGCGCGTGCGAGGACGAGGACGGCAGGCCCAGCCACCAGGTGATCAGGTTCCAGATGATGCCGCCCATGAGCGCGCACAGGATCAGCTGGGAGCCGACCTCCACCACGCCCATGTCGATCAGGCCCGAGGCGATGGTCTTGGCAACCGCGGTGCCGGCCAGTGCGCCCAGCAGGTTCATGCCCGCGGCCAGCGAGACGGCCTGCATCGGCGAGAGCACCTTGGTCGCGACCACGGTGGCAATGGAGTTGGCGGTGTCGTGGAAACCGTTGATGTACTCGAAGGCGAGTGCCACCACGATCACGACGATGACCAGGGTCAGCATCGGCGTGGCCTCAGGAGTTCTTCAGCACGATCTCGTAGGCCACCACGCCCGCTTCGCGGCAGCGGTCGATGGCCTTCTCGAGGATCTCGAAGAACTCCTTGAGCAGGAACATCTGCAGCGGGTCGAGCTTGCCGGAGTAGATGTCGCGGTAGAGCTCGAGCATCAGCCGGTCGGCCTCGTTCTCGAGCGCGCGCAGCTTGTCGCTGAGCGCCTTCATCGGCGCCAGCTTCATCTTCGGCAGCAGGCGGACCATCTCGACCACCACCTCGGCCGCCTGCTCCAGCATCGCCGCGCGCGGGGTGAAGTCGATGTGCTCCAGGTGCTGCAGGGCCAGCGCGTAGCGGTCGGCGAACTTCTCGACCTGCTTGGGGATCTTGTACAGCGCCGAGCCCAGGGCCTCGATGTCCTCGCGCTCGATCGGGGTGATGAAACTGTCGACCAGCTCCTGGCTGATCTTCGCCGACACGTCGCGCTGCTGCAGCCTGGCGAGCTTGAAGGCGTCCAGCGCCGGCTGCCGGTCGGCCACCTTGAGCATCTCGTGCAGCGCGCGTGCACTGTCGCGGGCGGCGATCGCCGACTCCTCGAGCAGCGTGTAGAACTGGTTTCCCTGGCCGAAGATGGTTTGCAGCGAGAACATTGGAACCTCGTATGCGGGCTTCGTGTTGCAAGTGCGGCAGCCCGATCCGGGCCGCCAGGCGGCCGATCGGCCACGGACAGGCGCGGATTATGACGGTTTCGTTGCGGCTGCGCCCAGCACGCGCCATTCACGGGTGCACCGTCACGGTCGGCTGCTAGACTTCGCCCTCGCCTGCGATCGGCGCTCCTCTCCCACAGATCCGCAATGGACGACGACCCACGATCTTGCCGCGGCGCCGCTGGCGCCCTCCTCCAGCTGCCTCGGGAACCGGCGCCATGCTCGAGTTCCTGATCGTCCTTGTCCTGATCGGCCTCAACGCGTTCTTCGCCCTGTCGGAGATGTCGGTGGTCACCTCGCGCAAGCCGAAGCTGCGCCAGATGGGCGGCGACAGCGGCAAGGCCCGGCGCGCACTCGAGCTGGCCGAACACCCCGAGCAGTTCCTGTCCACCGTGCAGGTCGGCATCACCCTGATCGCCATCCTGACCGGCATGTTCGGCGGCGACGCGATCGGCTCGATCATCGGCGAATGGCTGGCCGGCGCCTTCCCGGCGCTCCGCCCGGGCTATGCACTGTGGGTGGGGACGGTGGTGGCGGTGGCGCTGATCACCTACCTGAGCATCGTGTTCGGCGAATTGCTGCCCAAGCGCCTGGCGCTGCTCGCCCCCGAGCGGCTGGCCACGGCGGTGGCGGTGCCGATGCACTGGGTCGCGTGGCTGGCGCGGCCGGCGGTGTGGCTGCTGACGCACTCGATCCGGGGCCTGCTCAGGCTGCTCGGGCTGGACAAGTCGGAAGCCTCCTCGGTCAGCGAGGAGGAAATCCGCCTGCTGGTGAGCGAAAGCCACGAGCAGGGGGTGATCGACGCCGACGAGCGCAAGATGATGAACCGGGTGCTCGATCTGGGCGACCGCACCACTGACAGCCTGATGACCCCGCGCACGCGGATCGCCTGGCTCGACGCCGAAGCGCCGCTGGAAGAGAACCTGGCGATCATGCGCGAGTCACCGTTCTCGCGGTTCCCGGTCTACAAGGGGGACGACCGCACGGTGGTGGGCGTGGTGGAGGCCAAGTCGCTGCTGCGGGCACTGGAACCGGGGGTGCCGATCGACCTGTTCGGGGACATGCGCGAGGTCCTGTTCGTCTCCGAGTCCACCCACGCGCTGAAGCTGCTGGAGATCCTGCGCGAGGAGCAGCACTCGCTCGCGCTGGTGGTCGACGAGTACGGCGACGTGACCGGCGTGGTGACCGTCAACGACGTGATGGGCGCCGTGATCGGCCGCACCCAGGTCGGCATCGGCGCCACGGGCCCGGGCGAGCGCAGCGAGCAGGCCACCGGGCCGGTGGTGCAGCGTGGCGACGGCAGCTGGCTGATCGACGGCTCGCTGCACCTGGACGACCTGCGTGAACTGCTGCGGGCCCCGGTCCCCGGAGTCGACGAACACGACTTCCACACCGCGGCGGGCATGGTCATCGCGCATATCGGACGCATCCCCAATGTCGGTGATTCCTTCGAATGGCCGGGCTGGAGGGCGGAGGTCGTGGACCTGGACGGCCCGCGCGTCGACAAGCTGCTGCTGAGCCGCGTGGAACCCCATGACGGGCGCGGGGATGCCGAAGACACCTGACCCCGGCCGCGCCGAGGCCGGGACGCGCGCCCTGCTCGATGCACTGGCCGATGGCGGCGAGGCAGGCCAGGTGGTGGACCTGGGGCAGGTCTTTGGCGGGCTTGGGCGGCGCGCCTTCGGCATGCTGCTGTTCATCGCCACCCTGCCGGCCTTCATCCCGGTGCCGGGGCTGGCCGGCGCGGCCAGCGGGCCACTGGTGATGCTGATCGGCGCGCAACTGCTGCTGGCCCGCCGCACCCCCTGGCTGCCGGGGCCGATTGCCCGGCGTGGACTCCGGCGCAAGACCCTGTGGCGGCTCCGCGACCGGATCTCGCCCTGGTTGAGCCGGCTGGAAAAGCGCATACGACCGCGCAGTCCCGCCCTGCTCGACCACCGTCTGGCGACCGCATGGACCGGCTTGCTGCTGGTGCTGCTGGGCCTGCTGCTGTCCCTGCCGATCCCGTTCACCAACTATGTATTCGGGCTGCTCCTGCTGTTGTTCGCGCTCGCCCTGCTGGAACGCGACGGCAGGCTGATGGCCGTTGCCTGGGCACTGGGTACGGTGGCCGTGGCCGCCTCGGTGCTGCTGTCCGGGCAGGTTGCCGCGTGGGCGGCGCCATTGCTCGACCTGCTGGTCTGAACTCCGCCGCCGCGCGCTCAGCGCCGGCCGGCCAGCATCGCCATGCGCTGTGCGTCGGCAAGGATGCCGTGCAGCAAACGCACCTCGCGCTGGTCCAGCCGCGCCCTGAGGAACAGCCGCCGCAGCTTGCGCATCGCCGATTCCGGCGCGCGCCCTTTGTGGAAGTCGATCTGCTCCAGGGTCTCGGCCAGGTGCCCGAACAGCCCTTCCATGTGCTCGTGGCTGGCGGGCGGGTCGCGGGGCTCGGCCGGTGCCGTCGGCACGGTTGCCTCCAGCAAGGCCAGGCGCAGCTCATAGGCCAGGACCTGCACCGCCGCCGCGAGGTTGAGCGAGCTGTAACCGGGGTTGGCGGGGATGTGCACCGCGGCATGGCAAAGCTGGAGCTCCGCGTTCTCCAGCCCGGTCCGCTCGCGGCCGAACACCAGTGCGACCTCGGCGCCGCCGACCGCTTCAGCCACGGCGCGTGCGGCGGCCTCGCGTGGCAGGAGCTCCTCGAGCTGGACCCGCCGACTGCGTGCGGTGCAACCGAGCACCAGGCCGCAGTCGGCGACCGCGGCGGCGAGGTCCGGGTAGGTCACGGCCGCCTCGAGCACGTCGTCGGCACCGGCGGCCAGGGCGCTGGACTCGGCATTGGGCGCCTTCTCCGGAGCGACCAGCACCAGCCGCGCCAGGCCCATGGTCTTCAGCGCACGCGCGGCCGAACCGATGTTGCCGGGATGCTGCGTACCCACCAGGACGATTCGCAGCCTGGAGGCGTGTTGGACAGGGTCGGGATTCATGGCGCAATGGTAAACTGCGCGGCCGGCCACGACGCCGGCCGCCGCCCCGCCAGGGAGCGCGCACGCTCTTTCCCCCATCCGCACCCACAGGCAGAGGCCCACGCCATGCAGAAACCCGCCGTCACCCTCATGGTCAAGGCCGCCCGCGCCGCCGGCAACGTCCTGCTCCGGCACATGCACCGCCTGGAGGCGTTGAACGTGGTGGAGAAGGCGCGGCTGGATTTCGCCAGCGAGGTCGATTCACTGGCCGAAAAGGAGATCATCCGCGAGCTGCGCCGGGCGACCCCGGACTACGCGATCCTGGGCGAGGAAGGGGGCGAGATGAAGGGGCGCGGCGGCAACAGCCGCTACACCTGGGTGATCGACCCGCTGGACGGCACCAGCAACTACCTGCGTGGCATCCCGCACTTCTGCGTGTCCATCGCACTGGTGGAGAACGGCGAGCCGATCCACGGGGTGGTGTTCGACCCGCTGCGCAACGAGCTGTTCACCGCCAGCCGCGGCAGTGGCGCGACCCTCAACGACAAGCGCATCCGCGTGTCGGACCGCAAGGACCTCGACGGCGCGATGATCCTGACCGGGTTCCCCCCGCGCGAGCGCAAGCGCACCTCGGCGCAGCTGAAGGCCCTGGACGTCCTGATGGGCGAGATCGAGGAGATCCGCCGCACCGGGTCGGCGGCCCTGGACCTGGCCTGGATCGCCTGCGGTCGCGCCGACGCGTACTTCGAGGCCGGACTCAAGCCGTGGGACATCGCCGCCGGTGCACTGATGGTGCGCGAGTCCGGCGGCGTGGTGTCCGACTATCGTGGCAACGGCACCCCGCGCATGGACGCGGGTGGGCCGGATACCCGGCCGGTGATGGCGGCCAACGTGAAGATCGCCCCGCTGCTGCAGCAGCGGCTGGTGAGCACGGGCTACGCGGCCACGTTCGACGCGAAGTAACCGGCCCTGCAACAGGGCGCGACATGCCGGTGGCGCCCATCGCGCAACGCATCCGGGGAACGCCAACGCAGCGGCGGCACGCTGTACTGCACCGGACCCGAACCATCGGCACGCACGAAACAAACAAGAAGGCCGCGGAGATCCGCGGCCTTCTTTGTGGTTGCAAGCGGCAGCCCGTCAGGGGCGGCGCGCCAGTTCGGCGTCGTCGCGGGCCTTTGGCATCAGGTCCTGCTTGGTCACCTTCAGCGCGCCGCGGTCGAGCAGCGGGGCGGCAACGAAGATCGACGACAGGGTCCCGAAGATCACGCCCATGATCATCGCCTCGGCCATGCCGGCCAGCGAGCCGCCGCCATAGAAGTACAGCGCCAGCATGGTGAGCAGCGAGACCACCGAGGTGATCACGGTGCGCGACAGGGTCTGGTTGATCGAGGCGTTGATGATCTCGGTCGGGCTGGCACGCATGCCGCGGAAGTTCTCGCGGATGCGGTCGAACACCACGATCGTGTCGTTGATCGAGAAGCCCAGCACCGACAGCAGGCCGGCGAGCACGGTCAGGTCGAACTCGCGCCCGGTGAGCGCGAACCAGCCGGCGACCACGATGATGTCGTGCAACGAGGTGAGCACCGCGGCGATCGCGAACTTCCGCTCGAAGCGCATCGAGATGTAGATCAGGAACCCGACCACCACGAAGATGATCGCCCACATGCCGTTGAGCGCCAGGTCGCGCCCGACCTGCGGCCCGACGAACTCGGTGCGCATCACGCGGCCGGGATTGTCCGGGTACGCCAGGGCGTCGGTGACCTCGCGCGCGGTGCGGTCGTTGAGCTCGGACTGCTCCGCGCCGTCGGCCGTACCGCCTCCGTCCGGACGGAGCCGGATCAGCAGGTCGTTCCCGGACCCGAAGGTCTGGACCTGCGCGCCATCGAAGCCGGCCGCGTCGAGCCGGGCGCGCACGTCGTCCACGTCGACCGGCTTGTCGAAGCGGATCTCCGACACCATGCCGCCGGTGAAGTCCAGGGCGAAGTTGAACGGCGAGCCGTCGCGAACCGTGTTGTAGGCCATCGCGCCGAGTGAGACGAGGACCAACAACACGGACAGGGCTATGGAGAACCCGCCCATGCGCATGAAGGGGATGCGGCTGTCGTACGGGAACACGTTGAATGGCTTCATATTGCTGGCTCCCGGTCAGATCGCGACGGACTTGAGCTTGCGGCGGCCGCCGTAGACCAGGGTGGCGAAGCCGCGCGAGGCCGACACGGCGGTGTACGCGGAAACCGCGATGCCGACGATCAGCGAGACCGCGAAACCCTTGATCGGCCCGGTCCCGAAGGCGAACAACGCCACGCCGGCCAGGATGGTGGTGATGTTGGCATCCATGATGGTCCCGGAAGCGCGCTCGTAGCCGGCGGCGATCGCGGCCCTGGGTGGCAGGCCGGCCCGCAGCTCCTCGCGTATTCGCTCGTTGATCAGCACGTTGGCGTCGACCGACATGCCCACCGTCAGCACGATCCCGGCCAGCCCGGGCAGGGTCAGGGTGGCGCCGAACATCGACATGATCGCCACCAGCACCAGCAGGTTCATCAGCAGCGCGACGCAGGTGATGACACCGAACATCCGGTAGTAGATGAGGAAGAACACGAGGGTGAAGATGAAGGCGTACTTCACCGCGGTCACGCCGCGCTCGACGTTCTCGGCACCCAGGCTGGGGCCCACCACGCGCTCCTCGATGAACATCATCGGCGCGGCCAGCGAACCCGAGCGCAGCAGCAGCGCCAGGTCGGCCGCCTCCTTCATGCTGTCCAGGCCGGTGGTCTGGAACTCCTTGCCGAACACGCCGTTGATGTTGGCGACGGAGATGACCTCCTCGCTGACCCGGGTGGTACGCACTTCCTCGCCATTGACCATGCGCACTTCGGGGATGCGCTCGATGAACACCACCGCCATCGGCTTGCCGACGTTCTGGCTGGTGAAGTCGAACATCCGCTGGCCGCCGGCATTGTTGAGGCGCACCGAGACCGAGGGCGTGCCGGACTGCGGGTCGATCTGCGAGGCCGCATGCACCAGCTGGTCGCCGGTGGCGATCACGCGGCGGCTGAGCAGGATCGGGATCGGGTTGCCGTCCGGGCCGATCTCCTTGCGGTAGTAGACGCGGGCATCGGGCGGAATGTTGCCGCTGGCGATCGCATCGTAGGCATTGCCGTCCAGCGCGGCCCGGTATTCCAGGGTGGCGGTGGCACCGATGATGCGCTTGGCCTGCGCAGTGTCCTGCACGCCGGGCAGCTGGACCACGATGCGGTCGTTGCCCTGGCGCTGGATCACCGGCTCCGCCACGCCCAGCGCGTTGATGCGGTTGCGCAGGGTGCCGATGTTCTGCTCGATCGCGTCGGCGGTGATCTGCGACAGCTCGCTGTCGGACACCCGCACGGTCAGGGTATTGCCGGAGCCCGACAGCTGCAGGGTCGGGTCGGATTCGAAGATCGCACTGCGCGCGCGGTCGGCGTCGGCTTCGTCGGCCAGGGTGACCGTGACCTCGCTGCTGCCCGGGCGCCGGGTCACCGACTGGTAGCGCACCCGCTTGTCGCGCAGCACCACCCGCAGGTCCTCGGTAGTGGCGTCCATGCGCTTGTCCAGCGCCGCCTGCTGGTCCACCTGCATGGTGAAGTGCACGCCCCCGCGCAGGTCCAGGCCCAGTGGCATGGCATCGGCGCCAAGCGATTGCAGCCAGGCCGGCACGGTCGAGGCCAGGCTCAGCGCCACGACGTAGTCATCGCCCAGCACCGGCCGCAGCACGTCGGCCGCACGGCCCTGCTCGTCCGGGTCGTCCAGCCGCACCAGCAGGCTGTCCTCGGCAAGGTCGATCGCCTGCGGCGTCACCCCCGCCTGCTGCAGCTGCTCCGCCACGCGGGTACGCAGCGACTCGTCGACGATGCCGCCGCGGTCCGCGGTGACCTGCACGGACGGATCCTGCGGATAGGCGTTCGGCAGCGCATAGATCACGCCGAAGGCAAGGACCAGCAGGATGACGATGTATTGCCAGCGTGGGTAAGTCAGCATCGCAACGCCCCAGTGGCGGCCCGCCGGCCGCCTGATTCAATGTGCGAAATCCAGTGCGGGAGCACCCGGCAGCGCCGGGCGCCGGGTACGGCCGTCAGGCCGACTTCAGGGTGCCCTTGGGCAGCACGTTGCCGATCGAAGCGCGCTGGACGCGGATGCGGACGTTCTCGGCCACCTCGAGGGTGATGAAGTTGTCGCCGATGTCGGCGATCGTGCCGGCAATGCCGCCGCTGGTGATGACCTCGTCGCCCCGCGCGAGCTTCTCCACCATCGCCTTGTGCTCCTTGGCGCGCTTCATCTGCGGGCGGATCATCAGGAAGTACATGATCGCGATGAGCGCGATCGGGAACAGCAGGGTGCCCATTCCGCCACCGGGGGCAGCAGCAGGTGCCGCGTGGGCGGGGGCGATGAAGAAGTCGAGCAGGGTCATGGCGGACTCGGGTCGGGAAAAGACAAGCCGCCGATTATGCCACGGCGGCCACGTGGCCTTCGCACCGGCCATGCAAGCGGCCGGCAGGAAGGCAGAAGGGGCAAGCCGGCCGTCCTTGCAGGGCCGGACTCACTCCAGCGGAGGCGGTTGGGCGCCCCGTGCCAGGTAAAAGGACTCGCGGAAGGCACGGAAAGTTCCCGCTGCGATGGCTTCGCGCACCTGTGCCATCAGGCGCTGGTAGTAGCGCAGGTTGTGCAGGGTGCCGAGCATCGGCCCGAGCATCTCGTTGCAGCGGTCCAGGTGGCGCAGGTAGGAACGGCTGAAGCCGCCGGCGCAGGCCTGGCAGTCGCAGCCTTCCTCGATCGGCCTCAGGTCGTGCTCGTACTTCGCGTTGCGCACGCGCACGGTTCCCGATGCGGTGAAGTAATGGCCGTTGCGTCCGTTGCGGGTCGGCATCACGCAATCGAACATGTCGATGCCGCGCGCCACCCCTTCGACCAGGTCCTCCGGCCGCCCGACGCCCATCAGGTAACGCGGCCGGTCCGCCGGCAGCTGCGGGCAGGTGTGCTCGAGCATCGCGTTGCGCTCGTGCTCGGGCTCGCCCACCGCCAGTCCGCCGACCGCGTAGCCGTCGAAGCCGATATCGACCAGTGCGGCCGCGGAACGACTGCGCAGCTGCGGATGGATGCCGCCCTGGACGATGCCGAACAGCGCCGCGTCATTGCCCTCGTGGGCACGGCGCGAGCGCTCGGCCCAGCGCAGGCTCAGCTCCATCGAGGCGCGCGCGACCTCCTCGGTGGCGGGGTATGGCGTGCACTCGTCGAAGATCATCACCACGTCGGAGCCGAGGACCTTCTGGATGTGCATGCTCTCCTCGGGCCCGAGGAACACCCGGCGCCCGTCGGTGGGCGCGGAGAAGTGCACCCCGGCCTCGGTGATCTTGCGCTTGTGCGCCAGCGAGAACACCTGGAACCCGCCGGAGTCGGTGAGGATCGGTCCCGCCCAGCGCGCAAACCCGTGCAGCCCCCCATGGGCCTCCATCACCTCCAGCCCGGGCCGCAGGAACAGGTGGAAGGTGTTGCCCAGGATGATCTCCGCGCCCATGTCGCGCAGCTGCTGCGGCAGCACGCCCTTGACCGAGCCGTAGGTCCCGACCGGCATGAACGCCGGCGTTTCCACGGTGCCACGCGGGAAGGAAAGCCGGCCCCGGCGGGCCGCCCCGTCGGTACCGAGCAGTTCGAAGGACATGCGGCTCACGGCCGGGCCTCCGGGAACAGCAGCATCGCATCGCCGTAGGAGAAGAAGCGGTAGCGCGACTCCACGGCATGGCGGTAGGCCTGCCGGATCCGCTCGCTGCCGG
>Ga0079224_100005467_pt1 | contig 16699 bp, 16 predicted proteins | sample Stecom2015_FD_80414 | JGI IMG/M metagenome (GOLD analysis project Ga0079224, IMG submission 80414) | Agricultural soil microbial communities from Utah to study Nitrogen management - Steer compost 2015 | ecosystem: Environmental > Terrestrial > Soil > Agricultural land | place: USA: Utah... | reverse complement strand
GGCGGCAGCGCGGCCGCGCGGCGGCTCACACGACGCCGTCCCGGCGGTAGCGCTCGAGCGCTTCCTCCGTGATGCCGAGCAGCTCTCGGTAGATCTCGTCGTTGTGGGCACCGAGCGCGGGTCCGGGTGAACGGATCCTGCCGGGCGTTTCCGACAGCTTGGGCACGACGTTCTGCATGCGCAACTGCCCGAGCACGGGGTGGAGAACCGACGTGATCGACTCGCGGGCGGCAAACTGGGGATCGGAGAGCATGTCGGGCGCCGTGTAGATCTTGCCCGCGGGAATCCCGTGCTTCTCCATGAGCTCCTCCAGCTCCGCGGCAGTCACGGTTCGGGACCAGTCGCTGATGATGTCGTCGAGCTCCTTCTGGTGCTCGCCCCGCGCAACGTGTGTCGAGAATCGCGGATCGGTCGCGAGCTCCGGCATCTGCATCGCCTCGGTCAGACGGGAAAAGACCGTGTCCTGGTTCGCCGCTATCAGCATCGATTTTCCGTCTTTCGTCGGGTAGACGTTCGATGGCGCTATCTTGGGCAGCACCGAGCCGTGCCGCTCGAAAATGTGCCCCGTCTTGTCATACGTCGTAACCAACGACTCCATCATGGCGAGTACGGCCTCGTAAATCGCCGTATCCACGACCTGGCCCTTGCCTGTTCGCTCGCGATGGTGCAGTGCGGAGAGAGCACCGATGCAGGAGAACGCTGCGGCCAGGGAGTCACCGATGCTGATACCCACCCTGCTCGGCGGTGTTGACGGGTCGCCGCAGACGTACCTCAGCCCGCCCATCGCTTCCGCGATCGCGCCGAAACCAGCTCGCTTCGCCCACGGTCCCGTCTGGCCGAACCCGGAAACGCGGATCATGATCAGTCGCGGATTGCGCTTGCTGAGCTCCTCGTACGACAGGTTCCAGCGCTCCATCGTCCCGGGACGGAAGTTCTCGATGACGAAATCGGCCTTGGCGATCAGGTCCCTTGCTATCGCCTGCCCTTCGAGCACCCTCAGGTTCAGCGTGACGGACTTCTTGTTGCGCCCGATCACCGGCCACCAGAGCGACATCCCGTCGATCTTCTGCTGGCCCCAGTTGCGCATCGGGTCACCGGTGCCCGGCGGCTCGATCTTGATGACCTCGGCGCCGAGGTCGCCAAGGAGCTGCCCGCAGAAGGGTCCCGCGATGAGCGTACCCATCTCGATCACGCGCAGATCCTGCAACGGTCCCGCTGGCCTGTCGGCGTTGGACATCATGCCTCCTGAAGTCTTCCTTTGACGGGAAAGAAGAGTATCTCGTTGTGTTTGTCAAGTGTATTGCCTAAAATCCGGATGTGTAAACCACGTAGGGCGCGCAACGAATGCGGCGTGTTTCCATCGTCGAAGTCTCCCCGCGTGACGGCCTCCAGGGCGAGTCCACGCTCCTGTCCACGGACGTCAAAGTGGAGCTGATCCGGCGGGCGATCGGATGCGGCATCAAGAGGCTGGAAGTGACGAGCTTCGTCCACCCGAAGCGAGTGCCGGCGATGGCGGATGCCGAGGAGGTCGTCCGGCGACTCCCGCGCCGCGACGACGTTTCCTACATCGGCCTCGTGCTCAACAGGAAGGGGCTGCTGCGCGCCTTGGATGCAGGCGTGGACGAGATCGGCATGGTCGTGATCGCCACCGATTCCTACAACCTGCGAAACCAGGGCGTGACCACGCACGAGGCCGCCGCCGAGTGGCTGCAGATCGCGAAGGAGGCGAAAGCTGCCGGAATCCGCACATCGGTAACGATCTCGGCCGCTTTCGGGTGCCCGTACGAAGGTGAGGTCGACGCTTCCAGGGTGCTCGAGATCGCGGACCGGGTGCTGGCGGCGGAACCCGACGAGCTCGCCGTTGCCGACACCATCGGCGCGGCGGTACCGGCCCAGGTGCGCGACCTGATCGGTGCGTTGCAGGAGAAGGTGCCGGGACGCGGGCTGCGCATCCACCTGCACAATACGCGTAACATGGGCCTCGCGAATGCTCAGGCGGCCATCGATGCCGGCATCGCCGCCATCGATGCGAGCATCGGAGGCATCGGCGGCTGCCCCTTCGCACCCGCGGCCACGGGCAACATTCCCACCGAGGACCTGCTGTACCTCCTGGACCGCTCGGGCGTGGAGAGCGGCGTGTCCCTCGAGAAGGCGATCGAAACCAGCAACTGGCTAAGGGACGTCCTCGGCCACGAGGTGCCCGCCCTGCTGCCGAAAGCGGGTATCTTCCCGAAGGTGGCGGACGAAGCCCCCGCCGCGCGCGGCTAGCGGGAGCTCTTACGAACGGACCTTGCGGGCGCGCACGGGCCGCGCACGCGGCTCACCGGTGTTCTCGCGCGGCGCGGCGTCCGCATTGACGACCGGTCCCCAGTCCGTGAACAGGATTTTCTTGAGCTGCTTGACGGCCTTCGTGCCGATCCTGCGACCCAGCTCCGCTTCGATCTCCGCGAGCGCCTTGTTGGCGGCCTTGCCGATCCCCGTGCCGCGGCGACTGAACTTGACGATCTTCGCCCTGCCGTCGTTCGGGTCGACAACCAGGCTCACGAGCCCTTCCCGCTCCATGTCCACGAGGGTCTGCTGGATGGCCTGCCGGCTGATGCCGATGTTCCTGGCGAGATCGGACGGGCGGGTGATGCCGTCCGAGATGTTGACCATGATCATCGACTTGGTGCGCGAAACCCCCGGGTAGCCCGCTGCACGGAGGCTGTTCTGCAAACCCTCGTCACACCAGTAAAAGGCGTGTAGAAGCCCGCGCATCAGGTAATCGCCGCGATCTGCCACTCTTCCCTCCGTACACCAGGCGCTCGTTCGCATCGCCCCGCCGAAACACCGGCTTCTCAGCGCAACGGTGACAGCTCAGCAGGTGCCTTCGCCCCGTGGATCATTCTCGTTCTTCGTCAGCAGCTGTTCGCCGGGGCTCGTGAATCGAAGCGCTCTCAAGTTGACGTTTCGAGAATATAGTCACCGGCGCCCGGCAGCGCAATGTGAAGCAGGGAGGCGGCTCGTGACGCATGGGCATGGTCGAGACGGGATGCAGTCTGTCAAGTCCATTGACATTATAGCCGATTGCCAATACGGTTGGCCGGGTTGATTTCTCCCCGGTCCGTTTCAACGATGCCAGGCATGCGCGCAGGCCTATTGTTGCTCCACGTCACGCTCGCGGCAGCTATTGCGGGGTGCTCGGCGGGCGACGCTGCCGAGGGTCAGGCGCGCGCCGTCACCTGCCTCGCGTGCCACGGGGACGGCCAAGGGCGCACGCTGCCGATCAGCCCGGCTCTCGCCGGCATGAACGAAGCCTACCTCGCCAAGCAACTCAGGGATTTTCGGGACGGCCGGCGGTCGGACCCGATCATGGGCCCGCTTGCCGCGTCCCTCTCGGACGAGCAGATCCGGGACATCGCGGCCTACTTTGCGTCGCAGGCTCCCTGCCGCCCGGCTGTCGACGAGGCTCGCCGCTGAGGCTGACGAAACCTCCTGCGACCCGCCGTCACTTCAGCTCCGGCAGCTTGACCGTACGCTCCCGCAGCTCCCATCCCGAGCCCCGCCCGTACTGGCCGTCGAGACGCATCATCCAGCGATAGGCGAAGCGGCCGTACCACAAGGCAAACAACAGCCCGAACACGAGCGGCTTCCAGCCGAGCAGCCAGGTCCAGCCGTTCCACCAGTACTGGATCAGCGCGAACCCACCGTACAACCATACGAACATGGCGATCGTAGTCCAGCACGCGATGCGCCTGTACAGCCTGGGATTTCCGGGAAACTCTCGATGGGCCATGTCAGGTGTCCCAGCAGGGGCCTAGAACGGCTTCACGATGGCCAGGACCAGCACCGTCGTTCCGAGAATCATCACCGGGGGGCTGGTCACCACGAGGAACATCCAGTGCTTGTGCACCGCCCTCTCGTAGGCCTCGGCGTCACCGGCCTTTCGCAGCCGGTGCTTGTTCCCCCCGAAGTGCGCAAGATGGTAGTCGAAGATCTCGATAGGGAGGAATACCCCGAGCACGATCAGCAATTTCAGCACCAGCCAGCCGGAAGCAGGGCTCCAGCCGCCGGCGATCCACAACAGCGGCCCGGTCAACAGCACCATGGGAAACGCGATATGCTCGTAGATGGCCCCATGATCGAAGCGTTCGATGACCCAGTTGCGCATCTCGACAATCTGCCGATCGCCGGGATTGCGCCGCCACGCCTTGAATACCGGCACCAGGTAGTACGCGAAGCCGACCGACGTGCTCCACAGCCAGATCATCACGAAGAACAGGTGCACGAACTTGATGTAGGCGTAGTACGGTGCGAGCGTTTCCTGCAGGTCGGCAATCATCGGACGGGATTTTCTCGTGCGATTCTGTCAATTATATTGACTTTCTTCAAAATGATAAAGCATAGTTTCCGGCAAACCAGGACGATTCTCGGCATCGACTGACCCGTCATGTACTCACTATCTCAAGCGCTGATGCGCGCGGCCCTGGTCAACGGCAAGGGCGTTGCCACCCGTTACGAGGGCCGGGAGCTGACATGGAACGAGACGCTGGATCGCGTCCGGAGAGTTGCGGCTGCCCTGCTCTCCCTCGGCGTGCGTGAGGGCGATCGCGTGGCACTCATCGGCGGCAACAGCGATACGTTGCTGCACTGCCTGTTCGGCGTCACGTGGGCCGGCGGTGTAGCGGTTCCCGTGAACACGAGGCTTGCCGCGCCGGAGATTGCCTACTGCCTCAACGATTCCGGCAGCCGGATACTGCTGGTCGACGACGATTACTGGCACTACGTTCCCGAGATTCGCAACTCCCTGACGACCGTGGAGCGGATCGTCCCGATTTCGGGCAACCCCGAAGGCACGGCGAACCTCACCGAGCTGGCCAGCTCTCTCGATCCCGCGGAAGACCGCGGCCGAGGAGGCTCGGACATCGCGGCTCTCTACTACACGGGAGGCACGACCGGCCGTGCGAAGGGCGTCATCCTGACGCATGAAGGCTTCATCGTGAACGTGCTCCAGTGGGCGCTGTCGATCGGCGTGACCCACCGGGACGTCATCCTGATCGTCGCGCCGATGTTCCACCTCGTCGGCGGCTTGAATGCCGTTGCCGCCGTGTTGCTTGCGGCGAGCGCTTGCCTGGTCAGACGGTTCGACGTGCCGACGATCCTGCGGGAAATCGACGCCTGCCAGGTGACGAAGGCCGCGCTCGTGCCCGTCATGGTCGACGCGATCGTCAATCATCCGGATACGGCCCGCGCAAACCTTGCGTCGCTGCAGCGGATTTCCTACGGGGGCGCGCCGATGACGGAAGCGGGGCTCAGGCGCGCGCTGCGTGCCCTGCCCGGCGTCCGGTTCTGCCAGATCTACGGCCAGACGGAAGGCGGGCCCAACATCTCCATCCTGCACCACGAATATCACGTCCTCGAAGGACCGAACGCCGGCAAGCTTCGCTCTGCCGGCCAGCCGATGCCGGGCACGATCGTCGCAATCCTCGACGAGGAGGATCGGCCAGTACCGCAGGGCGAAGTGGGTGAGATCTGCGTTCGCGGGCTGACGATCTCGCCGGGCTACTGGAACCAACCGGAGGAAACCGCGAAGGCGCAGCGCAACGGCTGGCTCCACACGGGCGATGCCGGTTACTTCGACGAGGACGGCTTTCTCTATATCGTCGACCGGCTCAAGGACATGATCATCACCGGCGGTGAGAACGTGTATTCCGCCGAGGTGGAGAACGTCGTAAGCCTGCACGAAGCGGTAGCCGAATGCGTAGTAATCGGCATTCCTAACGAACGCTGGGGTGAGCAGATCCACGCCATCGTCAGGCTCAAGGAAGGCCATACCTGTACGGAGGAAGAGCTGATGGCTCACTGCCGCAAGCACCTCGCCGGCTACAAGTGCGTGCGCAGCGTGGAGTTCCGCAGCGAGCCGTTCCCCCTGAGCGGAGCCAACAAGATCCTGAAGCGCGAGCTTCGCGCGCGCTACTGGCGGGACCGCGAGCGCAACGTCTGAGCCGCCTGGTCCGGCTGCAAGGTCACGACGACCTTACCGATGACCTGCCGCGTCTCGAGGCATTGCATGGCGGCCGCCGTCTCGGCGAGCGGGAAGGTGCGGTGAACGTGCGGACGTACCCTGGCGTTCGCGTACAGCTCCGCCAACTCACGCATGTTGGCGGCTGCGACCCCGGGCTCCTCCTTCACGAACCGGCCGTAGTACACGCCGACCACTGCGATACCCTTGAGCAACGCAAGGTTGACCGGCAGCCGGGGAATTCGTCCGCTGGCGAAGCCGACGACCAGCACGCGGCCGTTCCAGCCGGCGCAGCGTATCGCCTCGTCGAACAGGTCCCCTCCGACCGGATCGAAGACGACGTCGGCACCCTTCCCCTGCGTCAGGCGCCGTACCGATTCCCTGATATCTTCCGTCGCGTAATCGATCACTTCGTCGGCACCCGTGTGTCGCAGGAAGCCGGTTTTCTCCGCACCGCCCGCGGCGGCGATCACGCGCGCCCCGAGTGCCTTGCCGATCTGCACGGCGGCGAGGCCGACGCCGCCGGCCGCACCCAACACGAGCAAGGTCTCGCCCGCGCGCAGCACCGCGCGCTGTCGCAGGGCATGCAGGGAGGTGCCGTACACGCCAGGGAACGCTGCGGCGGTCTCGAAAGACATGCCGTCGGGCATCGGGTACACCTCCGCCACCGCAGCGTTGACGCTTTCCGCCAACCCACCCCGGTACGTCACGGCCATGACGCGCTCCCCGGGAACCGGCCAGGTGACATCGTCGGCAACCTCCTCGACGACCCCGGCGACCTCGCCGCCCGGCACGAACGGCAGGTCCGGCTTCTCCTGGTACAGGCCGCGTATGAGCAAGAGGTCGGGGAAGTTGATGCCGCAGGCCGCGACGCGGATCCGGACCTGTCCCGGTTCCAGGGACGCCGGTTGCACGTCGTCCAGCACGAGCGATTCGGGCGGGCCGAGCTCGCGGCAGACGATGGCTTTCACGGGGCGCCGCTGAGCACGAACATGCCCAGCCATTCCGCGATGACGGCCGGCTTCGCCTCGCCCTTGATCTCGACTACGATCTCCGAGGTCGCCAGGATACGTCCAGGCCCCTTTTCCCGAACCTCCGTCAGTGTCATGCAGGCGCGCACGTCCGAATTCACTCTCACCGGCTGCGGGAACCGCACCCGGTTCAATCCATAGTTGAACAGCATCGTCGCGTTCTCCGGCACGAGCTGTATATCCTCGATCAGCTTCGGGAGCAGCGAAAGGGTAAGGAACCCGTGCGCGATCGTCGTACCGGCCGGCGTGGCTTTCGCGCGCTCGGAATCGACATGGATGTACTGGTAGTCCAGCGTCGTATCGGCAAACATATCGATGCGGCGCTGGTCGATCCGAAACCATTCCGTCGCACAGCGCCGCACGCCCACATAGTCCCGCAGGCTCTCCGCCCTGACTACCTGCCCCGGTCGCTCCTGCACACCGGTCCCGACCATCTCCTCCGCGGCGTGCAGCCGCCCGCTAGAACGACCAGTTGACCTGCAGCGCCACCGTGCGCGGCGGATCGAGCGGCAGCATCCGCGCATCGGGCGCGAGGCCGAACACCGGGTTGGCCGCCAGGCTGCCGGAACCGCCGAACCCGAACGTGTACTCGTCGGTCAGGTTGCGTCCGACCACCGCCACTTCCAGCGACTCGTCGAAGAGCAGGGCGAACCGCAGGTCGATCTTCTCGTAAGCCTTCTGGACGAAGTGCGGATCGTTGGGAGCGTCCGTGCGGTAGTCGTCGCGGAAGTTCACCGTCAGGTCGCCGATGAACGTGATGCGGTCGCTCACGGGCGTCTCGTAGTTCGCCGAGAGGCTGCCGCTGTAGGCCGGGGCGAATGGCAGGTCCACGCCGGTCAGCACGCAGGATCCGCGTACCGGATCGTCCGGAGCCTGCCCTTGGGCACACGGGCCATCCTGGTAGCTGTCGAACTTGCCGTCGAGCAACGCGAACGACCCGCGCAGCCGGAACTTGTCGGTGAGGGCGACCGCCCCGGAGAGCTCGAGGCCCCGGGTCGTCGCTTCTGCCGCGTTTCCGGTGAAGAAGCCGAACACCGTCGTATTCGGGTCGACGGGCACCGAGGCAGAGACCTGGAGGTCCTCGTAGCTCGTCTCGAAAACGGCCAGCTCGAAGGAGCCCCGGCCGTATGATCCCTTGGCGCCGACCTCGATCGACTGGGCCTTCTCCGGACCATACTCGAACGCGGTCTCGGTGGCGTTCGGGATGGCGCCCTGGAAGCCGCCCGCCTTGTGGCCTTCCGAATAGGTCGCGTAGAGCATCAGCTCTTCCACTGGACGCCACTGCAGGGTGACCGCCGGGGAGACTTCGCTCGCGCTGAGCGAGTCCGTGATGTCGGCGGCGACGGCCCCGATGAGGTCGGGCCACGAGTCGGCACCCATGATGCGGACGTAGTGTGCGTCCTTGGTTTCGTGCGTATAGCGCAGGCCGCCGACGATGCTCCAGCTGTCGTTGAAGTGCCAGGTCACGCCGCCGTACGCGGAGAAAGTGTCCGAATCCTGGTCGAACGTGCGGTACGAGCTTGCGGGCGGAGCAAACATCGCCACGGTGGCCCGCCGCTCCTCCAGGTTCGTCGTGTGCGCGTAAAGCCCGAGCACGTACTCGAGCTGCCCACCGGTCGGTGACAGGAGGCGGAACTCCTGGGAAAGCTGGTCGAAATCCTCCCTGAACGTAGTCCAGGCGAGATCCGCCTCGAAGAAATCGGCATCGGCATCGTGGATCGACTCGTACGCCGACCAGCCCGTGATGGACGTGACCGTGTGGTCGCCGAGGTCATAGTCCACCTGCAGGACGAAGTTCTGCGTTTCGTTGTCGTCCCGGTCGGGGCCGACGGAGCTCAGCGTTTCCTTGGTCCGGTCGAGCGGGCGACCGGCGATCGCGGAGGTCATGACGTAAGGATTGCCGAAGTTCTCGAGCCTGGTGACCTCCGCCTTCGCCATCACGCTCCAGGGCCCGGAATCGAACGTGCCGATCAGGCGCGCTGCGAGCTCCTCGTTGCCGGGCTCGTCGCTATCGCTCAGGGAGTTGTAGATGTAGCCGTCGACGTCCCGATACTTGATCGCGCCCCGAAGGCCCACGGTGTCCGAAACCGGTCCCGACAGGATGGCAGTCAACGTGGGGCCCTTGCGCTCGAAATCGTACTCGGCGGATAACCGGCCCTCGAAGTAATCCGTGGGACGCCGCGAGATGAACCTGATCGCACCGGCGCTCGTGTTCTTGCCGACGAGGTAACCCTGCGGGCCTCGCAGTATCTCCACGCGCTCGAGGTCGAGCCACGGCGTCTGGAACTGCCGTGCGTTGCCGCCATAGATCTCGTCGACGAACATGACGACCGACTGCTCCAGTGTCGGGCTCCCGGATCCGGACCCGAGACCGCGCATGAAGATGGCATCCGCCCCGGGGCTGCGGGCAACGAAAAAGTTCGGAACCTGCTCGTCGATTTCCTCGAAGTTGGTGATCGATCCCTTCTCGATCGCCTCTCCACCGATAACCGACATCGAAATGGGCACATCCGCAAGGCTTTGCTCGCGTTTCTGTGCCGTGACGACCACTTCTTCGATCATGGCTGAAGTGGAATCCGAAGATTGAGCCCGGACAGGCCCGGCCAGAACGAAAAGAGCGCCGACCGGGAGCGCGCACAGGCACGCACCCTTCATGAACCTGGTCATTGATTGCACTGACCATCCCCCGTATGGAAGCGTACTGCGAAAGGAGTATGCATAAGGGGTTCTAGACCGTCAAGTAACTTGCGTGTCGCCGAACGCCGTTCCTCGAGCACCGGCTCAGCCGCGTGCGAAGTCGCGGCGGTAGGTGCGCATCGCCATGCCGTAATGCGCGGCGGACCAGACGAAGAGCGTGGCCGTCACGACGAGGCCGAGGCGCGTGCCCGAATCCGGCGATCCCGTCCTGGCCGAGAAGTAATCGATGGCTATCCCGGCAAACCACGGACCGACCCCGAAACCCACGAGGCTGAGCAGGAACAACAGCACGGCGCTCGCGGTGGCCCGTTCGTTCGGCCGCACAAAGTTGTGCAACAGCGACAGCGTAGGCCCGAGGTAGGTGAAGTGAAGGATGCCGGGCACGATCAGCACGACGGTCGCGGCGATCCATCCCTGTTGTGCGAATCCGAGCACGTACGCGGGGAACGTCAACAGGATTCCGAGCGCGGGAACACCGACGTACCACCGCCCGTCCCGGGCGCCCGCCTTGTCGGCGGCCACGCCGCCAACGAGCAGTCCGAGCGCCGAGGCCACGCCCACCGTCAGGCCGAAAGCCAGCCCCGCCTGGCTATAGGACACGCCGAACGCACGTATGAAGTACGGCGCGGTGAACTGGTGGATGCCGTACCCCGCCACCGTGGCCAGCACACAGCCCACGATGGCGTTGCGAACCGTTGCCTGCCGCAGGAGGCGCAGCGTGAGATTGGCGAGAGACGCAGGCCTGTCGGGCACGTTCGGGGTCACGGCGTCATGACCTGCCCGGTCCGAGGCACCCCGCTCCGGCTCGCGCAAAGTAAACCGGATCAGGAAGGCCAGCGCGATGCCCGGGACGCCGGCACACACGAACGCGACCCTCCAGCCGTAGTGCTGCGCGATCCACCCGCCGCCGACGGCGACCAGGATCTGGCCCACGGAGCACCCGGCGGAGTAGATCGCGAGCGCGGACGCGCGCCGCCGCGCCTCGTAGTAATCCGAAATGAGCGAGTGCGCGGCCGGCGAGCAACCGGCCTCGCCGACGCCGACCCCCATCCGGCATGCGGCAAGGAACAGGAAAGACGAGGCCAGGGCGCAAAGCGCGGTCATTCCGGACCAGATCGTGATGCAGACCGTGAGGATCAGCACGCGGCTGTAGCGCTCCGCGAGACGTGCGATCGGAATCCCGAGGACGCTGTACAGGAGAGCGAAAGCCAAACCACCGAGAAGGCCGAGCTGCGCGTTCGACAGCGCGAGGTCGTTCTTGATCGCCTCCCCCAGCACGGCCACGATGCTGCGATCCATGCAGTTGGACATGTAGACCAGCGTAAGGAGGAAAAGCGCCCAGCGGCGCGACCCGGCGGAATCCACCCTTCGCTCCCGTATCGTGCCGGCTGCCGGACCGCGCGTCAGCCGAGCTCTACGAGGCCGCGCGGGAAGCGGTGCAGGCGCTTCGCCCGCGCGCCGCCGGTGAGGTACCCGTCGCAGCTCGTGGCGAAGAAGGTCGCGGACACGAACGCAGGGTGGCAGGCAATGTTCATGTTCTCGCCGAGCGACAACGATTCGTCGTGGCGGATCAGCGGACGCTCGACAAGGTCATATCCTTGCCCGTGGGAGAACAGACGCTTCTCCTCCGCGCGGCCGTTCTGCAGCAGGAACTCGTTGTAAGCGTTCCACACCTCTGCGCAAGAAGCGCCCGGCACCAGCAGGGACGCGGTGTAGTCCTGGGCGCGCAGCACGAGCTCCATGTCCCGGTGCATCTCCTCCGTGGCTTTGCCGAGCACGAACGTCCTGCCGAGCTCGGTATAGAAGCCGCCGGGTCCACTGTTCTCGATCAGCACCGAAACGTAGTCGCCCTGCTCGATGACCCGTCCCTGGTAGTGATGTATGCCGTAGGGCGCGGCCACCCCGATCGGGGCGGAACCGACGAGATAGACACCCTGCTCGCTGCCATGCGAGCGCGCGACGCGCTCGGCAATGGCGCCGACCTCGATGTCGCGCATGCCGGGCCGGATCTCCGCGGCAATGGCCTCCATGCAGGCGTCCTGCATCGCAGCCGCGCGGCGGATGAGCTCGATCTCCTCGGCGCTCTTGACCATCTTGATGACATCGACAAGCTCGGATGCGTCCCGGAACTCGTACCGGGCCGCCGTACGGAGGTGATCCATCAGGGCGTACGGCAAGCTCGCCGGTCCCACGACGCCGACGGTCGAGCACGACAACGCGTCGAGGGCAGCCGCCACCGCTTCCATCTCGTAGCGAGCCGTGAACGAAGCCGACGCGTAGCCCGGCGCGCCCAGCATGCGGGTGATTCCGCGAAACGGCATCTCGTCGCCGGACAGCCGGCGATCCAGGCCGAACTGTCCCTGGGAGACGTACGTCATTCCGCCGCCGCGCGGGTAGACGAGCGTGACAGGATAGCCGGCTACTGCGGGAAGGTCGGTGAACCACTTGACGTAGCCGCCGAGGTAGTCGTTGGTGCCGCGCATGAGGAGCGCGTCGATACCCTGCTCCTGCATGGCGGCGTCGACGGCCGACCACCGACGTTGCAGCTCTGCATCGGAAACAGGCGCGAAAATCCGTTCCTCGGCTGTCGGCAAGCAGGCGTCTCCGTCGGGCTTCGCGTGGGGGCGAACAGAATGTAAACTAACTTGCTTATTCTGTCGACCGCCGTCTCGAGCGCCGATTGCCATGCCGCGCATGCTGTTGCTCGTCGCCGCCGCGAACGATCCGGGGGACCGGATACGGCGCGGACTGGAGGACGCCTTCCCGGAGCTGCCACTCGCGTGCGCGCGGAATGAACGAGAGGCGCTGGCGGCGATCGCCGACGCGGAGATACTCCTGGCGTTCTCACCCTCGATCTCCGCGTCCCTCATCGCCCGGGCGCCGCGCCTGAAGTGGATCCAGCTGCTCGGGTCGGGCACGGACGGCGTGCCCGAGGCGCTTGCCGGCCGTCCGGACCTGCTCGTCACCAACGGCCGCGGCGCCCAGGCCGTGCCGGTGTCGGAAACCGTCATCGCCCTCCTGTTTGCGCTGGCCCGGGACCTCCCCCGCCTGTTGCGCAACCAGCAGGAGAAGCGGTGGCAACGATGGCCGGCCCGCCTGCTCAAGGGCAGCACGATCGTCATCGTCGGCGTGGGCGCCATCGCCGAGGAACTGGCGCCCAAGTGCAAGGCGCTCGGCATGCGCGTCGTCGGGGTCAGCTCGGCGCCGCGAACGGTGCCGGGATTCGACGAGATCCGCCCTTACCCGGAGCTCGCGCCCACGCTGGGAATCGCCGACTGGGTCGTGCTGCTCACGCCGCTGACGGCGGCGACGCGGCACCTCATCAACGGCAGTGCGATCTCGTGCATGAAGCGCGAAGCCTGCCTCGTGAACGTCGCCCGGGGCGGGGTGGTCGACGAGGCCGCGCTCGTCGATGCGCTACGTGAGGGACGTATCGCCGGCGCCGCGCTCGACGTCTTCGCGACAGAGCCGCTGCCCGCCGACAGTCCCTTGTGGGCCACACCCCGGGCCATCGTGTCACCGCACGTGGCGGGACTCAACGAGAACTACGCGGCCGATCTCCTGCCGCTGCTGATCGACAACGTTCGGCGCTACCTCGCCGGCGAGCGTACGAGCCTGCGCAACGTGGTATCCCTCGCGTAGCCCGCGGCAATGGTGCAGCGGTCGCGCTCAGCCTCCCGGCTCGAAGCCGAACAGCCTTTCCGCGTTCTCGTGGGAGATCTTCTGCAGAACCGTAGCGTCCAGGAGCCCCGGCTCGTCCAGGGTCGCGCTGTTGAGATCGATGAACGACTGCGCCGCGAACGGGTAGTCGGTGCCGAACAGGACGTGCTCGGCCGGCACGAATGACAGCACGTTCCGGAGATTGCCCGGTGAACACGAAACCGCGACCTCGTAGTACAGGGATGCGAGATACTCGCTGACCGGGCGCGGGCAGCGGCGTCGGAAATCCCTGAACGCCTCCCGGGCCGAGTGCTCGAAGAGTCCGAGGCGCCAACTGACGAACGGGATGGTGCCGCCAAGATGCGCCACGATGAAACGGATGTTGGGAAAACGTTCGAAAATGCCGTTGTACAGCATGTTGGCGACGGCTCGTGTCGTCTCGAACACGAACTCGACCAGCGGCGGATCGATCGAGACGTCCGGCCACATTCTTTCGAGCGGCAACGTCGGGTGCAGGAAGACGATGCCGTTGCGGCTGTCGAGGTATTCCATGTACTCGTCGAGCCTGGGGTCGCCGAGGTACGTTCCAGAGTTGCTGGAGAACAGGCACACCCCGTTCAGCCCGAGCCGGTCGAGCGCGAAGCCGGTTTCTTCTATGGCTGCCTTGGCCGACGAGACCGGGATGGACGCGAACGCGCCGGCGCGGGGCCCGTACGCGCGCACCAGGTCTGCACAGTACTCGTTCACCCGGCGGGCGAGCTCCCGTTCGAGCCCTGTATCCTCGACGGCGACCCCGGGCGACGACACGGACAGGATCGCCTTGCGAATGCCGAGCACGTCGAAGGAACGGTCGAGGTCGGCCTTTCCCCAGCGGGGGAAAGGCACCCCGCCGATGTTGCCGTAGCCCGCGCGGTTCATCGCCTCCACGTAGAACGGCGGAACGATGTGGTGATGCACGTCTATTCGGCCGCCGGCCGGGCTCGCTTCCACCCCTTCCGGGCTCTCTCTGCGGGCCGCGGGCACGCGTCCGCCTGCCAGTCCGGTACTCACTGCCGCCAGTGCGGCGACGAAACGGCGCCGGCTCAGTGAACCTTCCCGCTCGAACTCGTCGTGTCCGGGCATCTCTTCCTCCATCCGTCGGTGCTAAAAGTTACGGCCGGCCTCCCGCGCCTCTGCCAGCTTCTCCTCGAAGATCCGCGCAACCTCTTCCCGGGTCGCGTCCTCGGTCGGCTGCATTTTGATGACCCGGATGTCGGAGAAGCCGAGGTAGCGCGCCATGTGCTCGAGGTACGCCCGCTGGAAGTCCGTCTTCGGCCCGTCATCCTCCCGGGGGAACCGCATCTGGTACCGGCTGCCGCTCGCCAGCAGCATCTGGATCGAATGCTTCTTCAGCAGCCCGACGTACTCGCCCTTCCGGTTCACGTAGAACGTCAGGCCGGGCTGCACGACGATGTCGATGTACTGCTTGAGTCGATAGGGGATCGAGTAGTTCCACATCGGTGAGGAAAGCAGCACCTTGTTCGCGGACTTGAGCCTCTCGATGTGTTCCAGCACTGCAGCCCACTTCCCCACCGGCTTGATGCCCTCCCCGGTGCGGATGAGGCTCGCGATGTGCTCCATCTTCTGGTTCGCCGCTTCCTGGTCGAAATCGGGCAAAGGGTGCTCGAACAGGTGCAGGTGATCGATCTCGTCTTCCGGATTGGCCTCGCGATAGGCCTCGAGGAATGCCGCTGCCATACGTGACGAATACGACCTCTCGTGGCGGGGGCTGGCTTCCAGGTACAGCAGTCTTGCCATCGTTCCTTTGACTTTCAGCTACCCTGCGAGCGGCTCATGATAGACTCTCGTCAACCTTATTGACAAACTTCACGGAACGGGGAGCGCGAGAGTGCCTGATCTGAGCAACAGGGTTGCAGTCGTCACGGGAGCGTCGCGTGGCATCGGGTTCGCGATCGCCCGCGCCTTCGTGGCCGCCGGAGCGAGCGTCATGATCACGGGCAGGGACCCGGAGAGCCTCCGGCAGGCAGGCGAGCGCCTGGGAGACCGGGTCCGGACCTGGTGCGGGGACGCTGCCTCGCAGGAGGTCGCCGAAGCCTGCATCGACGACACCGTGCGGAGCTTTGGCGCCGTAGACATCCTGGTCAACAATGCGGCGCTGAACCCGCAGAAAGGCCCGACGATCGCGATGTCCCTGGCCGAGTTCGACGCAGCCTTTTCCCTGAACGTCCGGGCACCGCTCATGTGGACCCAGGTCGCCTGGCGGCGATACATGCAGGAGCGCGGCGGGGCGGTGCTCAACATCTCGTCGCTGGGCGGGGTGACGCTGTACCCGAACATGGGCGCCTACAACTCCAGCAAGGCGGCACTCAACCACCTCACCCGGGTGCTGGCCGCGGAGCTCGGCCCGCGCGTCCGGGTCAATGCCCTCGTCCCCGGGCTCATCAAGACCGAGGCTTCGAGCCCGGCCTGGCGCGATCGCGAGGAGCGCATTGCCGGCAAGCTGCCGATGGAACGGCTCGGGGAATGCGACGACGTCGCGAAGAGTGCGCTGTTTCTCGTCAGCGACGACGCCTCGTGGATTACCGGCGCGGCCCTGACGATCGACGGCGGCGCACTGATCCAGTGGGGCCGCGGCAAGCGGCGCGACCTGAGCAGCCGCTGAGGCGGCCCCGGCCGCGTTTCAGCCGTCGTCCGTTCCCGGCGCCTGCCGCACGGCACCCGAGGACAGGAGCGCCTCGATCTGAGATCCGGTGTAGCCGGCCTCGGCGAGTACCTCGCGCGTATGGCGTCCGGTGGGAGGCGGCGGTGCCGGCTCGGCCGTGCCGCTGCGGCTGAAGCGCGGGGCCGGCGCGTGCTGCAGGATGCCCTCGACCCGGAGGAAATTGCGTCGCGCCACGTTGTGCGGGTGCCGGCTGGCTTCGGACAGGGACAGGACCGGGGCGAAGCACACGTCGGTGCCTTCGAGCAGCTCGCACCATTCGTCCCGTGTCCGGCTCCTGATGACGGCCGCGATCTCCTGCTTGAGCTCCGGCCACATTGCCGCGTTCGCGCGGTCGGCGTCCAGCGTGAACGGGCAGGCGAGGAAGCGCTCGCGGTCCAGCCCCAGCTTCTCGACCAGCAGCTCGTAGAACTGGGGCTCCAGTGCGCCCAAGGCGATGAACTTGCCGTCGCGCGTCTCGTACGTGTTGTAGAAGTGGGCCGCGCCGGAGAGAAAATGCGTTCCCGGCTGCTCGTCGAACAACCCCATGGCGCGAAACCCGAAGAACGTGGCCATCAAGGCGATGGAGCCGTCGAGCATGGCGCTGTCGAT
>Ga0079224_100005466_pt1 | contig 16699 bp, 17 predicted proteins | sample Stecom2015_FD_80414 | JGI IMG/M metagenome (GOLD analysis project Ga0079224, IMG submission 80414) | Agricultural soil microbial communities from Utah to study Nitrogen management - Steer compost 2015 | ecosystem: Environmental > Terrestrial > Soil > Agricultural land | place: USA: Utah... | reverse complement strand
TAAAGATTGTTCTTAAGCAATAGGCAAACGTCTTCGTTTTCTTTCCAGAGCAACTTTAAGTACTCCGTTTGCAACTACAGTAACAAAGATGATTAATGCTCCATAATAGAATTGACTTCCCATTTTCTCTACATCTCCCAATATTAGAAGAGCCAACAAAATACCATAAACCGGCTCCATATTGATAGTTAGCATAACTGTATAGGGGCTTATCCATCGCATTACATAAACAGATGCAATAAAGGCATAGGCCGTGCACGCAGATGCTAAAATGGCTAGATATATCCAATCTCGAGGCATCACTTCAAAAATATTTCCAATTCCCCCTGAGAAAATCAGGTATAAAGAAAGAGCAATTACACCTGTTAACAACTCATAAAAAGAAATCACACTTGCATTATGCTTCAAAATAAATTTGCCGTTTAGCACCGAAAATAAAGCGCTTAAGAATGCAGAAACAAGCGCAAGGACAATTCCTAACCCATAGGAAGTATCAACATCAAAAATGACATAAAGACCTATGATTGCAATTAATCCAAACAAAACTTCATAGAAAATCACTCTTCTTCTATAGAAAATCGGCTCAAGAATAGACGCGAAAAAAGCCCCTGTTGAAAGAACTGCCAGTGTAACGGAAACATTAGAGACTTTAATAGCGGTGAAAAAGGTGAGCCAATGAAGTGCGATTATTATCCCTCCAATAGCAAATTTTCCCACTGTTTTCCATGGTAATTTTAAATTCTCTTTTCTGATTTTTAAATAAACATATACCAATATTACTGCTATTCCCATGCGGTACCACACGAGAGGAGCAGCTTTCAAACTAATTAAAGCCCCCAGAACTGCTGTAAATCCCCAGATAAAAACAATAAAATGGAGATGCAGATAATTTAAAAGTTTATCGTTTCGCATTTCGTAACAAGAAAATTGCTAGTATCCCAAAAACTATATTTGGAAACCATGTAGCTATGAATGGAGAGAAGGAACTTTGCTCTGCCATTGTTCCAAATACTTTATCAAAAAAGATATAAACCATTCCTATACTAATACCTATTGCCAAGTTTACTCCCATCCCCCCCCGTCTTTTCACCGAAGACACAGCTACGGCAATAATGGTGAGTATATAGGCCGACACCGGCAAGCTCCATCTTTTATAGCGCACAACCTCATATCTGTTGATTTGAGAAGATCCTCTGGCTTTTTCTTTCTTTATAAAATCATTAAGTTCTGTGAAGCTCAAGGTTTCGGCAATGTAGTTCACGGGTGTAAGATCTTCCAAGGTAAATGTAAAAGTTGTATCCAGTTTCGTTTTCTTCTCAATTATGTCTCCACGCTCGCCTACCGTTCGTTTAACAAAATTAAAAAGCGTATAGGTGCTGTCACTTTCATTATACTTGATCTGCGATGCGGCTATTTTATAACGCAGTTCATTACCTTCAAAATGTTCAAGAGTAAAATTACTACCTAGTTGTTCTGTGGCATTAAAATAGCTGACGTATAGGTAATCATTCGCATTTATTTGTGTATAAACATCATTTTGATTACGGTCCTGTCTTCCTTTTTTTAAATAAGTATATGAAAATTCGTTAAAACCTTGACTGGCCTTAGGAGCCAAAAACATACTAAACACCAATGCAGCCAAACAAACTAAAGTAGCTCCTATAAGATATGGCCTAAGAAACCGACTATAGGATACACCACTACTCAAAAAAGCGACAATTTCGGTATTGTTTGCCATTTTTGAGGTAAACCATATGACAGACAGAAACAGAAATAAGGGAAAGAGAAGGTTAGCGAAATATATGGTGAAATCATACAAATATTTCATTACTTCCAAAAGAGGCACTTCGTTTTCCAAAATTTTATCAATTTTCTCTGCCAAATGTACGGTTATCCCGATAGGAATGAACAGCAGCAACAGCAACGTGAAAGTGCCAAGGTATTTCTTAAGTATGTATCTGTCGAGAATGGTAATCATCCTAAAGTCTTTGATCCAATTTCAAAACCATTTCATCTTTCCACCTTGCAAAATCTCCATTCAAAATCTGTTTCCGAGCTTCTCTTGCCAGCCATAGATAAAATCCGAGATTATGGATTGTAGCTATCTGTCTGCCAAGCATTTCGTTCACTGAAAAGAGATGCCTCAAATAGGCTTTGGTATAATCCTTATCAACCCAGGTATTTCCTGCAGGGTCTATGGGGGAGAAATCATCTTCCCATTTTTTATTTTTTATATTGATTATACCTTCAGAAGTGAAGAGCATTCCGTTTCTACCATTTCTCGTGGGCATCACACAGTCAAACATATCAATACCCAAAGCGATATTTTCTAAAATATTTACGGGCGTTCCTACTCCCATTAAGTAGCGAGGTTTATCCTCCGGAAGGATATTTGTTACTACCTCTGTCATCTCATACATCATCTCTGCGGGCTCACCTACAGAAAGTCCTCCAATGGCATTGCCTGCAGCATTTTTAGAAGCAACAAATTCTGCTGCTTGTTTTCGTAATTCCGGGAAGGTACTTCCCTGAACGATTGGAAAAAGCTCCTGCTTGTAACCGTATTTAGGTTCTGTTTCATTCAAACGTGCAAAACACCGATCCAGCCACCGATGTGTCATATTCATCGACGATTGAGCATATCGAAAATCACACGGGTAAGGAGTACATTCATCAAAAGCCATAATGATGTCTGCCCCGATAGATCGCTGGATATCCATTACATTTTCAGGTGAAAAGAAATGATAGCTTCCATCTATGTGACTTTTAAACTTTACTCCTTCTTCTTTGATTTTCCTGTTGGCTGATAAGGAATAAACTTGAAATCCTCCACTGTCTGTTAAAATAGGTCTGTCCCAATTCATGAATTTATGAAGACCTCCTGCTTTCTCCAATATTGTGGTTGTGGGTCTTAAATAAAGATGATAAGTATTACCAAGAATTATATCCGGATTGATATCCTCTTTTAGTTCTCTTTGATGAACACCTTTAACAGTTCCTAAGGTTCCCACGGGCATGAATATAGGAGTCTCTATCACTCCGTGAGCGGTCTGGATGCTACCGGCTCTCGCTTTTGTTTTCTCGTCTTTCTTCTTTAATATAAACTCCATTCACAGCAATTATAAGTGGGCAAAGATAAGATTTAATATTTTTTACAGGTGAAATTTCTTTTGTTCAGAGGAGTGTGCTGACCGGATTTTCGATATTTGAAAATCCTGATTTCCACAGATCTTTGAGATATTTTTCCTTCTCTATACTTCCTGATTGCTCTATAAAAGAGTATTTTTGTGCTCTCAAAAACAAACTTTTATTATGGCAGATTATAAAGCACTTGAGGATCTTGTTGTTCAGGTTCGCCGCGATATCCTGAGGCAGGTGCATAAGATGAATTCCGGGCATCCGGGAGGATCATTAGGTTGTACCGAATTTTTCGTAGCAATGTATAATGAGGTCATGAAGCGCAACACTTCTTTTACCATGGACGGCATCGGTGAAGATTTATTTTTTCTTTCCAACGGTCATATTTCCCCCGTTTTCTATAGTGTTCTTGCCCGTGCCGGTTATTTTCCGGTGGAGGAATTGCGTACATTCCGGAACATAAATTCGCGATTACAGGGGCATCCCACTACTCATGAGGGCCTACCCGGAGTGCGTGTGGCATCAGGTTCGTTAGGACAAGGAATTTCTGTGGGTATTGGTGCAGCACAAGCAAAAAAGCTAAATAATGATAACCACTTGGTATTTGTTCTTTGCGGTGACGGAGAGTTACAGGAAGGTCAAAACTGGGAAGCGATAATGTATGCAGCCGGTAACAAGGTGGACAATCTTGTGGTGACAGTTGATTTGAACAATCAACAAATAGACGGATGCACGGATGATGTACTCCCTATGGGTAGTATCCGATCAAAATTCGAAGCCTTTGATTGGGAGGTTCTGGAAATCAAAGAAGGAAATAATCTTCAGGAGGTCATTTCAGGAATGAAGGAGGCATCTTCAAGAGCAAGAAATGGAAAGCCAATATGCGTTTTGCTTCATACTGTTATGGGCAACGGTGTTGATTTTATGATGCACACCCACGAATGGCATGGAAAAGCACCAAATGACGCACAACTTGAAAAAGCATTGGCTCAAAATCCGGTGACTTTGGGAGATTATTAAATTTCAGAAAATAAAGAAATGAAAAAATATATAGATACAGGACAGAAGGATACCCGATCAGGTTTTGGCGACGGGCTTACTGAATTGGGTAAAAAAAATGAAAATGTAGTTGCTCTTTGTGCAGACTTGACAGGATCTTTAAAAATGGACGATTTCAAAAAAAATCATCCGGACCGATTTTTTCAAGTGGGAATTGCCGAAGCAAATATGATAGGAATAGCCGCCGGCCTCACTATAGGAGGTAAAATACCATTTACAGGAACTTTTGCCAATTTTTCCACCGGTCGCGTTTATGATCAAATCCGTCAAAGTGTGGCGTATAGTGGAAAGAATGTAAAAATCTGTGCTTCTCACGCCGGCTTAACCCTTGGTGAAGATGGAGCCACTCATCAGATTTTAGAAGATATAGGTCTGATGAAAATGCTTCCAGGAATGACAGTAATTAACACCTGCGATTATAATCAGACTAAAGCTGCTACCATTGCTATTGCTGATTTTGAAGGTCCCGTTTACCTGCGGTTTGGGCGCCCGAAGGTTCCAAATTTCACTCCGACAGATCAAGTTTTTCAAATTGGAAAGGCCGTTCAGTTACAAGAAGGTACAGATGTGACCATTATCGCTACCGGTCACTTGGTTTGGGAAGCGCTGGTTGCTGCTGAGAACCTTCACAAAAAAGGAATTTCTGCCGATGTAATAAATATTCACACCATAAAACCTCTTGATGATGAAGCCATTCTTGAAAGTGTAAAGAAAACAGGATGTGTAGTAACCGCCGAAGAGCATAATTTCCTAGGTGGATTGGGAGAAAGTGTTGCCCGTTTACTGACCACACAACATCCCGCTCCTCAAGAGTTTATTGCCACCAATGACACCTTTGGGGAGTCCGGAACACCCGAACAACTAATGGATAAGTACGGACTTAATGCTTCGGCAATTGAAGCCGCCGTTCAAAAGGTTATAGCACGGAAACAAAAGTAACTGTGTATTATTAAATAAAAACACGCCCCTTATTGATGAAAACTTGGGGCGTGTTTTTTTTGATGTTTGTCAGATTCTCAAATAGTAGGATCTAAATAATCAGGAATTCCGTTTCCATTTTTGTCGGGGAATTCAATGGTTCCGTCTTCGTGAATGATTATTTCATCTTTTGTTAATCTTCCGTCTCCATCATCATCATCATCCAAATAGTTGGGGATTCCATCTCCATCAGTATCATCATCACCTAAATATCCATTCCCATTTAGATCTTCCATATAAGATGGAATTCCATCCCCGTCATGATCAGTAATTTCTGAGGCAAAAAGTTCAAAAGTAAAAATTAGCTGTTCATAAGGTTTAATGTTAGCTGTTCCATTTTGATAATATCCCAAACCTGAAGGAATAAACACCGCACCAATTCCAAAATTCTCAAAATGAAGTGTTCCATCAGGATTCGATCCGACATTTTCCGCTCCTTTAAATTCAATTAGGGCTTGTTGTAAACCTCTAATAATCCCTTGGGAATTTTTGCCCTCCACAAGATTAAATTTTACAGGCTGCACCGAACTGTCAAAAAGATCTAATTTTAGATTTCTTCCTTCATAAGTATTTATGGTATTGTCAGAAAAATGAGGTTGTTCTCCGGCGCCTTCACGTACTTTTAGATAGTATAGTTTATAAGTCACAGAAGGATCAATTAAATCTTTCACCTCTTTGAATAACACTTGATCAATGAGTGGAATTTTGTCGGCATTGACCCCTGCAATGGTATCAAAACGAATTTTAAAAGCATTTGGATCACTTAAAAATTCATCATAGTTATAAAAATGTGTTCTTAAAAAGGTCTCTATTTCCTCTTGAGCTCTTATGGCTTCGGGTCCTCGATCTCGGGGAGGAATTGGCGGTGGCATTCCGTCATCGTCTTTTTTGCAAGAAATAGCAGTAGTTAGAACTACGAGAAGTACTATAAATGCAGATATAAATCTAATCATCATCTGTAAATTAAGGCCGCAAGATACAATTTTAGGTTATTTTTGCGAATGGGATTAACGTAGTTTTTAAGGAAGATGAGAATTGATAAATATCTATGGTGCATCAGATATCATAAAACCAGGAGTATAGCTACAGACGCGGTGAAGAAAGGTGCAGTAAAAGTAAACGGGGCTGTTGTAAAACCGTCTCGAGAAGTTTTTCCCGGTGATCATATTGAACTTCGAAAAAATCAAATTAACTATCAAATTGAGGTTCTAGATATTCCCGAAAGTCGCGTGGGAGCCAAATTAGTAGGATTATACCGGAAAGATAATACACCGGAAGAGGAATTTGAAGTCAATGAAATGCTTCAATATGCCAAATCTTATTACAGAAAGAAAGGTGTGGGAAGGCCCACCAAGAAAGATAGACGCGACCTCGATGACTTCTTAGATGAAGATTTTGAAGATGAAGAAGATTAATTCAAAAAATTAAAAATTCAAAATGGAAAACGTACCAACGATAATATTAGATCAGACTCAGATTAAACATAAAATACGTCGTATGGCATATCAGATATATGAATCTAATGTTGATGAAGATGATATTGTCATTGCCGGAATCATGAAGAATGGTTTTCAACTGGCCCAAATGTTAAAAACAGAAATAGAACAAATTTCCGAGATTAAAGTAAGCCTTTGCGAAGTCCATATCGATAAGAAAGATCCTCTTTCTCCTATCACCACTTCCATTAACGCTGAAGCCTATCGCAACAAATCTCTTGTTCTTGTGGATGACGTGCTTCATTCAGGGACCACATTAATTTATGGTATCAAACATTTTTTAGAGGTGCCTTTAAAAAAATTCAAGACCGCTGTCCTTGTAAATCGGAACCATAAAAAATATCCTGTTAAAGCAGACTTTAAAGGAATTTCTTTATCCACCTCCTTTAATGAAAATGTGAATGTTATTTTTGGAGAGGAGATGTGCGCCATCTTGGAATAAAAGTAAAGATCTACTGCCATTATTCTTCACCATTTCTTGTGTCATTCATGCAGCTATTGACCGGAGCGGATTAACTGCTCTATATCTATAGCCACCTCACGAACTGTTTTATCGTCTGTATGGACCGTGAAATGTGCCCGGCTGTAGAAACGGTTTCGTTCAAATAAATGAATTCCTATAAATTCTTTTAAAGCACTCATCTCCTCAATATGAGCCACCAAGGGCCGCTTGAGCCTTTCCGAAAAAATCCTTTCTGATAAAGTATTTATGGATGCTTTTAAATAAATTGATTTTGCATCTTTGGTAGTTTCAATTAAATCCATCGCATTTCCATAGCATGGAGTTCCGCCACCGAGAGCCAAAATATAAGATTCGTCAGTATCCAAAAGCTCTTTTAGGCGTTGTTGTTCTTGTTTTCGAAAAAAGATTTCTCCTTTAGTAGAAAAAATCTCCGGGACGGATGCTCCTACGTATTTTTCAATCTCTGAATCAAGATCCAAAAAAGGAAGCTGCAGATGATTAGACAGAGCTTTTCCCACATCAGATTTCCCAGAAGCCATGTAACCTAGAAGTATTATTTTCATTTTATGTTCGAACTATAGCGCAATTTTGGTCTAATATTTTCAAGCAAATCGAATATCATCAAAAATATTTTCATTGTGATCACCTGAATTTCAGTAGGTTTTAAATTTTCTTCAAAATTATTGTTTTTTGGTTTGGATTTATAGAAATAATGATACTATATTTGCACCCTGAAATGCAGAACGCCTGATTCTGCTTCACCATTCAACAAGAATGACCTGGTAGCTCAGTAGGTAGAGCACCTCCCTTTTAAGGAGGTGGTCCTGGGTTCGAGCCCCAGCCAGGTCACAAAAAATCCCGGCAATTTGTCGGGATTTTTTGTTTATAAGCTTCAGTATTTTTCCACCAATAAAGGATCAAAATTAACTTCTGCTCGGTCATTTCTTAACACCGATTTAATGACATTCTCTTTTTCAACAACTAACTTTAATGAAGATTTGAAAAAGATGTTAAGATACGGTCATGGCTGAAATAAAGATAGAAAAGAAGAAACCTGTTTGGCCCTGGATAGTAGCAGTGATTATTATTCTGTTCGTTATCTATTTTTTTTGGTCGTCCAATTATGACAAGAGACGTGGCGGCACACAAGAAATAAATTTTCAAGATTCTATTTCAATGTCATCGACTGAACTTCAGAATGAGGCCACCTCTTTCTATCAAAATCCTAATGCATTCTTAGATCAGCTTCAAGATTACTCTACATTTCTTTCAGATTCTGAACTACATCAAGAAAACACAGCCAGCTATTTTCACAGAAATGCCCTACTTAAATTAATTAAAGCCACGCGTGAACAAGCCGTGACCACCAACATTGATGTAACCAGGAATTTAGAAATCGCCGATGAAAACGCTCTGAAAGTTACTCATGATGTTCATAATGCTGCAGGATATCAAATCAAAAAAGCGGCTTCCGAAATCACCGAAGCACTTACCAAAATCCAAAAGGACCATTATGAAGATTTACATGCAGAAATCAAAGCTTTGGAACGAGATATCACAGATATGAATGGGATGCGTGCTATTGACGAGCAACAAGAGAGTATTCTATCTTTTCATAGACATGCTTTAGATTTACTTCAAAAAATGGGACTACACAATCCCGCTGTTAAAACAAATCCATGAAGAGTAGCGAAAATCATCTACACCGATTAGAAGATCTTAAAGATTATCAGGTTGCACCTGATAATACGGATATACGCAACTGGAACGTAATAGATGTAGATGACCGTGTGATAGGAACGGTAGATAGTCTGCTAGTCGATCTTGTTACAAAAAGGGTTGTTTACGTAGATGTAGAAGTTGACGATTCCATAATTTCCGCCAATCATGATCCTGATTCTTCTCCAGGAGAGCTAAAAGAATTCAACAATAAAGCCGGAGACACCCATATCATTATTCCGATTGGCATGATGGATATTGATCTTTCTCGGCATCGCGTTCGGGCACTTGGTTTAAATCATAGAAGCTTTTCCGATGCTCCCCGATATGACAGGAATTACTCTTTTGAATCGAGAGTATGAGAAATCGGTTTTACGGTACTCTTAAATCGAGAAGAACATTTTTTGAACGAAGAAGAATTTTACAATCGGCCCGAGTTTCACAAAAAAAGGTAGGCTTTCTCTCTGCTTAAATAGATTTTATTTGATTATTCCTATGGATCGTGAATGTGCAATAGCTTGCGAACTTTCTTTGAAATAACAAGTGCTCACTCCCAATACGTTTAAATTTTTCATCACGTCTTTCACTCTTTCTATTTTCCTTCGTCCTGTTTGGCGGATATAAACAGCAATAATATTTTGTGGAAATTGTTTTACAATCCTTTCATACAGGTAAGGGTCGCGCTGAGAATCATCTCCTAGAAGAACATAATTCTGAGCCGGATAAAAATTTAGTATTTCTTTGATTTTCTCAAATTTGTGGTCATGGTTTCCTTTTCCGCTGAAAAGAAAATCGGATATTCCTGAACGAATATCTTTTAATTTTAAAATTCCCTTGGGCAAATCGTGTAACCGAATAAAGCTATCAATAAACTCATATAAATTCCACTCACTACTTGATACATAAAAAAACGAATTAGAAGCTTCTTTGCTATCCTGCCCGGCTTTACTCAACGCCCGGTAATGAGGCACAACATCTTCAAAAAGTTTCCGTTTATTAATGTTCTTCAACAAAAGGATATATAATTTTTTGAAGAATTTTTTACTGTGTGAAACTAAAAAAGTATCATCTATATCTGAGATAATTCCGAGTTGTCCAGGGTTAGGTTTTAAAAGCTCTCCACATTCGATTATTCCAAAATCATATATTTTACATACCACTGAAAAGGGATGCCATCCGGGCTCAAGCTCTTTAGAAAAAGGCAGATTGAAACTAAAAAAACCGTCTTCAAGTGTTTTAGTTGTTACTTCCATTCCTTGAAAGATTAAAGTAACGGAAACATTTTTCAAGGGTTTAATTCGAAACATGTGGATGATTGAAACTGCATGTCTGATACCTTTTCTATCAATCCTATAATGATCCGGAGCCCAGGATTCAAAAACATGACCAAAAACTATTAGCTGATTATCATTTACATAACCTCTATAGATCTTTAAGTCTAGTTTCATATTTGAATTTAATTAACTTTAATTCTTCCAAAATACTTATTTTTATTAGTTTCCATAATCTAATTTATGTCTAAATCTAATCTGATTGTAGTAAATCCTATTTCCGGTGATATTAATAAAACCCCAATTGTGGACACCATTCAACGAACTATTTTCGAATGTAAGGAAGAAATTTCTATTTTTTATACCACCGGAAAAAAAGATGCAGATACCATAAAAAATATTTTGGACACATCGCCCGTGGATAGGGTGATAACTGTGGGTGGAGATGGCACAATATCTATGGTGGGAAAATTGTTGATGAACAGGAACATTTCTCTTGGTATCATTCCTGCCGGTTCTGCTAACGGTCTTGCCGTTAATTTCGGAATTCCTGAACTTGTTGAACATCAACTTGAGATAGCTTTATCTGATTCAATCATGGATATCGATGTTCTTTTTCTAAACGGCCATTTTAGTCTCCATATTGCCGACCTTGGCCTTAATGCCGAATTAATTAGAAATTATGATCGAGCTTCTACACGCGGAAAGCTCGGCTACTTTCTGCAATCCATCCCTACGCTAATCCAATCCAATTTTCCTTTTGAATTCAAAATAGAATCAATGGGTGAGGTTTTTCAGGCGACCGGAGCCTTATTGGCAATCGCTAATGCAAGTAAATTCGGAACCGGTGCAACTATTAATCCTGTAGGCAAAATGAACGATGGCATAGTTGAAATTCTTATTTTCAAGAATCTGAATCTGATAGAAATTGCTAAAACTGCCCAAGAAAATCCCGACTTGTCTCCTGATTTTGTCAAAATAATTACCACAAATAAGGCTACAATTACTACAGAAAAGGAAATCTCATTTCAAATTGATGGAGAATATATGGGAGAGGTTAAAAAAGTAGAGCTAGAACTCATACCACGTTGTTTGAAAATAGCGGTTCCTCCATCTTTTTTAGAATCTTCTACTCCTTAAACAAGCATATCATGTTAAAAAAAGTATCATTTAAGAATCAAGAGGGAAAAGTGCTCCATGGAAGAATAGAATTTCCTCCGGATCGGCATCCGGAAAACTTTGCACTTCTAGCACATTGCTTCACCTGCACCAAAAACATAACAGCTCTTGTTATGATAGGCCGAGAACTTACACAAGCGGGATTTGGGATTCTTCGTTTTGATTTTACCGGATTAGGTGAAAGCGAAGGGGATTTTGAGAACACAAATTTCTCGGGTAATGTTTCAGACCTTATAGCTGCGGCCGAATTTTTGGCTGAAAAATATATCTCTCCTTCACTTCTTGTCGGACATTCCTTAGGAGGCTCTGCAGTGTTATATGCTGCCAAACAACTTCCTTATGTAAAAGCAGTTGCTACCATAAACTCTCCAAGTGATCCTAGCCATGTAACTAATTTATTAAAAGATGATTTGGAAACGATAGAAGAACAAGGCTATTCCAGAGTAATGTTAGCCGATAGAGAATTTACTATAAAAAAACAATTTCTAGATGATTTAGAAGCTCAACCTCCCAAAGAGGTAGTATCTAGACTAGGAAAAGCCCTTCTTATTCTTCATACTCCTCAAGATACCATTGTAGATATTCAAAACGCAGAACGCCTTTACATTGCCGCCCACCATCCCAAAAGTTACATTTCATTGGATGGTGCCGATCATCTTCTTTCCAAACGTGAAGACGCGAAATATGCGGGGAGTATGATAGCTTCTTGGGTAAAGAGATATGTCTCTCCTACTCCTGAAAGAACTTTAAAGACTAAAAATCAAGTGGCTGCCTCACTCGATTTTGAAAGTAACTTTACCACCGATTTAAAATTAGGAAAACACTATTTGACCGCTGACGAGCCGGAACGCTATGGCGGCGATAATTTTGGTCCTACACCCTATGATTTCCTTTCTGCCGGACTTGCAGCTTGCACTGCGATGACGCTTCAAATGTATGCTCGCAGAAAGAAATGGAATCTAAAAAATGTTACTGTACATATAGATCATTCACGAGATCACGCGATTGATACAGAGAATGAAGATGAAAAATCTGCAAAAATCGATACCTTCACAAAATATCTTGATTTAGAAGGAGATTTAGATCCTGTGCAACGTGAGCGTCTTTTGGAAATAGCAGATCGATGTCCCGTTCATAAAACCCTTACTTCCGAAATTCAGATTCTTTCGCATTTAAAAAAGAAATAAAATCAATTTTAATTTCAAAATGCTAATGTTTTTTTAAAAGATTTTTGTTAAAACGCTTAATGCTTATCTTTATTCGATATTTAAAAACCATTATAAACCAAAAACTATCACAATGAAAAAATTAGGTCTTTTTCTTACAGCAACAGCACTATTTGCTTTTATTGCTTGTAACAACACTCCCAAGGATAAAATCACTGAGGAGAGCGATGTAGAAGATTTTGATCCTGCTCCGGATTTAACAAAAGATGAACCTGAAAGAGTAGTTCAAGTAGTACTCGATCCAAAAAGTGGAAGCAACGTTCATGGAGACGTTTATTTTACTGAAAAAGATGGAAAAGTTCACATGGAAGCTAAAGTTTCCGGTTTAACACCGAATAAAAAGCATGCCATCCATCTTCATGAAAATGGAGATTGTAGTGCTGACGACGGAGCCTCTGCAGGAGGACACTGGAATCCGACCGGGAAAGTCCACGGAAAATGGGATCATAATGACGGATATCATAAAGGAGATATCGGAAATATCGAAGCCAACGCCGATGGCGAAGTTGCATTAACTTTTGAAACAGATCAATGGTGCATTGGATGTGGAGAAACAGAAAGAGACATTGTTGGAAAATCTATTATCATCCACGCCGATGAGGATGATTTTAAAACACAACCTACCGGAAACGCCGGCGGAAGAATTGCTTGCGGAGTGATCAGATAATATCATGCACTAATCAAACAAAAAACCGACTCTCAAAAAAAGGGTCGGTTTTTTTTATTCCAAAAAGAACGATTCACATCAAATATGGATCGGACGGTTTTCTGTGGCTGCCAATGCAGCTTCCTTCACTGCCTCAGCATACGTAGGATGTGCATGTGTCATTCTTGCTATATCCTCGGCGCTTGCACGATATTCCATAGCCACTACCGCCTCAGCAATCAGGTCTGCCACTCTGGCTCCCACCATGTGCACTCCCAAGACCTCATCGGTTTCTTTATCAGAAAGAATTTTCACAAAACCATCTATATCGCCACTGGCACGTGATCTTCCTAAAGCTCGCATAGGAAATTGACCGGATTTGTATTCCACTTTTTCCTTCTTCAACTGTTCTTCTGTTTTGCCGACAGATGCCACTTCCGGCCAAGTGTAAACAACTCCGGGTATCAAGTTATAGTTGATATGCGGCTTTTGTCCTGCTATTATTTCGGCCACCATTACTCCTTCTTCTGATGCTTTGTGTGCAAGCATTGCTCCACGCACCACATCCCCAATGGCATAAATATTTTTGACGCTGGTTTGCAAAATTTCATTTACTTCCACTACTCCCCTTTCAGAAACTTTTACCCCGGCATTTTCCAAGCCTAAGCCATCGGTAAATGGTATTCTTCCAACGGAAACCAAGCAATAATCTCCGGAAATTTTAACCTCCTGATCTTTTTTATCCGTAGCCGTAACAATAACCTCATCGTCCTTTCGTTCAACCGCTGAAACTTTATGAGATAGATAAAACTTCATTCCTTGTTTCTTCAGCACTTTAAGTAATTCTTTACTCTGCGCTCCATCCATGGTAGGAATAATGGCATCCATATATTCAATAACCGAAACTTCAGCTCCTAATCTATGATAGACTTGTCCCAATTCTAACCCAATCACCCCACCTCCGATTACAACAAGATGTTTTGGAACTTCCGTTAAGCTCAGCGCTTCCGTAGAGGTAATAATTCTTTCTTTGTCGATAGTTATAAAAGGCAGCGATGAAGGTTTACTTCCTGTAGCAATTATGCTGTATTTTGCCTCAATTTCTTCTTCTTTCTCACTATTGATTTGAATGTGAGTGGCATCTTTAAATGATCCTACTCCATGATAAACATCAATTTTATTCTTATCCATTAAGAAATCAATTCCTTTGGTAGTAGTCTCTACCACACTTTCTTTCCGAGACATCATTTTCTTCAGGTCCATTTTCACCTCCCCCGAAATTTCGATCCCATGCTCTTTAAAATTTTTTAGAGCATCGTCATAATGGTGTGAAGAATCCAATAAAGCTTTGCTTGGGATGCAACCCACATTTAAACATGTACCTCCCAGAACCTTATATTTTTCTATTATGGCGGTCTTTAGTCCTAATTGTGCACACCGAATAGCGGCCACATAACCTCCGGGACCGGAACCTATTACGGCTACGTCATATGTCTTCATAAGATGGTTTTTAAAAAATGAAGTGCAAAGGTAGCAGTAATCCATCAGATATGGAAAGGGTAACGCATCAAACTTAAACCTCTATTCCTTATTAAAATGCCTCCTCCTTTTTTTGCTGATTGGGCTTAATTTTCCCACTTTTGTCCAAACTTCAATTAATTCGAAATTATGTCATTTAAACCGGCAGATAAAATTCAAGATCTACAATATTTTGGCGAGTTTGGAGGTGTCAACCCTTCAATATCCGATTCATCTACTTATACATTTCTTTCAGCAAAAACTATGTTTGATACATTTGAAGGAAACACAGAGGGATGTTATCTCTACTCCAGACACTCCACCCCTTCAAATTTATATTTAGGTCAAGCCCTGGCTGCTATGGAAGGGACCGAAGCTGCTAATGTTGCTGCAACGGGAATGGGTGCAATTTCCCCTGCCATTCTTCAACTCTGTAAAGCAGGAGATCATATTGTAGCGAGCAGAACGATATATGGTGGAACCTATGCTTTTTTAAAGAACTTCACCCCAAAGTTAAATATTGAAACAAGTTTTGTTGATATTACCAATCTAGATGCTGTAGAAGCCGCTATTGGGGAGAATACGAAATTTATTTATTGCGAGAGTGTCAGCAATCCTTTATTAGAAGTTGCCGATTTGCCAGCCTTATCGAAGCTTGCAAAAAAACATGGCATCCTACTCTTAGTTGATAATACCTTTTCTCCTCTAAGTATTTCTCCTGCTACTCTTGGTGCTGACATCATTTTCCACAGTCTCACAAAATTCATAAACGGAAGCAGTGATGCTATGGGAGGTGTAACTTGTGCTTCTCAGGAATTTGTGGATAGTTTGCGAAATGTCAATGACGGTGCAAACATGCTTCTTGGTCCTGCATTAGATAGTCTGCGTGCCGCTTCAATTTTGAAGAATTTGCGAACCCTCCATATCAGAATTAAACAACACAGCAAGAATGCAATGTATATTGCAGAAAAATTAGAAGCAGACGGACTCCGGGTAGTTTACCCCGGTCTAAAATCTCATAAAGATCATGAACTATTTAAAGCCTTAATGAATGAAGAATATGGTTTTGGCGGAATGTTTACCCTTGATGCCGGAAGCTTAGATAAAGCCAATGCATTGATGGAATTGATGCAAAAGCGGAATCTGGGATATCTGGCTGTGAGTTTAGGATTCTATAAAACTTTATTCAGTGCGCCGGGGACTTCCACTTCTTCAGAAATTCCGGCCGAGGAGCAAAAAGAAATGGGATTATCTGAAGGCTTGATCAGATTTTCAATTGGCTTGGATAATGATATTGAACGAACCTACCGAATGATGCGCGAATGTATTGCAGAGATCGGAATATAATCTAGAAGAAGCCGTATTTCCCGGCTTCTTCAGTTTTATAATTTCTCCAAGATAAAGGATGTTTGATCTCGATGTATCTTGACTTGAGGGGATCCACTTAATGATTTCCCTATTCCCCAGTAATAGGATTGATAAGCCTGTAAATCCAATATTTTACTAATTGTTACTGTTCTTCTTTTTAAATCGTCATTAAAGTCGGCCTGGATTGAAGTGTTAGCAATAGAAGTATTGTTTTTGACGAAATGGAACTCAATTAAGTTATTGTTACTATCCGGCGTGGTCTTGGAATAAGTAACTATAAGAGTCAAACGATAAGCTCCTGAGCTGCTTGGGGTCTGGATCGCATTTGATGAGCATGTGGCGCCATTACATAAACCACTTGTTCCATTACCTATATTGTTCTGTTCATCATATTGGGACAAAGTGACTGTAAAATCGGAATTTACAAAAACCTCTCCAAATGCGCGCTGAGATGGAGCAGTACCTCCGGTTGCCCCTCCACCACTAAGAGCTTTCCATGAATTTCCTTGCCAGTAATAAAACCCCGGTGTGACATCGGCCACGGTGTTGGTATTATAGATCAGGAGACTTTCAACGGGATTCCAAACATTGCTCTGATCGGTAGAACTACTTAATGAAATTCTGGGAATTAAAATTCC
>Ga0079224_100005465_pt1 | contig 16700 bp, 12 predicted proteins | sample Stecom2015_FD_80414 | JGI IMG/M metagenome (GOLD analysis project Ga0079224, IMG submission 80414) | Agricultural soil microbial communities from Utah to study Nitrogen management - Steer compost 2015 | ecosystem: Environmental > Terrestrial > Soil > Agricultural land | place: USA: Utah... | reverse complement strand
GGGTCGCGCGTGTTGCGTCAGGGCGTCCCCGACTTGGGAGGCGCCCCCGCGTGCGATCGTCGCCGCGGGGGGCGCTCCGCTGCTGCAGGGCTGGGCGATCGTGGAGAAGCGCACCGACGAGGACTGGACCGACGTGCGCCTGTCGTTCGTCGCCGGGAGCCCGCAGTCGTGCATCCTCGATCTGTACACCTCGTCCTCCCCGCAGCGCCCGGTTGTGCCGGTCGGCGAGGGGCTCGCGGCCGAGTCCGGCGAGGAAAGCAAGAAGGGGGCACCACCTCCGGCGCGTGCCGGGCGCGTGGCCACCATCACCGGAAGCGATGACCTCGGCGCGGCGCCGAGGGAGGTTCTGGCGGACGCCTTCGAGTCCTCGAACATGGCGGCCGCCGAGGGCGCCGAGCTGGGCGAGCTGTTCGCCTACACCGCGAGCGGGCCGGTGACCATCAAGCAGGGGCAGGCGGCGCTCGTGCCGATCCTGCTGGAGCGGGTGGGCAAGAGCGAGCGGGTCCTCACCTGGCGCGCGGACCGGTCGTCGCACCCGCAGCACGCGATCCTGCTCGACAACACGACGGCGCTCACGCTGGAGAAGGGGCCGGTCACCGTGTTCGAGCAGTCGACCTGCCTCGGCGAAGGGATGCTGCCGCGGACGCTGAAGCCCGGCATGCGCGAGATGGTGACCTACGCGTTCGAGAGCGCGGTGGAGGTCGAGCCGCGCGGCGACCGGCGCGCCCAGCCGATCGTGCGCGCGACGCTGGTGAACGGACTCCTGACGACGTTCCACCGTGAGGTCCTGGAGACGCACTACGTGGTGCGCAACAAGAGCAGCCGCGGCTACGTGCTCTACATCGACCACGCCAAGGCGGGCGGCGACTTCGCTCTCGCCGAGCCGAAGGAGCCGGCTGACGAGCTGCCCGGGCACTACCGCTTCCGCGTCGATGTCCCGGCGAACGCGGAAACCGCCCTGCCGGTACGCGAGGAACGCGAGGTCATGTCGCAGGTCGGACTGCTCGAGCAGGGGCCCGACACGATCCGCTTCCACCTGCAGCAGCGCTACCTGAGCGACGCGGTGCGCGAGTTCCTCACCGGGATCGTCGGTCTGCTCGACGAGAAGACCGCCGCCGAGCGCGAGCTGCAGAACCTGGAGCAGGAGCGCGCCACGCTGAACCAGACCCAGGAGACGCTGCGCCGCAACCTGTCCGCGCTGCGCGACTCGCCGGAGGAGCGCAAGCTGCGCGACCAGTACGTCGCGCGCCTCAGCAAGGCGCTGGAGCGCAGTGAAGAGCTGGATCGGCTGGTACAGGCGGCGACCGAACGGCGCGATCGTCTGGCGCGCGAGATCGCGGCGAAGGTGCAGGCCTTCCGCGAGTGACCCCCGGCCGGGCGGCGCGGCAACGCTCGACCGCGCCGCGCCGTCGCGGCCCGCGCCGCGCGCGCCGTCACGTCGTTCCCGGCGCGGTCGCGCGCCGCGGCGCGTGACTCGCTATCGTGCGCCGCGATGGTGAACCCACCCGCGACGACCGTGGACGCGACCGAATTCGCGGCAGCCGGCAAGAAGGCGGCCCAGCCGCGCGTCGGCCGCATGGCGCACGGCCTGATCGGTTCGGAGATCCTGAAGATCGCCGCCGAGATCCGCGCGCTGCAGCGCGCCGGGCGCAGCATCTGCAACCTGACGGTCGGCGACTTCGATCCTGCGCAGTTCCCCATCCCGACACGACTGCGCGAGGCGATCGTCGCCGCCTACGGCCGGGGCGAGACCAACTACCCGCCCTCGGACGGCGTGCTCGCGCTGCGCGAGGCAGTGCAGCGCTTCTACCGCCGCGAACTGGGGATCGACTATCCGCTCGGCTCGGTGCTGATCGCCTCGGGCGCCCGCCCGATCATCCACGCCGCATACGCGGCGGTCTGCGATCCGGGCGACAAGGTCGTCTACCCGGTGCCGAGCTGGAACAACAACCACTACACGCACATGGTCGGCGCCGAGCCGGTTCCGATCCCGTGCGCGCCGACCACACGGTTCTTGCCGACCCGGGCGCAGATCGAAGCCGCCCTGCCGGGCGCACGCCTGGTGTGCATCAACTCGCCGCTCAACCCGACCGGGACGGCGATCGATCCCGAGGAGCTGCGCGGCATCTGCAAGAGCATCGTCGCCGAAAACGAGGCGCGCGAACGGCGCGGCGAACGCCCCGCGTTCCTGCTCTACGACCAGATCTACTTCATGCTGCGCGTCGGCGACACGGTGCACGCCACGCCGCCCGCGCTCGTCCCCGAGATGGCGCGCTACACGATCTTCGTCGACGGGATCAGCAAGGCATTCGCCTCCACGGGCGTGCGCGTCGGCTGGGGCGTGGGCCCGGTCGACGTGATCGAGCGCATGTCTGCGATCGTCGGGCACGTCGGCGCGTGGGCACCGCGTGCGGAGCAGATCGCCACCGCCGAGCTGCTCGACGACACCACGGCGATCGGGGAGTACATCCTGCCGTTCCGCGCCGGGATCCAGGAGCGCCTCGTGCGCCTGCACGACGGTCTGGAGGAGATGGGGCGCTCCGGACTGCCGGTCGAGGCGCTGCCACCGATGGGCGCGATCTACCTGACCGCCAGGATCGCGCCGTTCGGCCGGCGCACGCCGGACGGCATCGCCCTGCAGACCAACGAGGACATCCGCCGCTACCTGCTGGAGGCGGCGGGCGTCGGCGTCGTGCCCTTCCAGGCGTTCGGCTGCTCGGGCGAGGACGGGTGGTTCCGGCTCAGCATCGGCGCGGTCGGACTGGCCGAGATCGACGCCGCGCTGCCGCGCCTCGCGCACGCGCTGCGCCAGCTCCGCTGAGCGGCGTGCTCAGCGGCGCGGCACCCAGCGCGCCTTGCGGCGCAGGAACCGGCTCTCGAAGGAGCGGTAGCTGAGGGTCGCGACGGCGACGGTCACCGCGGTGCCGAGCAGGAAGAACCAGACGCCGTGCGCCGGGTCGCGGCCGAGCAAGCGCGCGACCGGCACGAAGCAGAGCTGGTGCAGCAGGTACATCCCGTAGCTGACCGTGCCGACGTGCACCACCGCGCGGTGGCGCAGGACACTCGACAGCGCGTGGTCTTCGGGAACGACGACCGCGGCGATCAGCGCGGTCATCGCCACGTAGATCGCGGCGCGCGGCCAGCCCGCGAGGTCGCCGGGGACGCACACCAGCGCCGCGAGCGCGACGAGCGGCAGGAACACGAACCCCCGCCACCCGACGATCGGCGCGATCCTCCCGAACGTGGCGCGGTCGTGCAGCCCGAAGGCGAGCAGCACGCCGCAGCCGATCGCCGCGAACGGCGTCATGTACAGCGCGACCTGCTGCGCGCCGGCGCCGGCAAGGCCCCAGTCGAGCGCCGCGGTCACGAGCAAGTACGCGACGAGCAGGGCGCGCGCGCCGCGACGCGTGCACCACGCCAGCACGGGTGGCCACAGCAGGTAGAACTGCTCCTCGACGGCGAGCGACCAGGCGTGCGCGAACAAGTTGTCGTGGACGCCGAAGTTGGCGGTGTAGGTCGCGTACCACGGCAGCGCGGCGAAGAACTCGTCGGCGACCGGCGAGTGCGGCCTGAACAGCAGCAGCGCCACGGCCTGGCCGAAGAGCACTGCGTAGTAGAGCGGGAAGATGCGCAGGATCCGGCGCACGTAGAAGGCGCGCAGGTCGATCCTCCCGCCGGCCGCGTCCTGTTCGCGCAACAGCAGGGTCGTGATCAGGAAGCCGCTGAGCACGAAGAACAGGTCGACGCCGAGGAAGCCGCGCGTCACCGGGACGCTGTCGGCGTGCGGGCTGTGGTGCCAGAGGACCGCGACGATCGCGAGGCAGCGGATGCCGTCGAGCGACGGCATGTGCCGGCGCGCCCGGAAGGCCTCGTAGGCGTCCAGGCCGTCATGCGTGGTCGCCGGCGTGCCCGCCGCGGCGGCACGGACGCCGGTGGCGCGCGTGGTCATCGGCGTGGGCGACGGCGACTGCATCGGAGCGACGGACGAGGTCTGTAGCCGTGGCCGCGCACGGGACGGTGCCTCGCGGGCGGCCAGCGTGCAGGCCGAACTCCAAGCGGTCGGAAAGGCCGATGCAACCGCCGCCTCGCGCGGACGTGGCAATGCCTCCTCTTCGGCGTGCGCGCCACCGCGACCGAAGCCCGGGCGATGCCGGTGGGCCGGAAAAAGCGCTGGCTCGGCGGCGCGGGCGGTGCAATTCTCTGCCCCCGTCCACGGTTCGCCGCTGCACACCATGGCCACGCACGACCCGCACGCTGCTTCCCAGCCGAAGGAGACCTTCGGCAGCCTGCTCGCCGGCTTCTTCCCGAGCCAGGCCGACATCGGCGCGTTCGTCGGCGGGATGGTCGTCGGGTTGCTGATCCTCGCCGTCCTCACGGGGCTCGGCTTCCTGATCGATGGCCACGTCGGGATCGCGCCGACGTTCTGAGCGCGATCGCGCCGGCGGCCGCTGCGCGCATTCGCAACCTTCGCCGGCCGGCGGGACGTGCACGCGCCGCGCTCCCCGACGGACTTCGCCCGTCCAGGCCGCGGGGGCTCCGGGCGGGACCACGAAGCACGCGTGGGTTCGGCCTGGGGCCGCGCACGCCCCCGGCCCCCGAAGACCGCTAGTCCTCCGGCGCGTCGGGGCGGCGGCGGTCGCGCAGGGTGAGGAAGTCGCGCAGCAGGCCGCAGTCGACGTCGACCAGCCGCAGCTCGTCGTCGAAGAACAGCACGGCGCCCTTCATGTGGCGTCGGTTGCGGTCGACGTCGGTCGAGAGCGCGACGTTGCGCACGTTGACGCTGACGTTGATCCCCCACCCGAACTGGTCGAGCCACGCCCACACCAGCGCGATCCGGCCGTCGGGCTGTTCGCGCACGAGGTTCGGCGCGCCGAGGCGCTGCAGGCAGGCAGTGAGGTCGGCTCGGTTCGCGCGCAGCTCGTCGAGCACCGCGGCGTCGACGGGCTCGAACCCGCGCCTGCGGTCGAAGCGCAGCGACACGCATCCGCACAGGAGCGCCGTGAGCAGGACGGCGGCGGCCCCGCGCATCACCGCGCCGGCCCGAAGCGGTCCGCGTCGCGCCGCGCGGCGTCCTCGGGTTCGTGCACGTCTTCCCACGGGAACGCGTACTGCGGCCGGTGCGCGGCGAAGGTCGCGCCGACGTGCGTGAGCACGTCGTTCTCGTCGAAGAACAGCCACATCCGGTCCTGCCGCTGGTCGGTATTGAGCAGCGCGAAGATCAGGAGCCAGGTGGCCGCCTCCTTCTGCACGCTGTGGTCGTAGCGCCACGCCGAGCGCTTGCCGAGTTGTACGACGTCACTCGGCGCGCCGAGGAGCTCCAGCGCCTGCTGCGCCGTCGTGCTTCCCGGCCGCAGCGTGCGCAGCGCATCGGGGTCGAGCGGCTCGTTGACCGTCGCCCGACCGAAGTAACAGGCCCCGAGGAGCAGCAACGCGGCGAGTCCGCAGCAACGCGCGAAGGTCACGCGCGCAGTATCCGGGCCCCGACCTCGTCCGCAACGAGCAAGCCGGCGTCGGTGAGCGCGAGGCGATCGCCGTCGAGGCGCACGAGCCCGGCGTCGGCGAGGCCTTCGACCTCGGCGGCGAACGCAACCCTGGGGTCGACCCCGGTGCGCGCTGCCACCGCGGCGAGGTCGACGCCGTCGCGCCGGCGCAGACCGAGCCACACGGCCTCGGCGGCGCGCTGGCGCGGGGTCAGGGTCTCCGCCTCGGCGGCCGGGAGGCCGCGCTCGACTGCTGCCGCCCACGCCTCCAGCGCCTTGAGGTTCGTCCAGCGCACGCCCTGTCGGTGCGACGAAGCTCCCGGTCCCACGCCCACGTAGTCGCCCTGCAGCCAGTAGTGGTCGTTGTGCCGGCAGGGGCCGCCGCGGCCGGCGAAGTTGCTGATCTCGTACGCGTCGAACCCGGCGGCGGCGAGGCGCGCGCGCGTGTGCACGAACATCGCGCGGTCGGTCGCCTCGTCGTTCGGCCGCAGGCGCCCCTGGTCGCGGTCGCGGGTGAAGCGCGTGCCCGGCTCGAACGTCAGCGAGTAGCACGACAGGTGGTCGGGTGCGAGCGCGAGCGCGGCGTCGAGGTCGCGCTGCCACTGCGCGAGGGTCTGGCCGGGCAGGGCGAAGATCAGGTCGAGGTTGACGTTCGTGAACCCGGCGGCTCGCGCCGCGCCGACCGCGGCGGCGATCGCGGTCGCGTCGTGCGCGCGGTCGAGCAGGCGCAGGAACGCGTCGTCGAACGACTGCGCGCCGATGCTGAGCCGGCGCACCCCGTGCTCGAAGGCGATGCGCGCCTTGGTCTCGGTGAGGCTCTCCGGGTTCGCCTCCATCGTGACCTCCGGGCAGCCGTGCAGGTCGACGTACCGGCTCAGGATCATGAACAGGCGGACCAGCCGATCCTCGTCGAGGTAGCTCGGCGTGCCGCCGCCGAGGAACACGCTCACCGGTCGTTCGGGGACCGCGGCCTGCTGCAGTTCGCGCTCGAGTGCCGAAAGGAAGCGGTCGAGCGCGCCCTCGCCGTCCGGGCGGTAGGAGTTGAAGTCGCAGTAGCCGCACTTCACCACGCAGAACGGCACGTGGACGTAGAGCGACACCGGCGGCACGCGCGGAAGGGTAGCGGGCGGCGCGACGCCGTGCGGGCGCGTCGGCCGGCGTCGCACTCCCGTGCGCGGCGGAGCGTGCCAAGGCAGCCCGGCCGTTCGAAGGGCGGCCGGCGCTCGATCGTCTGCGACCGCCGCGTTCCGACTCGGCCTCCGACGTCCGGAAGGGCGGCTCCTCCTCCGCGCACGAGCGATCGGTGGAAGGGAGCGTCACGCGCACGCGGATCGGATGTCGGCTCGTTCGCGGCCGCGCCGACCGCCCGAACGACGGTCAGTCTTCGCCGAACTCGCGGGCCATCGTGCAGTACAGCTTGCGCAGCGCTTCCTGCTCCATCTGCCGCACGCGCTCGCGGGTCAGGCCGAGGTTCTCGCCGATCGCCTTCAGGGTCATCGGCTTGCCGTCGCGCAGCCCGAACCGCAGGCGCAGGATGTTCGCCTCGCGCTCGTCGATCGCGTCGAGCAGCTCGGACAGGCGCGCGATCTCCTGCGCGCTGAGCACCTGGTCCTCCGGCGAGCGGGTGCGCGGGTCCTCGAGCGAGTCGGTGTAGATGCAGGACGCGTCGACCCCCATCGAGTGCGTCGGCTGCGAGTTGGACGTCACCGTGTCGCGCACCACGTTCCAGTTGTGTTCGGGCAGCTCCAGTTCCTGCGCGATCTCCGCGGTCGTCGGTGCGCGCCCCATCCGGTAGGTCAACTCCATCGCCATCGCCTTCCAGCGCGACACGATCTCGGCCATGTACGACGGCACGCGCACGGTCTTGACCGAGTTGATCAGCGCGCGGCGGATGCCCTGCTTGATCCACCACGTGGCATAGGTCGAGAAGCGGCACCCGGCGTCGGGGTCGAACTTCTCGACGGCCTTCATCAGGCCGATGTTGCCCTCCTCGATCAGGTCCATGAACGACAGCCCGCGGTTGACGTAGTTCTTGGCGATCGAGACGACCAGACGCAGGTTGGCGCGGATCATGTGCTCGCGCGCCGCGGGGTCGCCGCGCTGGATGCGGCGCGCGAGCTCGATCTCCTGTTCCGCCGTCAGCAGCGGGACCTCGTTGATCTCCGCCAGGTACGTGTCGAGGCCGTGGTCGCGCATATCCTCCGTGCTGTGTGCGGTCCCGACATCGAACATGACCGGCACGCGCTTGACCGCGCGGGCGCGGAACGGTGCAAAGCGGGACAACCGCGGCGCGCGGCGGTCAGCGCGGGTTCGTGCCGGCGGCGGCCTGGGCCGACGGGGCCGCGGTCTTCTTCGCGAGCAGCCGGACCGGCGACATCGGCACTTCCTCGCCGGACTCGCCGTCGAAGCGGAACGCGCCGCGCTTGAACAGCAGGTCGTAGGCGGGTTCCCCCGACGGCACGCCCTGGAAGGTCAGCTTCAGCCGGGTCGAAGTCCGGTTCGGCTTGACGGTCACGAAGGGCTTGCTGATCGGCGTGGCCGGCCACTCCAGGGAGCCGTTCGAGATCACCAGCGACCGGCGGTCGATGATCAGCGGTCGCGCGCTCCGGTTGTGCACCGCGAGGCGCAGGTACAGCTCGCCCGGCTCGACCGACGAGTCGGCGATCTGCACCTCCACCGGGCCGCCGAACGGCGGATTCTGCATCTCCAGGACGGTTTCCGGCCGGCCGCCGAAGATGCCGCAGGCCGACGTGAGCAGCGCGACCAGCGCGCACGGGAGGTGACGGATCATGAGTGGCGCGAGGACCGGCGGCCGACGGGCCGCGGGCTCGGCGAGGCTACTGCACCGCGCCGACGAGAACAGTGCGACACGCGCCGACGGCCGTCGGTTCCGGCTGCCGCCCGTCGGCAAGGTGCAGCAGCGCCGATCCGGTCGATCGATCGCCGCGCGCGGCGGACGGTCCGTCACCCTGCCGACGTCGGCGTTCTCGTCGGTCCGCTACTCCTCGGCGAGCAGGCGCGTGATGTTGGCGCGCGCGTCGGCCTCGCGCGCCTGCCCCCACCGGGTGGTGAAGATGTGCGGGCGCTGCAGCAGCGAGCCGAGCATCGTCGCCCGTCCGGCGCGGAACTCGGCGTCGGACAGGTGCGCGTACTCGCGCCGGATCGCGTCCGCGTTGGCGCGGAACTGCGGCCACGGCAGGGCGAGGAACGCGAGGTCGAGGTCGAGGACGACCGCGCTCGCGTCGATGGTCGGTTTGTGCCGCTTCGTGTCGAGCACGATGCGCGTCACCGTGTTGATCAGGTTGTCGCCGTGCGCATCGCGCTGCAGGAAGCGCTCGGCGAGCGCCGCGCTGTCCTCTTCGTTGGTGCTGCTGCGCGGGTCGTAGACCGCGTCGTGGAACCAGATGGCGAAGGTCTGGGCCTCGTCGAGCTGGAGCGTGCTCCCCCACGCGAGCATCTGCGCGATGTGCCGGATGTCGTGGTAGTGCCGGTGCGGCTCGGTGTAGCGGCGGGTCAACTCCAGGAGCATTCCGGCAAGGTTACGCGCCGGCGTGCAGCCCGGGGGGGCGCCCCCCCTCCGGCGATGAGCGTGCCGCGCGGCTACGCGCCCTCCGGCGCGCGATTCGCAAGAAGCGGCGTGCCGGGAACACCGCCGCACGCGGCCGCGCGCGCCTCCTGCCGCGTCGGGCGCGTCTAGAACATCGCGTAGATGAACGGCGCGGCGCCGGTCCCGGCGAGCACGATCACGATGCCGAGCAGGCCGAACACCACGAGGAAGGGGATCAACCACCACTTCGCGTTGTCCTTCATGAACGCGATGAACTCGCTCACGATGCCGCCGCTCTTCGCGTCGGCAGCGAGGTTCTCGAAGTCGTCGTGGTCTCGTTCGGTCATGGCAGTGTGTTCGTTCGGGCGACGGGTTCTCAGTACATCCGCAGGTAGCGGGCCGCCGGGATCGAGGCCGGCCGCGTGCACCAATACGACGCGGCGGACGGGTCGAGCCGGCGCTGCAGCTTGTCTCGGCCGGTCAGCCGGAACAGCAAGGCCACCGGAGTGAACAAACCGTAGTAGAGGAGGACGAGCACCGCGGTCGACAGCACGAAGCCGATCGGAACGGCGATCAGCATCAGTCCGACGAACACCGGCTTCACGAGCCGGGGGTTGGCCATCCCGGCGATGAACACTGCGAGGCCGATGCCGGTCAGCGTCCACGCCACGGTCGGCGACGCCGAGAAGCGCCAGTGCAGGACCCAGCCGATCAGCGGGAAGCCGACCAGCGAGAACCAGGCGAACTGGCGGAGCTGGTCGTCCTTCGGGTGGAAATCGATCTTCAGCATCGTTGAGCGGGCGGCATCGCGGCGGCGCGCCGGTCAGTCGAGGGCGAACGCCTTGAGGTACTGGTCGCGGTCGATCTTCGGCAAGGAGGTCTGGCTCTTGCGCACGATTACGAAGTTCTCCAGCACGAGGACGTCCATCTCGGTGCCGAAGAAGCAGCGGATCGCGTCGGCCGGCGTGCACACGATCGGCTCGCCGCGCACGTTGAAGCTCGTGTTGATCAGCACCGGCGTGCCGGTCTTCTCCTTGAACTTGCGCAGCAGCAGGGTGAGGCGCGGGTTGCGCTCCTCGTCGACGGTCTGCACGCGCGCCGAGTAGTCGACGTGCGTGATCGCCGGCACGACCGAGCGGAGCTGCTTGAGCTTCTCCAGGCCCTGCTTGCCGGGGTCCACCGGCTTGCGCTTCTCGTCGCGCACCGGCGCGACGAGAAGCATGTACGGGCTCTCGTGCCGCCGGTCGATGTCGAAGTAATCGGCGCAGACCTCGCGCAGCACGATCGGCGCGAACGGCCGGAACGACTCGCGGAACTTGATCTTCAGGTTCATCACGCTCTGCATCTTCGGCGAGCGCGCGTCGCCGATGATGCTGCGCGAACCGAGTGCGCGCGGCCCGAACTCCATGCGTCCCTGGAACCAGCCGACCACGTTCTCCGCGGCGATCAGGTCGGCGACCCGCTCGCACAGGGCCTCCTCGCTCGCGTACTCCTCGAAGATCAGCTCGCGCTGGCGCAGTTCGGCGCGGATCTCCTCGACGCCGAACGACGGGCCGAGCAGGCTGGCCTTCTGGAAGTCGCGGCCCTTCACCGTGCGCGGCTTGTTCAGCAGCTGGTGCCAGACCATGTAGGCCGCGCCGAGCGCGCCGCCGGCGTCGCCGGCGGCGGGCTGGATCCAGATCGAGTCGAACGGGCCTTCGCGCAGGATCTTGCCGTTGCCGACGCAGTTGAGCGCCACGCCACCGGCGAGGCAGAGGTTCTTCTTGCCGGTCACGCGGTGCGCGAAGCGCACCGTGCGCAGCATCACCTCCTCGGTCACCTTCTGGATGGACGCCGCGACGTCCATGTAGAACTGGGTCAGTTCCTGCTCCGGCTGGCGCGGCGGCGCGCCGAACAGGTCGCAGAACCGCTTGTTGATCATCCGCAGCCCGGCGCAGTAGTCGAAGTAGCGCATGTCGAGCCGGTAGCTGCCGTCCTCCTTGAGGTCGATCAGCTTGTAGACCCGGTCGACGAAGCGCGGCTCGCCGTACGGCGCGAGGCCCATCAACTTGTATTCGCCCGAGTTGACCTTGAAGCCGCAGTAGTAGGTGAACGCGGTGTAGAGCAGCCCGAGGCTGTGCGGGAAGCGGATCTCGTGGGTGAGCCTGAGCTTGTTGCCCTCGCCCACGCCGATCGAGGTCGTGGCCCACTCGCCCACGCCGTCCATCGTGACCACCGCGGCCTCCTCGTACGGGCTCGGGAAGAACGCGCTCGCCGCGTGGCTCTCGTGGTGCTCGGGGAAGACGAACGGACGCTTGGGACGGGCGCCCAGCTCGCGCGCGAGCCGGCGCGGGATGTGCAGTTTGTCCCGCAGCCAGACCGGGATCGCGGTCATGAACGAGCGCAGCCCGACCGGTGCGTACGCGAGGTACGTCTCCATCAGCCGGTCGAACTTCAGCAGCGGCTTGTCGTAGAACGCGACGTAGTCCAGGTCCTGCGCGCGCAGGCCGCCGGCCTCCAGGCAGAAGCGGACCGCGTTGGCGGGGAAGTCGGCGTCGTGCTTCTTGCGCGTGAAGCGCTCTTCCTGGGCGGCCGCGACGATCTCGCCGTCGCGGAGGAGCGCGGCGGCGGAGTCGTGATAGAAGGCCGAGATGCCGAGGATGTGCGTGGCCATGGAGCGAGTCCGGGCAAGCTAGCACAACCGCGCGCCGCCCGTGTCTGCCGACCCCGGTTGCGGCCGGCACGGTCCCGGGAAACCGTGCCTTCGCGGTCTCGGATCGGTCTTTCGGCTCCCGGCGGTCTTGCGCCGAAGCGCCACGCGAACGTCCGGGGCCGCATGCCGGACGCTGCGTGCGCCGGTGACCGCGGGTCCGCGCGGTCACGCGGTCGTGAGCCAGCCGTCCAGAGCACGCACCTTGCCCCGCGCCAGCGCCATCTCGACGCCCGCGTCGATCGCTGCGTGCAGGCGCGGGCCCACGCGACCGAAGCCGAACAGGACCGCCGTCGCGCGGATGGCATCTTCGCGCGCGATCCCGGCGTCGCGCGCCACGACGTGTGCGACCGCGGCGGCGATCTCCTCGGGCGGGATGTGGGCGGGGTCGCGCTGGCTGCCTTCGTCGCCGGCGCGGGGGACGCGGAACGCGGACCACGACTCCGGGTCGACGCCGGCCGGCCACAGGAACGCCCCGCGTTCGACGGGACGGGTCGCCTCGGGCAGGCCACGCGCCACGGCGAGCACGCGCGCGCGCACCCTGGCGGTGACGCGCGGCAGCTCGAAGAAGGCCGCCATGCGCCGCGCGAGCAGCTCCTCGTGCAGCGGCGCCTCGCTCGCCAGCACCGCGGCGACCGCCTCCGCCAGTTCCGCGTCGCTCGCCGCGTCGAACGTCCGGTCGCGCCGCTCGGCGCGCACCGGCACGTAGGTGGTCTCGTCGGATGGGGCAGGCGCCGCCGTGCTCGTCTCCCCGTCCGCCTGCGCCGCGACGGACGCCGCCGGCGCAGCGTCTGCGCCGGGCGGCGGCGGGAGTTCGGCGGGGCCGACGCGCGCCGCGGCGATCGCGTCGCAGAGTCGCGTCAGCTCGCGCTCGCGGCTGCGCCACCAGTCGGTGCTCCACGCGCGCGCGAGCCGCCAGCCGAGCTGCTCCAGGACCGCGCGGCGCAGGCGGTCGCGGTCGCGCGCGGTCGCCGCCGCGCGATAGAAGGGACCGTCGGTCTCGATGCCGAGTAGGAAGCGCCCGGGCGCGTCCGGGTCCTCTACCGCGAGTTCCACGCGGTAGCCGGAGCAGCCGACCTGGCGTGCGACCGTGAAGCCGCGCGCGGCCAGCGCGGCGCCGAGGTCGTCGGCGAACGGGCACGGCCGCGCCGCGTCGCCGGGCAGCGCGAGCGCCTCGCCCAATGCCGCGGGTCCGCGCTCGGCGTACGCGAGGAACGCCTTGAGGTGCGCGACGCCGAGCGCGCTGGTGCGCGAGAGGTCGATCTGCTCGGCGCGCAGCGTCGCGTGCACCACCACCTGCCGACGTGCGCGGGTGATCGCGACGTTGAGCCGGCGTTCGCCGCCCGGCGCGTTCAGCGGTCCGAAGCTCATGGCGACGCGGCCGTTCGCATCCGGGCCGTAGCCCACCGAGAACAGGATCACGTCGCGCTCGTCGCCCTGCACGTTCTCCAGGTTCTTGACGAACACCGGCTCGTCGGCGTCTTCGGCGAACGCCGGCTCCAGCGTTGGATCGCGCCGCCGCTCCTCGTCGAGCAGCCTTTCGATCAGGGCCTGCTGCGCCTGGCTGAACGTCACGACGCCGATGCTCGGCGGCCGGCCGTCGCCGGTCGGCGCGCGCAGGCGCCCGAGCAGGTCGCGCACGAGCGACTCCGCCTCGGCGCGGTTGGTGCGCGACCGGCTGCGATCGTAGACGCCGTCGACGCGCACGAGCGACACGCCGAGGTCGCGCGTCGCGGTCGCCGGCGCGGGGAAAGTGAGCAGCGAGTTGTCGTAGTAGTGCCAGTTGCTGAACGCGATCAGGCTCTCGTGCCGGCTGCGGTAGTGCCACTGCAGGCGCAGGGCGCGCAGCCCCGCACTGCGGCACTCGTCGAGGATGCTCTCCAGCTCGTCGAGCGGCACGTCATCGAGGTCCTGTTCGCCCTGTTCGAGACGCTGGAAGAACGTCGTCGGCGGGAGCTGCCTGCTGTCGCCGACCACCACCGCGGCGCGGCCGCGCGCGAGCGCGCCGACCGCGTCGGACACCGGGATCTGCGAGGCCTCGTCGAACACCACGAGGTCGAACGGCGCGCCGCCGGGCGCGAGGTACTGCGCGACGGACAGCGGGCTCATCAGGAAGCACGGCTTGAGCCGCGGCAGGAGATTCGGGATCTCGGCGAACAGGCGGCGCAGCGGCTTGTGCCGGGCCTTCTTGGCCAGCTCGCGGCGCAGGATCCCCAGCTCCGAGCTCGCCGCCGGCTCGCCGGAACCGCGCGGCACGCGCGCCGACAGGCGCGCGATCGCGGCCCGGCGCGCGAGGTCGAGCGAGGTGCGGTCCAGCTCGGCGAACTGCCGGATGCGGCGCTCGTGCGCGCGGCCGGTGAACTCGCGCAGGAGCGGCTCGGCGTCCGCCACCGCGGCGAGCCACGCCTCGCGGAAGCCGCGCTCGAACGCGGGCACCACGTCGTGCGCCGCCAGGGTACCGTGCTCGAGGCCCTCGACCAGCGCGCCGAGACCGTGCGCCACGGCGCGCTCGCGCACGCGGCGCCAGTGGCACCACGCGGGGAGCGCTTCGCGCGCGGCCGCGATGCCCTGCAGCGTCGCGCCGCAGTGGTCGAGCCAGGCCGTGCCCTGCGGCTCCGTCCACGCGAGCTCCGCGTCGACGTCGAGAAGCGCGTCCACCTCGCGGAGGCAGTCGACCAGGTGCGCGCCCGCAGCAGCGAACCGGCGCAGGCATTCTCCCGCGGCAGCTCCCGGCGCGAGTGCGTCGCGGCCGCGTCCGGCGAGCTCGACGACGCGCTGGTGCAGCGCGGCCCCCGCGGGCTCGCGGAGCGCGTCCTGCAGCGTACGCACCGCGTCGCGCACCCGCTCCGCCCAGGCGAGCGCTCCGGTCAGTGCGACCACACCCTCCCGCCCGGGGTCGCCGGCGTTCCAGAGGTGCTGGCCGAAGACGTGCGCCCCGACGTGCGTGGGGTCGGCGAGTGCCGCGATCCTTCCCTGCAGGTCGATCGCGTCTTCGAGCCGCTGGGCGAGCACCTCGTTGGCGCCGAGGTGTCCGCCCTTGGCATCGGCGACGAGCGCGCGGCGCACCTTCCCGCAGCGCCACCACGACAGCGGCCAGACCGATGCCATCCCGGCGCGCAGGTCGCGCAGCAGGGTCGCGAGGTCGCGCGTGAGGACGCGGTCGGCGAAGGCCTCGCGCACGCGGTCGCGCAGGAGGTCCTTCTGCCGCACGGCCTCGATGGCGGCGGACAGTCGGGAGCGCAGGTCGGCGAAGCCGGGCTCGGTGAGCAGCGCGTCGTTCGCGCCGGGCGTTGCCGGCAGCGCCTCGGCGAGGTCGAGCGCGGCGGTGAACGCGGTGCGCCCGAGGGAGAACAGCGGAGCGAAGAGCACCTCGCCCGCGGCCACCGCCGCGGCGCGCAGCTCGTCGAGCGCCGCGGATGCCGCATCGACCACGGCGGCGGTCCGGTCCGGAAGCGCGGTCTCGAACCGGCCGCGCCGCACCGCGCGGAGCGGGTGCGCGGCGACGTCGCCGAGGTCGAGCGCCGCGGCGCGCAGGGCGTCCGCCGCCTCGCGGCCCTCGGCGACCCACGGTACGTCGATCGCCGCCGGCCCCGCAGCCGGGGCGACCGGCACGCGTGGCGCGCCGCGCAGGCGGATCAGTTCCGCGGTCGCGGTGAACACGCTCTCGCCCGCCGGACGGGGCGCGTGGATCGCGGCGACGTAGGCGTTGAGGTCGGCGCGCGCCGCTTCGAGGTCGCGCGCGGTCCGCTCCCATTCCTCGGGCTCGTGCGCCGCGGCGGCCGCCAGCGCGCGCTGCAGCGACGCGAGCACGGCGCGCTTGCTGCTCTCCTTGCGGTGCAGTTCCAGGCAGAACGGGCCGAGGCCGACGTGTTCGAGCCGTTGCCGCACGACTTCGAGCGCGGCCATCTTCTCGGCCACGAACAGCACGCGTTTGCCGGCCGCGACGCACTGGGCGATGAGGTTGGTGATCGTCTGGGACTTGCCGGTGCCCGGCGGGCCTTCGAGGACGAAGCTGCGGCCCTGCGCCGCGGCGAGCACCGCGGCGAGCTGCGAGCTGTCGGCTTCGAGCGGGCAGAACGTCGCCGCGGCCGGGAACGCCTCGTCGAGTTCGCTCGGGTCGGGAAACCGCGCGTCCGGTTCGAACGGTCGATCGGGCGACTCGACCAGGTGGCGCAGCACGGGGCTGTCGAGGAGCAGGTCCCGGTGCGCGACCAGGTCCCGCCACAGCAGGAACTTCGCGAACGAGAACGGAGCGATCCACGCCTCCTCGACGACGTCCCAGCGGTCGACGTCGCGCACCGCGCGGCGGAAGCGCTGGAGCACGCCGGCGAGGTCGATTCCGTGCTCGTCCTGCCCGAGTTCGTCGAGGCCGGTGACGTCGATGCCGAACTCGACCGCGAGCTTCTCCAGGAGGGTGACGTTCACCCGCGGCTCCTCGTCGCCGGCGCGCACGACGAAGCCTTCGCGCGCCGAGATCCGCTCGATCGCGAGCGGCACGAGGACGAGCGGGGCGCAGCGCACGTCGCTGCTGGACGGCGTCTCGTACCAGCGCAGCGTGCCGAGCGCGAGGAAGAGGATCTCCGCGCCGGTCTCCTCGCGGGCGAGCCGAACCTGGCGCCACAGCTCGAGCAGCCGGTCGTCGACGTCTTCCTGCGCGCCCGCGACGCACAGCCGGTGGCGCGCGAGTTCGCCGGCGAGGAACGCCGCACGCCGTGCGCGCGCTTCGTCGAGCGGCTCGCCGGCTCGCCGGTCGAGGTCCTGCGCGACCGCGCGCACGACGAAGTCACCGCCGTCCGCGATCGCGTCTTCCAGCGCGGCGAGGTCGTCGTGCAGCAGGCGGAGCGTGGCCTTGCTCGGTCGGAAGTTGATCAGCCGGTTGCGCAGGCTGAGGTCGAGCAGCTTGCGCTGCCAGCGCGCGAGGCGCCCGGCCGGCGGGCCCGGCGCCTTAGTCGCGGCCCTGGCGGGTTCCGGCTCGGGCTCCGGC
>Ga0079224_100005464_pt1 | contig 16700 bp, 17 predicted proteins | sample Stecom2015_FD_80414 | JGI IMG/M metagenome (GOLD analysis project Ga0079224, IMG submission 80414) | Agricultural soil microbial communities from Utah to study Nitrogen management - Steer compost 2015 | ecosystem: Environmental > Terrestrial > Soil > Agricultural land | place: USA: Utah... | reverse complement strand
CCTTAACAGGTCTACTAAGGATCAATATTTTCAAGCCAAAAAAAATGCCCCTTCAGAATATTTCCGAAGGGGCATTTTTTGTACCTTGGGCCGGAATCGAACCGGCACGAGTGTAACCTCATTGGTGTTTGAGACCAACGCGTCTACCAGTTCCGCCACCAAGGCATGCTGTTAATAGACAATGACTATTAATTCAATCATTTCCGTTACGTCCTTAACGGGATGCAAATATGGTAAAAGAATTATTGCCATGCAATACCCTTTCTCAATTCCTAATAACTTTTATTTCATTCGAAAGCCATCTTCCTAATTACCAAGGGAAATGATTTCAGGTCCCTCCGGGATACAAGTAAAACATGATTTATCCTTGGGGCTCAAAATTAATATACACGGGGCTATCGTAACCCATTCCTAGTAAGTTCGCGCCATGTCCGTGGTTGATGCCTATCTCCAGCAAGTTCAAGCTGTTAAAGAACGCATAACAGTCCCCAGGTTCCACCTGATGATAGGTCTTCTGCAGGGTATCCAAAGTCTCCCGACCAAACTCAATGGTAAACTTACCGGGATTAAGCTGGTCAAACACCTCCTTGGGTACATTGGTAATCAAGTTGCCAAAATGGTCTACTCTCAGTACATACCCGACGATCTGCTTTTTTGTAGCCTTGATTTGCCTAGCCATCATCCTCTTGATCGACTGCAAGGGCCCGCCGAAATCATGTATAGCTGCCCCACTGGCTACTTTAGCCGCTATGGGTGCCAGAATGTCTTTCGCAGGAAAGGTGCTATCTTTAATATGGATATCCGCAAACTTGACCACGATGCCAGGATCATGATCAGCCAACATACTCAGGACGCCATTGTTAGGTCCAATAAAGATGTGCTCGTTAAGCTTGATTCCAATGTAACCATCTGTAATACTGCTGGTACTGTTGATGGCGACCAAGTGAACTGTCCCTTTGGGAAATTCGTGATAAACGGACCTCAGCGTAAAGGAAGCTTGGGCAATGTCGTACAATTCAATCTTATGGGTGATATCTACAATAATTAACTGAGGATTAATGGAAAGCATCTTCGCCTTCACCGCAGGTACATAAAAGTCAATATCTCCAAAGTCAGAAAGGAATGTTACAAGTGCCATGAGTAGCAATCAATTAAAATTTTGTATTTTTGCAAAAATGTTTCTGCAAAATGTATAAACAAAAATAGAGATTTTATTCCTTAAGAACAGTAAACATAGCTAAATACACAGAAAACGCTTGGTAGAAAAAGTAATCACACTGGAAAACATTTCATTGCTGGACTTTTTAGGTTCAGAAAATGAAAATATACGTGAAATATCCGCAGCTTTTCCACAAAGCAAAATCGTCTCCCGCGGCAACGAAATTCGCATCCAGGGCAAGGCGCCCGAAATCCTCAGAATCAATGATATCATCGGCATGTTGCTAAACCATTTCAACAGATTTGGCCAAGTCACACCCGACACGGTAAAAGATTATCTCGAGATGGAGGAAGTACCCGCCGATGCCGCTCCGAACAGCCATAAAAATGACATCATCGTCTATGGTAACAAGGGCCTGGTCATCAAACCAAAATCCGCCAATCAGCGGAAACTGGTCGAGGCCTCCTTTCAAAACGATCTTGTTTTTGCACTCGGTCCGGCAGGTTCGGGAAAAACCTATATCGCCGTTGCTTTGGCAGTCCGGGCATTGAAAAACCGGGAAGTTAAAAGGATCATCATCACGCGGCCGGCCGTGGAAGCGGGCGAAAATCTGGGCTTCCTGCCCGGAGATCTTCAGGAAAAACTGGATCCTTATCTTCGTCCAATATATGATGCCCTGAGCGATATTGTTCCCGCAGAAAAGCTAAAATATTATCAAGAAACGCGAGTCATAGAAATTGCGCCCTTGGCCTATATGCGTGGCCGCACCCTACATGATGCCTTTGTACTGCTAGATGAGGCCCAGAACACCACTAGCGAGCAAATAAAGATGTTCCTGACCAGGATGGGGCCCAATTCAAAGGTCATCATCACGGGCGACCAAACGCAGGTAGATTTGCCTAGCCGTCAAAAATCAGGTTTACGGGAAGCATTAAAAGTCTTGAAGGACATCAAAGGCATAGGGGTTGTCAAGCTGACAGGCAAGGATGTGATGCGGCATAAATTGGTGAAGGCCATTATTGAGGCCTACGAAAAAGATGAACAGAGAAACCAATCATGATCACTGTTGCTAAAGTTGGTACCCAAGAAGAACAAGAAACTGTTTTCCAAATCCGGGAGGCAGTGTTTGTTGTGGAACAAAAAGTAGCCCCGGATGAGGAGTATGATGAATTCGAGTCGATTTCCACTCATTTTCTGGCTAAGGTCGATAACAAGCCTGCTGGGACAGCCCGTTGGCGCCGTACGGACAAAGGCATCAAGCTGGAGCGCTTCGCTGTGCTTCAGCCTGTGAGAGGGCAAGGTGTGGGGCAAGCTTTAGTAAAGGCGGTTTTGGAGGATATCCATTCACATGCTGACCCAGCAGGCACGATGCTGTATCTTCATGCCCAACTCTCTGCAGTACCATTGTACGAAAAATTCGGTTTCAAAAAAGAAGGGGATATATTTATGGAGTGTAATATCGCCCATTATGCCATGAAAAAAACAATATAGATTTTCTGGCTTGGTATTGGATAACTCTTAAAAGCAGACTGGAAATGAAGCTGCTTGATTTTGTTTAAATTTAATAGATAATGAAAAAGGTTGTTTTAAGTATCTTCTTGTTGGGTATAGCATTTTGCACACAAGCCCAGAACCGCAATGAGTTCAAATTGAACATTCTCAATACCATCGCATTGGGATCGGTAGAGCTGGGTTATGAGTATTTTACCGACTCTTCTTCTAGCCAATCTATAGGAGTTGAGTTTTTAATTAACGACAGGTTTGGATTTAACCCACAGGGAAAAAACGGAAAAGAGTTTAAGACGAACAGCTATGCCGTCTCCTATAACTTCTATTTCGTGCAAGACAGTGAGGATCCTTCTGCCTTCTACATATCCCCCTATTTGAAATACAGGGCAGGTGATTTTGTAGAGCTGGATGAGAACAATTTATTGAGAGAAACCGACATGAACAGCGCCATCATCGGCATCGGAGCTGGTTACAAATGGGTTTATAACGGACAGTTGGCCTTAGGGCCCTATGTCAGTATTGCCAGAGGATTTAGCAAGGAGGTGGCTGACCGGTTTTCTGCCGTGGAGCTCAACGGCGGATTTAGTATTGGATACCGATTTTAATAGTTACCACAAAGCGATACAGCGGAGTCACCAATCGGAGGCTCCGCTTTTTTGTTTTATGATAAATCCTTAAATTCCTAGACTTTCTGGAAGGGTTCGTGAAGATCCTTCCAAAGTATTAGCTGCAGCGTTTTCTTTGCAATCTAAAACCTAGGCAGATGAAGTTCAGCGAATACCCGTTTATGCGGTACATCCTGTTTTTTATCTTAGGGATGCTATTCTATCCTTATGTAGGCGCTTTGGGCTTAGCAGAAATTATCGGCATAACCACTATCCTTTTCGTTACCTATAGTGCTTTCCTGTTTGCTCAGTCCTGGAGGAGAACTTATCATTTCAAGTTTATATTTCCTGTTCTCGCTTACAGCTTGCTGATCAACATGGGCGTTTTGTTTACTTTTTTACGGGATACGACCAATGATCCAAAACATCTTCTACATCAAGGACGGATTGACGGCTATTTAGGCGTAGTGGATGATTTAGACCAACCAAAACCGAACACTTTTGCTAACAGGATCCTGATCTCTGCTGTAAGGAAGGACAGCACATACATCCGTGCGACTGGAGAGGTCATCATTTATCACAAGCTTTCTGAAAACTTACGGCCCGGGGAGGTGGTCTGGATCCAAGGAAGTCCCGCTGTTATACCTCCTCCCAAAAATCCCAAAGAATTCAATTATCATAGGTTTCTGGCCAATCAGCAAATCTATCATTCCCACTTTGTAGACAACAGGTTGGAGCGTTTGGGAAAACAAAACCATGCACCCATCCACAACTGGGTACTGCAACTAAGGGCCAACATTCAGGATAAAATGGATCGGTATATCCTTACTCCTCATTCCAACCAGATTGCGAAAGCGCTACTGTTAGGACAAAACAAATACCTGGACAAAGAAGTAAGTGAAGCCTACATTACTGCGGGGACCATGCATGTGCTGGCCGTCTCGGGTTTACATGTGGGGATTGTCTACGGCTTCTTCTTCCTCTTTTTGAAACCCTATCAGCTGCCGGTACGAAAACGGATTTTATACCTTTCCTTTTTGATAGGGATTATATGGATATACGCGTTGATTACAGGCATGTCACCTTCGGTATTGCGGGCCGCCACGATGTTCACCTTAATCAGTTTAGCCCAGATGAAGGCGAGGAGCCCGTCTATTTACAACTCGTTAGCCTTCTCGGCTTTGATCCTAATGGTCTTTGACCCCTATATCTTCTACTCGGTCGGATTTCAGCTTTCGTACGTAGCCGTCTTTGGGATTGTCCTGCTGCAGCCCAAAATCTCTGGGCTGTGGCAGCCCACAAACAAAATCAGTAAGTACTTTTGGGATATCACTTCTGTTGGCATCGCGGCCCAATTGGCCACCTTCCCTATATCGGTGCACTATTTTCATGTATTCCCCACCTATTTTATGTTCTCTAACCTAATTGCGATTCCGGGTGCATTTTTGATCATGACCTTTGGGATACCCTTTATGCTTTTATCTTTTGTTGAACCCCTTGGCCGCATCCTAGGTAAAATAGTTGATAATCTGATCATCGGGGAAAATTGGGTCATGTTCTCCTTTCAGGATTTACCGGCGGCAAGAATTGAACACATCCATTTACCACCTCTGGAGATGGTATTGGTGTGGGCTTTAGTTATCAGCGCCTATCTATTAGCCGTACACAATCGAAGGAAATATGCCTATTTATCGCTATCCTTGTTCTCCTGCTTGGCAATATCCAACTGGAATGCAGTTTGGAAGGATTTTCGCAGAAATGAGATTTACATTTACCAGGTGGGGGACGAGGTGGCGGTAGATCATTTCTATAGAGGCAAGCTTTATTCACGCCTTGAGCTGCATTCCTATCAGGACGTTTTATACAAGGTCCTCCCTCATAGGATTAGTAAAGGACATTCCCAAGCAAATGAGTTGAGGTATTGGGAGGACAAAGATGCAAAATCTTTTTTCCTGCCCGACGGGTCATTCCTACAGCTGGATAGAAGAGGTTTTGATATCGAAGCACCCTTCATCAAAAGCATCAACCACTATAGAGAAGGAAAGTGGCTAACTATCGGTTCAATAGATGATGCAGAGAAAGAAACGGCTTATCAGATTATTATAGAATAAAAAAGTGTTGCGGCTCAACCATGTCGCAGGAATCAGTCAGAGTTAGCACCCAGTTGAAATTGAAAGATCAGGCGTTACAAGTATTAAAAAGCTTTTTCGGATACAGTGACTTCCGGCCCCTCCAGGAAGAAATTGTTCTTTCCATTTCGGGAGGCCATGACACCCTCGCCCTTTTACCCACCGGAGGAGGCAAATCCGTTTGCTTTCAGGTACCCGCTTTAATGAAAGAAGGAATCTGTCTGGTGGTAAGCCCGCTCATTGCTTTAATGAAAGATCAAGTGGATGCCTTAAAGAGAAAGAACATTCTTGCAGCCGCCATCTATTCGGGGATGAGCAAAAGAGAAATAGACACCGTTCTCGACAACTGTATATATGGAAATTATAAGTTTCTGTATGTCTCTCCCGAAAGGCTAAAAACGGAAATTTTTATCGAACGCTTCAAGCAGATGAAGGTGAGCATGATTGCTGTGGATGAAGCGCATTGTATCTCCCAATGGGGATATGACTTTAGGAAACCCTATCTGGATATTGCCGAAATCCGCCCGTATCATCCCGGTGCCCCCATGATTGCGCTTACTGCTTCCGCCACCTTGAAGGTAAAACAAGACATTATAGATAAACTTCAACTTGAAAACCCACAGGTATTCGTTAAATCTTTTGCGCGCCCTAATTTGTCTTATGCTGTCCGGTTTGTAGAAAACAAATTGGAAATGGCGGTCAATATCCTACAGCGCGTGCCTGGAACCTCCATCATCTATGTGAGAAACCGCAAAGGGACCAAAGATATTGCATCGGTCTTGCGTTCCGTGGGAATATCAGCTCATTTCTACCATGCCGGACTCGATAGCAAGGAGCGGGATCTGCGGCAGCAAGATTGGATGGCGGGCAAAGTCCGGGTAATGGTAGCCACCAATGCCTTCGGCATGGGCATCGATAAGCCGGATGTAAGGTCGGTGATCCATCTGGATCTTCCCGAAAATCTAGAAAATTACTATCAAGAAGCTGGAAGAGCCGGCAGGGATGAATTGAAATCCTATACCGTTCTACTGGTTAATGAAAATGACCTCACAACGATCCTTGAGCGGGCAGATATCGCCTACCCTCCAATCGAATATATCCGGAAGGTGTATCAGAGTCTGGCCAATTTCTTCCGGGTGGCGGTCGGGAGCAGCTTAATGAGCAGTTATGACTTTGACATTTCAGAATTTATTCAAACTTACCGGTTGGAATTGCTGCCTGCCTACAATGCACTAAAGGTCATGCAGGAAGAAGGATTTTTGGAGCTGAACGAAGGCTTCTACTCCCCCTCTACGCTACACTTTTTGGTTGACCAAAGCAAATTGTACGAGTTTCAAATTGCCTATGCCAAACTGGACCCCCTGATCAAGGTCTTATTGAGAATGCATGGAGGCGAGCTTTTTGTCACTTACCTCTCCATTCAGGAAGAGAAGTTGGCGAAAATGCTTAACGTTCCGGAATCTGAAATTGTCAGGTCATTGGAACAAATGGACCAGTTCGGCATCATTGCCTACAACAGGCGAAAGGACAGGCCGCAAGTCACCTTCTTGACGCCTCGTTACGACGCTGCACAGCTTCCCCTCAATGTTCGACGAATCGAAGAGCGGAGTGCCAACAGCAAAGAAAAGGCCCGTGCTATCGTGGCCTATGTGAGGAATGGTAAGTTATGCAGAACAAACCAGCTCCTGCACTATTTCGGCCAGGAAAGCGACCTCAGGTGCGGCGTTTGCGACGTATGTGTGGCACTGAAAAAAGAAGAGAGGAAAGCGGAATTGGAAAACAAGTTCCGTTCCCAGGTGATGGATACCCTGAGCTCGGGAAAGGTCTTTTCACTGGAAGAACTGTTGTTAGCCACGCGTATAAAAAATGATGCGTTTGCCGTAGGCATCCTGAGAGAGATGGAAGACGAAGGACTCATTGAAACGTCAGAGGAAGGGAATATCAAACACACAAGCCAATGACCGATATCAACGATATGCTCAACAACCTTTTCGGGGGGCAGAGCTCCAACATTCAGCATAAGGAGAATTTGAGATTTTCTGAAGAAGAACATGAGCAGGTAAAAAGATGGATGGCTTCGGCGGAAGGCAAACTTGCCCTAGAGAATGTATTAAAGAGCTATGAGCTTACAAAAGCAGGACTTCGGGAACATCCCAAAATGTATTTGTTGACCTCTCCCTATGCAAACGGCTTTGCCCTCGCTTATGATCTCTCTATTTCCGAGAAAACTTTTTCCAATCTTTTCTTTGCTTTTGGTTTGCGAATGTTAGATTTGGGATATTATCGGGTGAGTTTTGATCGGACGATTCGTGAAGAAGGGGACCGTGTGAAGACCACCGAGAGACAGTATTTCAAGCCAATGGTCTCGATCGACCCGAGCCGTAAAACTGACCAAGGTTTTGGTAATGTCAGTATAGAAAAAGACCTGGTCGACGATAAGCTGCGGTACCTGAAGGTGCTCGTGACTGTCTACGCTGGTCAGCATTACCGCGATGCCCGTCCGTTTGACCTTTTCATTAACGAGCTATTCACCGTTTAAACTATCCCGCTATGGACAGAAACAAACTACAAGTCCTTTTAGAAAACTATAGGACTCCCTTTGAAGAAGAGCAGTCCTTTGTAGCGGATTTTATTGAATTGACCGGTGACGAGCTGGCGTTCAGCCGCGAAAGAGCAGAAGGTCACTTTACCGCCTCAGCTTGGATCGTAAATAAGAGAAGAACCCATACCTTGTTAACACTGCATAGAAAACTTAACCGGTGGCTTCAACTCGGGGGACATGCAGACGGCAATGAAAACCTCTTAGAAGTGGCTATGAATGAAGCCCGAGAGGAAAGTGGCCTGACTTCCCTGAGGATCGTAGACCGGTTTATTTTTGATATAGACAAACACGTCATCCCATCAAGCTCCACAGCAGAGCGACACTTTCATTATGATGTACGTTTTTTGATCGAGGCAGAAATCGACGAGCCCTTAATCATCAGTGCAGAAAGCAAAGACCTGGCATGGATCGCGTATGATTCCGTGCCTGATGTTGTACGATACAATCCGTCTATCCTCCGGATGTTAGAAAAAACGAGCAAGTCAGAAATTCTGTTGTAATGACCAAATACCAGCCGGAGGAGGTACATCAAGCCTTCAAATTCCACGTACCGCTCCAGTACGCTTCTTAGGCATAGATCGCTACATGCACGTAAACAACGGCATGTATCTCAATTACTTAGAGCACGATCGGTTTTTGTATCTGCATCAGGTGTGTCAATGGGATTTTTCCACAATTGGCCTGTGGGCGCTGATTTCAACCTCGATTTATGAAGCGATTAATTTTATTAATTTTTTGATGAGCTTCAAGCCTGCCTCCCTTGCGTCCGCCTTTGGTATCACCCGTAAACGCGGTTGTCTTTGCCAAAGCCTTTGTGATTAGGGTAACGATCGACATGAAATCGATGAAGCCTACCCCTTCCCAAAGGATTACGGGACAAAGATCCGTAAACTAGACCGGCTGGTAGCTTAGAATGATTATCTTTGTCAAAAAAATTGTCGATCGTGAAAAAAATAAGTGTTTTCCTTGCTTTAATTACAACTCTTATCGCCTGTTCACCCTCCGAAGAAGAACTCTTTAACGAAGGGATTTTGCAGCTTGAATCACAGAATTACACAGAAGCCATCAACTATTTCGACCGTGTCATCGGGATCAATCCAAGCCACACTTCCGCTCAAAATGCAAAAGGTGTTGCTTACTTTGAACTCAGAAACTGGGATAAGGCCATAGAAGCTTTCAATGCTTCCATTGCTGCAGACTCTAGCTCCTACAAGCCATTCTTTAATCGGGGAAATGCTTATCTGGAAAAACAGGAATTTACCAAGGCAGTCATCGACTACAACTATGCCAATGGTCTAGACCCACAGCAGAAGGACATCTATTATAACCGAGGATTGGCACTGTTAGGCTTAGAATCATACGAAGATGCCATCGTAGACTTTGACATGGCTCTTCAAGCCAATCCCAATCAGCCTCAGGTTTATTTCAACAAGGCCAAAGCCCAGCTCGGCAACAACAATCCATTAGGCGCACTTGAATCCCTGACCAATTCGGTAGCACTCGATCAGACCAACGGAGCAGCATTTTATTTATTGGGTATCACCCAACTGAGTGCCTTGGAACAAAAAGAAGAGGGTTGTGCCAATCTTAAAATGGCATTGAGTTTGGGTTATTCCGGAGCAAAAGACTGGATCGATAAATTCTGCGAAAACTAATGGCCCAAATCGGAAATGACATTGGCAAAGCCAAGGAACTACTGGAAGCTGGACAACTTATCGGCTTTCCCACAGAGACCGTTTACGGATTAGCTGGGAATGCCCTGAACACAGACGCCGTGATGAAGATCTATGAGACGAAAAACCGGCCGGACTTCGACCCTTTGATTGTTCATACCAGTAGCATCGACCAAATTAGCCGGTACACGCATCCCATAGACGGAGAGCTTCAGAAGCTGGCTGAGCGGTTTTGGCCCGGGCCTTTAACTTTGCTACTGAAAAAAAAGCCAATCATCAGCGACCACGTGACAAGCGGACTGGACACCGTGGCGGTGAGGGTGCCCGACCACCCTTTGGCTTTAGACTTGTTAAGATCACTGAACTTTCCCCTTGCAGCACCCAGCGCCAATCCGTTTGGCTACATCAGCCCTACTCAAGCGATACATGTACAGGATCAACTGGGCGACAAGATCCCCTATATTCTAGATGGCGGAGATTGCTCCGTAGGATTAGAAAGCACCATTGTGGGAATCGAAGAAGGACAGGTAATCATCTATCGTTTGGGCGGAACTGAAATTTCAGCGATAGAGGAAATTGTAGGAAAAGTGCTTATATTGCCTCAATCAAGCAGTAATCCGAAATCACCTGGAATGCTGAAAAGCCATTATGCTCCCCGAAAGCCTTTTATCTTGGGTGACATCGAAGCCTTGGCCCACAAGTATAACGCATCGGAAACAAAATTTGCGGTTCTATCCTTTGACAAGGATTATTCAGAGGTAAAGCCACACACAAGCTTTACCCTCAGCAAAACCGGAAACTTCGTGGAAGCGGCCAAAAACCTGTTTTCCGCCATGAGGCTTTTGGATCAATCGGATGTTTCTGTAATTTTGGCAGAAGAACTTCCAGAAGAGCATTTTGGAAAAGCTATTAATGATCGGCTTAGGAGAGCCGCCGCAAAATAAAACCACATTAAAATCGGCAGAAACAATTATTTCGAAATTTTATAATTACATAAAAATAAATCTTTTCTTTATGAATAACGGAATTAAAACAGTCAATGACATAAATTTTAAGGGTAAGAGAGCCCTCGTTCGGGTCGACTTCAACGTGCCCTTGGATGATCAGTTTAACGTCACCGATGATACCCGTATCACTGCAGCGATGAAAACCGTCAAAAAGATCCTTAACGACGGTGGATCCGCCATTTTGATGTCTCATTTGGGTCGTCCTAAAGAGGGTCCAGTGGATAAATTTTCTTTGAAACATATCCTTTCCGAGTTGGAAAATGCCGTCGGCACCAAAGTGCAATTTGCCAATGATTGTATCGGTAACGAAGCTGAGGAACTGGCTGCCAACCTCAAGGAAGGGGAAGTCCTCTTACTCGAGAACCTAAGATTTTATAAAGAAGAAGAAAAGGGCGACGAGGAATTTGCGCAGAAGCTGGCAAAACTCGGAGATATCTATGTAAATGATGCCTTTGGAACCGCCCACCGTGCCCATGCCTCCACAGCGGTAATTGCGCAGTATTTTGAAGAGAAGGTGGCAGGCTACCTGATGCAGTCTGAATTGGAAAACGCCGACAAAGTCCTTGGAAACCCAACAGCTCCTTACACTGCGGTAATGGGCGGTGCAAAAATTTCTGACAAAATCCTAATCATAGAAAAACTGTTGGACAGGGTGGACAACCTGATCATCGGGGGCGGTATGTCTTATACTTTTGCCAAAGCACAAGGTGGACAGATCGGCGATTCCCTATTGGAAGCCGACAAGATGGACTTAGCCCTACAGCTCCTTGACAAGGCCAAAAAGAATGGCGTCAACTTGGTTCTTCCGGTAGATACCGTTATTTCTAAAGCTTTTGCCAATGATGCCGAACAGGATGTTGCTACCAGTGGCCAGATTCCTGACGGATGGATGGGCTTGGATATCGGCCCCAAAACCAGAACACTGTTTGCCGACATTATCAAAAACTCCAAAACCGTACTATGGAATGGCCCCATGGGCGTGTTCGAAATGACCAGTTTTGAAGCAGGCACCAAGGCCATAGCAGAGGCAGTGGTAGAAGCCACCAGAAATGACGCCTTCTCATTGATCGGCGGGGGTGACTCCGCTGCTGCTATCAATAAGTTTGGATTTGGAGACGAGGTGTCCTACGTCTCGACAGGTGGGGGCGCCTTGTTGGAATATATGGAAGGAAAGGTTCTACCGGGCGTAAAAGCATTGGAGCCCTGAGACTAAGCCTACCCTGCAAAGATCTTTTCTTTGCAGGGTAGTTCTAACTATGGTGTACTAGAATGAATGCTGTTCATTCGTTCAACAACTATTCACACATGAGATATTTTTTTCTGATCCTCTTATTGTTTGTATTTCGGCCATTAATGGCTCAAGAAGAATCCAGCTCTTTGCAATTCTGGAACAACCTAAAAAACCACTGCGGAAAAGCCTACGAGGGAGAGCTTCTAACTCCAGGAAACGACGATTTTGCGGGAAAGAAGCTGGTAATGCATGTTAGAACCTGTGAAGACAATACGATCCGCATCCCTTTTTTTGTGGGAGACGATAGATCAAGAACCTGGGTGCTCACCCTACAGGATGACCTAATCAAGCTAAAACATGACCATCGACATGAAGATGGCTCTGAAGATGACGTCACCCAATACGGCGGGATTTCAACCAATACTGGCCTGGCCAACATTCAGTTTTTCCCTGCCGACCAAGAAACCGCAGACTTAATAGCCTATGCATCTACCAATGTCTGGTGGATCACCCTGGACGAAACTTCCTTCAGTTATAACTTGAGGCGGATGGGAAATGATCGGCTGTTTACCGTGAAATTTGATCTCACTAGGGAGGTAGCTATACCCCCAGCTCCCTGGGGTAGCGACTAAACATTCCAGAAAAAGAGAAGCCCGATTAAACACTCAAGAGGGAAGGCTGAGGATGATGAAAGAGTGGAAGATACTATATTCTAGTATAATTTGCCTTTATCAATAACCTAAACGAAATCATATGAAATCACGCCGACAATTCCTCCAGAAAATCACTCTATCTGCGGCAGCATTGCCTCTTCTATCTTCATTCACTCAGCTGCATAGCCCTCCAAAAGAGCAGCAACCCTATAACGGCCCAGTGCTGAGGGTGGCCTTGATGGGCCTGGGCGGATATGCCAATATCGTCGCTAAAGCAATGCAGTCCAGCAAAAAAGCTAAAGTTGTAGGGGTAATTAGTGGAACTCCTTCAAAAATTAAGGATTGGCAAGAAAGGTACAGCATTCCTGAAAAGAACTGCTACAACTACGAAACCTATCACCAGATCAAGGACAATCCGGATATTGATGCCGTGTATGTGATCACACCCAATTCCCTCCATAAAGAGCATACCATCGGCGTAGCCAATGCGAAGAAACATGTCATCTGCGAAAAGCCATTGGCTCTCAATGCGAAAGAGGCTCAGGAGATGATTGATGTCTGTAAGACCAACAATGTCCATCTTCTGGTCGGCTATCGGATGCATTTCGAACCCAATACGCTAGAGATTATCCAAAAAAGAGAGGCGGGTGAATTTGGTAAAGTCCTTTTCTTCGAAGGTCTGAGCGGCTTTAGAATCGGAGATCCTACCCAATGGCGGTTAGACAAAAAACTGGCGGGGGGAGGTGCCATGATGGACATAGGCATCTACTCCGTCAATGGTGCGCGGTACATGGTAGGCGAAGAACCGATCTGGGTAACAGCCCAAGAGACCAAAACTGACCCCCTGAAGTTTAAAGAAGGCGTGGATGAGACCATCACCTTCCAACTCGGCTTCCCGAGCGGCGCCATCGCATCTTGCTTATCTACTTATTCAATGAATCACCTGGACAGGTTTTTCCTTAATGGGTCGGATGGATTTGGGGAACTTCAACCCGCTACGGGCTATGGGCCGATCAAAGGCAGAACCAATAAAGGGCCATTGAACCATCCCCACGTGCCTCATCAAGCGGTGCAGATGGATGAGATGGCAGGAATTATCCTGGAGGGCAAAAAGCCGAAAGTACCCGTAGATGGAGAAGAGGGCTTGAAAGATATGAAGATCATTGACGGGATCTACAAAGCTGTGAAATCCGGTAAAAAGGAAACCATAAAACTTTAATACCCAAGTGGTGGTCTCTGTATTACAGGACCACCGCTTGTTTATTGTATTTATTTCTATATTCGAGAGGCGAAATACCGGTAATTTTCTTAAAGGTCGTTCTGAACGCCTTGGTATCAGAGTAGCCCACCGCATACATTACTTCATTGATATTCTCGCGGCTTGTTTCCAAGCTCCGCTTGGCGGCTTCTATCTTTACCCGCTGCACATATTCTACTATTGTATTTGAGGTACATTTTTTAAAACGCCGCTCCAGGTTCCTACGACCCATGGCAAACTTGTCGGCCAACTGATCAACGGTGATCTTTTCTGTATAATTGTTTTCGATAAACTCCTGCGCCTTACGAATGGCTTCATCCTCATGTTCCTTTTGCCCTTTAAAAATCATAAAGGGCGATTGGCTGGCCCGGTCAATTTCTATTTCAAAAACTTTTGCCGTCAAGATCGCCATCTCTCTTCCCGCAAATTTCTCGACCAGATATAAAATCAGATTCAATGAAGAATAGGCACCACCGCTGGTATATATCCCATCTTCATCGGTAATGATTTTATATGGAACCAGATTGACATCTGGAAACATGCTTTTGAAATCCTCGGCCATCAGCCAGTGGGTCGTACAACTCTTCCCCTTCAGCAGTCCCGTGGATGCCAATATAAACGCCCCTATGCAAAGTGACACTACTTCTGCCCCGGCCCTGTACTGTCTGACAATCCAGGGAATGAAATCTCTATTGGCTTCTAGCACCTCTTTGGGATCACCATGTACCGCAGGAATGATGATCAAATCCGTCTTGACAATCTCCTTGATACCCGAGTCCGGCTGAATGGTAAACACGTGTGTCTTTCTCGGCTCAGCATTTAAACCGATAAGCTCTACTTTAAACAAGGGCGACCGCCCCAGCCTCGCCAAAGCTTCATTGACCTTCATAAACATCTTATAGGTCGCCTCAATATTACTTAAGCTGGTATCACCTTCAGGAATGAGTAAAGAAATCTTTTTCATAAGCTTGTGAAGAACAGGACTTGCTAAAACAAAGTTAGACAATCGTATTGTCGGGATCAACCCCAATAAATGACGTAAATCACCCGCTGATCTAGAAGCCGTTATGAGTAATTTAGGGATATGACCAAACAAAAGAAATCATGCTGAAAAACAGTGAGGCGTTTGGCGGATTTTCAGTCAATGACCTGGAAACGGCGCGCAGATTTTACAGAGAAATCCTGGGGCTTGAGGTCCTGGATAATCCGATGAGCTTGATAGAACTCCATTTCAAAAATGGGACCCGGATAATAATATATCCCAAGGTGGACCATGTTCCAGCGACTTTCACGGTGCTTAACTTTCCTGTTGTGGCTATCGATCAGGCCGTTGACGAATTGACAAAGCGTGGGGTGTCTTTTGAACAATATTCGGGTGTCATCGCTACGGATGAAAAAGGTATCCACAGCAGCCCAAGAGAAGGTTTAAAAATCGCTTGGTTTAAGGATCCGGCAGGAAATATTTTATCCATCATAGAAGAACAACCTAATTAACACAACAATGACCAAAATCAACTTAAATGCATATTTGATGTTCGACGGCAATTGTCGGGAAGCCATGACTTTTTATCAGAGCTTGTTCGGGGGCACCCTAAAGTCGACGACTTTTGGCGAGGTGGACGACAGTTGCCCAAAAGCCATGAGAGACAGCATCATGCACTCAAGCCTGACCACTGAGGAGTTGGTCTTGTTAGGGAGCGATAACCCTGAGCCCAAACCACTCGGCTCCGGCAACATCAGCCTGGCCCTTAACGGAAGCGATGAACAACGCCTTACCCAAATCTTCAACAAGCTCAGTGAAGAAGGAAAAATTGTTATCCCACTGGAAAGACAAATGTGGGGGGACCTTTTCGGCGTGGTCTCGGATCGATTTGGGATTGACTGGATGGTAAACATCGGCTCAGTAGAGGCAGAAGATCAGTGATAGACGATGTTTAAGCCGTTGCCACCCTTACTGGCTCGACAGAGTTGAGCCAGTAAGTTGTTCTCAGCTTGAGACGGCCTTAAGCCCGATAATTGAACCGATAAGCGTAGTTATAAAGAATAGCCTCCAAAAGGTTGCCGGCTCCTTGAACACGAAGATCCCCATCAAGACCGTACCTACCGCTCCTATACCCGTCCACACGGCATAGGCGGTGCCGAGCGGCAGGCTTTGCGTAGCCCTGATCAACAATATCATGCTGATCGTCAAACAAACCAGAAAGCCTGTGTACCAAAAATAAACATCGTTCCCCGTGGCGATACGTGCTTTTCCTAAACAAGAGGCAAAGGCGACCTCAAACAATCCGGCTATGATCAATAAAATCCAGTTCATCTTTTAATTTTTTTTACAAAGATCAACAATCAGGAACACATTCGATTTTACAAATGATAAAAAATCAACGGATCTCGGCGCGAATACGGCTGAGGCTGACCTGGGTAATCCCTAGGTAGGAAGCTACATGGCTCAATTGAACGCGTTGCAGGAGTTCTGGGTCCTGTGTGATTAACTCCACATAGCGCTCCCTAGCGGTTCGAAATTGTCTGGAGATAAACATGGCTTCTGTTTTAATAAGTTCCTGTTCAGCAAAATGCCGTCCCCAATTTGCGATAGCTATATCTTGTTCATAAAGATTTTTTAATTCCTGCGCATCTAATTGGTACAGGTCACACTCTTCCAAAAGCTCAATATTCTCATAGCCTTTTTGATTCTCCACATAACTTCTCATTGAGATCACGGCATCCCCTTCTTTGCCAAACCAAAAAGTAATCTCGTTGTCTGCTGTATCGGCATAGGCACGCATGATTCCCTTTTTTATAAAATAGATATGCGGCTCCACCTTGTCCGCTTGTATCAATAGGTGTCCTTTAGGCTTTCGGACCTCCTGCATGATT
>Ga0079224_100005463_pt1 | contig 16700 bp, 13 predicted proteins | sample Stecom2015_FD_80414 | JGI IMG/M metagenome (GOLD analysis project Ga0079224, IMG submission 80414) | Agricultural soil microbial communities from Utah to study Nitrogen management - Steer compost 2015 | ecosystem: Environmental > Terrestrial > Soil > Agricultural land | place: USA: Utah... | reverse complement strand
TACATCAAAGTAGCCGTTGTTGTCTTCACCTAATAGGTTGATGGCCTGCTGCATGTTACCGTTGCTGATGAACGCTATTTCATTGGCCTGGTGTTCACTTACGCCATGGGTATCCACGAGGTAGCGGCTCACGGTTTCATTGTCTAGCCGGTTTATCTTAACGAGCTGCGTACGCGATATGATGGTATTCAGAATCTTGTCGGCATTCTCGGCCACGAGGATGAACAACGTGTTTTCAGGCGGTTCTTCGATGAGTTTCAGCAGCGCGTTTCCCTGGGTATCGAGGTACTCGGGCAACCACATGATTAACACCTTGTATTTGGCTTCGAAAGCTTTCAGGCTCAACTTCTTGATGATATGATGCGCTTCGGCTATGTTGATGTTAGCTTGTTTGTTTTCGGCCTCCAACTGGTCGCGCCAATACCCCATTCCCATGTAGGGGTTGTTTAGGAATGCTTTGCGCCAGCTGTCGGCGAAGGTAGCTGCGGTGTCTTCCTTATGCTTTGCAAAAAAGGGATAGGACAGGTGGAGGTCCGGGTGGATAAGCTTGCTATATTTACGACATGAAGCACACTCCCCACAGCTATCCGTGGGCTGCCGGCTTTCGCAGTTGAGGTATTGGGCGTAGGCCACCGCCAACGGCAAACTCCCGCTCCCCTCCGGTCCCAAAAAAAGCTGCGCATGGCTCACCCGGTTCTCAAGCACGGTATTAATGAGGTACCGTTTCACGGTTTCTTGCCCACTTATTTCCTTAAATAACATACCTTCTCTACTGTATCTGTTGCATCAGAACACCCGCATCCCCTACGGAGTGCTCGACTTTTCAAAGGTACACAAAAGGTGGGGAAGTTGGTTATATGCCAAACAGCGACAGGTCATTTTGGCATAACGCTTGCCATTTCTTAGGTGTTAACAAAAGGAGAAAGTTATGAATACAATGAAGAAAATCGGTACATTGGTGATGGTATCATTGCTGTTTATGGTCGCGTGCGACAAGGACACCAGTCCTGCCGACAGGGACCTGTTTATCGGAACGTATGAAGGCACGATATCGTTCAATGGCGGCGGCGAAACTATCATCGATGATGACGGGAAAGTAACGGTAACCAAGGTAGGCAGCTCGTATTCCTTCATATTCGGAAGCGGCATTCCGGATATCACGGGGGTACGTTTTGAGGAAGGTGACGATAATGTATACGTCAGTATTGGCGAAGGGCTCACCGGTATTCGGATTACGGCTAGTTCGCTGAACATCGGCGTGACGAACGATGAAGGCACGTGGACTGCTGATTGTTCGCGGTAACCCAGCTGTAAGGGATAAAAAAAATGGACGGCGTGCCGTCCATTTTTTTTAGAAGTACACCATTGCGGACAATCCGTCGGAAAATCCAGACATTGGTCAACGAGTTTGGCCCCAATGTTGTGCGTGCAGCATCATGAAAATAATTTTGCAGTTTGCGGCAGCAGTTGCCCTCTTGTTTGCCGGGTGCGGAGTAGACCGGCAAGCTAAAGCGTTGCGGGCACTCGAGAAGTGCCAATATGCGTTTGTTTCGGCCGATAGCGTATACCTCGCAGGTACCGACGTGAATAAATTGCTGGCCGACGGCCGGGTGGATATCAGCAGGCTACCGGGCGTGGCATTAGGCTTTCTCAGCCGCGACATTCCGTTGTCGGGCATCCTGAACCTACGCATTACTAACCCGACCGATCACTTGGCCGGCATCCAGCAATTCGCTTATAAGATCGCGGTGGAGGGCAGGGAAGTGCTGGAAGGCACGTCAGACCTCCCCATCGAAGTGCCGGCCGGCGAGACCGTTACCGTGCCTGTGAAACTACAGTCTAATGTTTATAAATTCCTATCGGACCAACAGACGTTACAGAAATTACTTGCCTTCATCCAAAGTGCACGCGACGGGGCAACGGATGAAAAGGTGAGCCTGACGTTCAGCATCAAACCTACCTTGGCCTTGGGCAACAAGCAAATCAACTATCCGGGCTACATCGACATCGACAAGCAGATTGACGCCGGCATACTGATGAAAGCGGGGCTGATACCCCGCTAGCGCCGGGTGTACTGGTCTTCGTAATACTGCTGGTAATGGCCGGAGGTGACGTCGTTGAGCCAATCTTCGTTGGCCAAGTACCAATCGACCGTTTTTTCCAATCCTTCTTCGAATTGCAGGCTCGGCTGCCATCCCAGTTCGCGTTGCAGCTTACTTGCGTCGATGGCATAGCGGAGGTCATGCCCTGCGCGGTCTTTCACGAACGTGATCAGTTTGGCCGACTCGCCCGCCGGGCGCCCCAATTTGCGGTCCATGATGCTGCACAACAGCCGAACGAGATCGATGTTGGTCCATTCGTTATGTCCGCCGATATTGTAGGTTTGCCCGGATGCAGCCCCATGGAAGATAACGTCAATGGCCCGTGCATGGTCTTCCACCCATAGCCAATCCCGAACGTTCTCTCCCTTCCCATAAACGGGTACCGGTTTATTATTTTTGATGTTATTGATAGCCAGCGGAATCAGTTTTTCGGGAAAATGGTGTGAGCCGTAATTGTTGGAGCAATTGGAAATGACCGTATCCATCCCGTACGTATCGTGGTAAGCGCGCACAAAATGGTCGGACGACGCTTTGGATGCCGAGTACGGCGAATGTGGGTCGTAGGCCGTTTCTTCGGTAAACATACCGGTCTTGCCAAGCGCGCCATACACCTCATCGGTAGAGACGTGGTAAAAGCGGTGTTTATCATATGCCCCTACCCACTGCCCACGGGCAGCATTGAGCAGGTTCACGGTACCCACAACGTTGGTGAGCACGAACTCATTAGGGCTGCTGATCGACCGGTCGACATGCGACTCGGCAGCTAGATGGATTACCGCATCGGGCTTTTCTTTTGCAAACAACTCGTCGATAAACACGGCATCGGTGATATCGCCTTTCACGAAACGGTAATTGGGTGCTGTTTCGATATCCGTGAGGTTAGCTAGATTACCGGCGTAGGTAAGTTTATCTAGGTTAACGATTTCGTACTGAGGGTAGGTGGTTACGAACCTACGCACCACGTGCGATCCGATAAACCCGGCACCGCCGGTAACGATGATTTTCTTTGTTGGGTTATTCATACTTCGTTAGGTAAACCAAGCGCTTCCATGTAGGGCCGCATGCCCGAACGGTACGCAAAGGTCAGTGCTTCATTCAATTCGTCCCGAAATTCAAACTGCAGGTCCTCGTGCAGTTTGTCGTATTTACCGAGGATATATTTCATCCGACCGGTTTGATACCGCAACAATCGGTCGTTCGACCGGTACAGTTGGTCTTCAAACAGCTGGCCAAAGCGTACAAAGCTCTGCGACACCAAAAACAAGCGACACTGCATTTCACTCATTTTATCCTTCGTGATAGTTGCATGTTCATTGATCATACCACTCCCATATTTCAGTTCGCCCATGAGGGCGTCTGCGTTGCGCGAACGGAGGATGTTGGGGATATATCCTGCAGACCGGTCCAGCAGCTGCCGAAGTCGGTCCAGCAGCGCCGCGGTACGTTCTTGCAGGTCGAATTCATCTTCCAACAGTTGGAAATGCAACTGCTTGACCAGCATGGCATCTTTGTTAATCAAACGAACCAACAGTTTATCCTTCTCCGCCTGTGGCAGTTCAAGGATGGCTTTTTTGAGTGTTGGCTGTTGATTAAGTTTCATCGCCCCCGTTTATATCAGCGGATGGTCCTGCAAGTACTGTTCCCATTTCCACGCCGACCGCATCATATCCGCAATGCCCAGCTCGGCTTTCCAGCCCAGCTCGGTGGTCGATTTGGACACGTCGCCCCATACCTGCTCCACATCGCCGGCGCGGCGCGGCCCAATTTGGTAGTTGAGCTTCACACCGGTCGATTCTTCGAATGCACGAATGACCTCCAGTACCGAGTTGCCGCTGCCTGTGCCTATATTAAATACGTCATACTTGCCGTTGGGGTTACCCCGTTCGAGGAGTTTTACCGCCGCCACGTGCGCCTTGGCGAGGTCGACCACGTGGATATAGTCGCGTATGGCGGAACCATCGGGGGTGCCGTAGTCGTCTCCAAACACCGTAATGGGGCCGCGCTTGCCGATGGCGCTCTGTGTAATGAACGGGACCAGGTTTTGCGGCACGCCTAGGGGCAGCTCACCGATCAGCGCCGTATCATGTGCACCCACCGGGTTGAAGTACCGCAACGAAACCACTTGGTAATTGTCAGCGGCCGCCGCCGTTTCTGACAGGATTTCCTCTGCAATCTGTTTCGTGTTGCCGTACGGCGATTCGGCCTTCTTCACGGGGGCGGCTTCGGTAACCGGCAGTTCATCAGGCTGCCCATACACCGTACAGCTCGATGAGAATACGAAATTTATCGGCTTATCGCGGTACGCGTTCAGCAGGTTAATCAACGAGAAAAAGTTGTTGTGGTAATATTTCAGAGGCTGCTGGACCGACTCGCCCACGGCCTTATACGCCGCAAAGTGAATGATACCAGTAATATCCGGTTGGCTGTCCACAAATGCACGCACTGCGCCCTCGTCGCACAGGTCGAAGTTATGGAATTCGGGTTTCGTGCCCGTGATCTTTGCGATCTGGTCCAGCACGCCGATGTTGGAGTTCGAAAGGTTGTCGACGACCACAGGGGTGTAACCGGCATTTTGCAATTCTACGACCGTATGCGACCCGATGTAACCTGTCCCTCCTGTTACCAATATTTTGCTCATTTATTTCTTATTGTAATATGTAAAATCCTTGTGTTTGATCTCCTGGTCGGGTAACGACCGGAAGTATTCGTATGTGATGCGCAGTCCTTCGGCACGCCCCACCTTAGGTTCCCAGCCAAGCAACTCCCGTGCTTTGGTGATGTCGGGGCGCCGTTGCTTGGGATCATCGACGGGCAGATCGCGATATACGAGTTTCTGGGCGGTGCCGGTAAGCTTAATGATCTCTTCGCCGAACTGCTTGATGGTGATCTCATCGGGGTTGCCGATGTTGACCGGATGGGGGTAGTCGCTGTGTAGCAGGCGGTAGATACCCTCTACCTGGTCGTCGACATAGCAGAACGACCGGGTTTGTGAGCCGTCGCCGAATACGGTGAGGTCTTCTCCGCGAAGCGCCTGACCGATGAAGGCCGGTAATACCCGCCCGTCGTTGAGCCGCATCCGCGGGCCGTAGGTATTGAAGATACGCACAATGCGCGTCTCCAGGCCATGGAACGTATGGTATGCCATGGTGATGGCCTCCTGGAAGCGCTTGGCCTCGTCGTATACCCCGCGGGGCCCCACGGGGTTCACATTGCCCCAGTATCCTTCGGGCTGGGGGCTTACGGTCGGGTCGCCATACACCTCGGAAGTGGAAGCCACCAGGATTCGGGCACCCTTGGCGCGGGCCAGTCCCAGCAGGTGGTGCGTGCCCAGCGAGCCCACCTTCAGCGTTTGGATAGGGATCTTAAGGTAGTCAATCGGGCTGGCCGGCGAGGCAAAGTGGAGGATATAATCTAGCGTACCCGGCACATGCACGAACGTGGACACATCGTGATTGTAAAATTCGAAGTTTTCTAACTTGAACAGGTGTTCGATGTTGCGGAGGTCGCCGGTAATCAGGTTATCCATGCCGATGACATGGTAATCTTCCTTGATGAAGCGGTCGCAGAGGTGAGACCCCAAAAAGCCCGCGGCGCCGGTGATAAGTATTCGTTTTCTGGACATAATGCATTCAGCGTAACCGGTTAAGTTTCCGGTTTTAATGTATTCGAGGCGAATATAAGGATTCTCACAAAGATGCCGTTCATTTCCTTTCCGATTTGTCACATTTTAGCGACATGCGAGGTTGCTACGCTTCGTCATCCACGAACAATTCGGCCGCGATGTGGTCGGCAAACAGCTTCTCCTTTCTCGTTAGGGCAGCAACGGCTCCTTCAAGCGTGATGTCCCCGCTGGCGACGAAAGGTGCCATTGCCCTGTCGAGTGCCTGTCGGCGGCGCGCGCCGAACCGCGTCTCTACTCGTTCCAAATCGAGGCCCCATATCGTCCGCAGGCTGGTCATGATATATTCGTTGAGCTTGTCGGCCATGGTTAACACTTCCTGCTCGCAGGGCACACGCCCCGCTTGGATCGATCTGATATATTGGATATTGTTACGCACGTTCCATTGGCGCGTTCCGCCATCGAACGAGTGCGCGGAGGGTCCGAGTCCGATATAGGGTATCCCTTTCCAGTAATTGCTATTGTGGCGGGCGTCGTTTCCCGGCTGCGCAAAATTGGAGATTTCGTAATGGATAAAACCGGCGGCAGCCAACGCATCCATCAGCTGGTTAAACTGGGATGCCCCTTGGGCTTCATCCATGGGCATCTGCTGCCCCTTGCGGATAAACGCAGCCAGTGCGGTACGCGGCTCAACGGTCATGTTGTAAGCCGAAATATGGGGGATTTCCATGTCCACCAGGCGACCGATGTTGGATTCCCATTTTGCGTCGGTGAGTAAAGGGTATCCGTAAATCAAGTCGGCTGTGATGTTCGCATACCCAGCGTGTTGTACCCGTTTGATGGCGTCTTGCGCCTCCACGGCGTTATGGGCGCGGTTCATCCACCGCAGGTCTTCTTCGAAAAACGACTGGATACCGATGCTGAATCGGTTGATCGGTGTGGCATGCAAGGACTTTAAATAGCCATCGTTTATATCGTCGGGATTGGCTTCAATGGTTATCTCTGCATCACGGTCGATGGTAAAATGGCTGGCCACGGCCCCAACCAGTCGGTCGACGTCCGCTGCGGACAATAACGAAGGCGTGCCGCCACCGAAATAGATGGTTTCGATGGCGGCATCCTGACGGGCAAGGTAATCCGCTTGCAGCGCCACCTCCCGGCACAAGGCATCCACCATTTCATCGCGATGATTCGTTGAGGTACTGAAGTGGAAATCACAGTAGTGGCACGCCTGCTTACAAAACGGCACGTGGAAATAAATACCAGCCATGCCGCAAAGGTAACGTTGTTTAGCGACTATTCCTTCCGATCCGGCCTTTTCTCGCCGTAAGCGGCTTCGCCGTGAAACCAGGCTGCCGCCTGCCCCGCCAGCCACAGGTAATGGTCGGTCGGCAAGTCATCTTCAATACCGATAAACCGAAGTCCTTCATCGCCATTCAGCGGCGTATCCTTTTCATTGGCTACTTTAAATAGGGCGGTACCCTCGTCGATCTCGTCGAACATGGCGAGGTATAGCGACTGGGCTCCGGCATGCTTTGCTGCCACGACCTGCTGCCAGAAGAAATCGCCTTTCAATCGCGGTATCTGATGGTATATTTTCGGATTATGGCGCATATTTCCCCAGCTAAAGCCGGCGAAGACCAACGGCACATAGTCTACCCCGTTGGCGGCGCTCCACGCCAGATCACGAGCCACCACCGACGGGTCGAACGTTTTGCTGTTGTAACGACCCACCGCCCATGGCATGACGATATCTGCTTTCTTGATGAGCGTGTGCAGCGATTCTGAAGGCTCGGTATCTTTTCCCAATGTGCTCCAGTAATAAGGTACACCGAGCATCACGGAAACGCCGTGTTCCGACTTCAACCGGCCAACCACCCGGTCGACGTCGGCGATGGTATAGCGTCGCCCGTCGTTGAATCCCACGCCCCAGATCGTCATCAAAGGTTTCCCCCTGTGCCACAGATATGTGGGGTTAATGCCAGGATCTGTCAGTTGGAACGTGGCAACAAGTTCCTTCCAGTCGGCCTCGACTAGGGCGATGTCTTCGCTGCGGCAGCCACTCAAATCGTACATCACGCTGATGGCCCGACCGTATTTCTTGGCGGCCTTCAACGCGTTCTTCAACACCTTGTTGAAATGCCTTTTCCCCGAGGGGTTCTTGATTTCGGACACAAAGCGCTGCATGTGCACGCCATCGATACCATATTCCTTCATCCACTTGAAATGGAGATCGACACTTTCTTCGTCGTAGGGGCTATACAGGTAGGCATCACGCCCGTCGGCAAACTTGAAGGGAGACTTATACGTCTTGGTGTATTCGCGGATGTCCGGCCACATATCCACATTGGTATTCCCCGGCTTAAACACGCCACCCCTACCCCGGTAGTGATACCACCCCCTGTTGGATCCGTCGCCCTCAGCGGCAAACCACCCTTGGTAGCCCGCCATTACCAACCCGGTGTAGGAAGGATAAACGGGCTTTTCATCACGTTCGGTCTGCGTAAAACCGTTGTACGCGATAGTCAGCAATGCGATGACAACGGGAATACAAAGTACATTTTTCATGTTACGGTCGTTTTAGTTTTATATATCTGATTTTCAATTAACGCATCATTCTGTTTCCCAGATTTCTTTAATGGTATTTTCCTGGTTTTTTCCCAGCGGATTTTCCGGCCCGTAACTGTTCGCGCGGTACCTGTTGGTATCGGCGCCGGTGATGATGCGGCTGCCAGGCATCTGCAGGAAGCCGTAGGGATCTGTTTTCCGCACCCAATCGTGGGCGTACCATAGGAACCGGTTCCGGTACGCTTCCGGTTGTTTGTGGAACCACGTGATTTCGTCGTATCCCCAAGCATAGTGGTCGTCCAGGTTCGGCTCATCACGGTGTCGGCTGATGCCGAAATTATCGAATTCTACCAAATAGGGGCTGCGGTCGCAATACCACCCGCTAGGAGTGGTTCCGCCCACGGTTTTCAAGTAAATCCCATCGTAATACCCCACCTGCAACTCCACGGCTTGCGGTTTGTCGACAATTTCCCGGAGGCGTAGCGGAAACGACACGAAATCGAACAACAGCTGACCGTCTACCACCATCCCGCCATTGGGCAGGTGCGAGTCGCAAATCACCGTACCGCGGCGTGCCGCGGTCTTGGCGGCCTCCCGGACGTGCCCGAGCAAGGTACGCCAAGCCCTCATACTTTCGGCACCCTCCATCGCCATCAGTTGAGCCTGTCCGAAGTGAATAGCTTCGATACCGATTTCCAGGTATCGTCGGGCCAGGTAATAGAAAAACAGCTGGGTTTCCTGCCGGGTGATGTCGGGCACGCTACTTCCCTTGCGCCAATGGTCGACGAACCGGCCGTTTTCGTTAAGCATGTCGGCATAGCGGAAGTGCCGCTGTTGCACAGGGAGCCCGAACGTTTCAAATACCCATGCCGGAATGGCGATATTTTCCACCTTTTCGGTGATGATCTCGAAAATACAGGCTTGGAACACCATGGTGCTATCAAATGCATGCAGCGATTCCATTGTTTGTTGTGCGCCCGTCCAAAACGAAGGCATGAGGTAAAAGTTTTCCTTGCCCCAGGAGTAGATGGCCCGGCCGATGAATTTGGCACCGATGCTTTTGAGCATCCGGACGTCGTCGGCTTTATAGGGGTACGGACCATCATTGTAACACCCTTCCGTCGACAGGAATTCCGCTTGGGTAATGGCCCTGCTCAGGTAATTTTCCAACACCTGCCTAGACACCTTGCCGTCGGCAAACTGATACGAGCGCTGTGCATCCGTTGAGGGCGGCTGCGCCCGTAGCGCTCCGACGGACAGCACCAGGAGCATCACGCCGATTACGGTAGCTTGCTGCATAACGATTTGGATTATTGAAGCGATGCCGTGCCCCATGTTTTATTAGGACGGTTGCCCATTTCCAGTTGCAAGGTGCCCCCGTTAACGATATCTTCATGGTCGATCCACGGGGTGTTCAGCTCCACACCATTCAATTTGGCGCTTTGAATATACTTGTTGGTTGCCGAAGCCTGCGGTGCGACGACTTCGAAAACCTTGCCGTTGGGCAGGTTCACCTGTGCCCGCTCGAACGCGGGGCTTCCAATGGAATACGTTGTGCTGCCCGGCGTAACGGGGTAGAAACCCAACTTCGAAAACACGACAAACGCCGACATCCCACCGCCGTCTTCATCACCTGGCACGCCCATCAAGTCGTTGCGGAACCACTGGTCGAGCAACGTCCGGATACGTTTCTGGGTCTTCCACGGTTGTCCGGCATAATTATAGAGATACGGAATATGGAGCGACGGCTCATTGGCCATCGAAAACTGGCCCACATTGCCGGTGTGGTCGGGCAGCTGGGCATAGAATTCATGCTTGGATTTTCCCAGCGGTTGGTTGAACATATCGTCGAGGTTTTTCACAAACGCCTCGTTGCCACCCATCAGTTCAATGAGATCGGGAATATTATGCTGCACATCCCAGCGGTATATCCACGCATTGTTTTCGCCATAATAGCCCCGAGCGCCCTGTCCGCCTGAAAACACGTAATCGAACGGCTCGATAAACGCACCGTTAGCGTCTTTAGGGTGGAAAAAATGAGTTTCGGGATGGAACAAGTTCCGGTAGTTGAACGATTGCGCCATGAAGTGATCGTAGTCGGCCTCCTTGCCCAGGGCTTTGGCCAGCTGCGCAAGGCACCACATATCATAGGCCGTACCCAGCGTTACCGCTACCGGTTGCCGCCGCTCAAAGTCGTTGACCTCGGGAATCGTCTCTTCTTCCCCTTCGTGCAGCGCGGGGATATAACCGTGTTCCTTGAAAAAAGCATCAAGCTCTCCGGCCGGAGCGCCCGACCAAGGTGCCAGCGTCTTTTCGGTGATGGCGCCCTTGGCTGCTTCGTAGGCTTTTTCCAAGTCGAACCCATCCAGGCCTTTCACATGGGCATCCAACAAAGTGGCGACTCCGTGGTTGGAGTTCATCCGGCGGCTGTCGCCATTGATTTCTGGGAACGTGGGCAACCAGAAATGTTCCATCTGGCTGGCCATTGTCACAAACGAATGCAAGATATGTTCTTCCTTTTCGGTATCAATCAATACATTCAAGGGATGATGGGCGCGGTACGAATCCCAAATCCAATCGTCGGTATAAAACGGGGTTCCGTTATCCTGGTGCACCCGGCCATCGAAGGCACTGAAATACCGGCCATCCTCCGAGATGTTTACGGGCCGCTCGAACGTGCGGTACAATGAGGTGTAGAAAACCACGCGGTCATCTGGAGTACCACCCGACACGTCGATCTTGCCGAGCGCTTCATTCCAGGCATTGCGGCCGGCTTCTTTCAATGCCGCAAGGTCATACCCTTTTATTTCGCGTACGAGGTTGCGTTGTGCCTGTTCGACATCGATGAATGAAATACCATATTTCACGCGGAGCTGCTTAGGCCCTTTTGCATAAAGCAAAACCAGGCACGCGTTGCGTCCATCGGCCGTTGTACCGTCAGACAGTGTTTTATCCTTCAACACTGCGGTACGCACGGGGGTCTGTTCGGGCACCATATAGATGTACACCTTAGTGCCATTGCCGATGTCCTGATGGCCGGAGAGCGCCTTCCCGTCCCATTGGAGGGAACCATTCCTGGAGTTGACGGCCAAGTACACCGGGTCGTCTTCTTCAAAATCCAATTGGTACAGTGCAGACTGGTGCGACGGTGCAAATTCAACTTCGATCTGCTGTTCATCCAGATAGACCGAATACGAATAAGGTTTGATTTCTTCCTGGTCATAGCTGTATGACACGACTGGGTGGAGGTCGTCGACATTGCCCTGGAAGGGGCTCAGGTTGAACGCTGAGCTGCCCCGGTGACTGGTTACAATCAGCGGGAGCCCCTGTAAGCGGTCGCCCGTAAAATCGCGTCGCTCGGGATAAACGCGTAAAAAACTATTGGGAAGATGCACGGTGGGATAGGTAGGCACCAATAGGTGGCTGATGTTGCCCATATATGGGTTTACATAGTCTACCGGCGTGTTATTGGATGGGTTCGTACCCGCGCATGCGAGCGACAGACCACAGAAAGCAGTGGCCGAAAAGCCTTTGATGATATTGCGTTTGATTCGTTTAGCGGCACTCATATTTACGTGATTGTAGTTATTATTCGGTGTTGTTATAAGCAAAGTATCGTTATCGGATAGGCTTGGTTGATCCATAGCCGGGTTCACCATGGAACCAATTCGCCGCTTGGCCCGTGAGCCACAAGTAATGGTCTGACGGCAGGTCTTGTTCGATACCCATAAATTGCAGATGCCCGTTGAGCGGCACCTCATTTTCGCGGGCGCATTTAAAAATCGCGGTGCCCTCGTCGATTTCGTCGAACATGGCGACATACAGCGACTTCGCTCCGGCACCTTTGGCTCCGGCCACCTGCTTCCACAGGAAATCGCCCTTCAGCCGGGGAATCTCGTTATACCGCGACGGGTCGTTGTGCATATTGCCCCAGGTGAATCCGGGGAATACCAACGGTACATAATCCACGTTGTTTTGCCGGCACCACATGATGTCGCCCACCATGGTGGCGGCATTAATGTTGTAGCTTTCGTTGTCGTACCGGCCCACGCCCCAAGGCATGATGATGTCTACCTTTTTGATCAATTCATGGAGGGCTACGTTGTTTTCCGCGTCATTTTTAAGCTCGCGCCAATGGTAAGGCACCCCCAGCATGATCGATACTTTGTTGGCGGGCCCTTTCAACTTGTCTACCAACCGACTGACGTCTTCAATGGAATAGTTCCGCCCATCGCTAAAGCCGACACCCCATATGGCGACGAGGGGCTTGCCATGATGTCGCAGGTAGGTGGGATGCTCGAAATTATCGAACAGATCGAAGGTTTCCTGCAGCTCGTTCCAATCCTGCTCCAAATAGGCCACATCCTCGCTATTCGAACCACTGAGGTCGTACATCACGCTGATGGCCCGTTCGTATTTCTTGGCGGCTTTCAGCGCATTGGAGAGCACCTGGTTGAAATGTCTTTTCCCGGCGGCATTAGATGGCTTTATTTCGCCTACGAAGCGCTGCATATGCACCCCGTCCAAGCCATATTCCTGCATCCATTTGAAATGGAGGTCGACGCTCTCTTCATCATAGGGGCTGTAGAGGTGTGCCACCGATCCGTCTTCAAAACGGAAGGGAGAGGGGTATGTTTTGGTATATTCCGACACATCCGGCCAGAAATCGACATTGGTAATCCCGGGCTCAAACGTATTGTTGGGCCCCTGGTAATGGTACCAGCCGCGGTTGGAGCCGTCGCCTTCGGCAGCGAACCAACCTTGGTAACCGGCCATCACCAAACCGGTATACGAGGTGTATAAGCAACCGGTTTCATCGTAAACCGCTTCTGGAGTTTCGTCGGGGTCTTCCTCCCCAAGCGCAGGCGGTGGATTATCGTTTTTTGAACAGGAACCCACCAGTAAGCTTACCAAGGCAAGGGAAACAAGGGTAACGTATCTGCTTTGTAGAATCGCCATCATCATAAAAGGGGCTTTTTCGTGCTTGAATCGGTGAAAAGAGGGGTGTCCATCACCGTAATGATAAACACCCCCCGTATGACTGGTCTATTGCCTTAGGCGCAATGGGTTAGTCGGGCACCTCTACCTTCACGATCTCGGTGTAATTATACTTCCGGTTGGCATCGTTTACGTTGGCACCAAGGCGCACGTAATACGTATACCCGGCCTTTACCGGCAGCGGACCAACCGTGTACACGTTGCTGGTTTCGGCATCGCCGACCTCCTCCTGCCAGGATTTGTTAATCTGTATTCGCTTGTTGGAATACTCACCGATATCGATGTTATTCGTAGCACCGCAGAACGTAGTGAGGCTCAGGAACGGCTTAATCTCAACGAGATTCGGCAACCCCGTACGAATCGGCGCTTTCAGCCGGCACTTCAACGTCAGATTTAGTCCATCCAAGGATGTTTCAAAATCAATCAGCTGCAAATACGGCGTCACGGTGAAGTCCTGTTGCGTAACCCCGTCGAAAACTACATTTTTTATCGTATCGGTAACTGGCCAGAACGGGCCGCCGTACGGAAGCATGTCGTACGTCCCTGCAAACAATTTACTGTTATTGTATGAACCATCTTGCTTTACCGACAAATCCTGATTGTTGGGCTCGGACGCTTCCCAGCTTCGTTCCCAGATACGGATCTTCCATTCGTCCTGCGAAGTAAGTAGGTTTTCGCCCGTGTATGAATCGATGACGCGGCCATGGACACGTACGTCTGGCGCATCCCAGTTGTCCGCCTTATAACATGAGGTAATCGACAAAAGGCTTGCACCTAAAACCGAATATATGATAAACTTCTTCATAATACTTGTAGCAATACGTTAATTTAATAAAGCGGATTCTGCGGCAACAGGTTATTGTTCTTTCCGATCTCGCCCCAAGGAATCGGCTCGTAATAGCTTTGCTTGGAAGCCGTCCATTCACGGTTGATCCGGTTATCCTCCTCCAAGTAAATATATTTCCCTTCATCAGCTACGTAATAAGCGCTCAGCATACGTGGCCTGAATTGGTTCAACACTTGATCGGCAGTTCGCCAGCGGCGCAAATCCCACCACCAGTGGTTTTCGGCGTAAAGCTCACGTGCCCGCTCATCGCGGATAAATTGCAAGGATTTTTCAATCGAGTACGGATAGTTCGCGTTGTTGATGGTGCCGATATTGGTCATGGTGATGTCAATCGCCGGACGTACCACTTTCGCTCCTGCGCGGTCGCGGATTTTTTCCACGTAATCAAACGCTTCCTCGCGACGGCCCAATTCGTAGAGGGCCTCTGCCGTGTTCAGGTAAATCTCGCCCAACCTGAATACAATCCAGGGCTGTTCACTTTTATAAAAAACCGCGTCGGCAAGTGCCATATCGGGATTGATGTATTTACGGATAAAAGCCGAGCCAAAAGCGTTGTTTTCTATTCCTGTATCGTCAAAGCTACCGTGTTTACCGGCAATGGTGTAAGTAACACCATCGATCTGGGTCGTCCAGCCGCGGCCACCCAATATGCGGTTTCCGTTGCTGTTAATCGGTGCTGTGTTCACCCCCTTTTGAATATCTTCCGCCTTGACGTCGAACGTCCGGTAGATACCCCGTTGGATGCTGAAAGTATTACCGCGTAGCTCATCACCATCGAAATACATGGTGCCGCGCATCCGAGGTTCCATTCCCTCACGGATATCGCTACGGCTATCAAAGCGAACGGGCGTCCCGTCGGGGTTGACATACGCAGGCATATCGTACAATTCCATGAAATCGAGCGGCACGTTGCTTTGTGACCCGCCTTGCGACGAAAAATCGGGCACGGGAACCATCATCGCGTCGTAGCTGTGTCTCAGGATATTATTATTCGGCGAGTTCTGGCTGTAATCCTTGATGAAAATGGATTCCGACGAATTGCGATCGAGGAACAGGTTGGCAAAATTGGTTGCCTTATCCGGGTACCCTGCCGTGTATAGGGCATAGGGGCCTTCTTCAACTATTTTCCCTGCGGCAACCGCATATCCGAAGAACTCGTTTGCTTGATCGGGCCTCATACCGGCCAATCCTTGTTGTGTAGCAAGTTCCGTGGCCTCAAAGCCCAACGACTCGGTATACTTGGCTACGGAGCCAGCGTACAACATGGTACGCGACATCAGGGCCGCCGCCACATACTTGTTGGCACGCCCTTTTTCACGGGTATCGTCGGTCATGTTGTCTATGGCAAACTGCAGGTCATCGTGAATGAATTTCCAGGTATCATACTCGGTGTCACGCGACACTTCCAATACTTCGGGGGCGGCCAGCGGATCCTGAACTTCGGTTATAATCGGTACCCCACCATAACGCTTAGCCAAGCCGAAGTAGAAGTACGCCCTCAGGAAATGAGCCTCACCTAACAACCGATTATAGTCCTCGTCATCATAATTTTGCCTATAATTCGGAAAGTTCTGGATAAAGGTATTCACCTCCCGGATGCGCGCGTACGGCCAATATGCAAACCCGTCGTTGTCTACACTCACCCACGTATTGAAAAATTCGCCGCTCATGTTACCCAAGCTGTTCTTGCCGGCATCCCAGTAATTACTCGTGTTGTGGTAGCCATCGTCCTTGCCCGTGGCATAGTACACGAAATCCTCGATCGGCAGGCGGTTATAAAGACCGGCGAAGTACATCTTCACACCGTATTCGGTACCGAAAAGCTCCGATTCGCCCAATATCCCTTTAGGCTCCAGGTCCAGCTGTCGGCACTGAGAGAACAACAGTCCCCCCAATAACGTTATATATACGAATAGTTTCTTATTCATTTTGTTAGCTTTTAGAATTTGATGCTTGCACCAAATGTAAACGTTCTGTTGTTCGGGTAATTATACAGGTCAACCGGGCCATTGGGGTCATCGTCGTTAACTTTCTGCCCCGGCCGTTCGGGGTCCATGTACTCAAGACCTGTAAACGTTAACAGGTTGTATCCGCTGAAATATACCCGCAAGTTCTTAACGCCCACTTTAGAGATCCACCGGTCGGGCACGGTATAACCGAGTTCCAGCGTTTTCAAGCGTATATACGATGCATCTTGGACTCCATTTGTTCCCTCGCGGTGACCGTTGTGGCCTGTAACGGGGAAGTGTCCTGGAATCCATTCCGTTGCCGGATGGAAATAATCCGCATTCGGATCGGCCGGATGCCAGCGGTCTGTAAAGAACGCCAAGGTATTTTGCCCACCGAACGGCAGGGGCTCTACCAGCAGTTCGTTATACTGTACAAAGACACCGTGTACACCCTGGAAATCCAAGGCAAGGTCGATACCCCGCCATGAAGCGCCCAACGACAGGCCGTAGTTGAACAGCGGTAATCCAATGGATGCAATCGGATGGTTATCCTGATCATTAATCACCCCATCTTCGTTCCAATCCTTCAACCACGAATCGCCGGGCAGTGTTCCCTG
>Ga0079224_100005462_pt1 | contig 16702 bp, 16 predicted proteins | sample Stecom2015_FD_80414 | JGI IMG/M metagenome (GOLD analysis project Ga0079224, IMG submission 80414) | Agricultural soil microbial communities from Utah to study Nitrogen management - Steer compost 2015 | ecosystem: Environmental > Terrestrial > Soil > Agricultural land | place: USA: Utah... | reverse complement strand
TTTCTCGTTGTCCATACGCAATCCGCCGGTCAGGGCAAATGTGTCGGTAATCTGCCATTCATCTTCGACAAAAAAGGCGTATTGCCAGCGGTCTACCGTAGAGCGGTCGGACATTTTGTTGGTGGTGGTGTCTTTAAGATCTTCCAGGCTATAGAAGGCGCCGACCGTGGCGATGTGACGTTCGAACAGCGGCATGCTCCATTTGGTGCTGGCCGTTGTGTTGCGAATCGTCATTTCCCGGGCCAGATTCCTGGTTTCTTCGCGCTGAATATAGGTATTTGATGTGCCAAACGACCAGCGTCCGTCATGAGTCAGGGAAAAATGCTTGCGATTGAATTGGCGGCGGCTTTCCTCTTCTGTCGGCGCCAGGGTTTTACCGGGCGTTGAAAGATAATCCTGCCTGGAGGCGCCTGCTTCAAGCACGATGTCGTGATCGCGATTTGGCGTCAAAGCCAATTTGGCGGTAACGCCGCGATTGGTGTGGCGGTTATAGCCCTCTATGATGTCGTCCTCGCTGCGATGCGAATAAACGCCATAAAGACTGAAACCGAGCAGGTCTTCTTTGATCGGGCCTGCAATATAAAAATTGCCCTGGAAGTTGTTCCCCGATGCTGAATGCTGTTGCAAAGTCGAGTCCAGCCGAATCGAGCCGCCCCATTTTTTCGGGATCTTGCGCGTAATCACATTCACAACACCACCCATGGCGTCCGAACCATAAAGCGAGGACATGGGACCACGCACGACTTCGATCCGCTCAATGGCTTCGAGCGGCGGAACCCAGCTCTGGTCGGTGCCGGTGCTGCCGTTGGTCTGGGTTTCGCGTGTGCTCATGCGCTTGCCGTCTACCAGAATCAACGTATAGTTGGCGCTCATGCCACGCAGGGTTATGTCAGATGTGTTGTTATCCGAGGGTGTCATGATCACACCCGGCACGTCGCGCAGAGCATCGGTCAGATCGCGATAGGCGCCTTTTTCCAGTTTTTCCCGGGGGATGACGCTGATAGAGGCCGGAGCATCGATGATGTCTTGCTCAAAACCGCTGGCGGTGACCACAATGGGGTTCAGTGACGCAACGCCGGTTTCCTCGCTCGCTGCCTGAGCGTAGGCGGTTTGCAGCAGGGTCGCGCCAAGACTGAATGCACATACTGCTGCAATCTGGCGGGCAGGGGTCTTACGAGCCGGTTCTCGCTTTGATACCGGGGTAACGGGCAACATCAGAAAACTTCCTCTCTGGAATGATAGAATGAGACTTATTCTCTATATGAAGTTCTAAATGAGAATTATTAGCTATTAGATATTGTCAGCTGTTGTTCAGCAATGTTCTTTCCATAACTTTTGAAATCTTTGCACTTCTTGACATACACTTTGCCAGCCAGCCAGCCAGCCAGCCAGCCAGCCAGCCAGCCAGCCAGCAGCCAGGCATGGCATGTGTGATGAGAGGAGCGCTCACAACAAACATGCGCACTGAAAAGTCGAATGCGCTGCGGGTTCTCTTGATTGAAAACGACGTGGCGCTGTCCAAAATGCTTTGTGAATATCTGGAATCCCAGGGATATTGCGTTCTGTTGGCGCATTCGGGCTACCAGGCCGACCGGCTGATGCGGCGGCGGCGCCATCACCTTGCCGTGCTGGACGCAGATATGCAGGACGTTGCCAGTCTGGAGTGGCTCAGGCAATATCGCCAGCAATCGGACAATCCCCTGATTTTGCTGACCGGCCCGGATACCGATTGCGTGACCGGCCTGGAATCGGGTGCCGACGACTGTCTTGCCAAACCGCTGTGCATGGCTGAATTAAAGGCGCGCATGCACGCCCTTTTAAGGCGGCATGGAACCGATGAGGTACCGCCGCCATCACTACCACCATTGCGCCACTTCCAGCATAGCGGTTCATATCGCGCTGCATCTTATCGTAGCGTTTCGTATCGTGGCTCACGGTTTGATGAGCCCGCCCTGCTCGGGGCAGGCGATGCAAATGTCGGCGGCGTACTTGTCGCAGGCCCGCTTTCGCTGAATCCAGCCACCGGCGTGACCACGCTGCATGGCACTGCCATTGTCCTGACTGGCGCGGAACAACGTATTCTTGAAGTGTTAATGCGTTCTGCAGGTCGCGTGGTTCAGCGGCACAATATTGGTGCGTTCGCACTGGGCCGCATCCCTTCGTCCTATGACCGCAGCATAGATACGCATATCAGCAGCTTGCGTCGGAAGCTTGGAGCCAGCGGACAAAGCTCCACGCTTCTTATCAGAAATCTGCGGGGGCAGGGTTATTTACTGGCGACCGAAGAGCCACAGGCCGAGATGGCCGGTTCTGCCAGCTGATTAACGCAACGATCCTGCAGAGATTTTGTCATACGACCGCGTACGGCGGTATCATATGACAGATTCTTCACCAGACAGGAAAAAAGGTCGTCTATGCTCAGACTCATGTTGCTGCGTCACGCAAAATCCAATTCGATTCCAGGTGTTGCAGACTTGCAGCGCCCTCTTACCGAACGCGGGTACCGTGAAGCCGAACTGGTCGGAAAGTATCTGGCTGCGCAGCAGCTCAAGCCCGAACTGGCCATCGTGTCTAGCGCTACGCGGACGCAACAAACCTGGATCCATCTATCAGCCGCTTTGGATACGCCGGTAAAGAAAATAACAGAAGAGCGCATTTACGAAGCATCGGTAGACAATATTGTTCATGTCATACGTAATATTGAGCCAGGGCCGCGCGTGGTGCTGGTGGTTGGACATAATCCCGGACTGTACCTGACGACACAATATTTGTCGGGCGAGGGCGATGAGGATGCCATGGAGCGGCTGGAAATGGGATTTCCTCCTGCTTCACTGACGGTGATGGATTTCGATGTGGATGCGTGGGAACGGGTCGGAGAGCACGGGGGGAGGTTGCTGCAGTTTGAGACGCCGGAGACGATGGTGCAAGCCTAACGTGAAGGAGTTGATAGAAAGGGGCTGCTGATACGCTTTATATGGTGAAGCGCAGGAAATAAACAAGAGGACATTATCGACGCTTTGGAATAATCATGCTCAACAAAGCAGCCTAAAAACTATATGCAACTGCCCGCACTTTACAGATTCTGTATCGTGTTTATTTTACTGCGACATACCCTTGGAATAAAAGACTTGTGTATGCTAAAAAGAGGACTGAGCAACGGGCTGAACTACATGTCTAAAAAAAAAGCAATTCGCAATTTTTTAATATGGCAGGGCATAATTGCTCTTGTGTTAGGTATTGGCGTTTTTTATTTAGACTCCGTTTATACTTATGCTGTTGTTTTTTTCATAGAATTACTTGCTTTCAGCAGACTGGAAAATGCATTAGTTGTCATGCCTGAGTCAATAGAAAAATATACAAAAATTTATGAAAACGGGATAGATGCAACTGCGTCGGTTATCGGCATCGAACGTACGAACAGCGTTACGGAATTTGGGCAGTATTATGTTTTTACCCTTGAACTGGAAAATCCTCCACTTGTTCTGCGAGTAGAGGAAGAAGTCATGGACTCGCAACCGCATATTATAAAATTGAAAAAGCTTCCCATCCGCTATTTACCCGAGACAGGGGAGGCAATCATATTACTTAGTAAATTGTGACCAGCATCAGCCATAGGTTCGTGTTACGAACTGTATGCATGGAACAATGTCGATGACCACCAAATTTCTGCGATTACTTTTCTCAATTCCAGTCATTCGCACTGCCGGTTTGTTACAGATTTTGTATTTTCTGGAGTAGTTGGCAAGATGGGATGTTTGGCTCATAAATACTTGTGATGCGATTCCTCCCGTTGCTCCCGGTTGGTCACCAAAAGACATTGCTTTTTTTGTGCCTTTATTATGAACTGGTGCGATGCAAAATAATACCGTAGGGCAAGGGTTTGTACCCAGAGCATGGGTTCCGAAGTTGGGATACGGAAACGGGGCATTACCAAGCATTGGTGTTTTACAGAGATCGGGAAATCCGAAAAAACCCCCACCGAATTGAGTTGTGTTCCACATAATTGAGTCACCTTATTTTAATAAGTTCTGGAAATACTATGTAATTCAGCACGCAGCAATGGGTCGTCCTTTTTCGCTATACCGCTCTTGGTGGTAAGGAACGGGTCTGACATGAGCGCAGCATGTAAAGATGTGTGCTCAAACCGCGACGCTTTGAAACTCGTCTCTCTCAAATCAGCATAATCAAAATTGGAAAAATTCAGAGCACAATTTTCATATATTACGCCCCTGCATTGCGCTCGTGTAAAAGCCGCATACGTCAGGGTTGTGTTGCTAAAGTCGGCACCATCAACAATTGCATCCGTCCAGATCGAGCGATCAAAAGTAGCATTTCGAAACGTAGCTTGCGGGGCCTTAGCCTGGGCAAACAATGTTAGTGCTCCATTCGTTTGATCAAAATTAGCGTAAGCGAGGGAGGTTTTTGAAAAAACGGACTGAACAATATCTGAACCGTGTAAATTGCATCTGTCCATATTTGCTTCAGTGAACTGGCAAGAAACGAATCGACGATTCGATAAATTCAAGCCTTCCATATTGCAACCTATAAGTACTACCTGGCTAAATAGACGGCTATGGATGTGCATCTTCCTCATATCTATTTCGAAAAAAACGGTTTTCTCAATATCGACATCGCCAATCTCAAGATTAATAGCTTCAATGTTGTGAAATACCGCTTTGCAAAATAGTTTTACGTTAAATTTTACATGTGAAAGATTTGTCTCCTGGAAAACGGTGCTTTCTATTAGCGCATCGTTAAAGATGGATGACGACAGATCTGTGCTACTGAATGTCGTGCTGTCTAAATTGACTGAAATCAGGCTCGATTCGGTCATTGTGCATGCTCTGAATACTGCTTCGCGCAAGCTACAATGATTAAAGATTGTACCAATGAACGTACAGCCGTTAAATAGACATTCATCAAGATCTGAAGCTGTAAAATCACATTGATCGAAAGTGACCTGATCAAACACCATACCGGAAAAATCTAAGCCTTTTAAATCCAAAGAGCTGAAATTTTCGCCTGTGCATGGTTCGGATCTATCTAGGTACTCCAATAGTTTATCTTTATTCATTGGTAAACAGTGCGATTGCGTTTAGCCTATCGCGATATATTGGGTAGATCTCAAGTTGGTCACGAAAGGCGCCATCCAGCTTTGTTTCCGGACTTAACGTAACCTTAGAAACATTCGTTCTAAACAGCGTAGCGTTAGAAAAATCGCAGTCTGTCAAGTTGGCTTTTTCCAATGTTGCCTGAATTAAATTCGCAGAGCGAAAGCTGCTCCCGGTAAGATCGGATTTGTAAAAAATGGCATCGCGTGCTACGACATTGTCAAAGTTGCAGTTTCGCATTTGTGCTTTGGTAAAGTCTGAGCCGGTCAGGTTGGATTTGATAAAATAGATGGAATCCAATTTGGTTTCCATAAAATTACATTCATGAAGATAGGAGGCTAAGAATCGGCAATTTAAAACAGGAGAATCTTCTTCGAACATGACGTTGGTCAATGTACTTTCATTGAAGCTACAGTCTTCGCAGGTACTGCTGGAAAACACACTATCCTTCAGATGTGAGTTATTGAAACGCGTTTTTTGCATCGCCATACTCTCAAATACAACTTTGAACAGATCAGTATGTATAAAGCTCGTGTGCTGCATGTCACCTTTCGATAGTATGCACATATCAAATAGACATTCCTTAAACTGCGTGTGTGACCAAACGGACTTGGTCGGTGTGATTAGTTCAAATTTACATTTTTCGATAAATGACTCAAAAAAATGCGTATTTTCGATTTCTGTTTCAGTAAACTGAGATTTCGAAATTTTGCATTTTTCCATTTTGGTTTCAGCAAGATTCGATTTTTTGAACGTTATATTTTCAAGAGTGCAATTAATAAAATGACTTCGAGACAATACCGCTTCGGAAAAATTAACGTTCCTGAGGTGGGAGTTTAAAAAAAATGCGTTCTCCAGAAACGATTCGGAGAAGTCAGCGTCGTCTAAGGTTAAGCCACTTAGATCGGCACCCGTTAGATCCATTTTCGTCAAGTCTTTGTTTTGGTTGTAACGAAGTAAAACTTCCTGCCTTAATGCCTGGTTTTTTTCTGATGATACTCGTGGAGCGGCAATTTGATATTGAACTGTGTACAGGTAGGATTTGCGAGCATAGCCTTTTAGTCTTTGCTTTTGCTTTGTGAACTTTTCCTGTTCTTGGATTGAACCCATCGTTTCGTCGACCGGTAGATCGAAGTGCGTTAAGTCTGGTGGGCCCGACAAAGGAATTTTCAATGTTTCTGCGCTAGAGCTTGCGAGGAGCGTTTTTTCGATATCGTTCAGCATATCTGCGCTGCGGGGGTTCTCTATTTTGACCTGGCTGATAATTTCTTTGAGTTGCTCGTCCGCTGCAATGTTTACTTGCTCAAAATATGCGATCTGTTCTTGATCGGTCATTCGAGATAGATCAAGTTCAGGCCCTACAAAGTCGTCATAGAAATTACTTTCTTTGAATCCATATTTGTCTAAGGTCTTCGATGTCTCCTGTTCTTGTGCCTGCAGAAATTTGTCTATGCGATTTGATAATTTATTTTTATCGGGCGAATAGTCTTCAGCTTCGTCATCAGGTCCGACTAAGTCGGCTGAAATTAATTGAGAGTCGTCTGTAATATAATCGAGTGCACGTTCAGGATCGATACGAAGCGTATAAACCTCCTCAAAGTGTTCAATAGGTCTTTGATGTCCTCGTAGCTCCGCAGCGCCCATGATGCTGGCGATATCGTCGGCATCTTCATCATCAATCGCGATTGAGCCGTGGAACATCAAAATGACGGATTCGCGCTCAGGCAGAAACCATGCAGTTGAGCATGTAATATCGTCGATTTCCTGTAAGAGAGCATCTTTTTCTTCCTTTTTAAAAAAAGCGCGCGCAGTCAGTGCAGGTAGCGTGCCTTCCCAACATGCTTTTTCTGGGTGCATGTTCCAGATCTTAAATGTGGTGCGGTCAGGTATCGCCCGAATTTTTGACCACTGTTGGTCATCCGGAGCCGTATTGAAAATCCTGGGATTCATATCAGGAAGAAAGCCGGGGAAGTCATATTTAAACCACTCTTCACTGTATGTCCCCAGCATGCAAAGTCGACTCGGATGGTTTGGGCCGACAGGGCCAAAAGACGCCGGCTCCGGCCGGTCTGAAGGGGATGATATTTGTTGTTTAGGGTTCTCGATATTTGGAAGTGGGATTGCCTCTATATCGTCGAGTAAGACTTTGTCGATCCCTTTTCCTGCTGGATTTTTCTCGTAAGTTGTGCCACCAAAAGCATTTGCCCAACTTACAGATAATTTGGAAAATTCTTTTGGCTTTGACGGTTTATTATCGATCCAGTATCTGTCTCCGACGACAAGCAGACTTTTCTGCAGTGTTCCAATTTCCGCTTTGACGATGCAAGCATTTTTTGTCTTCTGCGCATGTGTATAGGCATAGCCACTAATCAGATATTCCGGATTGGATTTCGGCATGATCTGGTCCAGCATATTGTTGCTATCGAGCTCGGAGAGTACACGTGACCATAACTCCTGATCGTGTTCCAAATACCATCCGTTGTTTGTTTGCTTAGCAAGCACGTAAAGCCCGATTCCCAATCTGACATGACCTCTCCATTTGTAAGGTCGAGTCTGGATAGTGAGTCTGGAGGGTTCTATTGTTTTCATTTATAAGAATTTATGGCTATTCGTAAACTTGAGGTACAGTCCTCCCATGTATTTACCGTCTTTTGCTTGGCTTTTCTGTTCCGCTTGATCTTTATCTATTGTGACAGCGCTCAGTTTGAGCATAACGATACCGCTATAGAATAAATAGGTAGCCGGTAAAATAAAGAAAATTCCAGTATTGGTGGTTAAACCAGAGAAATTTACGTACATGATAGACTTATTTTTACTATATCCAAAAAGGCTTTGGTTATAGTTTGTCGCCATTCCTTTGAAGACAAAATAGAAATAAAACGAGAGCTTATGTCTGTGTATTATTGTTTTGTATGTCTCTTCTATCTCTGGGCTATCCAGGCTGAGGTCGGCATCTGAAGTCCAGCGAAGGCTGCTTTCATTGTGGAAATGCTCCGAAGGCAGTTTGACCGTTTTTGTTAACGTGTTTTCATGAATAAAATCAGCGTCTTGTTCGTAGGTGTCGTGGGCATCGCCCTTGAATCTGGCCATCTTTATAGCCCCCACATGTGTAATCTGTAGATAACTGTTCCTAGCTTGGTCTGCTCTTTTTGATTTCTGCTATTTTTGAGTAGTACCAAATGCGCTTCAGCTATGCGTGGATGACTCCTTGGTTTAACGCCTGCGCGTTTGAGCTTGATAGGCGACGGATTTACGAATATTCCACCGGCAAGGTTGTAGGATGTGGATGTTTCTGTTTTCAACCCTGCGACCGCAAGGTTTGTCATATTTGCCTGAAAGTTTATGGTGGCGTATCCCGCCTGCATTCCTGCATAAGTCTCGGATTTTTGATATTCGCGAGTGTGTTTTGGCGTTGTAATTTCGACTTTGGATGCGTTTCGGTAGAATGTTTGGCCTTGAGCGTCAATAGTTAAACCCGCTTTGTAATTGAATATTGTTGCTTGAGTTACATCAACCGTCTCAACTCCATCAATATTCGACGTCAAGTTTTTCTCGTATACATTCTCGAATTTTTTTTGGTACACAGCCATGGGTATTCCTTTTTCTAGGAAATATAAATCTTCGTCATAAAAACTTCGTTACCTTGGTGTTCCAGAACGAATTCACATTTTTGATTATTGATACGCCAGTCAGGATACGAGTTGCCGCTGCATTAATTTTACTTTTATGATCATCTTTCCATTCGATTTCACCATACAGGATCTGAAGTAGATTCACATTTCGCCATTTAGACTTCCCGTTGCTAACGATGGTTGCTGCGATAGAGTGCGTGTTGCTCGTTGTCAGGAAAAAAGCACCATAGAAATTGTAATTTCCTCCCAGATAATTGTATGTATCTATGGATCCATGGGTCCAGTTTTTCCAGTCGATTTCCCTCGATATGTCGGTGCTCTCATCAAGTGTGTCAGCTTTGATAATTAACTTACCGCTGTCAACTGTCAGATCCATACCTGCTTGAAAATTGCTTTTTGATTCTCCTTTGACCGTTTTTGTTTCCTTCAAGTCAACGGTGTATTCTGCCGTATCTTTGAATATGTCCTTGTAATTGCCTTTATATCGAGCCATAACAAAAAATTCCTATTTCGGATGACATATCGACGGTTGTTCGGGGGGATGCAGCCCTTTGCTCGGTTCTTCCTTATTGTCTTTTGACGGCAGATTTGGGGTTTTTGGTGGGTCTATCTTAGGTGGCTCGGCCGGTTTTGCCGGCTCGCCGGGTGGAACAGCCGGTCCAGGGGTCCCTGGAGCCGCGTTAGCAGCCGGCGGACCGTTTGCTGTCCATTCTCCTTCAACAACCAAATTCATAGCCCCTGTGACGGTGACATTCGCATCGCCCTGAATAAAGATGGTCGCGTCATCCAGCATTGAAATAATGGTTTTGCCCTTGGTCTGTGACGTGTATGTAGCTTCACGTAATTCGTTGAATGCGCCTGTTGTAGTAACATCACGAGTATCTGTATATTCCTCGGAAGTAGGCGCATCTACTTTTTGTTGCAGACCGCCCTGTTGATACAACTTTGTCAGACCGACTACATGGTCTTGGCGCTCACCGCCCGTTTTCTTATATTCATTAGCACCGATCGTCGTATGTGAATCCTCACCAATGTACTCCTTAAGGGTTTTTCCAATGTAGCTGTCAGTACATGCCAAGCTTTTGATAACCATGTCCATTTGCGACTTCAGGGTAATTAGCTCAGCGCCTAAGGTATCATCAAACAGCATCATATTTGTTGTGCCCATATCCCCGAATACGGACTGACTCCTGAAGCCACTAATGGTGGACTTCCCAGGCAATTCCACTGGCGGCATATTATTGGCGTTATAAACCCGTCCCAATACAATCGGCCGATCCGGGCAGCCGCCGATAAAGTCGACCACGACTTCATCCTTGATCCGCGGCAGTTGCAGACCGCCGAAACCGCCGCCGGCCCATGGGCTGGATACACGAACCCAGCAGGAGCTGTTTTCATTTTTCTTGCCGTAGCGATCCCAGTGAAACTGCACTTTGATACGACCGTACTTGTCTGTCCAGATTTCTTCGCCTTCAGGACCCACTACGCGCGCAGTTTGTGGACCGTGGGTGCGGGGAATAGGCGTGATGCGGGGGGCACGATACTGAATAGAGGCTGGCAAGGCAATAAAGGATTCTTCATAGAAGTCCTCGGAATTGGTGCCGGTGGCGTAGCCTGCAACGCTCATTCGGTAATTGACCGAGACCACTAGGTATTCCTTGTTCTCTGCAGATCTGGGATGGTTCTTCAGGTTGAAGGTAAAGCCGGCAGCAATGCCGCGGGCATTGGCGATGCCCCGTACTTGTTCCTGAATGCTTTGCAGTTCCTGCAACCGTACACGAGAATACTGCTCGCCATGGTCGGGCTCTTGAAAGCCTCCCTGCCATTCAAACATTTCCAGATTGCCGTTTTGCGATCCGCCGGCACGCTTCGATACGGAATCCAGGCTTGCGCCAGGTTTGGTGAAATCGTAATCAGTGGTTGCGTAACCATCAGGTGTGATCTGGGCAACCACTTCCCACATGGAAACGTATTCCTCCTGGGGTTTGCCCAGGCGATCCGGACCGTAATAGGGGATAGAGTCGTACCCAGGCGTGGCCTTGTGCGACGCTATGTCGTCTGTCATAACAAGGGTGTGCTGGCCGTCTTCGTGCTTGAAGTAATAGTAAATACCTTCATGTTCCATGAGGCGGCTGATAAAGGCAAAATCCGTCTCCTGGTACTGCACGCAATATTCCCAGTTGCGATAGGAGCCGCTGAGTTTCATTTCAAATGGGTATCCGTATTCGCCCAGAACTTCCTTGATGACGTCCGGCACGGTTTTCTGCTGGAAGATCTTGTTGTCGGAGGTTTGAGTCAGATACCAAAGCCAGGGCCTGACGGTCGCCTTGTAGATGTAATAGCGAGAGGTGGCATTTTCACGGCCAATCAACTCAAATCGTGTGACCTGGCCATTCAGAAAGCGGGATCCGGCCAGCGTCTCAATTTCAAGCGTGAGCGGTTTGCCTAGCAGGCTTTTAAGGTCCAGACTGTAATTGTCGGCAATCAGCTCGACGTCGAAATCAAATAATTGAGACAGGCCTTCGGATCCGTTCATCTGGCGAAAGCCCAGGCTGCCTCCGAGCGGCGTGTGTGCGACAATGGAGCGGAACTGGATCGAATTTGGAATATCCACGGAGATGTCCTTAGGTAAAAGGATGCGTGTGTTGCCGGAAAAATGTTGGAATGTTGTTTATTTACAGGTGGTTAATGGTTTTTTTGAGTATTGTTTCATTAACATTACTTCTCAAACGAATGTACGCAATCTGGCTATAAATTACAACTGGCGTATTTACTATATACGTAACAAAACATTATTATTGCTGTAGTAATAATGTAATTTGTTTCATTTGCTAATTATAAAATCCGCGCCATGTTTTACCGGAATTTCCCATCCAGAGCGGCCGGTGAGACCGCGGGTTCTGCTATCTGGCCGCAGTGGGTACTGGGCGACCCATAAAGCAACGAAACACGTATTGTCGCGGGCATTGCCAGGAACAGTTTGTCTGTGCGCCTGCATACTTGTATTGTTGTAAGTACATCTTTATAATAAGGCAAACTTCGTATATTTTCCCAAAGGACTTTTGCTATGGCGGCGCAGACGCTTGCACAGAAACTGATCGCCCGGGCCAGTCAACGGCAGGACGTAGCGGTGAACGAGATCGTGACATGCGCCGTGGATCTGGCCATGTTTCACGACTCCAGCGGTCCGCGCCGGCTCAAACCCATGTTCGAAAAGCTGGGGGCGCAAATCTGGGATAAATCCAAAGTGGTTCTGGTAATGGATCACTACGTTCCCGAAGAAGATGGCGATTCACGCCGCATCCTGAAAATTGCACGCGACTGGGCAACCGAGCAGCAACTTCCCCATGTGTATGATTCTATCGGCATCTGCCATGTGGTGCTGCCGCAGAAAGGGCATGTGCGTCCTGGCATGTTTTGCGTGGGTGGCGATTCGCACTCGCCTACGGGAGGGGCATTTGGCGCGTATATGTTCGGCATTGGCAGCACAGAGATGCTGGGCGTAGTGGTGACCGGAGAAATATGGGTCCGTACGCCGCCGACCATCGCCATGGAATGGTCCGGGCAACTGCAGGCCGGCGTGACGGCTAAGGACATGATGCTGCATATGATTGGGCTGTATGGCACCAATGGCGCCAATTATGCTGCCGTTGAATATACCGGCAGCGCGGTGTCGGCACTTTCCATGCAGGAACGCATGACGCTATCGAATATGAGTGCCGAGCTGGGGGCGCAGGTGGGGCTGATTGCGCCAGACCACATCACGCTGGATTATCTGGCATCGATGGGGGTGAATGCCGAGATGGAGCTGGGCTATTGGCGCAGCGATGAGGCCGCGCAGCGCGAGGTGCGGTCATTCGACGCCAATACGCTATCGCCGATGGTTGCTGCGCCGCACAGTCCGGACAATACCCATCCTGTCGATTGCATGCACAATACGCCAGTGCAGGTGGCCTACATCGGCGCCTGCACCGGCGCCAAGCTGGAAGATTTGCGTGCCGCCGCAACGGTGCTCAAAGGGCAGCGTGTCGATCGCGGCGTTCGCCTGATGGTTGCGCCCGCGACGTTGCGTGACCAGCAGGATGCACAGGACGAAGGAATAATGGATATTCTGGTCGATGCAGGCGCGCAGATATTTGCTACCTCCTGTGGCGCCTGTTCAGGCTATGGTAATGCGTTAAAGGGAGCCGCCAATGTGATCTCCAGTACGGCGCGCAACTTCAAGGGGCGCATGGGATCGGCGGACACGCAGGTGTATTTGGCCTCGCCCTACACGGTGGCTGCATCGGCATTGACCGGGCGCATTTCGGATCCGCGAATTGTGCTGGCGGAGGGCAAGCAATGAGCAGATATCGCGTTTGGCGTGTCGGCCGCAATGTCGATACCGATGCATTGGCGCCCGGCGCCTATATGAAGCTGGATCTGCCTGAGCTGGCCAAACATTGCCTGGAGGCGCGTTACCCGGGTCTTGCCGCAGCGCTGCGGCCTGCAGATGTGCTGGTTGCCGGCCCTGGCTTTGGTATTGGCTCATCGCGCGAACAGGCCGTCGGTGTGCTGGTGCAACTGGGCGTGAAGGCCGTGATTGCGCCGTCCTTCAGCGGTTTGTATTTTCGCAATGCCTTCAATCTGGGCTTGCTGGCCATTGTATGTCCTCAGGCCGAAGCGATTGACCAGGGCAGTTACATTGAAATTGATACCGAGCGATCCGTACTGCGCGTTTATCCGGACACAGAGACCGGTAGCGGGCCCGTGCACACATTGGCATGCCAGGCGATTCCGCCGTTTCTGGTGGAGATGGCGGCCGGTGGCGGTTTGCTGGCTCTGCTGGAGCGCAAACTGGCTGGCGCATAGCGGCGATGCTGGCATTACGCCTCGCACCGCTTTTTCGCGCCATGACGCTTGTAATCGTAACGTCCGTTCGCCGCGAAGCTGCTTTTTCAGGTCGTTTATTTGCTTTTATCTTAAATATGCCTTGGCGGATATCCATTCGCCAATAACCTTCTTTTGCCTGACATGTCCGGCAGAACTGTACACTTGAATATACATGAAATCACTTAAAACCCTTCTGCAATCGCCTTCCTGCCTGCTGGTGCCAGGCGTTTATGATTCCTTGTCGGCCCTGATCGCAGAACAGTCAGGTTTCCAGGCGGTGTATCTTTCCGGCGCCTCGATCGCCTACACACGGCTGGGGCGCTCCGACGTCGGCTTGACTACATATACCGAGGTGGAGCAGACGCTCTCGCGGATCGCCGATCGCATTACTTTGCCGATTATTGTGGATGGCGACACCGGTTTTGGCAATGCGATGAACGTCATGCGTACCGTGCGCGGCTTCGAGAAGGCGGGCGCATCCATGATTCAGCTTGAAGATCAGACATTTCCGAAGCGTTGCGGTCATCTGGCAGGAAAATCTGTCGTCCCTGTTGCTGAAATGTGCGGCAAGCTAAGGGCCGCGCTGGACGCGCGCCACAGCGAAGACACGTTAATACTGGCCCGAACCGATGCCGTGGCGGTGGAAGGGCTGGAGGCTGCACTGGAACGGGCTGAAGCCTATCTGGAATGCGGCGCGGACGTCCTTTTCATTGAAGCGGTGCGTTCGGATACGCAGATGAAACAGGTGTGCGAACAGTTCGGCGGGCGCGTGCCATTGCTGGCCAATATGGTGGAGGGAGGGATGACCCCCGTTCATTCGGCGAGCGATCTGGGCAAAATCGGCTTTAGTGTCGTGATCTTCCCGGGGGCAGCGGCGCGCGCGATTGCGCATGCGCTTGGGCGCTTTTACGGCCAGTTGCAGCAGAACGGTTCCACCGCCGGGTCGGCGGATGCGATGCTCAATTTTGATCAGCTTAACGATTTGATTGGTACGCCGTCATTGCTGGAGCAGGCTGCGCGTTACGAATGAAGCGCGTTTTTATATGCTGGGTGCGTTAAACGACAAGACCCCAGGAGATCGGCGCTTGCGGTCTAATGTCGCTATCTAGAACCCCCGGCGCACGCCATCTATAGGATGGAAACCGCGGCGGTTGCGTAGGACAGGCCATGTATGCTCAAAGGCCTGGGGCGATGTAAGTTATTTTTAACAAATAGTACAAATGTTTCCGATTGGGCCTTATCTATAATATTCTGTTACTTTTATGGCGTATACGCCAGTTGTAATTTACATGCAGATTGCGTACATTTGTTCGCATATATGGCAGCGTTCGTCAGGCTGGCGAAATAATGTCGTCCTGAAATTCGATAGAAATGCCGGGTGCGCAGGTTATAGCAGTATGATTGTTGACAAGGCACTTAAACACTCTCAGGGGCGCAGCCTGCCACGGTTAGATGGCAAGGTGGTCCGATGTAATATCGGAGCCGTACCTTTTACTCTCCCTATAAGGTGGATATATCGAACCGGAGCATGGGGTGAAGTGTGCGTTGGCGCTACCGGCGTGCAGGGTCCGTTTAGGCAAGTGCGCGTGCCGACTGGTATGTTCCTATCTGCAAATGAGTGAAGCTGCCTAACGGGCTTTACCAAATGTTTTCCAATCGTGCGCCGATTGTTCGCATTAATGGTAAGCTGCTCTTAAATGTTGGCTGGGGCATTATCGGATTTGATCAAGGCATTCGTTAGCGATCGGTCAACATTCACTCTGGTTCGAGGAGACTAAATCCATGGCGTTATATAAGCAGCTCTACCACGATGTCCATATAGGGCCGGCTACCTATGACATTACTGGAAAAGAGACAAAGAATGTTGAGGGCCAATCCAAACAGGACTACAAAGGCGGCATGCAGCTGACGGTGGGCGCAGGGCAACTGGAAATACGTGCTGCAATCCTGCGTGACATCAGTCTATTGCACTCTGATATCGATTGGAACCGTTCATCTTCGGCGAACGTGGCAACTATTGCAAGTTATGGCGTGAATCTTAATGCTTACGGCGTATTTCATTTGGCCGCAGGGCTTTCGGCCGCGTCGGGAATGACGGTGACCAGTTGCGGTATTGCATTGTGGGGGAATTATCATTTATTGCAGGTTTTGGTGACCATGTCTGCCAAGAAATTTTCCAATACGACAAAAAGCGAACGGTCGCCGAAACGGAATGTTCTCAGTGCAATCAAATTTATCACTGTGAACAAACATAACATTAACGCTGCAAGATCCAATACAACATGATCGGCTGAGGCGCGACAGATGGCATTTTACAAGAGCAGTTTTACGAACAAATATCTGCAAGACGTGCAGGCAACGTTCGTGCAAAAAGAGAATTTGACGTCAAAAGCGTTCACGACGCTGAACTATAAGAATGGCCTGTTAATCGACGCCAGCGGCCAGGTGTATAGCCGCAATAGCCAAACCTTCAATTTCGATTGTGGCGATGTCACGACGACTTATGATAGATCGATTGCTATGGCGGCGCTGAATGTCGGCATGTCGGCATTGAATGCGCAATATAACGTGGCTACGTATACCCATTCATTCTCTTATAAAACGGAGATGGCCGGACTCTATGGGCTGGCGGGAGCGATTTTCCTGAATCCATCGCCCTTGAAGGTGTTGCATGCGAACCCGGGATTTGCATGGTTCAAGTTCGGGGTCACCACTGTTAACGCAATTAATAAAGAAAAAACGAAGGCATTTATAGAAGCCGAACGAAAGAATGACATTAATTTTTATGCATTAACGTTGAAGTGGTGAAAGAAAATGGCGCTTTTCATTAATAAGGCAACTGATCAATATGATAAGGATGCGACGTTTGACTATAACCAGCCGCTGTCCAGGACTGTAGGGCAGGCCTCGGTTCACACTCATGGTAACGATATCCAATGGCTGACAGATACAAGCATTACCTGCATATCGCCCAAAGTCACCGAGACATACGAAACGATTGAGAAAATATCGGGGCTGGACTTCTATATGTATTTGTTGAAAATGTCCGTTGCGCCGTTCAGTCTGGGTATGCATGGGTACAGCATC
>Ga0079224_100005461_pt1 | contig 16702 bp, 13 predicted proteins | sample Stecom2015_FD_80414 | JGI IMG/M metagenome (GOLD analysis project Ga0079224, IMG submission 80414) | Agricultural soil microbial communities from Utah to study Nitrogen management - Steer compost 2015 | ecosystem: Environmental > Terrestrial > Soil > Agricultural land | place: USA: Utah... | reverse complement strand
TGCTCGCGGGCGTGCTGCCGTTCAGCTCGCAGGAACTGCGCGCGCAGGGCTATGCCGGCCTGCAGCGGACGATCCGCGAAGTCGAGCCGGAGCGGCCGAGCACGCGGATCACCACGCTCGGCTCTTCGGTGCCGGCCAGGATCGCGCAGGCGCGCAGCACCGACGTGCGCACCCTCGTCCGCCAGCTGCGCGGCGACCTCGACTGGATCGTCATGAAGGCGATCGCGAAGTCGCGCACCGAGCGCTACGAGTCGGCGTTCAGCCTGTCCGAGGACATCCGCCGCTACCTCAACGACGAGCCGGTCCTCGCGACGCGCCCCAGCCTCGGCTACCGGCTGGCGAAGTTCGTGCGCCGCAACCGGGTCGCGGTCGTCACCGGGGTCGCGGTGTTCCTCGCCCTGAGCGTCGGCCTCGTGCTCGCGCTGCTCGCGTACCGCGAGATGCTGCACAAGGAGCAGGAGGTCCGCACCGCACTGGCGCTCGCCGAGCAGCAGAAGGAGGAGGCGCAGGAGGCACAGCGGCGCGCCGAGGCCAAGGAGCAGGAGGCGCGCGAGAACGAGCGGCGCGCGCTGTTGAGCGAGCAGGAAGCGAAGGCGAGCCTCGCGCGCGCCGAGCGGAGCGAGCGCCGCGCGACCGAGAGCGAGGCGCGCCAGGCCGAGCAGCGGCAGGAGAACGACGCGCTCGTGGCGCAGGCGATGTTCCAGGAGCTGGTCGAGGTCGAGCGCACGCTGTGGCCGGCGTATCCCGAGCGCGCCGCGGCGATCGAGCAGTGGCTGCAGCGCGCCGCGGCGATCGCGGACCGTCTGCCCGAGCTGCGCGCGGTGCGCGACCGGCTCCGCGCGCGCGCGCACCCGCAGGACGAGGCCGAACGCGAGGCCGACCGCGCCTCGCACCCGCGCGCCGCCGAGCTGGCCGCGACCGTCGCGCGGCTCGCCGCACCCGGCCTGAGCGAAGACGAGCGCCGGCGGCTGAGCGCGACCGCCGCCGAGCTGCGCCGCGCGGTCGACGAGCGCCGGACTTGGACGTTCGACGACGGCGACATCGCGATGAAGCACGCGGTGATCAGCAAGCTGATCGAAGCGATCGAGGCGGCGCAGGCCGAGGGCGGCAGCATCGCGCGCATGCGCTGGCGCCTGCAGGAGGCCAACACGTTGCGCGCGCGCTCGGTCGACGCGCACGCGGAGGCGTGGCAGGCCGCGGCGGAAGCGGTGCGCACCGCGCCGGCCTATGCTGCGGCGGTCGCGGCCGGCCTCGTGCTCGTGCCGCAGACCGGGCTCGTCCCGCTCGGCGCGGACCCCCTTTCGGGCCTGCAGGAATTCGCCGTCCTGCAGACCGGTGCCCCCCCCTCGCGCAAGGAGGACGGCACGCTCGCGATCACCGAGGACAGCGCGCTCGTGCTCGTCCTGCTCCCCGGCGGCGCGTTCAAGATGGGCGCGGCGGCGAACGGCGACGCGAACGTCGATCCCGCCGCCCTCGACCACGAGGCGCCGGTGCACGAGGTCGCGCTCGCGCCGTTCTTCCTAGCCAAGCACGAGATGACCCAGGCGCAGTGGCAGCGCTGGACCGGGCAGAACCCGAGCTACTACTTCGCGGGCCGCCTGGTCGGCGACCGCCAGCGGATCACGCCGCTGAACCCGGTGGAGACGATCACCTGGTACGAAGCCGAAGAAGTGCTGCGCCAGCTCGGACTGGAGCTGCCGACCGAGGCGCAGTGGGAGTACGCCGCGCGCGGCGGCGGCAGTTCGATCTGGATCGGCGGCGACACGGTCGCCGACCTGCGCGGACCCGCGAACTTCGCCGCTGCGGACTCGCCGCCGGACTGGATGCCCGACCGGACCTTCGCCGACGGCTTCCTGGTCCACGCACCGATCGACGCGGTAGCCGGCAACGGTTACGGCCTGCACCACATGCTCGGCAACGTGAGCGAATGGTGCCGCGATCCCTACGGCTCGTACAGCAACCCGGTGCGCGGAGGCGACGGCCTGCGCGTGATCCAGCCGGGCCTGCCGCGCGTGCACCGCGGCGGCAGCTACCGCAGCAGCCCGGACAAGATCCGCATCACCGCGCGCGCCGACGATCCCGCCGATGCGCGCAGCGAGAGCCGCGGCGTGCGTCCGGCGCGCCGGCTCGAGCTGCCGTGACCGCGCGCCGGGCTGACACGCGCGCGGTGCATCGTCTGTCTCGGTGCACGGCGCTGCGCACGTTCCCGTACCGCCATCGCAAGCCGCCGCCGCATTGCCGGCAGCCCGTCCGTACGGCGCACGGGTTTGGCGCACCGGACGCTGGGCTATCATCGCATCGTGAACGACGCCGACGCGCGAACGACGCCCACGCTGAAGCCGGTGCGAGTCGCCGGCCTGCCGGCGCGGCTCGAGCTGGTGCGCGGCGAGCTGACCCTCGGCCGCGCACCGAGCAACGTCGCGGTCATTCCCGGCGACGCGTATCCGCAGGTGTCGGCGCACCACGCGCGCATCAGACAGGACGGCCACGACCTCGTGCTCGAGGATCTCGGCTCGCGCAACGGCACGTTCGTCAATGGCGAGCGCGTCGAGCAACGCCGGCTGCGCGACGGCGACATCGTGCAGCTCGGCAGCCACGGGCCGCAGTTCGTCGTCGAGTTCCCGCTGGGCCAGTCCGCGACCGTCGTGGTCGATCCCGAGACCGCGGCGCGCGTGCTCGGCACCGACCCGGGCAGCAGCACGACGGTGTTCAAGGTCAAGCGCGCCCTGGGCATCCCGCCGGACGCCGACGTCGCGCAGTGGGTGCAGCGCCACGAGCGGCGCTGGCGCAAGAGCGCGTGGCTGACGGTCGCCGTGGGGCTCCTCGTCGGCGTCGGCGTCGCGATCGCGGCGGCCGGCCGCGCCGACGGACTCGACCAGATCGCGCAGCTCAACGCCGAGCTGAACGCCAAACTCGCCGCGGCATCGCAAGCGTTCGACCGGCAACGCGAGGAATGGGAAGCGCAGAAGGCCGCGCTCGAACGCGAGCGCACCGCGTTGCTCGCGCAGATCGAGAGAGTCGCGAGCCACGAAGAGTCGTCCTCGGCCGAACTGGCCGAGCTGCGCCGACGGCTCGACGACACCAACCGGTCGCTGGAGCGCTTCAATCCGGTCAACGTCGAGCTGGCCCGCCTCGAAGGCATCGGCCGCGTGCAGCGCGCCGTCGTCTACGTCGAGACGCGGCTGCGCTTCCGCAGCAGCAAGAGCCAGCGCCTGCTGCGCCGGCACGGCGGGCAGGGAACCGACGACGCGTCGAACGACGAAGACCACGCGTACGAGCGCGAGAGCTCGGGGTCCGGGTTCTGCATCCATCCCGACGGGTTCATCATCAGCAACGCGCACGTCGTGCAACCGCGCGGGTACGACCAACCGATCGTGATCGACGAGAGCGAGACGCTGGTCCCCGAGCTGACCCACACGGTGGTGTTCTCCGGTGACGCGCGGCGGCATCGCGCCGAAATCGTGCGCGTGATCGACGTGCCGGAAGAGGACCTCGCGCTGCTACGCATCGAGCCGTTCCCCGACATGCCGTACCTGCCGGACTTCCGCGTCGACGTGCCGCCGCCGCCGATCGGCGCCGAGGTCTACCTGCACGGCTTCCCGCTCGGCAGGATGGCGATCCAGGAAGGCGACCGGGTGATCGCGTCGAGCTTCCGCGGCATCCTGAGCCGCTCGGTGTCGAACTGGCTGCAGGTCGACGCCGCGGTCCATCCGGGGAACAGCGGCGGCCCGCTCACCGACGGCGCCGGCCGGGTGATCGGAGTCGTCTGTCGCGTGCAGCGCATCCCCGAGGGAGCACTGGCCCCGGACATGGGCTACGCGGTGCCCATTGCGGCGGTCGCGCGCCTGTGGCCACCGGAAGGCGCCGGCAAGTAGAGTTTGTTCTGGCGCCGTAAGGCTCGTTCAACAATATCCTTATGAGGATGCTCGCGCGCCGGCCGCACCGCGTCCCGAGGCAGGCTCGGAAATCTTGGGGGAAAGCGGATGTTGGCTCGGTGCGAACGCGAGCGCTCCATGCCGTTTTCCACGTCGCGCCGGCCACGCCCTTTTCGAATCGTGCCGCTCCGTGTCACCGCAGAACTCCGTGAAGATCACGCCCTGATTCGGCGTGGCCTCGCCGAGCTGCGCCGCCTGGCCGACCAGGTCGACGCCGGAATGCGCTTCCCCGCCGACGCGGTCGCGTCGGTCGCGCGGTTCCTGCGGGAGTTCGCCGAACACCAGCACCACCGCAAGGAGGAGTCGCTCCTGCTCGCGACGCTGGCGGCGCACGGCGCCGACGACGCGGCGGAGGGCGTCGGCGAGCTGCTGCGCGACCACGAAGAGTCGCGCGCGCTGTTCTACACGCTGATCCTGTTCTGGGAGCCGACACAACCGCTGACCGCGGAGGAGTCCGCGGCCTTCGTGCAGGTCGCGCGCACGTACGCCGATCGGTTGGAGCGCCACATGGAGGTCGAGGAGTCGCGCTTCTTCCCGCTCGCCGACCGGGTCATCCCGGGCGACGAGCAGGTCGATCTGAGCGCGCGCTTCCAGGAGATCGACGCCGGTCGTCGCACGCGGTCGCAGTGGGCCGAGCTGCTCGCCGAGCTGCGTGAAGCCTGAGCGCTCGGCGCGTCGCGGCGCACATTCCACGGCTGTCGACAGCATTTCGACAGTGTTGCCGACGGGCGGCGAGTGCCGGCGCGCGGCACACGCGCCGCCCTCCGCGCAGCCGAAGGCCCGGACGAACCGAGCGGCGCGCGCGTGAGTGAGCTGGCGCCGGTCGCGCGCCGCGCTACGTTGCGCTCCATGCTGTTGCGGTTGGAGCGGGCGATCGTGTTCGTCGACCTGGAGACCACCGGGCTCGACCCTGAGAAGGACCGGATCATCGAGATCGGTCTGGTGCGCGTCGAACCGGACGGCACGCGCACGCAGCTCGTCGAGCGGGTCGATCCCGGCGTCGACATCCCCGAGCAGGCGACCCGCGTGCACGGCATCCGGACCGAGGAGGTCCGCGGGCTGTTCGGCAAGCCGAGGTTCGGCAAGATCGCCGGGCGCCTGCTCGACTTCAGCGGCGACGCCGATCTCGGCGGGTTCAACTCGATGCAGTTCGACCTGCCCCTGCTGGAGCACGAGTGCGCGCGCCATCAGGTGCCCTGGTCGCTCGCCGGCCGCCACCAGGTCGACGCCAAGATCATCTTCAACGTCAAGGAGACCTCCTGGGACCGCTTCCTGATGGGGCCGCGCAACCTGACCGCGGCGCTCCGTCACTTCTGCGGCCGGGAGCTGGAGGGCGCGCACTCCGCCGGCGCCGACGCGGATGCCGCGGTCGACGTGCTGCTCGCCCAGCTCGCCCGCTACCCGGACCTGCCGCGCGACGTGCCCGGCCTGCACGAGTTCTGCGTGCGCGCCCGGCAGATGGTCGAGACCTGACCGTGCGACCGCGGCGACCGGGCGGTGCGGCCGGAAGGAGCCGGGCGTGCTCGGCGCCGCCGGTCCGGCGCCGGCCGCTCCGCCGTCCGGCAATGGCGTGCAGCCTGTTCGCTGCGCTCGGAGCATCGGTAGAATCCCGCCCCGTTCCATGGACCACCCCGTACCCATCGCCGACATCAAGCGGCTGATCGTGCAAAGCCTCAACCTGCCGGGGGTGAACCCTGCGGACATCGACGACGACGCCCCCTTGTTCGGCACCGGGTTGGGTCTCGACTCGGTCGATGCGCTCGAACTGGTCGTCGCCCTGGAGAAGGCCTACGGCATCCAGGTCGCTGACGACCAGATCGGACGCAAGGTCTTCGCCTCGGCGCGCACGCTCACCGACTTCGTCAACGAGCGGCTGGGCACGCCGAGGGGTGTCGCGGCCGGTGAATGAGCGGCACGCGGCCGCGCATCTTCGTGACCGGGCTCGGCGCCGTGACCGGATTCGGCGCCGGTGTGGCTGCCCTCGCGCGCGGCCTGCGCCGCGGCGCGCCGGCGATCAGCCCGGTGACGACCTTCGATCCCGGTGCACACCGCACCCAGCTGGCCGGCATGGCGCCGCTCCCGCCGCAGCGGGAGGGCGACCCTGCCGCCCGCCTCGGCCGCGGTGAGCGGTTCGCGGTGCAGGCCGCCGAGGAGGCGATCGTGCACGCCGGCCTCGGCGCCGCGGAACTGACCGCGGCAGGCGTGTTCTTCGGTTCGAGCAACGGCGGGCTGCTCGAAGGCGAGGCCTTCTTCCGCCGGCTGCGGCGCCGCGAGCGCCGGCTCGGCCTGCGCCAGGTGGCTTCGCACCAGAACAACGGCCCCGGCGACGCGGTCGCGCGCCGGTTCCAGTGCACGGGGCCCGTGCTGACCTGCTCGTCCGCCTGCACGTCGGCGAACATGGCGCTCGCCGCCGCGCTCGACGCGCTGCGCGCGGGGGAATGCGAGGTCGCCCTCGCCGGCGGCGCGGACGCACTGTCGGAGGTCACCTACGCCGGGTTCAACGCGCTGCGCGCGGTCGATCCGGGGCCGTCGCGTCCGTTCCGCGTCGACCGCGCGGGCCTGTCGATGGGCGAGGGGGCCGGCGTGCTCTTGCTGGAGACCGAGGCCCACGCCCGCGCGCGTGGCGCGGTGGTTCTCGCGGAACTGGCCGGCGCCGGCGCCACCTGCGACGCGCACCACATGTCCGCGCCGAAGGACGACGCCCTGGGCCCGCTGCACGCGATGCAGCGCGCGCTCGACGACGCGGGCGAGTCGCCCAGCTCGGTCGCGTTCGTCAACGCGCACGGCACCGGCACGCCGCACAACGACGTCGTCGAGGCCCGCGCGCTGCGCGAGCTGTTCGGCGAGCGGGTCGCCGACGTCCCGGTCACGTCGACCAAGAGTCTGGTCGGTCATCTGCTCGGCGCGTGCGGCGGGCTCGAGGCGGTCGTCTGCGTCCTGGGGTTGCTCTACCGCGAGGTGCATCCGACCGGCGGCGACGACCCCGCCGACCCGGAGCTGGGCCTCGACGTGGTCATCGGCGGGGTGCGCCGACTCGCCGGTGCCCGGGTCGCGTTGTCGAACAACCTGGCGTTCGGCGGCAACAACGTCACGGTGGTCTTCCGTCGCGCCCCGCACGATTGACGTGACCACGGTCGTCATCACCGGTCTCGGTACGATCGGCGGCTTCGGCGCCGGGAGCGAAGCCCTTGCCGCGGCGCTCGCGCGCGGCGTGGCGGAGGTCAGCGAGCTGCGCGACCCCGCGGGCTACCGCGACGCCGGTGCGGTGAACGCGGCCGCGCTGTGCCGCCGCAACGGCGAGGACCTCGACCTGTCGCCCTGGCTCGATCCGGGGCGCGCGCGGCGGATGAGCGCGCCGTCGCGCTTCGCGGTCGCTGCGGCGCGCATGGCGCTGCGCGACGCGGGCCTGCCGGTCGAGCGCGGCCCGGCGACCCGCGCGGTCGCGATGGCGACGACCTTCGGCGCCGGCGTGTTCACCGAACGGCTGCTGTGCGAGTTCCTCGACAGCGGGCCGCGCACCGCATCGCCGTTCCTGTTCACCGACTGCGTCGCGAGCGCGCCGGCGGGTCAGATCGCGATCGACCTGCAGGCGACCGGGCCAAACGTCACCGTGGTGCAGCGCGAGGCCGGACCGTTGCTCGCGCTCATCGAAGGCGCGCGCGAGGTCGCGAGCGGTCGAAGCGACGTCGTGCTCGCCGGACACGTCGACGAGATCGGGACCCTGGTGCACGCGGTGCTCGGCAAGCTGGGGGCGCTGTGCGCACCCGACGAGGACGGCATGATCCGCCCCCGACCGTTCGGCCGTACGCGACGCGGCTTCCTCGCCGGCGAAGGCAGCACCGTCGTCGTGCTCGAGCGCGTGGCCGACGCGCGTGCGCGCGGCGCGCGGGTCCTGGCGAAGATCATCGCGCACGCGCGCGCCTTCGACCCGACCGCGCCGCGGGCCGACTGGGGCCGGGGCGGCGCGGTGCTCGCGAGCATGCTGCGCGCCCGGCTCGCGCGCCTCGGCCTCACGCCGGGCGACCTCGACGCCGTGGTTAGCGGAGCCTCGGGCAGCGTGCGCGGCGACAGCCTCGAAGCGGAAGTGCTGCGCGGTCTGTTCGGCGCGAACATGCCGCCGGTGTTCGCGCCCAAGGCGGTGACCGGCGAGTACGGCGGCGGCAACCTCGCCGCCGCGCTGGTCCTGCTCGGCGGCGCGTCGTGCGCGCAGGTGACCGCGCCCGACATGCTCGACCCCGCACTCGGAATCGCGCTGCACGACGGCGGCCTGCCCGCGCGCGCGCGTCGCGTGCTGGTCAGCTCGCTCGCTTCCGGCGGCGCCGCTGCGTGGGTCGTCCTCGAGAAGCCGTAGCGCCCCGGGCAGGGTATCGTGCGGTGCCCGGACCGGTCGCCGGGCCATCGATTCCCGCAACCCATGCAGCCCGACTACGACGTCGCCATCCTCGGCGGAGGCCTCGCGGCCAACCTCCTCGCCCGCCAGCTCGTGCGGCACGTCCCCGGCCTGCGCGTGGCGATGTTCGAGCGCTCGCCGGAGACCTCGTTCAAGGTGGGGGAGGCGACCGTCGAGCTGTTCAGCAACTACCTGCTGCGCAAGCTCGGCCTGTCGACCTACCTGTACGAGAACCAGCTCCCGAAGAACGGCCTGCGCTTCTTCTTCGACCGCCCGACGCGTGATGCCGCGCTCGAGGCGATGTCGGAGATGGGCACGCAGAGCCTGCCGTACCATCCGAGCTTCCAGATCGACCGCGCGCGCCTGGAGGCCGACCTGCGGCGCATGAACTCGGCCGCCGGAGTCGAGCTGCACATCGCCACCGTGCGCGACCTGGAACTGAGCAGCGGCGGCGCGCCGCACCGGTTTCGCGCGGAGAGCGCGGCCGGTGCGCGCAGCGTGAGCGCGCGCTGGGTGGTGGACGCGACCGGGCGCACGAGTCTGGTCGCGAAGGCCAGGGACCTGCGGCGGCCCACCAAGGAGCATGCGATCGCGGCCGCGTGGGCGCGCTACACGAGCGTCGTCGACATCGACGACCTCGGCGGTCCGACGTTCCGCGCCCGCGCGCGCTACACCGCGCGCCGCCTGTCGACCATCCACTTCGCGTACCCGGGTTACTGGATCTGGTTTATCCCGCTCAACCGCGGCGTCGTGTCGGTCGGCGTGGTCATCGACAAGACCTGCCCGTCGTTCGACCCGGCCATCCTGCGCCCCGCGGGCTTCGCCGCCTTCCTGCGTGCGCACCGCGCGGTCGACGGCCTGCTCCGCGGTGCCGAGCGCCACGACTTCCTCGCCTACGGACAGCTCGCCTACTCGACCACCGGCGTGCTCGACGCCGCGGATCGCTGGGCGTGCACCGGCGAGGCGGCCGCGTTCACCGATCCGTTCTACAGTCCGGGATCGGACTTCATCGCGCTGGCGAACGACTTCGTCACCGATCTGATCGCGCGGGATCGCGACGGTGACCGCGACCTCGCCGAGCGCGGCACGCTGTACGACGACTACCTGCGCTACCGCTACCGCGCCAACCTGCTCCTCTACAAGGACCAGTACCAGGTGCTCGGCTCCATGCCGCTGATGCGGCTCAAGTGGGAGTTCGACATCCAGTGCTACTACGACCTGTGGGTGCACGCCTACATGCAGGACCACCACCTCGACGCCGACCGGCTGCGCGAGGACCTGCGCGAGCGCACCTTCGTGCTTCAGGTGCTGGAGGGCTTCGGTCGGCTGTTCGCCGCGTGCGCGAAGAAGCTGCACGCCGACGGGACCTACTTCGCGCGCAACCTCGGTGAGTTCTGCGAGCCGCTCGAACGCGTCGGCTGCGTCAAGCACGTCGGCCTGCCGATGCCGCAGGCGGAGACCAGGAAGCGCATCCTTGCGTGCTTCCGCCGCGTGCGCCGCGAGGCGTTCGCCATGCTCGGCTGGCCGTGCGGCGCGGAGGAACCGTCGTTCTCCGACTTCGTGACCGGCCGGGCGTTCGAACCGGCGGGCGCGCCCGCGGCGCTCGCCGCGCGGCGGGAAGGCGCGGGATAGCGCGCGGCGCGGTCGGACTCGCCCTGCGGCGGGTCGCAGGGGACCCGTGGTCGAGGGCAGCGCCGCAAGCGCGGTTCGTCAGTTCTTCTTGTCGGCAGGCGGCTTCGCGCCCTCCGTCTTCTCGGCACCCTTCGCCGACTCGCGTTCGGGCACCTTCTGCACGATGACCTGTGCGTCCTTCGGCACGTCGAGGCGGAACAGCGCGTCGTCGGCCTTCGCGGCGAGTTCCACCTTGTCGAGCGTCACGCGCACGTCGCCGCCGCGCGGGGCGGTGTAGCCGAAGCCGCGCAGGGCCTTGGTCTTCGCGTCGGTCGTGAGCGTGATCTTGCTGGCGATCCGCCGCGCGTCCTCGCCGGTCGGCAGCAACGTCAGGCGGCGCAGGGTCTCGCTGCCCTCCACCCGCTCGCAGCGTTCCACCGTGAACGCACGTTCCAGATTGGCCTTGGTCGGCCCGAGCGCGTCGAACAGCAGGCGCGGCATCTGGTCGTCCGGCAGGACGAACCGCTCCAGACGCGCCCGCTCGGGATGCCAGACCTCGTAGTGGGCGAGGTCGAGGCGGATCACCGCCGCGCGCGGCTCGCGCACGAAGAACACGACGCAGCCGGGATCGCGACGGAAGGCGAGCTTCCCCTCGGCGACGAGCGGCTTCCTGGTCAGCGGCGTCGTGCGCTCCTGCACGTACTCGGCGGTCATCTGCGCCATGCCCGCCTGCGCCTCGATCAGGGCCTCGAGCAGCGCGCGGCCTTCGGCACGACCGTCGTCCTGCGCGGGCAGCGCGAGGGCAAGGGTGGGCAGGGCGGGCAGCAGCCGGTGCATCGCCACGACGATAGGTCGAATGGGACGGGCAGCCACCCCGCGCCCCGGTCAGGGCGCCGCGTCGAGGTGGAACACGTCGTCGGCGAGGTCGCCGGCCGCCTCCCGCGCGATGACCCGCGCGCGCAGGCGGAAGCGCGGTCCTTCGACCGTGCCGACGTCGCTGTCGAGGTGGTCGCGCCAGCTCGCCGCCCCGTAGCGGTAGCACCGCCCGCGCACGGAGCGTCCGGCGACCTCCGCCTTCTCGACGGTGGTCCCCGGGTACACGCCGCGCAGGCGGAGGTGCACCGGTGTGCCGGCGGACGCGGCGAGCACCCGCTCGCGCGTGACCTGGGCGTGTTGCTCCAGCAGGGTGATGCCGAACAGGAGCAACAGCTCGGGCGCGGACGCCTTGTCCGCCGCCGGCCAGCGCTGCAGCTCGCCGTGGCCGTGCATGACGCCGGCGACGCCCTCCGGCGTCGCGCACACGTCGAGGATCGGCGCACCGAGGTCGGGCAGGAGCTGGAAGCGCACCGCGGGCGGATCGGGTCTGGTGACCAGCACGCCGTCGAACGTGCCGGTGAGACCCGGCGAGTCGATCTCGACCTCCAGCACGAAGCGCTCGGCGACGCCCGGGCCGAGCGGGAGCAGGGCGGCGAGGTCGGACTCGGGCAGCGCCGTCGAGCAGGCCGCTGCCGCGACGGGCGCGAAGCTGAGGAGGACGCGGCGCACGGCGGCAGGGTAACGCCCGGGCAGCGGGGCGCAGCTTCGTCCCGCCACGGTCGCGGAGATCGGCGAGAGAGGGGCGGCGCTCGCGCGCCATCGCAGGCGCGCGGGCGCGGCGACGCGGGAACTCCGACCACGCCGACGACCTCTTCCGGGCGACGATGAGGAGGGAGCGGGAGCAGGTGACCCGGGAGATCGAGAGGCAGGGGGTGCGCGCGGATCCGGGGGCGAGTCTCGTCCGCGGCGAAGCGCGCGGATCCGTGCTCGCGTGCGGGCCGGTTGTGCGACGCGCAGGAAGGTGCGCGCTCAGCGCCCCTCTTCCCACGGCATCGGGTCGTCGACGCGCCCCTTCTTCTCGGCGGCGCGCTCGGCGGCCGGCAACGGGGCGAGCACCACTTCGAGCGCGACGCGTTCGCCGCCGCGTTCGACGGCCAGCGCGGCCTTCTCCCCGGCGAGGCGCGAGGCGATCAGCATCTGCAGTTCGAAGTGGTGACGCACCGGCCTGCCGTCGACTTCGACGACGACGTCCTTCGCCTTCAGCCCGATGCCGGCCGCCGGGCTCGTGGGGTCGACGTTCGCGATCCTGGCGCCGGGGCCGGTGAATGCCGGATCGGTCGTGACGCCGAGCCAGCCGCGGTGCAGCACCTCGCCCTCGCGCATGCGCGCGAGCAACGCGCCGATGTCGCCGAGGGTCGCGGCGAACCCGATCCCGGAGTCGTACCAGTCGACACCGGCGTCGCGCCCGGCGGGGGAGAGCGGCGTGCACAGACCGATCACGCGGCCGTCGAGGTCGAGCACCGGGCCGCCGTAATTCGCCGGCGAGCAGTTCGCGTCGACCTGCACCGCGCGCCCGAAGATCCGGCGCGTCGCCGACACGATGCCGAGGTGGACGCTCGGCTGCTGCTGGCCGAACGTGCGCCCGAGCACGATCGCCCACTGCCCGACGCGCACCGTCTCCGGGTCGACGATCTCGGGGACCGGAAGCCCCTCCGCCGCGATCTTCACGAGCGCGATGCCGCGGCTCGTGTCCTCGCCCTTGCGTTCCGCCTCGAACGAGCGGCCGTCGGCGAGGGTGACCAGGATGGTGGTCGGGTCGTAGGCGAGTGCGAAGCGCGACACCGCGATCCATCCGTCCGCGGCGAGGATCAGGCCGGTCGTCGCGCCCTGCGTCTGCAGGAAGCCGGGCGTGACGAGCCCCTCGAGGCCGCGCCCGCGTCGGCCTTCCTTCTCGTCGGGCGGCTTGTGCTCGTCCTCGTCCGGCTTCTGCGCCGGCCGCCGCCCGCGGCGCGGCTCGGGGCGCGCGCCGTCGGCGATCGCCGGGCCGGCGGCGGCCGCGCGGCGCACGCCGCCGAAGGTCTCGACGCGCACCGTGCAGGGCGCGACGCGCTCCGCCGCGCGCTGGATCAGGTGCTGGAGTTCCAGGAGCGGATCCTGATCCTGCGCCGCGACCGCGGTGGCGAGCGCGAGTGCGAGCACGAGCACCGAGCAAGTCGGACGGGTCATCGCTTCTCCTCCCCGAGCGTCAGCTCGACCTTGTGTACGGAAGCACCGCGCTTGTAGGTGATCGCGACCTTCTGTCCGGGCCGAAGCTTGGCGGCCGCCTCGTGGAACTGCCGGCAGGTGCGCACCGGCTGACCGTCGACGTGCACGATCAGGTCGTCGGGCTTGATCCCGGCGAGCGCCGCGGGTGAGCCGGGCACGACGCGCTCGACGTAGGCCGGCGGCGACGTCTGCCCGCTGCCGTGGTCGAACAGCTTCACGCCGATCCATCCGCGCGCCGCCGGCGCGGCAGGCGGCTCCGGCGGCGCCACCTTGCCGAGCGTCCAGCGCTCGATGTAGGGCACGAGGTCGGCGACCGGGATCGCGGCCGAGATGTGCGTGTTGGTCTCGCGCGACGTGACGACCTTCGCGTTGAGCCCGATCCACTTGCCGTCCAGGGTGAAGAGCCCGCCGCCGCCGTGGCCCGGGTTGTTCATGGCGTCGGTGATCCACAGCTCGCCGTCGTAGTCGACGTCCTGCAGGCGGTAGCGCAGGCCGGTCTTCGCACGCGCGACGAGCACCCCGGAGGTGACCGAGAGCTTCTCGCTGAACTCGGCGAGGCGGAAGCAGTTGCCGACCGAGAACACGATCGTCCCCGGCGGCGGCGACAGGTCGGCCGCAGGCTTCAGGAAGGGCAGCGGCCGGCCGCAGTCGATCTTCAGCATCCGCACGCCGAGCTTTTCGTCCGGCGGCAGCAGCTCCGCGGCGTGCACGCTGCCGTCCCACAGCACGACGCTCGTCTGCCCGTCCTGCAGCATCACCTGATCGAGCGCGAGCACGTGGCCCTGCTCGCTGACGATCACGCCGCTGCCGTACGGCTGCACGGTCGCGAGACCCGAGGCGCCGTGCACCTTCACGACGCACGGGAGCACCGCGTCGATCGCGCGTTCGAGCGGCGTCCGCGGTTCCCGTTCGGCGAAGGAGTAGGCGTCGGCGTACGGCTGCTGGGCGAAGCAGGCGGCGAGGACGGCGGCAAGCACGGCGACGACACCGTAGCAGCCTGCCTGCCGGTCAAGCTAGGGAGCCAGGACTCGGGAGAGCGAGTGTGCGGAATGGGATGCCATTCTGCATGACCTCTGCGACCGCCGAGGGCGCATGCGGCCTTACGCCGTGAACTCCCGGATTCTCGGCGGACCTTCTCTGGGTGGCTGAACGCAAGCTAAAGGAAGGACCGCTCTGGACTCTCGAGTACGCGCCGTAGGCCGTCTGCCGGCGTCGTCGCAGGATTCCGAGATCGCGGTGCGGCGCGTACCTGCATCCTCGCCCGAGGGCCCCAGGCGAGCCTGCGCGCCAGCACCCGTTGTCGCGCCAGCGGACGGCGGACGCGTAGCCTGCGCGCCGCGAACCGGTCAGCGGGCGAACGTGTCCGCTGCGGGCGGCGACGCGTCGACGCGCAGGTCGCCTTCTGCGATGGCCTTGCCGTCCTCGTACAGCAGCACGCGTGCCGGCTCGACGACGCACACCTCGCGGTAGACCTTGCGCTCCGGATCTCGGTATCCGTAGCCCGCCGGCGTCCCGTCGCGATGGAACCACACGCGGCGCTCGCCCGCGCCGGGCAGGCGGAAGCCGAAGGCCGGCTTGCCGGCGCACATGCGCCCGCCGTCGAGCAGCGCGCCGTCGAGCATCGTGCGGCGCGCCTCACCGGAACGCAGCCACGGGTTCGTCGCGAGTTCGCGCGCGAGCGCGGTGACGGTCTCCTCCGACAGGCTGCTGCCGTCGGCGGCGAAGCCGCCCGGCGGGGCCGTCGTCTCCAGCACGGCGCGCGCGTCGCCGGCGGTGCGCGCGAGCCGGTCGCCGAGCCGATGCAGCGTCACGCTCCGCTCGCCGAGTGCCAGGGTGACGGTCGCGCCGCCGGGGTCGTCGCCTTCGAGGCGGAACCAGCCGGCAACGGTACGCGCCGCGAGCGCGCGCTTGGCGTCGTCCGCGATCCGGTCCGGGTCGCGGCTCGAACCCGTGTCGAGGCGCGACAGGCGCAGGCGCACGATCCGCTCCTCGCCGAAGCCGCCCTGGTCGAGCTTGGGCCGGAACCCGAGGGTCACTTCCGCGCCGGCGGGCAGCACGCCGACCAGCGTGGCGAGCTGGTTGGCGCTGCGCACCTCGATGCCGTTGAAGCGCGTGATCTCGTCGCCGAGCTTGACGCCGTGCTCGGCGACGACGCTGTCTTCGAACACCGACTGCACGAACACGCCGAAGCGGCCCTTCTCGCCGGGCGCCTCCATGAACCACGCGTTCATGTCGAGCGTGCCGTGCTCGGCGTGCTTGCCGGTCATCAGGTCCGGCAGGAAGTTGGCGATTTGGTTGCTCGCGATCGCGAACCCGACACCGACGTTCACGCGCCCGCGGTCACCGACCGAGATGCGTCCGTTGATCCCCACGATCTCGCCGTCGAGGTTGAACAGCGGTCCGCCGGAGTTGCCCGGGTTCACCGGCGCGTCGACCTGGATGCAGTCCGGGTAGACGAGCATGCGGTTGCCGCCGCCGGGCTGGTAGCGGTGCGTGCCGGACACGATCCCGAACGTCGTCGTCGGCTGGAAGTCGGTGGCGAGCAGGAACGGGTTGCCCATGGCGAACACCTGTTCGCCGACGAGGAGCCGGTCGCTGTCGCCGAGGCGCGCGTACGGGAAGGTCTGCCCCTCGCGCTTCGGCCGGAGGAGCAGCACGGCCAGGTCGCTGCCCGGGTCGACGCCCAGGACGTCGGCCACGTACAGCTCGCCGTCCGGCAGGCCGATGACCATCTCCTTCACCGAGGTCTTGCCGACGACGTGCATGTTGGTGAGCACGAAGCCGGCAGGGTCGAAGATCACGCCCGACCCGCCGCCCGGCTGGCCCTTCGGCATCACGCTGCACACGGCGGGCGCCACGCGCGCCATCACCTCGATGCGTTCGCGCTCGGCGGCACGCGCTCCGGCCAGCGGCGCCTGGGCAGCGGGGACGCCGATCGCAGTGAGGATCACGAGGGCGGGTCGGAGCACGCCGACAGTCTCGCGCCGCGCCGGCGAGCGGAAAAGCCGCCGGGGCGGCGAGTCCTGCCCGAGCATGGTCTGCGCCCCCGCGCGACGGGCCGGCGCACGCCCGACCGGCGCGCACGCGCGGCGCCCTTCCCGACGTCTTGCCGTTTGCCGTCAGCTCGACAGCTTGAGGCCGACGATCGAGACGATCAGCAGTGCGAGGAACAGCAACCGCGTCGGCGTCCGCGGCTCGGCGAACAGGACCATGCCCAGCGCGGCCGCGCCGAACGCGCCGATGCCGACCCAGACCGCGTACGCGGTGCCGATCGGCAGGTGCCGCTGGGCGCGCTCCAGGAGCACCATGCTCGCCGCGAGCGCGAGCAGGGTGAACACGCTGGGCCAGAGTCGGGTCCATCCCGCCGTGTAGCGGAGACCGATCGCCCACGCGACTTCGAACAGACCCGCGAGCACGAGCAGGAGCCAGGGCATCGGCGCGACGCTATCCGTTGCGCGCACGTGGTCCAGCGAGCGCGCGCCGCTGCGGAGTCGGCTTGCCGGCCACCCATGGGGCCCGGTCGCGCGCACGTGCGCATCCGCTATGCCACGACCGCGATTCCGACGCGACCGCTCGCCGCGATCCGGCGCCGCGGGCGGCGATGGGCAGGAACGACGGCTGCGCGGGCGCGCCGAACCGGCGTCGTCGTCGTCAGAACTCGGTCGACTCCGCCTGTGCCCGCGCT
>Ga0079224_100005460_pt1 | contig 16702 bp, 15 predicted proteins | sample Stecom2015_FD_80414 | JGI IMG/M metagenome (GOLD analysis project Ga0079224, IMG submission 80414) | Agricultural soil microbial communities from Utah to study Nitrogen management - Steer compost 2015 | ecosystem: Environmental > Terrestrial > Soil > Agricultural land | place: USA: Utah... | reverse complement strand
GCTGATCTCGATCGAGACGCGACTCACGGAGCTGTCGCGGGTGCGCGTGCGCTTCGATTACCGACTCCTGCGTCCCGTCGGTCACGATCAGGAGGAAATCCTCGCCGAAGGCTATATGGTGCTGGCCTGCGTCGGCACGGATCACGTGCCGCGGCGCCTGCCCGCAGAGGCGGAAGCGGTCCTGACCGCGCCCGAAATCGAAGACGGGGCCATGCCGGCGCGCGTGGTGAACGATCGCTGAATCGACGGGCGCGTGCCGCACGCCTCGCGTCCCGCCGATAGCCACGGACGGGATTCGGTAGTAAAACTGGCGAGCGCATGGCCGAGGATCCGAAGCGCCTTCGCGCCACGTTGGTGGACGCCGGCTGGTCGACTCCGCCTCCTCCGGTCGAGGAGGAGCGTGCTCCGAAAGCAGCGCCGAGCGTGCCACGACCGGCTTCAGCACCCGCACCCGCCCCGTTGCCGGCGGCATCGATGCCCACGGCTCCAACGCCGGCGGCTCCGATCCCGGCTGCACCTGCGCCCGTGGCCCCGTTGCCCGCCGCACCTGCGCCCTCGGCACCGAGCCACGCTGCACCGATCCCCGCTGCGCCGTTGCCCGCGGCTCCCGCGGCTCCGATCCCCGCCGCACCGACGCTGGCGGCACCGCTCCCTGGCCCGGCACCGCTCCCTGCTCCCGCACCGCTCCCGCCTCCGGCACGGCGCTCCGCGCCGAGTTTTCAAGGAAGCGTGGCCCCGGGGACGGCGTTTCCCCCGCTCGGAAACCCGGAGCCGCCGAGGCCAGTGACTGCGCCGGGGCTGGCGCCCGCGGCTCCCCTGGCCGAGCCCGAGCCCCCCGCCCGTGCTCTGCCCGAGTACTCGCTCGAGGAGTCGCCGGCCGATCGGACTCGTGTCGACGTCGACATGGAGGCGCGGGCCCGAGCCATGAACCTCTTGGATCCGCCGAGCTCCGCGACGCCTTCCGTGACCGAGCTGCCGACGGAGCTGGGTGGCTCGAGCACCGGGGCGAGCGCCACGCCGCCGATCCTCGATCTCCGCGCAGCGTTCGCGGCGCGCGTCCGACTCGCGGGCAGCGCCGTGCCCCTTTGGGGGCTCGTGGCTCCGCTCGTGGTGGGCGCCGCGCTCTTCACGGCGGTCATTGTCGCCGCGGTTTCGTCGTCGTCGGAGTCCGGCGAAGTCACGGCCACGCCGGAGGTCGCGGCTCCCCCCAGCGAAGTGGGCGGCCCACCCGCCCCGGCGAGCGCAGCGGCCAGCGCGGCGCCAGCGCCAGCTCCCTCCGAAGAAGGGAAGCCGCCGAGCCTCGACGTCGAGCCGGGCTCGCTGAGCGCCGTGGAGGTGCTCGAGATCGCCGAGCGCCGCGCCGGCTCGCACCTTCGCGCCGCGCAGGAGCTCGCGCGGGCGCTCGAGCACGATCCCGGCATCGCGGACGACGCGAAGACGCTCGCGGAGATGCGTCGGATGCTGGGCGAGCGCGAAACGGCGCGCACGGTGCTTTCGGCGCTCGCCGCATTGCCGGGCTCGTTCTCGGTCGATCTCTTGTACGACGCGTGGGTGGGCACGGCGTCTCGCGACGAGACGACGGAGCTTGCGCGCGCGCTCCTCTACAGCAAGGACGTGCGACCGAAGGCCTCGCCGGCGCTGGCCGTGGCACTCGACCTTCGCAACGCGAAGACCTGCGAAGAGCACCGGGCGATTCTGCCGCGCGCGATCGAACACGCGGATCGTCGCTCGCTCCAGTTCTTGAACAAGCTGCAGCGCACCACGGGCTGTGGTCCGAAGAAGCGCGACGACTGCAACCCGTGCCTGCGCGAGGGCGCCGAGCTCGAGCGCGCGATCAAAGCCGCACGCTCGCGGCGCGAGCCGAAGACGTTCGGGCGGCGCTGAGCTTCACGCGTTTCGGGGGGCGGGCGACAAGCTCTCGACCCGCCGCTTGAGCGCTTGGTTCATGTACACGATCCCGCGAGTCGTGCGCGTGACGCTCGCCAGCGCGTAGCGGAGCAAGAGGCCCGACAGATCCTGCCCGTGGACGACTCGGGTGCGCTCCGGCCCCGCCGCGTCGAGCCTCAGGAAATGCTCCCCGTCGAGGAGGCCGCGCATCCACAGGTGTCCGAGCCACGTGAGCTCGCGCTCCGGCTCGCAGCGGAGGACGCGCGGGCGAAACGTCCGCTCGACGTTGGTCTCCGGCTGGCTGATGCGCACGGAGAGCCGCGCCCCCGGCGCGAGCTCGCCGTGGATGGCGACGATGAACGGGTTCCACTCGCCGTAGCGCGGAAAATCCGTCAGCACCTTCCAAACGGCGCGGGCAGGGGCTTCGATCTCGATTTCCGTCCGAATCTGCATTGGGGAGCTTCCGAGCGTTCGCCGCTGGGTGGCGTCATCATCTAGAGCGACAAGCGGTTGGGAATTCTAGGCGGGTCCGCCGCGAATCGCGACCGGCCCATCTTCTTGGTTTCGGAATCACTCGAGGGAAAGGGCGCGACCGAGGCGGATTCCTGACGAGCTCGCGTCCTGCAGCGATGGCGCGTGCCCGCGTGAGCACCGCCTGAGCCCGCCGCTCGTTTCGGGCCCACGCTCGTTTCGGGCCCACGGAGGTGGCGGCGCCCACTGACTGTTGCACCCAGCCGCCGCGCAGCGCACGCTCCTAGACGGCCATGGTTTCCCGGGAGCTCGTGCGAGGCGCCCAGATCCGCCGCGTCTTGCTCACCACGCTCGTCCTGAACGTCGGGGTGGCCGTGGCGAAAATCGCCTACGGGCATGCCGCGAACGTGCTCAGTATCCGCGCGGACGGCTTCCACTCCCTGACCGACGCCTCGAACAACATCGTCGGCCTCATCGGCGTGTATCTCGGCAGTCGGCCTGCGGACGAAGACCATCCGTACGGGCACCAAAAGTTCGAGATCCTCGCGGCCGGTCTGGTCGGGCTCTCGCTGCTCGGGATGGCCTACGACGTGCTCAGCAGCGCGTACGAACGCCTCGTGAACGGCGCGGTGGCACCCGACATCCGCGGGACCGCGTTCTTGGTGCTCGGCGGCACCCTGTGTGTGAATTTTTTCGTGGCGATCTACGAGCGCCGCATGGGGGAGCGGCTCTCGAGCGCGTTTCTGATCAGCGACTCACAGCACACGCGTTCGGACGTGCTGGTCACGCTCGGCGTGATCATCACGACGGTGCTCGTTCGGCTCGGCTACCCGCTGCTCGACGCCATCGCCGCCCTCGGGATCGCCTTCTTCATCGCGAGCGCCGGGGTCAGCGTGCTGCGCAGCAATCTCCGCTACCTGGCGGACGAACGCGCGATCGACACGAACGTGATCGAAAAGGTCGTCGTCGCGGTGCCCGGGGTCGCGAGCACGCACAAGATCCGGACTCGCGGGGTGCCCGGTGCGATCCACGTGGACCTGCACATCCAAATCGCGCGCCACCTCGACGTGGTCGAGGCCCACCGGGTGACCCACTGGGTGATCGAGTCGATCAAGCGTGAGGTCCCGGGCGTCACGGACGTCTTGGTTCACACCGAGCCGGCCGAGCCCGGGCAGCGCTTCAATCCGCTCCCGTGACGCGCGGCGCGGCCGCCCGGCGCAGCCGATCGAGCACCGCGACGCCGATGCCTCGCTCCTCGGGTGGAACCACGAGGATCACGTCCGCGCCTTCGTCGAGCTCCCGGAGGCTCGCATAGAGGGCGCGCGCGTACGCTTCGGGCTCCGTCGGGGCCGGCACGAACGCGGCGGGTACGGGAGCGGAGCCCTCGGGCAATTGCGCGGTGCGGGGGGCGAACACCCCGACGCGCACGCGGGTGCGCCCGAGCTCCTCCATGCGCGCGGCGAGCTCCCCCGCGGTCGTGAGCTCGAGGCGCGCGCGCGGCGCGTAGTGCGAAGGCAGCATGCCGGGCGCACGCACCGCCGAGCCGCCGAGCCCGAGTGCCTCGGGTGGCAGTTGCAAGGCCGCGGCGACGGCCTCGTTCGGGATCCCCCCCGGGCGGAGCACTCGCGGGGGATCGCTCGTGACATCGACGATCGTGGACTCGAGCCCGACCTCCGCGGGTCCCCCTTCGAGCACGAGGTCCACTCGCGCACCGAGATCGCGGCGGACGTGCTCGGCGGTCGTCGGGCTCACCGCGCCGAAGCGGTTGGCCGAGGGCGCTGCCACGGGCGCCCCGAACGCATCGAGCAATGCAAGCGCTACGGGGTGAGCGGGCACCCGGATCGCCACCGTCGGCTGGCCGCCGGTCACGCCTGGATGGACGCGAGGGCCGCGCTCGACGATGAGCGTGAGCGGACCCGGCCAGAAGCGCTCCGCGAGCACGGTGGCCGCGTGCGGCACGTGCGCGGCGAGCTCGACGAGCGCTTCGGCGCGCGCGACGTGGACGATGAGCGGGTGGCTCGTAGGGCGTCCCTTCGCCTCGAAAATCCGGCGCACGGCGCGGGGGTTCGTTGCATCTGCCCCGAGCCCATAGACGGTCTCGGTCGGAAAGGCGACGAGGCCGCCGCCTCGGAGCACGGAGGCAGCGCGCTCGATCTCCGCGTCGGAAAGGGACATCGCTCCTGCTTCTGGCAGGCGCTCTATCACAGGTCGGGGGGCGAGGCGGGCTGCCGAGGCGGCGGCTCGGGCGGGCTCTCGTCGGCGAGCATGCGCAGGGGGGGCGTCGTGAGGTCATCGAGCTGCCCGGCTCGGGCTGCCCAGACGAAGGCCGCCACCGCGAACACGGAGATCAATATGGTCAGAGGGAGCACGACGAAGAGGACTGTCACGGTGCGTCAAAAGTCCGGGAACGGAAGGCGTTGGTGACGACGGCGAGGGAGCTGAGCGGCATGGCCACGGCCGCGAGGAGCGGGCTCAGGAGCCCGAGCACCGCGAGCGTCGCGCCCACGGCGTTGTACGCGAGCGAGAACGCGATGCCCCGCCGGATCACGCGCAGCGTCCTCCGCGCCCCCACGACGGCGCGAAGCAGGGGGCTCAGTCCGGGCTCCGTCGCGAAGACGTCCGCGGCGCCGAGGCTGGCTTCCGCGCCGCCGTGAACGGAGAAGCCGACCCTCGCCGCCGCGAGGGCTCCGGCGTCGTTCACCCCATCCCCGACCATGACCACGCGCCCATGGCGTCGCTCGAGCTCGGTGACGCACGCGAGCTTGCGTTCCGGGCCCGCGCCTCCTTCGACGTGTACGAAAGGGACGCCGAGCGAGGCCGCGGCCTGGGCCACGACCTCGGGATGATCTCCGGAGAGCAATGCGAAGCGCGCGCCGAGCTTCTCGAGCGCCGCGAGCGTGTCGCGCGCGTCGGAGCGGAGACCGTCGGCGAAGGCCGCGGCCGCGAGCGCCACGCCGTCCACGGCGACCACGATCGGTGTCCTTCCCGCCTGCGAAAAGCGGGTCACGGCCGACTCGAGCTTCGGGTCGAGGTGCTCGACGCACAGCTCGCGCCGGACGAGGGCTGGCGAGCCGGCGAGGACCTGATGGCCGTCCACGACGCCGCGCACGCCGCCTCCCGGAATCGCAGTCACCGAGGAGGCCTCGCGCTTCGGCTCGGCGGCGAAGTCCCGCATCACCGCGCGCGCGATGGGATGCTCCGAACGCGCCTCGACCGCCCCGAGGAGCGACTTGACGGTATTGGGCCCGATCCAGTCCACCAGCCGGAGCTGGCCCTCCGTGACCGTCCCCGTCTTGTCGAGCACGAAGAGCGCGGGTCGCGAGAGCTCTTCGAGAAACTCGCCCCCCTTGAATAGGAGCCCGGCGCGTGCGGCGCGCGAGAGCGCGACGCTCACCGCGAGGGGCGTCGCCATTCCGAGCGCACACGGGCACGTCACCACCAACAACGCCACCGCTTGGTCGAGCGCCAGGGTCGGATCCACGACGGACCACGCGGCGAACGTGATGGCCGCGAGCCCCAGCGCCGCCCAGACGAACCAGCCCGCGACGCGATCGGCGAGCTTGACGATCGGCGCGCGGGCGCGCTGCGCCGCCTCGACGCTCGCGAGCAAACGACTCACGCGCGTGGCCGCGCCGGCCGCTTCCGTGCGCACGAGGAGCGTGGCCTCGGTGTTCTTCGTGCCCGCGTACACGCGGTCGCCGATCGTGACCGTGACGGGCAACGACTCGCCCGTCAACGACGAGGCGTCCACGGCGGAGGTGCCCGAAGCGACGAGGCCGTCGACGGGGAAGGGCTCGCCCGCGCGCACCTCGACGATGGCGTTCTCTTCCACGGCTCGCGCCGGCATCTCGACGAGCCCGTCCACCGTGACGACGCGAGCGGTCGTCGGGGAGAGGGCGGCATAGAGATCCACGACGCGCGCGGCGGCGCGCTGGTGTCGCCGCCCGAGCCAGCGGCCCACGAGCAAGAGGAAGATGAGCGTCGTGATCGTGTCGAAGTAGATCTCGCCCTGCCCACGGATAGTGTTCACGGTGCCCCAGATCGTCCCGGCGGCGATCCCGATCGACACCGGTAGATCCATGTGCGGGGTTCGCGTGCGCAGCGCGGCCCACGCTCCGCGGAAGAAGACGGCCCCCGAGTACGCCACGGTGGGGAGCGTGAGCGCGAGGCTCCCCCAGCGAAGCAGCGTGGCGTACGGGCCCTCACCCGTGTCGGTCGCACCGCTGTAGAGCGCGAAGGCCATCAGCATCACGTTCCCCGCGGCGGCGAACGCGACCCCGAGGCGGAGCACCAGGTCCCGGTCCGCCTGGGTGTCGCCGAGCTCACCGGAGGAGCGGCGGGGCAAGTGCGGCGGATAGCCGAGCCCGTCGAGGCCACGCGCGATCGCCGAGAGGCGGGCGAGGTCTGGACGAAAGCGCACCGTGACCTCGGCGCGCTCGAAGGACAGCCGCGCCTCGTGGACGCCGGGGACGACGCGGGGGAGGCGCTCGATGAGCCACACGCACGCGCTGCAGTGGACGCCCTCGAGCACGAACGTCACCTCCGCGGTGCCGTCGCCGAGGTCGTGGACGAAGCGTTGGGCAATGTCCGGGTGATCGAGCTCTGCGTAGCCACGAGCGGTGGGCGCGGCGGGCCGTGGAGGGGGCGCGAGATCGTCGCGCTGCCGATAGTAGTGATCGAGGCCGCACGCGAGGATGAACGCGCGCACCGCGCGACAGCCGTTGCAGCAGAAGGCTTCGCCGTTCTCGTCGGGCACGGCTCCCGGAGGGAGGGGCGTGCCGCAGTGCGCGCACGCCGCGGGCCGAGCGAACACGCCCGAAGCGTGCTCGCGCTCGGCGCTCGTCGGGGCGGCGCCGAAGGTCATCGGGCGCCTCGCGTGTGGCAGGGCGGGTCGATCGCGCGGAGAGCTTTCGCCTGATCGGCGGTCGAGGCGGACGAGGGGACGGTGTCGGCGCGCATCGCCGAAACCGCGGTTGCGGCGAGATTGCCGCGCCCGATCACGGTGGCGATGCCGAGCGCCACGAGCAGCGCCGAGCTCGCGAACGCCACGTGTCCGCGGAGGCGCTCGGCGAGCTTGCCGAGGACGAGGCCGACACCGAGCAGCGCGGGAACGGTGCCGAGCCAGAAGGCGCCCATCACGGCCGTCCCGCCGAGCGCGCTCCCCGTGCCGGCGGCCACCGCCGCGAACGCGTACAAGAACCCGCAAGGAAGGAGAGTCGTGCTGGCGCCGAGCGCGAGCGCGCGGGGGAACGCAGGCAAACGGACGAGAACGGGAGCGAGCCGCGCGAGGGAGCCGCCGAACACGCCGCGTGCCCCGCTCGCCCCCCGAAGCATGCCGAGGAGGCCAAAGCTCGCTGCGACGAGCCCCGCGACGAGAGCGGCCACGCGCGTGACGCCGAGCAGGCTCCCGGTGAGGTCGAGCGCTTGGCCGAGGAGGCCCGCGAGCGAGCCGAGCACGAGGTACGTGGCGAGCCGCCCACCATGGTAGGCCGCGTGCAGCCCGAACGGCGCTCGGCCGGCGCCGCCGGCGTACACCGCGACGAACGGACCGCACATGAGCGCGCAGTGCAGGCTGCCGACGAGGCTCGCGAGCAGCACCGAGAGCAGGAAGGCCGGGCCCGTCATGGCTGCCTCATCTCCACGCGCAGTCGCTCCGTGAATCGTGAGCCAGCGAGCGTCGCGTCAACGCGGATTTCCCAGAGGCCGCCCCGCGCTCCGTCGACCCGGGCGCGGTAGATCCCGGGCGTGGTCTCCGGTGCGCGCGCCGTCGTGCGCAGCGAGGAGCGCGCGACCGCGAACGCCTCGAACTCGACAGTCGCTCCGGAAATCGGGCGCCCTTCCGCGTCGGCGAGCGCGAGCTCGATCTCAGCCGCTCTGCCTCGCGCGCGGATGTCGCCGAGCTCGACCTTCCAGCCGAGCTCCGTGTTGCGCGCCCGCTGCTCGATCTCGGCGTCGTAGGCCAGGGCCTTCTGGTAGTAGTCCGGCTCGAGGGCGAAGCCGGGATCGCGAATGGCGATGGCAGCCATCGTGCCGAGGCCGGCCAGCACGGCGCCGAGGAGCAGCGCCGGCACGAAGGGCCAGAGGTTCGGCCGCGCGCGGCGCGCCTCGGGGGCGACTCCGCTCACGGCGCGCCTCCCGTGCTTGGCCCGAGCAGTCGGAGCGGCACTACGCGCACCGGCTTGCCCTCCGTGTGCACGAAGAGCTCCACGCGTCGTTCGCCGCCCGCGAAGGCCGCCTCGGGCGAGATCACGAACACGCTGCCGATCCGGTGCCCGCCGCCCTGGACGCGGAGTGGGTTCTCGGGAGCGACGAGCTCGCCGCCGGCCGTATCGGCGAGCTCGAGGCGGAAGCTTCGGGGTGTGTTCTCGTGATTGTCGATACGGAGGCGGACTCGATTGAGGATCTTGCTTCCTTGACGAGTGAAGGGGTCGCCCGCGCCGCGGAGCACCGTAATTTCCGAGTCTTCACGGCGTACCCCGATCACGACCAGGCTCACGAGCAGCGCCACGAGCACGAGCGGATAGGCGAGCACGCGCGGGCGGAGGAGGCGAGTGCGCTTTCCGGTCTCGAACCCCTCCTGGGAGCCGTAGCGAATGAGCCCTTCGGGCTTCTTGATCCGATTCATGATGAAGTTGCACGCGTCCACGCACTGCGCGCAGGCGATGCACTCCATCTGCAAGCCCTGACGGATGTCGATGCCCGTCGGGCACGCGGCGACGCACGCGCCGCAGTCGATGCAATCCCCGCTTCCGGGCTTGGGTTTGCCCTTCGAGCGCGGCTCACCGCGGCGGGCGTCGTAGCCGACCACGAGCGAGCGCCGATCGAGCAGCACGGACTGGAGCCGCGCGTACGGACAGACGATCGTGCACATCTGCTCGCGGAAGTACGCGAAATCGAAGAAGACGAGCGCCGCGGTCGTGGCCATGAGCAAAAAGGGCCCAGGGTGCTCGAGCGGCGAGCGCGTGACCCAGGAGGCGAGCGCGTCGGTGCCTACGAAGTAGGCGAGGAAGACGTTGCCGAGCGCCACCGACAGCGCGAGGAAGACCGCGTACTTCAGCGCTCGACGAATCCCGCGGGCGCCCTGAGCCCCGCTGCCTCCGTCGAAGAGCCGCTCGATCGGCCGAAACAAGAACTCCATGTACACGGTCTGCGGGCACGCGTAGCCGCACCAGGCCCGCCCCGCGAGCGCCGTGATCCAGATGATGAACACGAAGATCGCGAGGAGGAGCAGCATGAGGAGCACGCCGTCCGTCGGGAGGAACGTCGAACCGAAGAGCGTGAACTCGCGGCGTGCGACGTCGAGCAGGATCGCCGGCTTGCCGCCCACGCGCAGGAACGGGAGCCCCACGAAGAGCAGCATCAGCGCGATCGCGAGGGCCCTCCGCACGCGATAGGTTCGTCCGACGTACGCTTTCGGGCGGATGAGGCGGCGAGTCCCGTCGGCGTTGAGCGTCGGCAACACGCGCCCGCGCGCGGCCGGTACAGTCACGTCACTCCTCCTTCACGCCTTCCGGCGCCTTGCCCGGGAGGTTCTGGCCCTTGAGGGAGCCCACGAAGGCGACGACGCGCTTGAGCTCCTCGGGGCGCAGCTGCTCCGACCAGGCCGGCATGCCCTTGTCGGCGACGCCCTTCGAGACGACCTCGTAGATCGAGAGCAGCGAGCCACCGTGGATGAAGTGCGAATCGGTGAGGTTCGGGCCGATGAGGCCCTCACCGCGCGCACCATGACAGGGTAAGCACCGCGCCTCGTACACGGCCTTGCCGGCTTCGAGCGTCCCCGAGTCCTGCACGAGGCCCGAGAGGCTCTCTTCGCTCACGCGCTCGCTGAGCGCGCGGCGCGCGAGCTCGGCGCGGACCACCTGCATCTCGGCCTCGTAGCTTTCGGCCACCGACGCCCCACGATCGAACACGTGGTACCAGAGCACGTACCCGACCGAAAACCAGAAGCTTCCCCAGAAGAAGAGCACCCACCAACGGGGCAGGGGATTGTCGTATTCCTGGATGCCGTCGTACACGTGCTCGAGCACGGGGGCTTCGGAGTCCGGTTGGACGGGGGCTGCGGGCGATGCCTCGCCGTCGGCGGCCGTCGGGAGCGAATGGGTCGAGGCGCTCATTGGTCGTCCTCACGCTCGTCGAGGGGCAGATAACGGAGGGGCTCGAGCGTTCTCTTGCGCCGGAAGACGTCGATGGCGACGGCGGCGAACGCGACCATGAAGAGCACCAGCGCCACCTCGGCATAGCGGTGCAGCTCCGTCGCGGACATCACATCGGAAAGACGCATGACAGCTATTCCTCGCTCTCGTTCGCTGAATCAGGGTTCCTGGGAGGTGGCCGTGTGCACGGGTCCATCGCTCCGCGTGGCGCGCGGCGACTCGTCGCTTGCCGGAGCCTTCGGGGCTCGCCGGATGTCGGTTCCGAGCCGCTGCAGATAGGCGATGAGCGCCGTGATCTGCTTGTCCTCGAGTCCCTTCGGGCCGCCCTGGCTCTCGATCTCGGCTGCGATGCGCGCAGCCTGAGAGCGCGCCATGGATTCGGCGCTCTTGACGGCTGCCCCATACGGGACGCCGAGCAGGGCGAGCGCATCGATGCGCGCCTGGACCTCGGAGAACGGGATGGTCTCGGTGAGCAACCAGGGGTACGCGGGCATGATCGAGCGCGGCGAAGTCGAGGTCGGGTCCTGCATGTGTCGGACGTGCCAGAGGTGCGGGTACTTGCCGCCTACGCGATGCAGATCGGGTCCGATGCGGCGCGAGCCCCACTGGAACGGGCGGTCGTAGACGAACTCACCGGGCTTCGAGTACTCGCCGTAGCGCTCGGTCTCGGCACGGATCGGCCGGACCATCTGCGAGTGACAGTTGTAGCAACCTTCGGCGACGTAGAGGTCGCGGCCCAGGACCTCCAGCGGCGTGTACGGCTCGACGCTCGAGATCGTGGGGACGTTCGAACGGATCAGGAAGGTCGGCAGGATCTCGAACAGCGACGCGACGCAGACGGCGACGACGACCCAGACCGTGAACACGAGCGGCTTGCGCTCCCAGGCCCGATGCCAGCCGCCGGCGGCGAAGTGACGGACGCGATAGGCGACGTGCGCCATCGTGGCGTGCCGGGGGATGACGAGGGGCGGCCCCGGCTCCGCGGGCCCGACGAGCGGCGGGGCTTCGATGGTGGGCTCCGTGTACGCCTTCGGGCGCGAGCGCCACGTCTGGATGAGGTTGAACAGCCCGAGGAACACGCCCGAGAGGAACAGGAGCCCTCCGACGGCGCGCACCCAGTACATCGGCAAGATGCGCACGACGGTCTCGATGAAGTCCGGGTACGCGAGGCGGCCCGTTTCGTCGAACGCGCGCCACATCAGCCCTTGCGTGACGCCGGCCACGTACATCGACACGATGTAGAGCAGGATGCCGAAGCTCCCGATCCAGAAGTGGAGCTCCGCCAGGCGCTTGGACCAGAGCGGCGCCTGGAAGATGCGCGGCGCGAGCCAGTAGAGCATGCCGAAGGTCATGAACGCGTTCCAGCCGAGGGCGCCGCTGTGCACGTGCGCGATCGTCCAGTCCGTGTAGTGCGAGAGCGCGTTCACGCTCTTGATGGACAGCATCGGCCCTTCGAACGTGGACATCCCGTAGAACGTGATGCCCACGACGAAGAACTTGAGCACCGGATCCTGCGGCACCTTGTGCCACGCGCCGCGCAGCGTGAACAAGCCGTTGATCATGCCGCCCCAGGAGGGCATCCACAGCATGACGCTGAACAACATGCCGAGCGTGGAGGCCCACTCGGGAAGCGCCGTGTAGTGGAGGTGGTGCGGCCCCGCCCAGATGTAGATGAAGACCAGCGACCAGAAGTGGAGGATCGAGAGGCGATACGAGAAGACGGGGCGGTTCGCGGCCTTCGGCAAGAAGTAGTACATCAAGCCGAGGAACGGGGTCGTGAGCACGAACGCGACCGCGTTGTGCCCGTACCACCACTGCATGAACGCGTCTTGGACGCCCGCATAGAGCGAATAGCTCTTGAACAGCCCCGAGGGGACCACGAGGTTGTTGAAGACGTGCAGGATGGCGACGGTGACGATCGTGGCGATGTAGAACCAGACCGCGACGTAGATGTGTCGCTCGCGGCGTTTCGCGATGGTGCCGAAGAAGTTGATCGCGAATGCGATCCAGACCACGGCGATCGCGATGTCGATCGGCCACTCGAGCTCCGCGTATTCTTTGGACTGCGTGATGCCGAGTGGCAGCGTGATCGCCGCGGCGACGATGATCGCCTGCCAACCCCAGAAGTGGAATTGGCTCAGCCGATCGCTCCACATCCGGGCCTTGAGCAGGCGCTGGCTCGAGTAGTAGACGGCCGCGAACACGGCGTTGCCGGCGAAGGCGAAGATCGCCGCGTTCGTGTGCAGGGGACGGAGCCGCCCGAACGTGAGCTCGGGCAACCCCAGGTTGAGGCTGGGGACGACCAGCATCAGGGCGAGCCAGAGGCCCGCCGTCATCGCGACCGCACCCCAGATGGCGGTGGCGAGCGCGAACTTGCGGACGATGCCGTCGTCGAAGGAAACGGAGGTCGCGGGCGCGTGCATTCGCGGCGACCCAGTTCAAGAGCCGTGCCGCGAGCAACGCAGCCGGAAAACTGCGATTTCAGCGCAGACTGGTGGCTTCGGGGCTCGGAGCCGGGTGGGCGGCGCGCAGCCGTTGCGCCCGCAGTCGGGGCTCGGCAAGCCTTGCGCGTTTCAGCGAGGTGACGTGCGCCGCCGGCTTTCGGCGATTTCGGCGATGACGCGGGCCACCGCGTCGAGGTCGTGCCCACCTCGGGCCACGACGTCGGGGGTGGGCGGTGCCTCGTACCCGAGGTCCGCTCCCGGCACGGCGCGCGCCGTGCCGGCGGCGCTCGCGGCGTACAGGCCCTTCGCGTCGCGCGCCCGGCACTCTTCGGCGGGCACGTCCAGGAAGACCTCGAGCCAGCGCTCGGCGCGCCGGCGGGCGCGATCGCGGTAGGCGCGCCGGTGTGCCGTCGCGGGGACGACGACGACGAGCCCCTGGCTCTCGAGCATCGCCGCGAGCCGTCCGAGCGTGTCGTAGAAATGATCGCGCCCGACCTCGTCGTAGCCGGGAGCCGGAACGAGCGCGCCGCGCACCTCGTCGCTGTCGAGCAAACAGCTCGCTATACCGAGCGTGACGAGCTGTTCGCGCAGGTGCGCCGCGAAGGTCGACTTGCCGGACGAAGGGAGCCCCGTGATCCAAACGACGACGCCGCGGCTCATCGCAAGAGCTCCTCCGCAGCCACGAGATCGAGCCGCCTAGCGCGGAGCGTGGATTCGACGAAGCCGAGCAGGCGGTCGCGCTCTGCCTCCGTCACGTCCGGGTACCAGCGCGGGCTCGCGAGAACGAGGGCGCGCCAGGCGAGGTACGGAGGGGCGGCCTCGAGGAGCTCGGGGTCGGAGCGTGCCGCGAAGTATTCGTCGAAGAACGAGCGGAAGAGGCGCAAGAAGGCGGACCGCGCGGCGCCGCTCGCGAGCACGCCGAAGAAGAGGTAGTTGATCGCGAGGCAGGTCACGTCGTCGGCGGGATCCCCGAGGCAGCCCCGGCTCGCATCGAGGGCGGTGAGCCGATCCTCCTCGTCGAAGACCAGGTTCCAGGGATGATAGTCGCCGTGAACGCGCGTGAGCCGGCCCGGCCGTGCACGGAGGCGCGGCCGGTATTCGAGCGCGAGCCGCTCGAGCGCGTCGAGCCGCGCTTGGGGAGCGCCGGGCGTGTTCGGCGGGTAGCCGTCGATGATGCCGAAAATCCCTTCGCCGCTCCCGAACAGGTCCCGCACGGCGCGTCGATGGGCGACGGGATCTCGCTTCGACTCCGAGTGGAGCTCGGCCAGATGGCGCGCGAGGGTCACCATCCGGGCGTGATCGCGGTCACTCGCGCTCGCTACCTCCGCGATCCGTCGAAGGTCTTCGGCATAGGGGCGCCCCTCGGCCCAGCTGGTCACGCAATAGAACTCGCCCGTGCTGCGGAGCGAGAGGAAGCCGCCCGACTCGAGGTAGGCGCCGACGTCGAGCACGCGTACGTGCCGGGGAACGGCGTTGACGGTGTCGAACGCGAGCAGCATCTCGGCGGCTCGATCCGCGCGGCGATCGTGTCCGAACTCGTTCGACGTCGCCGTGTGCAGGACGAGGATCTTGCGTTCGGCGCCCACCGCGAGCTCCAGCCGGAGCGGCTGGCCGTAGCCGGCTCCCTTCTGGGCGCGGCTGCTCTCTTGGGTGTCCACGCCGAGCGGAACCACGGCAAGCAGTCGACCCTCGGGGACCAGCTCCGCGGCGAGCGGCGCGAGCTCCGCCACGAGATCGCGACCGGATTGGCCTTCGTTCGGCATTGGCGTCCCTCCTTTACAAAGGCTGTGCCATGGCGCGGAGCCCGCATCGGGGCTCGCGCAGCGCGCGTTTTCTCGCCGTACGCTCGCTTGGCGCAAAAGGCACGACGCGGGCCCCCTGCGGCGCAGAATCTGCAGTGCCCGAGCCCATCCCGGGGAGCCAGTCAGGGCGGCAATCCGAGCACGCACCCGCGTTTCGGCTCGCAGTGGCGAGCGTCATCGCGGGCGGCGCCCGCCGCGCGCGCGGCTGGCATGACGCCTGCAGACGGCCTCGCGAATGCCGCGAACGCGCGAGACCCGCGCCGCGGCACCCCCGAACCCCTTCATTCGGAGCGTACAGATGCAAGGTGCAAAACCATACGTCATCGTGGTGGGCGTCGACTACTCGCCGCAAGGAGAGCTCGCGCTCGACCGCGCCTTCGAGATCGCGGCCGAGCGGAAAAACGCCGAAGTTCACATCGTGCACGTGCTGCAGACGGTCGCTCTGATGGTCCCGGTGGAAGCTGCCGTGGGTCCGGTCGCCGACGGCACGGTGCTGCAGAACGCGTCCGAGCAGCTCCGAAAGTACGCGGACGATCGCCTTCAAGCTTTCCGCGCCCGCGCCGCGGCCGAGGGCCGAGAGGGCACGCTCTTCGAGCGCGCGGTGTCGCACGTCCGACTGGACGCGCCTGCATACGAAATCGCGCAGCTCGCGTCGGATCTCGAAGCGGATCTCGTCGTCGTCGGGACTCACGGCCGAAGGGGCGCTGCTCGCCTGCTCGTTGGGTCCGTGGCCGAGAACGTGGTGCGATTCGCGCCCTGTCCAGTGCTCGTCGTCCGGCCGAAGAGCGAGGAGACCCGAGTGCCGAAAATCGAGCCTCCCTGCCCGCGGTGCGTGGAGGCGCGCCGGGAGAGCGGCGGGAAAGAGCTCTGGTGCGAACAACACCGCGAGCGTCACGGACGCCGGCACACGTATCACTATTTCGATCGGGTCGGCGCGGACACGAATCTCCCCCTCCTCATTCGCGACCGATGAAGTAAATTTCCGCGCCCAGCGCGGCCGTGTCGGGGCCCGGCGAGCACGCCAGGCCTCGATGCGCTCGTTGGGTCAAGCTTTCGATCGAACGCGGCAAAGCCCATGACACAATCGAGCTCCTACGTCGTTCGTTTCCGGGATGTGGACCTTGGCTCCATCGCCGAGGTCGGGGGCAAGAACGCCTCCCTCGGCGAGATGCTGCGCACCCTGACGGCCAGCGGGATCCGCGTGCCCGATGGGTTCGCCGTCACCGCGAGCGCTTTCCGCCTCCACCTCGAGCGCGCGGGCATCGCGGAGGAGATCTACGGTGCCCTCGATGACCTGGACGTGCGGGACGTGGCCGCGCTCTCCAGGGTGGGTCGCTTTGCGCGGGAGCGCATCAACGGCGCCGAGCTGCCGCCCGAGATCGCGAACGCGGTGCTGTCCGCGTACGCGGAGCTCTCCCGGGAGTACCGCGAGGAGGCGACGGACGTCGCGGTTCGTTCGAGCGCCACGGCCGAGGACTTGCCCACCGCGTCGTTCGCCGGCCAGCAGGAAACGTACTTGAACGTCCGCGGCTCCGCCGCGCTGCTCGCCGCCGTGCGCAGCTGCATGGCCTCGCTCTTCACGGATCGGGCGATCGTTTATCGCACGGAGCGCGGCTTCTCCCACCGCGCGGTGGCCCTCTCGGTGGGTGTCCAGAAGATGGTGCGCAGCGATCTGGGAGCGGCCGGCGTGATCTTCACGCTCGATACGGAGACCGGGTTCCGCGACATCGTGATGATCACGGGGGCGTTCGGTCTCGGCGAGACCGTGGTTCAGGGACGCGTGAACCCAGACGAGATTTGGGTGCACAAGCCGACGCTCGAACGCGGGTTCGCTCCGATCGTGCGCCGCGAGCTCGGGGACAAGGCCGTGCGCCTCGTCTACGCCTCCGGCGGGACCAAGGCCGTCGTGGAGGAGCGCGTGCCCCGCGAGCTCCGCGAGAAATTC
>Ga0079224_100005458_pt1 | contig 16703 bp, 12 predicted proteins | sample Stecom2015_FD_80414 | JGI IMG/M metagenome (GOLD analysis project Ga0079224, IMG submission 80414) | Agricultural soil microbial communities from Utah to study Nitrogen management - Steer compost 2015 | ecosystem: Environmental > Terrestrial > Soil > Agricultural land | place: USA: Utah... | reverse complement strand
CGAGTCACCGCCTGCCCACGCCCTCAGTCTCTCGCCCGCCCCCGCTCACGCCCTGGGCACCCTCTCGCTCCCTGGCCTCCGCACGCGCCCCTCGCCGCGCCCCCACTCACTACCCCCCGCCCCCGACCTGGCACCCGCTCACGCACCGGCTCGCGCGCCTGTCACCCCCTCACGCCCTGGCCCCCGCTCGCGCCCCGGCCCTGGCCCCCACTCACGCTCTCGCGCCCCCCGCCCTGGCACCCGCTCACGCTCTCGCTCGAGCACCCGCACCCGCACCCGCACCCGCACCCTGGGGTTCCACGTGGAACGTCGATCCGCTTGCGGGCTCGACGCTCACGCCCGCCTCGGGCCCCGGGCCGGCTCACCCGCTCGTGGTCGGAGGGCGGAGCTGGGCGATCGCGGCGAGGAGGTGCTCGACCTGCTGGGGGGAGTGGGAGGCGCTCAGGGCGAAGCGGAGGCGGGAGGTGCCGGGGGGAACGGTGGGGGGGCGGATGGGCTGGGCGTGGATACCGCGGTCGAGGAGGTGGCGCGAGGCGTCGAGGGCGGCCTGCTCGGGGCCGAGGAGGAGGGGAACGATCGGCGAGGCGCCGGCGCCGGGGAGGAGGCGGCCGAGGCGGCGGAGGCCGGCGGCGAGCTGCTCGACCCTGCCGGCGAGCTCGGCGCGACGGGCGTCTCCCTCGGGGCCCTGCACGATCTCGAGGGCGGCCCGGCTGGCGGCCACGACGGCGGGCGGAAGCGCGGTGCTGAAGATGAAGCTGCGGGCCCGCTGGAGGAGGAGCTCGCGGAGGCCGGCGCTGCCGACGGCGTAGGCGCCGAAGGTGCCGAACGCCTTCCCGAGGGTTCCGACCCGGACCTCGGGGACGATCCCAACCTCGGCCGAGAGGCCCTCCCCTCTCGGCCCGAGGACCCCGACCGCGTGGGCCTCGTCCACCATCAGCCAGGCGTCGTGCTCCTGGCAGATCTCGGCCAGGTCCGCCAGCGGCGCGCGGTCGCCGTCCATGGAGAAGACCGCGTCGGTGACGACCAGGGCCCGTCGCGCCCTGCCCCGCCGCTCGCGCAGGATCTCCCGGACCGCCCCGGAGTTGGCGTGGGGGTAGACCGAGACCTCGGCCCGCGACAGCCGGCAGCCGTCGATGAGGCTGGCGTGGTTGAGCTGGTCCGACAAGACCAGGTCGCCCCGCCCGACCAGCGCCGGGATCACCCCGGTGTTGGCCTGGAACCCGGAGTTGAAGAGGAGCGCCCCGCCCGCCCGGTGGAAGGCGGCCAGCTCCTGCTCGAGCGCCTCGTGCTCCTGGTGGTTACCCGCGACCAGCCGCGACGCCGCCGCGCCCACCCCGCTCGCCTCGAGCGCCGCGGCCGCCCGCCGGGCCAGCCGCGGGTCGCCGGCCAGCCCGAGGTAGTTGTTCGAGGAGAAGCTGCTCAGGCGCTGGCCGTCGAGCTCGATCCACGGCCCGTGCGCGCCGGACCACCGGCGGAGGCGGCGCCGCAGGCCGGCCTCCTCGATCCGGGCGAGCTCGCCGGCGATGACCTCGTCGAGGGACGGCACGGCCGGACTCTACACCCGTTCCCTCTCCCCGGCGGCCTGCGCGATCAGCCCGGGCGGTAGAGGATGATTGCCCGGGTCCGCTCGCCGAGCCGGTACGGGTGCCGCGTCGCGCCCGGCGGCAGCTCGGCCGGCTCGCGCCCCTCCATCCCGAGGACCAGCCCGCCCGACTGCACGAGCAGCGCGCCGCGCGGCAGCCACTCCGCCACCGACCAGGTCGCGCGCGAGACCGCCGCCTCGTACGGGCGGTCGGCCGCCTGCGCCCGGTGTGCCTCGTCGCGCTCGGCCAGCGGCGTGAACCCCGCCAGGCCGAGCTCCCGCCGGAGCGCCGAGAGGAAGGCGTGCTTCTTGTGAATCGGCTCGAGCGCGGTCACCTCGAGGTCCGGGCGGACCGCGGCGAGCACCGCGCCCGGGAAGCCGCCGCCGGCGCCGACGTCGACCAGCCGCCGCGCCCCGCCCAGGTGCGGCAGCACGGCGAGGCTGTCGACCAGGTGGTAGCGCACCAGCTCGTCCGGATCGGTCGTCCCCACCACGTTGGTCGAGCGTGACCATTTGTTCAGCAGGGCGAGGTACTGCTCGAGCTTCTGAATCGCATTCGCATCAAGCTCCACCCCGAGCGCGGCGGCCTCCCTCTCGAGGATCTCCCTCACGCGGCGGCCTCGCAGAGGAGGGACCCCGCGCGCGGCAGCACCAGCGGCGGCTCCGGCGCGCCCGCGAGCGCCGCCTCCACCGACGGCGCCGGCTCGCAGTAGGTCTGCCGCACCACCTCGTCCGGAAGGGACGACACCAGCACGACCCGGTGCTCCGCCGGAAGCCGCGGCCGGAGCCCGATCTCGTAGATGCCGCGGTTCACCACGTCGAGCGGCCCGGTCCCCTCGCCGCACTCGGCCGCCACCACCACGGTCCCGCCCGGCGCCAGGAGCGGGGCCGCCGCCGCGACCAGCTTCGAGGCCTGATACAGGGACGCCGTCACCGGGTGCTTGCCCGACACGACCACCGCGCGGCTCGGCGCCGCGCGCACCCGGTAGAGCGGCTCGCACGCCGCCGCGCCGGCGCGAAACGCCGCCCGCACCTCGCCGGCGACCGCCGCCCGCGCCGCGCCGTCGTCGTCGAGCACCGCGTTCAGGATGAACGGCGGCCGCGGCAGCATCTCCGCCACCTCCTCGAGGTCCTCGCGGCACGGGTTGCCGTCGACCACGCCGGCCCGCGCGCCCGGCTCCTCCTTGAGCCGGTGGTTCACCCGCACCGACGCGCTGCCGCCGAGGCCCGGGAACAGCGCCTTGATGCCGGCGCCGTAGCCGGCGAAGTAGTGCGGGATGATGCAGCCGGTGGCGACCACCAGGTCCGCCTCGACCACCGCCCGGTGGATCTCGACCGGCGTCCCGCGCCGCGTGGTCCCGAGCGCGACCAGATCCGCGGTGCGGGCGCCGTCGTGGTTCACCACACTCCGGACCCGCCGCCACAGGTCGTCGCCGACGCCGAGCGCGCCCGGATCCGCCGGCCCGTGGGTGCCGGTCGCGATCGCCACGTCCACCGCGGCACGGTCGGACATCCGCGCGAGCACCGCCCGCACCAGCGCGTCGCGCGGCTCCCCGCGGGTCGCGTCGCTGATGACCACCAGCACCCGGCGCGCCCCGGCCGCCTGCTCCTCGAGCGGGGCCGCCGCCACCGGCCGGTCGAGGGCCGAGGTCAAGAGGTCGCCGAGCGGCGGCGGCGCGGCCTCGGGAGTCGGCGCCCGCAGCACCCTCGCGCCGTCGGGCACCTGCACCGCGCGCGGCCGCTGACCGTAGTCCAGCACGAGCCGGTGGGCCATGGTAGAATTTCGCGATTCTACCCGTGGGGGCGCCCACTCACCAGCGCGCGGGCGAGCTGCACCACGGGAGGAGAATCGCGCCATCGTGACGGGGCCAAGCGCGATGTCCAAGTGCAGTCTTCTCCTGGTCGACGGAGACGCGCGCAGCCTGCGCGTGCTCGAGGTGTCGCTCAAGAAGGCCGGCTTCCTCGTCACCACCGCGGTGACCGGGCGCGACGCGCTGGAGAAGGTCAAGGTCGCCCGACCGGACCTCATCGTCTCTGACACCGAGATGCCGGAGATGGACGGCTTCGAGCTGTGCCGGGCGCTGAAGGGCGATCCGGACCTCGCCTCCATCCCGATCATCTTCCTCACCGGGCAGACCTCGATCGAGCACAAGATCCGCGGCCTCGAGCTCGGCGTGGACGAGTACCTGACCAAGCCGATCTACATCAAGGAGATCCTCACCCGGATCCGCATCCTCCTGCAGAAGAAGGAGCGGTCGAGCCTGGAGGGCAAGCGCGACCCGAACACCCGCTTCGCCGGCACCCTCGGCGACATGGGCGTGGTGGACATCATCCAGACCGTCGAGGTGAGCCGGAAATCCGGCCTGGTCCACTTCTCGGCGGAGGACGGCCGCCAGGCGACGCTCTACTTCCGCAAGGGCAAGGTCATCGACGCCGAGGCCAACCACCTGCAGGGCGAGGACGCGGTCTACCGCCTCCTCACCTGGAGCGACGGCGAGTTCGAGCTCTTGTTCCGCACCGTCAGGCGCAAGGAGACCATCGAGACCTCGACCCAGGCGCTCCTCATGGAGGGCATGCGCCGGCTCGACGAGTGGGGCCGCCTCCTCGAGCAGCTGCCGCCGCCCAGCACCGTGTTCGAGGTCGACGTGGCGGAGCTGGAGACCCGCCTGGCCGACCTGCCGGACGAGCTCAACAACATCCTCCGCCTGTTCGACGGCCGCCGCACCCTGATGGACGTCATCGACATGGCGCGCATCGGCGACCTCGAGTGCCTCGAGATCATCTCGCGGCTCTACTTCGAGGGGCTCCTGCGCGACCTGGGCGGCCCGGCGCGCTCGCCGCACGAGGAGTCCGGCGACTTCCTCATCGACGGCTGGCTGGCCAGCCGCGCGCGCCCGACCACCCAGGACGGCAGCGAGGAGCCCGGCATCGCGGCGCCGGCCGGCCCGGCCGACACCTCCGGCCCGGCCGCGCTCGCCGCCACCGAGGCCGACGCCAGCGCCGCGCCGGACGAGTGGGACGCCGAGGAGGGCGGCGGCGGCGAGGTCGCGCTCGAGGCCGACGAGCCGCCGCGTCCCCCGTCGGGGATCGTGAGCGGCAGCTACCCGATCGTCCCGGCGGATCCGGCGCCGGACGAGCCCTCACGGGCGCCGGATCCGCAGCAGGCGGCCCCGGCGCCCGCGCCGGATCCCATCGACGCGGCGATCGCCGCGGCCGCCCCGGTGGTGCCGGACGACGGCGACCGCTCGCCGCTCGCGGGGCTCCCGGGTGGCGTCGCGCTCGGCCGGCTGCGCCTCATCCGCAAGCCGGCGCAGGCCTCGAGCGCGGACGGTGCGCCGGCGGATCACCCGGCGGACGCCGGCCGAGAGGCAGCGCCTGCCGTCGCAGAGGGCGCGCCAGCGCCTGCCGGCCCAGGAGGCGCGCCGGCGCCGGCGGCCGCAGAGGTCGCGCCGGTGCCGGAGGCGGTGCCCGAGGCCGTCCCCGCGCCAGCGCCCGCGGTCGCCAGCGCTCCGCCGGCGGAGCCCCGGCCGCCCATCCTCGCCGGCGCGCTGCCCGATTCGCTCGCCGCCGCTCCCTCCGCGCGCGACCAGGCCGAGGCGGCCGCCGAGTTCGACGTCTCCGATCTCACCCCGCTGCCGGATCCGATGCCGCTCGGCGAGGAGCGGCCGCCGGCGGCGCCGCGGGTCATCTCCTCGCGCGGCGCCGAGGTGGCCAGCGTCTCCGGCGAGCTCGCGGCGGTGACCGGCCCGGACCGCGGCAGCGAGCCGGCGCGGCAGATCGTCGTCATCGAGCCGCGCCGGCCGGGGAGTAACGGCCTTTCCACGGCGCCGGCCGGGCACGCGGTCGCGATCGACGACACCCAGGCGGACGACGGCCCGAGCGGCAGCGTCGGCCGCGCCGGCAGAGGCGCCCTCGCCGGCGGCACCGACCCCGCCCCCGCCCCCGCCCCCGACGACGGCGACGAGCGCGTGGTCTCCGCCCGCAGCGGCGGGGCCCTCCAGATCGACGACGACGACGACGGGGTCGTCCCGCCGCGCCTGCCGCCGCCCCCGCCGGCCGGGCGAAACGGCGCCAGCCGTTCCACCTCGGTGGTCGGTCCGCGCTACCCGCGCGTCCCGGCGGTCAAGGGGCTCGACGCCGACGAGCCGCGGCTGGCCCACACCATCCTCTTCACGGTCGGCGGCGCCGCGCTGGTCGGCGCCGCGGTCGGCCTCCTCTTCTGGTGGCTGAGCGGCCGCGGCGACCCGCAGCGCGCCAGCGCGCGCCCGACCTTGGAGCTCGGTGCCGAGCAGGCCTCGCCCGGTCGGGCCTCGCCGACCGCCGGCGCCGACGACACGCCCCCGCCGGCCGCGCCGGGCCAGGCGCTGCGCGACCCCAACCGACCGGTCGCCGTCGCGGTGCCGGCCGGAGGCCCCGACACCGCCGCGCCGGTCCAGCCGGCGACGGCGGATCGGCCGGGGGCGGTGCCGGGCGGCGACGACGGCGGAGGCGCCGGCGAACAAGGCAGCGGCGCCGGCAGCGACAGCCGCGAGGGCGAGCGCGGAAGCGGCGCCGGCGAACAAGGCAGCGGCGCCGGCAGCGACAGCCGCGAGGGCGCGCGCGAGGCCGCCCGCGAGCGCGGCGCCAGCGCCGGCGACGAGGGCGGCAAGGACGGCGGCGAGGCCGCCGAGCCGCGCGTCACCTACCGCGGCGAGCTCGAGGCGGCCAAGCGCGCGCTGCGCCACCACCAGGCGCAGGAGGCGCTCGAGCACATCGAGCGCGCCCTCGAGATCCGCGAGACCGCCTCCGCCCTGACCCTCAAGGCAGACGCCCTGCTCGAGCTCGGCGATCGAACCCGCGCCCTGGCCGCCGCCGAGACCGCGGTCATCATCTCGCCGCGCCACGCGCCGGCCTGGTACTTCAAGGGCCACATCCAGCGGGCGATGGGCCAGCGCGACCGCGCTCGCGAGTCGTTCAGCCGCTACCTCGAGCTCGACCCCGACGGCAAGAAGGCAGGCGAGGTCCGCGAGATCCTCGAGGACCTGTAACGGGCTTGCACCCGCTTCGCGGACTGGTACATGGTGCCGGAGCGATGCGCGTCCTCGGCCTCGAGAGCTCCTGCGACGAGACCGCCGCGGCGGTGGTCGAAAGCGGCCCGGGCGGCCTCTGCGCGCTCAGCGACGTGGTCGCCTCGCAGGCGGAGGTGCACGCCCGCTACGGCGGCGTGGTGCCGGAGCTGGCCTCGCGCGCCCACGTCGCCAACGTGGTGCCGGTCATCGACGAGGCGCTCTCACGCGCCGGCGTCACCCTCGGCGATCTCGACGGCGTCGCGGTGACCCAGGGGCCCGGGCTCATCGGCGCGCTCCTGGTCTCGGTCCAGGTCGGCAAGGGCATCGCCTACGCCCGCGGCCTCCCGCTCGTCGGCGTTCACCACCTCGAGGGACACCTGTCGGCCATCTACCTCGAGCCGGATCCGCCGCCGCTGCCGCACCTGGCGCTGGTCGTCTCCGGCGGCCACACCAGCCTCATCCGGGTGGACGACCACGGCCGCCTCACCGAGCTCGGCGCCACCCGCGACGACGCCGCCGGCGAGGCGTTCGACAAGGTCGCCAAGCTGCTCGGCCTCGGCTACCCGGGGGGCGTCGTCATCGATCGCCTGGCCCGCCAGGGCGACCCCGGCGCGATCCCGTTCCCGCGCGCCATGACCAAGAAGGAGACCGGCCTCGAGTTCTCCTTCAGCGGCCTGAAGACCGCGGTCCTGGTCCACGTGCGCGACCGCGGCGTGCCAGAGGGGCAGGCGCTCGCGGACCTCTGCGCCAGCTTCCAGGCCACCGTGGTCGAGGTGCTGGTCCGCAAGACCCGCCAGGCGGCGCGCGCCGCCGGCCTCAGCCACGTGCAGGTGTGCGGCGGCGTGGCGGCCAACTCGCGCCTGCGCAGCGAGATGCAGGCGGCCGGCGCCGAGGACGGCTTCCAGGTCCACGTGCCGCCGCCGCGCCGCTGCACCGACAACGCCGCGATGATCGCCGCCGCCGGCGCGTTCCGCCTCCTGCGCGGCGACCGCTCCGACCTGGCGCTGGCGGCCGATTCGTCCCTGCCGCTGCCCGGCGCGCTCGCCGCCGGCGCCGCCGGGGCCTGAGCCGCCGTGCCGGACGCCTTCCCGGATCCGCGCGCGCTGCTCAGGCGGTACGGCCTGCACGCCAAGAAGAGCTGGGGGCAGAACTTCCTCATCGCCGAGAGCGTGTACCGCGCCATCGTCGACGCGACCGTCAAGGACGAGGACGACTGGATCGTCGAGATCGGCGCCGGCCTCGGCACCCTCACCATGCGGCTGGCCCAGCGGGTGCCGGAGGGCAAGGTCATCGCGGTCGAGCGCGACCCGGACATGGTGCGCGTGCTCGAGGCGGAGCTCGGCCACCTCGACAACGTCGAGATCCACCCGCAGAACGCGCTCACCTACGACCTGGCGCAGATCGCGCGCTGGCGCGGCGGGCCGCTCGCGCTGTGCGGCAACCTGCCCTACCAGATCGCCTCGCCGCTCCTGTTCCACTTCATCGAGGCGCGCGAGCACCTGACCCGCGCGGTGGTGATGCTGCAGAAGGAGATGGCCGAGCGGCTGGTGGCGGGGCCGGGCACCTCCGAGTACGGCGCGCTCGGCGTGCTCATCGGCGCGTTCGCCGACGTGTCGCTGGTGGCGCGCGCCCGGGCCACCGCGTTCGCGCCGCCGCCCAGGGTGGACTCGGCGGTCGTGTGCATCACCCCCCTTCCGGGCGGCCGGCCGCGCGTGCCTCTCGGCGACCCAGAGCACTTCCGCGCGGTGGTCCACGCCGCCTTCGGCCAGCGGCGCAAGACCCTGCGCAACGCGCTGCGCGCGCGCTTCGACGCCGGCGAGGTGCAGGGCGCGCTCGAGGAGACCGGCATCGACGGCGCCCGCCGCGGCGAGACCCTGTCGCTCGACGAGCTGGCCGCCCTCGCCCTGGCGCTGCCGGCCGGCGCCCGGGGAGAAAACGGTGCCTGAGCTGCCGGAGGTGGAGACGGTCCGCCGCACCCTCGAGCCGGCGGTCGGCCGGCGCGTGCGCGGCGTGTGGACCAGCGGCCTGCCGCTCCGGCTCAACGGGCCGGTCGACCGCGCTGGCCTTGCGCGCGCCGCCACCGGCGCGGTCATCGCCGGCGTCAGGCGGCGCGGCAAGTACCTGCTCATCGACCTCGCCGGCCGCGACCGGCTCATCCTGGTCCACCTCGGCATGAGCGGCCGCCTGCGGATCGTGCCGGCCCGCGCGCCGCGCGCGCCGCACACCCACGTGGTGCTCTCGCTCACCGGGGGGCGCGAGCTGCGCTACTCCGACCCGCGCCGCTTCGGCCTGGTCGACCTGGCGCCGGCCGGCGGCCGCGAGCGCGAGCACCCGTCGCTGGCGGTGCTCGGCCGCGACCCGCTGGTCGAGCGGGTGACCGGCGCCTTCCTCCACGAGGCGGCGCGCCGCAGCCGGCAGACCATGAAGTCGATCCTGCTCGACCAGGGCATCGTCGCCGGGGTCGGCAACATCTACGCGAGCGAGGCGCTGTGGCTGGCCGGCGTGCCGCCCACCCTGCGCGGGGTCCGGCTCGACCGCGCGCGCGCCGACGCCCTGGCCCGGGCCATCCGCGCGGTCCTGCGCCGCGCCCTCGAGCGCGGCGGCACCAGCCTGCGCGACTTCGTCGACGCCGACGGCGTGGCGGGCGAAAACGCCGACTACCTGCGGGTGTACGGCCGCGCCGGCGCCCCCTGCCCGCGGCGCGCCTGCTCCGGCCGCATCCGGCGCACGGTGATCCAAGGACGGGCGACGTTTCACTGTCCAGCCTGTCAGAGGAGGTGAATCCCGCCGGCGCCGCCGCGCAATTCCAGGGAAGTTCGCGGTTTGCGCCCCATCGGGGCATGGGATACTGTGGGGGCCGGCCCGGGACGATCGATGCTGCGCGACGAGGCAGATGAGGTCCTCATGGTCGCCTACCAGAAGGGCGACGTCCGGGCCTTCGAGGTTCTCCTCACCCGACACCGCAAGCCGGTCTACAACTTCATCCTGCGCTTCGTCGGCTCCCGGGAGACCGCCGAGGATCTGATGCAGGAGACCTTCCTGCGGGTCATCAAGGGGGCCGAGGCCTACCAGCGGCAGGCCAAGTTCACCACGTGGCTTTACACCATCGCGCGGAACCTGTGCGTTGATCAGTCGCGGAGGGCAAAGCACCGCAAGGCCCAGTCCCTCGACGCACCCATGAGCAGCTCGGCAGACAGCGGCACCCTGCTCGACGTCCTCCCCGCGGCGGACATGGGCTCGGACCGCAAGGTGGTGAGCCGCCAGCTCCACGTCCGCATGCACGAGGCGCTGGCGCGGCTGTCCGACGAGCAGCGCGAGGTGTTCCTCATGCGCGAGTTCCTCGACATGCCGTTCAAGGAGATCGCCGACGTGGTCGGCGTGCCGGAGAACACGGTCAAGAGCCGGATGCGCTACGCGCTCGAGAAGCTGCGGCTCGAGCTGGACGAGTACAAGGACATGGCCAAGGCGCTGCCGTGACCGACCGCGATCGACAGAACGGCCCGGGCGGGCCGGGAGAGCGGGCCGGCGAGCGGGCCGAGGACGACCTGCTCGCGCTCCTCTACGGCGAGCTCGACGGCGAGGCGGAGGCGGCGGCGCGCGCGCGGGTCGAGGGCGACCCGGCGGCGGCGGAGGAGCTCGCCGGGATGGAGCGGGTGCGCGGCATGTTCCGCGATCTGCCGGACGAGGAGCCGCCGTCGCGGATCGACGCCCAGCTCCTGGCCGAGGCGGCCCGTTCGGTGCCGGGCGGCAAGCGGGCGGCGGCGGCCGCCGCCGGCGGCGAGGCGGCCGAGGGCGGATTTTGGGCCCGGCTGGTTTCCTGGCTGCAGCCGATGGTGGCGCGGCCGGCGTTCGCGGCGGCGGCCTCGCTCGTGCTGGTCGCCGGCGTGGCCGGCGTGCTGTACGTGCGCAAGGGGGCCCAGCTCACCGACACGAGCGCGCACCGCGCCGAGCCGGCAGCGGACGAGGCGCCCGCGGCGGACCCGCCGCCGGCGGCGGCCGGGGCCGCGGCGGAGCTCGAGGCGGACCTCGTCGATCCGGCGGACGCGCCGGCCGAGGGCGCCGCCGCGCCGGCCACCCCGGCACCGCAGCCCGAGGCGGAGCCCCGGGGCGGGGCGGCGCGGCCCGGCGATCGCAAGGAGGAGGCGTCGGCCCGCCGGCGCCCGGCGCGCGAGAAGGCGCGCGAGGAGAAGGCCAAGCTCAGGACCAAGGCGGCCCGCGGCGGTGCCGGCGCGGACCCGGCGGCCGGGAAGGGCGCGCTTGGCTCCGGCGCGGTCTACGGCTTCTCGGAGCAGTCGATCGCGCCGCCGGCCGACCAGGACGGCGAGGCCGGGGCGCCCGCGCGCGACGCGGAGTCGGCGCCGGCCAGCCCCGGCGCACCGCCGCCGAGCGCTCCGGCCCCCGCGCCGACGGTGGGCGCCGCCCCGCCGGGGCAGAAGCCGGCGCCGAGCGCCCGCGACCTGCACCTCCGCGCGGTGGACGCCGCCCTCGATCGCCGCTGCGGCGAGGTGCGCCAGCTCGACCGGCGCGTGCGAGAGACCGACGCCGCGTACCACCGCAAGGTCTTCCTCGCCGACCAGCGCCTGGCCGACTGCCTCGGCGAGAAGACGAAGCTGCCGGCGAAGAAGTAGCGGGGCGCTATCCGAGGGTGAGGGTGAGCTGGCCCTCGCGCTCGTGCGGCACGTCGGCGTAGGGATCGAAGCCGGGGCCGAGGACGTCGGCGAGGTAGAGGTGCGGCCAGGAGCGGCGCGCCTCCGGCGGCAGGCGGCCGAAGCGGCGCGCGTAGGCGACCAGGAAGGCGCGGGTGCGCGCGTTGACGTAGCCGCCGCCGTCGATCGGGCCGAAAAGCGGCTGGTAGCGCGCGGCGATGCGGCCGAAGATCTCGTCGCGCCGCACCTTGGCTAGCACCGAGGCGGCGGCGACCGCCGCGTGGCGCTCCTCGCCGCGGTTCCACGCCTCGAGGTGCGGGTACATGCCGCAAAGCGGCCCGAAAAGCACCTTGCCGTCGGTGACGATCCGGTCCACCGCGGGAGCCCGGTCGATCAGCTCGCACGCCACCTCGCGCTCGAGCACGTTCAGCTCGCCGCGCTGGACCCGCCGGTCGATGACCGCCACGTCGATGACCCGCACCGCGCAAAACCGCGCCAGCTCGAGCACGCGCGCGGCCATCTCGGCCCGCTGCGCGCGGCCGGCCGGCGTCGACGGGAACGCCTTGGAGTCGCGCAGCCCGGCGCGGGTCAGCCGGCGCGCGGCGCCGCTGTCGAGCACCACCGCCGCGATCACCATCGGCCCGATGACCGGGCCGCGCCCCGCCTCGTCCACCCCCAGGGTGTGCCGCACCACCGCCGGCATCAGGCCGCCTCCGCCAGCCCGGCGAGGCGGGCGCGCAGCTCGGCCAGCGCGCGGGCGACGCCGACCTCGAGGTCGAGCGCGCGCACCTCGTCGGCGTCGGCCACCCGGTCGAGCGCCGCGGCCACCCGGTCGAGCGCGGCGCAGCCGGCCTCGGCCAGCGGCACCGCGATGGCCGCGTCGAGGTCGGGCGAGTCGCGGAACAGCGCGTGGTACACGGCGTCCTCCTCGAGATCGATGCGCGGCAGGTCGCGCCGGAAGAAGTTGTCCACGGTTCCGCCCTCCAGGTAGCCGCGCAGGTACGCGAGCGTGCGCGCGTAGACCTGCGCGTCGAGGATGTGGATCGAGTCTGACAGCGCGCGCTCCACCTCGCCGAGCACGCCGTCCGGCGCGCCGTCGCCCACCGCCAGCGCCAGCGCCTCGGCGCCGCTCGTGCGCAGCTCCGCGTCGACCCGGCGCCGGCTCTGCTCGAGCAGCGCGGCGAAGCCGCCGTCGAGCAGCGAGACCAGGTAGTCGCGGTCGGCGCGCGACGCGCGGTGGGTGCCGAACGGCAGCCGGCGCGGGATGACCAGCTCCAGCACCTCGCGCGCGGCGTCGCGGTACAGGTGCGAGACGCCCTCGCCCAGCCTGCGCCGCTCGCGGGTCACCGCGCCGCCGATGAAGCCGTCGCGGGCGGCGCGCGCCGCCGCCGCCGCCCGGCGCCGCCGCGCCGCCGCGGCGGCCGCCGCCTCGCGCGCCTCGCCGACCCGCCGCTCGGCCTCGGCGAGCACGCGGTCGAGCCGGCGCGCCAGCACCTGGCGCTTGATGTCGCGGGCGCGGGCGAAGAAGCGCTCCTCGAGCAGCCGCGACAGCTCGCGCCAGGCCGGGTCCTCGCCGCCGGTCTCCACCGCGCGCCGGGCCGACAGCGGCACCACCTCCTCCACCAGCCCGTCGAGCTCCTCGGCCACGTGGCGGACCAGGGCCGCTCGCTCGCGCTCGGCGAGCTGGTCGACCTTGTTGATGACGCCGAGCACCCGCACCCCCTCGCCGGCGAGCTGCCGCAGCGCGGTCCGCTCGCTCGCCTTGCCGGCCTGCTGGGCGGAGAACAGCCACACCACCGCGTCGGCTCGCGCGATGAAGCCGCGCGCCACCTGCTCGTGCTCCGGCAGGATCGAGTTGAGGCCCGGCGTGTCGACCAGGTTGACCCGCGCGAGCGACTCCTGCGGCACCAGGATCTCGACCAGCGCGACGTCGCGCGCGGCGGCGGCGTCGAGCGCGCGCAGCCGCTCGAACAGCTCGGTCCAGCCCAGGCTCACGGCGCGGCCGTCTCGGTGGACCACCCGGCCGCCGCGCTCGCGGCCGTACTTGACCACGTTGATGGTGGCCGTGGTCGGCGTGATCCCGGTCGGCGCCACGTCCTCGCCGATGAAGGCGTTGACGAAGGTGGACTTGCCGCTCGAGAACTCGCCCATCACGGTGACCAGGAGCGGCTGGTCGAAGTCGCCGCCGGCGCGCGCCGCCTCGCCGCCGAGGTCGGCCAGCTCCGGCCGCGCCACGAAGATCCGCCGCGCCTCCTCGGCCAGCTCGTAGAGCGCCGCCGGATCGTCGCCCGGCGCGCGCGGCGCCCGCACCTCGAGCTCGCGGCCGCGCGCCTCGCGCAGCGCCGCGCGGGCGCGCTCGTCTCCCGGCGCGGCGCCGAGCGCGCGCAGCGCCCAGGCGGCGGCGCGGGCGGCGCGGTGGGCCTCCGGCGCGCGGCGGAGCTCCAGCTCGGCCAGCGCGAGGCTGGCGTCCGGCCCGCGGTCGCGCTCGAGGGCGGCGCGCAACACCTCCTCCGCCTGGTCGAGCTCGCCCGCCTCCAGGAGCGAGCGGCCGCGGGCGACCAGCGCGCGCGGCTCGCCGGGATCCTCGGCCAGCACGCCCCCGGCCAGCGGCACCGCGGCAGCCAGATCGCCCGCGGCCAGGGCGGCGGCCAGCGCGCGGCCGCGCACGCCGGCGCCGGCCCCGCGCTCGAGCGCCTGCTGGTAGCTGGCCAGCGCCGCGGCATGCTCGCCGCCGGCGGCCAGCACGTCGCCCAGGTGCGCGCCGAGGTCGGCGCGGTCCGGCGCGGCCTCGCCGGCGGCCTCCAGGTGGCGGCGCGCCGCCGCCAGATCGCCGAGCGCAAGCTCCGCGTCGGCCAGCCCGGCCAGCGCGTCCGGAAGCGCCGCGCCGTCGTCCGGCGGCGCGGCAGGCCCGCGGCGCGCGCGCGCCGCCTCGGCCGCGCGCTCGAACCAGGCGCGCGCGGCGGCCGGATCTCCCTCGGCGAGATCGAGCCGGCCGAGCGCCAGGTAGGTGAGGATCGGCGGCGCCGGCGCGTCGGCGGCGCGGCGCAGGTGGCGGCGCGCCTCGGCCCGCGGTCCGTCCGGCGCTGCCAGGAGCGCGTCGCCGAGCGCGGCCAGCGCGGCGGCGTCGTCCGGCGCCTCGGCCACCGCCTTGCGCAGCTCGCGGATGGCGCGGTCGCCGTCGCCGGCCAGGCGGTGGGCCAGGCCCATGCCGCGGTAGGCGGCGGCGAGGACCGCGCGGTCGCCGGCGGCCCGGCCCATCGCCCGGCGGAAGTCGGCCAGCGCGCCGGCGGCGTCGCCCAGGCGCAGGCGCGCCTCGCCGCGCCCGAGGTGGACGTCGGCCAGATCTCCCGCCAGCTCGACCGCGCGATCGAGGGAGGCGACCGCCGCGTCCAGCTCACCCAGCTCGAGCCGCGCCGCGCCGAGGAGCGCGTGGGCGCCGGCGTGGTCCGGCCGCTCGGCGACCAGCGCCTCGAGCGCGCTCGCCGCCTCCGCCGCCCGCCCGGCCTCGAGCTCGCCGCGGGCCGCCTCGAGGGCGGAGCGGAACTCGTCCGGGTACAGCTCGCCGGCCAGATCCTGCAACCGCCGCTCGATGCGCGACCACAGGGACATCAGCGGGCGCGAGAGGGCGAGGGCGTGGACCGGCTGCGCATCGCGTCACTCCGGCTCGGCTTCCACGGCGTCCCCGGCCGCCTGCGCAGGCTGGCCCGGCTGGGCCTGCTCGCCCGGCGCGCTCGCCCACAGCCCGGCGCGCAAGGACTCCACCTCCGCCCGCAGCGCCGCCACCTGGCGGGCGCGCTCGCCGGTCTCGGCCCGCACCGCCTCGGTCGCCACCCCGCTCTCGCGCCGCTCGGCGATGGTCTGGTCGAGCACCTCCGAGATGCCGCGGTAGAGCGTGTTGCCGGCGGCGGTCACGAACTCCGACAGCCGGCGGGAGAAGTCGTCGATGCAGGAGCCGAGGTGCGGTGCCATGGCGTCCGACGCGCGCAGCACCACGCCGGGCACCCGCTCCTTGGCCTGCTCGCGGATGTCGCCGGCCACCTTCGACTTGACCAGGATGGACAGGATCGGCGCCGCCAGGGTGAGGAGCCCGCCGGCCAGCGCGTTGACGAAGAACAGCATGGTGGTGCCGAGCGCGCCGACCGCGTACACGCCGACGTCGTACTTGAAGCTGTCGACGTCGATCTCGACCGTGGTGTCGGCCGGGCCGATGCGGCTGGCCAGCGCCTGCGCCGCCTGCGCCGCGTTCTCGTTGGTCACCGCGATCACCGCCTCGGCGAGCTGCTCGAGCAGCGCGGCGATCTTGGCCCCCTCCAGCTCGGCGAACTCGCGGAACTTGTCCTCGATGAACGGGCCGAGGTAGCGCTTGACGTCGTCGGCGTCGACCGAGTCGATCTGCTCCGGCAGGGCGTTGACGAACGCGCGCGCGAAGCTGTCGAGGTCGAGCCGCGCCTGCGCCTTGATGGCGGCCGCCTCGGCGCCGATGCGGCCGTGCAGCTCGTCGAGCTTGCGCTTGGAGGCGTCGAGCTGGGCGCGCACCGCCGTCACCCGCTTCTCCAGCTCGGCCAGGTCGAGCTCGCAGGCGCGCATCTTGACCCCGAGGTTCTGCTGCAGGTACGCGGCGGCGCGGGCCACGTCCACCGCGGCGTTGTCGAGCAGCACCCGGGCCCGGTCGCGCTGCAGGAAGCCGCCCAGGTACTCGACCAGCGGCGCGAAGCCGCTGGCCTCGCGGTCGCCGTCCAGCTCGGCGCGCGCCGACACCGGGAACATCACCGGCTCCGGCATCAGCTTGGCCAGCCCCTTGCGGACGTACGACTCCACCGCGGTGCGCTCGTCGGCGCCGAGCAGGTCGTTCTTGCCCAGGATGAAGACGAGCCGGTCGCGCGAGCCCTCGAGCACGTGGCTGGCCAGGAACTCGCGCTCGGAGTCCTTGAGCGCCTGGCCGGCGTCGAGCAGGAACAGCACCGCGTCGGCGCGCGGCACGTAGCCGTAGGTGACCTCGGCGCGCTGCTCGTTGAGGTCGTTGACCCCCGGGGTGTCGACCAGCACCATCTGCGACTCGCCCTCAATGGCGACGCCGCGCACCGGGAAGCGCGTGGTTTGCACCTTCTGGGTGACGATCGAGACCTTGGAGCCCACCAGCCGGTTGGTGAGCGTGGACTTGCCGGCGTTGGGCGCGCCGATGAGAGCGGCGAAACCTGCGCGCATTATTCCTGACCTTCACGCTTCAAGAGCATGATCTGGGCGGCGGCCTTCTCGGCCTCCTGTTTCGAGCGGCCCTGGGCGCGCTCGGGATCGAATCCCTCAACCTGCACCTCGACGGTGAAGCTGGGGGCGTGAGCTGGACCTTCTCGCGAGACGGTCGAGTAGCGGGGCAGCGGCAGGCCGCGGCCTTGCGCCCACTCCTGCAGCTGGGTCTTGGCGTCGCGG